>Ga0137409_10002389_pt1 | contig 20130 bp, 14 predicted proteins | sample CZODoug1_16funga_FD_122059 | JGI IMG/M metagenome (GOLD analysis project Ga0137409, IMG submission 122059) | Vadose zone soil fungal communities from Angelo Coast Range Reserve, California, USA - CZODoug1_16fungal (Hybrid Assembly) | ecosystem: Environmental > Terrestrial > Soil > Vadose zone... | reverse complement strand
GGCAGGAAACACAAACTCAATCTTCTGTTCAAGACCACTCGCTGGTCTGAGACAGCAAATGGAAGTCTGGTTCTATCAGAAATAGGAACCACGGCTGAGAGGCCAACACACGCGGCGAAGAATCGGAAAGGATTTACACCCGCGCTCCTCCGTAGCGCGTCGGGAGAGCTTTTGCCCTCTTGACAAAGACCTATCATGGAAGTCGCCTAACCGGAGAAGTCGATCCACTTGTACGATTAGCGTTAATCAGGCATGTACAACCTAAAACAAAGGCGCCCGATTTAAGGCGCCGAGCACTATTGTTTAGAGAATGAGGTTTCTTAGGATGGAAGGACCACAAGGATGGCAAAACGTTATCGGTTCCTCGTATTAGCAGGTTCGATTCTTATGGCGAAACCGGCTCTCGGGTGCGAGCCTGTTGTTCCGTTTATGCAGGTCATGGTGCCAGCACTCGCCCTGTCCGGTTCAATAGTCGTGCTGACAATGGCCGTGGTCCTAAAATCGGTGCTGTTTGCGCTCTTCGAGCGGCAGCTTCCGCGTTTACAGGCTGCTTGGCGAATGTTCCTCGGCAACGTGTTAACGAGTTTTGTTGGGCTCCTTGTCGCTGTGATGATCGCAAGTGCCCCCAGTTTTTGGCTTATCGGAGCGCCACTGGTCTGCGCTCTTTGCTGGCTACCAACACGGAGGCTCGTCAAAGCGGCTCCGTTACCCTGGTTGGCCCGAAGGTCGCCTGCGGCTCTCGCTGGGGCCATGACTGGAGCGATGGTGGCAAGCTGCATTCTGTTCATGGCAGGCCGAGGGGCACTTGAGACGCATCAACACGCGCTGTACTGGATCATCAAACTCGCGGCAATCTTTCTGGCTCTGCTCGCAAGCATGACGCTAACCACTGTCTGGGAAGAATGGGTCATTTGGCGACTGAGTTCACGCCCGGAGGGCAGGGGGTTCTTGCATCCGTTCTACGCGCGAACCTGTATGTTTTGCTGCTGGTCATGGCAGTTCCCGCTGTGCTGATTCTACCCAAGAGGCTCAAATCGCCGGACTTCATCGCCAAGAGACACCACACGATGGTTAGTCAAACAGCCAACTTGTCTCGCGGGGTGCCGGATAGTCAGCACAGCAGCACTTCGGGCAACCCAGACATCAACCCCCGATAAGTATTGCCCACCGGAAACTGACCTACCCGGTTTGTTGTTATGCAAAAAGAGCCGACTGAGCGGATCCATCCTCAGGGTTGCAGAAATTGCTCAGCCCGACGCCAACCAGGCGAAACCGCTGCTTCGGGCTGAGGCCGACACGTTCCCGCAATGACAGGGCGATATTTGTCAGCTCCTCACAAGAAGCAGGTGGAGAACCTGGGGTGTGGCTGCGAGTGAGAATCTTGAATTCGCTGGTCTTCAGTTTCAGTACAACGGTGCGCGCGATTCGTGATTCCTTGCGCGAGGCGGTCCAAGTGTGCTCCGCAAGTTTTCGGATCATCGGCTCCATCTCGGTCAGCAAGACATCTTGCTCAAAGGTGTCCTCGGCGGATATGGATTGCGTTGGCCTGTCAGGGACTACCTCGCTGTTGTCGATTCCCCGAGCCAACTCGTAGAGACGCACGCCATAGCGGCCGAAGCGGCCTTCGAGTGTCGGCAAATCGATTCGCCGCAGGTCGGCGATCGTTTGTACCTCAAGATGCTTCAGTTTTTCTTCCGTGACTTTGCCTACTCCGGGTAGGCGGTCAACGGGCAGCGGCAATAGAAACGAATCGATTTCTTCCGGTTGTATGACAAAGAGCCCGTCCGGTTTTTTCCAGTCCGAGGCAATCTTCGCGAGGAACTTGTTCGGCGCTACGCCTGCCGATGCCGTCAAGCTCAGTTCTGAGCGGATCTGTTCGCGAATCGTGCGCGCAACTTGTGTCGCCGTATGTAAGCCTGTTTTGTTCTCTGAGACGTCGAGATAAGCTTCGTCAAGGGACAACGGCTCAATCAGGTCGGTGTGGCGCTTGAAGATTTCGCGCACCTGGCGAGAGACCGCCCGATAGCGGGGGAAGTCCGGGGGCAGAAAGATGGCGTTAGGGCACAGACGTTCGGCCCGAACAGCAGGCAGGGCGGAACGCACGCCGAACTTTCGCGCTTCATACGAGGCAGCGCACACTACGGAGCGATTCCCTCGCCAGGCGACCACTACGGGCTTGCCGCGCAGTTGCGGATCGTCCCGCTGCTCTACAGACGCGTAGAATGCGTCCATATCGATATGAATGATCTTGCGACCGGGCATCTTGCAAACCATCTTATTCCGGAGTCCCAAACGAGTGCGAGAGTTTGCTTATTTGTTCGGCGTTTGTTGTTCTAGAGAGCGCGATGCAAAGAGAAATGCGAGCGCGCTTGGAGTCCTTGCCCAAAACAGAAGCGTCATTCATCGAGCCAATGGAGTGTCTATCGGTATCGAAACTGCCTGAAGGCGCATTCTGTGGCGATGAACGTTATGTGGCGCTGACTTTGATAGGCGATCTAGCCAAGCCAAATTTTGCAGAAAAGCACCACATAATCTGAACCGTGGCCTCCAGTCTGATCCTTGTATTGGCATTGGTCTTCATTGCATTTGCGGCCCGGTAAGTTATCTTTTCGCGGATGCAACTTTACTGGTTACCGCATCCAAGTGCCCTGACAGTTTGCACCCACACTTCCTGGGACCGCGTTCGTGGATCGAGACGGGCCCATGTTTAGGTAAACCGGTTACACTTTCAGATGGACTCGAAGTGGCCTCTGTCCGGCCGTCAGACAGCCTTGTCCCACAACCGGACAGGGTCAGGCGGTGAGACTGAATTTTAGTACCTTGCTTTCAACAACTTACGATGGTAAGCGGCTTGCATTCTTCGAAGCAGCCATGAATACATTACTGCGCGACCTTCGTTACGGCTGGCGGACGCTGATGCGAAATCCCGCTTTTACCGCCGTAGCCATCCTTACGATTGGGATTGGCATCGGGGCGAGCACCACCATCTTCAGTTGGATGCGCCCAATGCTTCTGAATCCGTTGCCCGGCGCCACGCAGTCGGATCGCATCGTGGCCATCGAGAACATGGCGCCTGACGGCGAGCCGATCACAACGTCTTACCTGGACTTCCGCGATTTCCGCGACAATCTGAAGCTCGTGAATTTGGTGACGGCGCGGGTGGGAAATGTGTTTTCCGTGGGCGATGCCCCGCACACCACCCAAGTTTGGGGTGAAATGGTGTCGGGGAATTTTTTCGACGTGCTTGGCATACAGCCGGAAGCCGGGCGTTTCTTCTCCGACGCGGAACGCGATGACGCGCAAAACGCTCACGCAGTTGTCGTTATCAGCTACAGCTACTGGAAGAACCAGTACCACTCGGACCGTTCCGCCGTTGGGTCGAGCCTGCGCATCAACCGCACGCCGTTCACCATTATCGGTGTGGCCCCCGAAGGTTTCCACGGCACACGCTCAGGACTGGATTACGAGATGTGGATGCCACTGACGATGTATGGCCAATTGACCCACACAGGGACTTGGATGTTGCGCGACCGAAATACGCGCAACTTCATGATGTTCGCGCGGCTCGCGCCCGACGTAACCACCGAGCAGGCGCGTGCGGAAGTGCAGGCGCTGGCAAATCGTATGGCAGTGGCCGACGCAGACTCGAACCAAGGAATTGAAGCGACGGTGTTGCCGGTTTGGCAGTCGCACTTCGGGACACAGTCGATACTCCTGACGCCGATTACGATCCTGATGGGGGCCAGCGGTGTAGTGCTGCTGATTGTTTGCGCTAACCTGGCAAACCTGCTGTTGGCACGCGCGACTGGGCGGCTGAAAGAGTTTAGCGTGCGGCTGGCGATGGGCGCGCGGCCGATGCGATTGATCCAGCAGCTTCTCACCGAAACACTGCTGATGGCGGTGGCCGGCTCGGTGTGCGGCTTGATACTGGCAAACTTGCTGGGCGGCGCGCTGCGCTGGCTGCTTCCCGCAGTCGCGAGGCCGGCAATGTTGCAACCGCCGCTCGACGGGCAGGTCCTGGCATTCACCATGGCGCTGGCATTTGGCGTCGCGATTCTTGCGGGACTGGCTCCGGCAGTGCACGCTTCGCGGGCCAACGTCAACGAGATGTTGAAGGAGGGCGCCCGCAGCGGGAGTTCCGGCGCGCATTCGCACCGGTTACGCGGGCTGCTGGTGACCTCCGAGGTGGCTCTGGCGGTGATCGCCTTGGTGGGTGCGGGATTATTTCTGAAGAGTTTTCAAACCGCGCGGGCCATCGATCCGGGCTTCCAGCCGGAGGGCGTGGCGTTGGCGCGTTTCGATTTTTCCTCGGCCGGCTATGATGCGCGGCAGACCGACAGTTATTGCCGGCGTCTCCGCGAGCAGTTGGAGCGGCAGCCCGGAGTGACCGCGGTGAGCTACGACGACTCACCGCCTTTGGGATTTAGCGGCGGAAACTGGGAACCGCTTGAGGTGGAAGGCTATGTTCCCGGCCCAAACGAGAATATGAAGATCTACCGGGACATGGTATCGCCTGGCTACTTCGAGACGATGAAGATACCGCTGGTGGAAGGGCGCGATTTCGACCTGCGCGACGACGCCACGTCCCGAAAGGTAATGATCGTCAACCAGGAGTTTGTGCGGCGCTTGCTCGCCAATCGCAGCGTGATCGGGCGCAAGGTGCATGGATGGGGCCAATGGTTCACCATCGTAGGGGTGGCTAAAGACAGCAAGTATCACCGGGTTTCGGAGAGTCCGCAGCCGTACTTTTACATTCCCATCCGGCAGATTTTCCGGCCGGAGTATGGTCTGACGTTCGATGTGCGAACCTCCGGATCGGCAAACGAAGCGATTGCGGGGCTGCGCCGTGAGGCAACGGGGATTGATCCGGAGCTGACCATCTTCGATGCTGAGCCGATGACGGAGTACGTCGCCGCGTCGCTCTTCGGTGCCAAGGTCGCGGCGAGCCTCCTGAGCGTGCTAAGCGGGCTGGGCCTGCTGCTGGCAGCCATCGGTCTGTACAGCGTCATGGCGTATGCAGTGGCGCAGCGGACCGGCGAGATCGGGATTCGTGTCACGCTGGGCGCGCAGCCAAGGGACATCATGCGGCTGGTAATCCGGCAAGGGTTAGCATTCGCGGCGGCGGGCCTCGTTGTGGGTTCGCTGGCGGCTGCTGCGCTGGCGCGCGTTGTGGCGGCTATGCTGGTGGGGGTGGGTCCGGCTGATCCGCTGGTGTATGCCGCGGCGACCGGGTTCACGGTGTTCGTCACGTTGGCATCCGCAGCGATCCCCGCCTGGCGGGCGCTGCGGGTCGACCCGGCGGTAGCGCTCCGCTGGCAGTAGAGTTGGTTGGAAATGGCCTTACTGTGTAGGCCTTTGGGCTGTCCGGGCTGATTCCGTTGTGTCGCTGCGGTGTTTCCTGGTTTCCTGGTCTGCGACTCGGCAATCCTGAGCGAGGCTTTCTTGACCTCCACTACGATCAAGGTTGACCTCGTGGTCCCATTCTGAGAAGTCGAGTGGGCCTAACTATCTTCACTTGATGCGTAGTCGCATAATCGGAAACTTGAAATCCACTTCTACGATAACCGCGTTAACCAGATGGCACTAGGGAGTTTTCGGCTTACTGGTCAGGATAATTTCCGAGTTGCCGATGAACCTCGTCTCCCTACTCGATACCATTCAGAGCAGAATGCCCCGACGGATGGCGTTTGGATCGTGGGCAGTGACGAGCAAACTGAACGCTAGGCACACAGAGCGTGAGCGCTGGTTTTCATGGCAATTTTGGCGGTCATTTATGGCACTTGTGCCAATCAGTCTGACTTTCCTCGGCTGGCTGGCGGCACAATTCCATTCATTCGCAAATACTCCACCATCTGCCCGTAATGATCATAGGCGTGGGCGACCCCGAATGTGGCCAGGTACAGGCGGGGCGATTTGCTGTGCTCCGGGGCCTGCAACATGTTCTCCGTAGTCAACGTAGCCGTGGCCTTGTGACCCAGCGCAAAAGAATCCTTCAGGAACGTGATGATGTTGGCTTTGGTCTTCAAGTTCTCAGGACCGTTCCCGTCCTTTAAACCCTCCGGCAGCCTATCTCCGGTAAGCGGCGACCATATGAAATAGTTGGAAGCAGCGACATGCTTGACCTGCACGGCGAACGTGCGCACACCCTGGTACTCGCCGCCTGCAATGTTCAAACTCTCCGGTGAGAAGTTGAACTTATCCTCCGGCATGGCTTCCGCAGCTTCCACAACTTGCTTTTCGATGGCGCTGATCTGGCGGTCCACGGTTGAAGCTATCGTTGGCGCAGGCTGCTGCAACTGTTGCGCCTGAGGCCCGCTCGCGGCTGCGGCGCTCTTTGTGCCCTGTCCCAAGGCGGCGGCCCCGGTAAAGATGAGTAGTGCCGACAGCAAGAAGATTCGTATTTGTTTCATTCGCGTGACTCTCCTCAATTTGTTTGAACCCAAAAGATATGGATTAGCGTTAAGGTTCGCGCTTAAGATTGAAGACGTTAAGAGCAGAATTTGGATAGCAAGGAATGGACGCGATGCCCTACGACAAGACCGCGAAGTCAGAACGATTCTCAGTTGAAAATCTGGAGGCTGGATGTATCATCCTCGCACGCCACACAACGCCGAGAACGCGGGCTTCCATGACACCTGCATCGCTGTGGGGCCGATTCAAACGGAGGTGATTGTGAAAAGAGTGATTGTGCTGCTCGCGGTTGGCGTGATGTTTTTCGTCGTATCCATCCAGGCGCAGGCGCCTCAGGGCCCGCCGAAACCAGGGCCAGAGGTCAAGAGGCTCGCCTATAACATCGGCACGTGGAACATCGTGGGCGAGGCCAAGCCGTTCGGCCCGATGCCCGGAGGCAAGTTCACGGCCACGGAAAAGTGCGAATGGTATTCGGGCGGGTTCTTTGTCACGTGCCACTCGGAAGGCACAGGGCCGATGGGGCCAGCGAAGGGCGTCTCGTTCCTAGGATATGACCCGAACGAGAAAGTTTACACCTACCATGAGTTCACCAACACGGGCGAAGCTATCGATTCGAAAGGCACGGTGAACGGCGACACTTGGAACTGGACCGCCGAATCCAAGATGGGCGACACCAAGATCAGTGTGCGCGTCACCATCAAGCAAGTATCCAAAACGGAGTACACATTCAAGCTGGAGATATCGCAGAATGGTGGAGAGTTTTCGGTCGTCGAAGAAGCGACAGGTCACAAGGTGACCGCTGCGGCCCCGGCCAAGAAGTCGTAGTAACTCCCGATAAGTCGTAATCGGAAACTGACCCACAACACTATTGCGGTGGTCCGGGCCTGGAGCACTGTTCTGTACGCCGGACCCTCTTATGACAAGTGGCGACACGGGAGAATCGGGGCCGATGTCGCTCCATGTCGCTTGTCAACGATAGAGTCGAAGAGTACGTTCATCGCGATGATTCGGATTCAGCGAATCTTTTGTATTCGATACGAGAAGGGATTTTTCATGAAAAGAGCATACGGTGAGGAATCGAGGGAGCATTGTATGCGGGCGGGTTCAGGTGTAAATTCCCGGCCGGTTGACAACCAAAATGGAAATCTCGGGCAAGAATGCAGGCAGGTAAGCGTTTTGCCGACCGCGAGGCCTTCAGCTTCCCACTGGGCTACTATTTCGAAATCTGCGTGAGAGGACGGCTTTCTATGACACTGAAATCGGTTTCTTTAAGTAGTGCGATGTTTCTGCTCTGTTTTAGCTCTATGGCTGCCGCACAGGACGCATCAAGCACAACCCAAGCAGCACAACCGGCACTGCAGAGTTCTCCGACGGTTCAGCCACAGGCCCAGGCCGCGGAGCCGCCCGCGAAACTGATATTGAAGGAAGGCGCGGACGTGAAGCTGAAGTTTGCCCAGGACTTGAGCTCAAAGACTGCTACAGATGATGATCCCGTGAATCTGGTTCTTGACGAAGACCTGAAAGTTGGTGATGTGACGGTGGTCAAGGCCGGTGCGAAAGCTCTCGGGACCGTCACGCACGCAAAGAAGGCTGGCATGATGGGAAAGGGCGGCGAATTGAATCTGCGGTTGGAATACCTCATAGCGGGGGATTCAAGGATGAGACTGCGCGGAACGAAAGGCAAGGAAGGAGAAGGCAAGGTGGGAGCTGCGGTCGCCCTGACGGTACTTTTTGGGCCCATTGGCCTGATCAAGCATGGCAAGAATGTGGAGGTCAAACAAGGCAGTCCTCTGCTGGCTTACGTAGACCAGGACTTCACCTTGCCAGCAGCCAAGTAATACAGAACTAGCGACGGTCGACGGTGGGGTGGCGGATGTCGTGGCCCTGGACGAGGTAGATGACGTTTTCGGCGTGTTGGCGGCATGCTTGGTCGCTTGCCGACAATGATTCAGGGAGTGGCCAATCCGTGCTTAGGAACACTCGGCGTCAGCCTGCGGATAACAAATTCCTGAAGGAGATTGACGGCGGCAGATTCGCCGATCCCGATCAGCGCGTTTTCGAAAGTTAACTCCGCTGCGTCGCGATTTTTGGCGGGATAGTAGAGATTTGAGATACCGCCGGCGGCCAAGCTTCCGAGGATACCCGAGTAATTTGCCTGCCAGTGCCCGTTGTCGCCCTTGGAAATCACAGAAGTGACAAGCGCGTACAGAATCCGCGATCGCTTACTGCCGCTCCCTTTGTAGAAATAACGCGGATCTTGCTTCAGGAGCGATGGCAGTATGGCGCCCCCGATGTACGTGCTTGCAACAAAATCGCCGTAGGCGGCGCCTAAGCGCTTGGCATAACCTTGCGAGCCCTGTCCATATCCACTGAAATCGTTTTGCGCCTGCTGAATTCCCGCGATAGCCCCGGTGACTCCCAAGCTGACCGGATCCACAGTGGTCTTCCAGGCAAGCTCGAACTTTTGCTTCGAGGTGAGGGGAACGGCATGGTGGTCATAGCTGACATAGAAATTTGGAACCACGCCGAGGACCCGCTGCTTCTCTTGGACCTTGATCTGATCTTCCGCCACTTCGGTCCGTGAAACCACAACCCGCACCTCGGTGACAGCAGTGGCCAGAGCCAGCGCGATCTGCGGGACGGTGTAACTCTCCCCCGACTGCAGGATTCCAGAGGATGATTGCGGCGCGAAGCCGGCCGACATAATTGTGAGATGGAAGGGTCCCGGAGCGACGTTGGCAAGCGAGAATTGCCCATCGTCGCCGGTCCGGGCCTCCTGGTCTGGGGATTGATCTTCATGTGAAAGTTTGACGCTCGCTCCGGAGACGGGGGCCCCGGTGGGGTCGACAATGGTTCCGCTGACGCTTCCTGACAACCGCTGATCGGGCGGGTGCTCGACAGGCGGGGCTCTTTTTGCCTGTGCGTTGGGCCGACCGCTTTCCGCTCCCGGGGCGATGGGGAGCTGCGGGGACTGAGCCGCAGTTGGAAAGCCGCAAGCCAATAGACTTAGGCTTAACCACAATACCCGGGGCGTAGGTCTAGGCATAATCATCAGCAACCGCTTTGATGCTCTGTCAAGGGATTTGGGTTTCCAATAAAATTGGCATGATTGTAAGTTACCGGCAGGCGCCTTGCCAGTCAGAGGCAGGCCTTCGGCGCTACCGCCAAATTGCCCGGCGCTTCGCGCGATGCGCGAGGAGATGAGCTCCTAATAGTGGAACAAAGTCAGCGACGGTCGACGGTGGGGTGGCGGATGTCCTGGCCTTGGACGAGGTAGATGACGTCTTCGGCGATGTTGGTGGCGTGGTCGCCGATGCGCTCGAGATTTTTGGCGACGAGGATCAATTCGAACGCGGGAAAGACGACGCTGGAATCACCCATCATGTAGGTGAGCAATTCACGGAAAATCTGATCGCGGTAGCTGTCCACCTTATCGTCGGTGGCAAGGACACTCTGCGCGAGCTCCACGTCGCGGCGGACGACGGCGTTGAGGGCGTTGCGAACCATCTCCTCGGTGAGCTCGCTCATGCGCGGCAGATCGACGTAGGGCTTCACGCGCGGGTGGCGAAGGATGCGCAGGGCTCCCTGGGCGATGTTGACGGCCTGATCGCCGATGCGCTCGAGATCGTTATTGATGCGCGAGACAGCCAGGACGAAGCGGAGATCGATGGCCATGAGCTGGTGCAGGGCGAGAAGCTGAACGACGCGATCGTCAATTTCCATCTGGAGCTCGTTGATGGCGTCTTCTTCCTCGAGGACGCGGTTGGCGAGCCGTTCATCGGATTCCAGAACGGCGTGAACGGACTGGTGGACGGCGCGTTCCGCGAGGCTGCCCATCCAGAGCAGGCGCTCTTTCATCTCGTTCAGGTCTTTTTCGAAGTGGCGTTCCATGAACCCCTTCCCCTCACAACTAACTTACAGCAAGACGAAGAGAGATTTCTCGCTTCGCTCGAAATGACGGAGCAATACAGGCGTCAGCCGAAGCGGCCGGTGATGTAAGCCTCCGTGCGGGGGTCACCCGGCGTGGTGAAGAGCTGCGGCGTGGGGCTGAACTCGATGAGCTGACCGGTGAGCAGGAAGGCGGTGAAGTCGCTGATGCGCGCGGCCTGCTGCATGTTGTGGGTAACGGTGACGATGGTGCAAAGATCCTTCAATTGGACGAGCAGCTCTTCGATTTTGGCGGTGCTGATGGGGTCGAGCGCCGAACAGGGCTCGTCGAGAAGAAGCACTTCGGGCTCGACGGCAAGGGCGCGGGCGATGCACAAGCGCTGCTGTTGGCCGCCAGAAAGTTCGTAGGCGGACTTATGGAGGTGGTCTTTCACTTCGTCCCAGAGGGCAGCGTGGCGCAGGCTTTTTTCGACTGCTTCGGAGATAGGAGCTTTGGAGCCGTTAATCCGCAGACCATAGGCAACGTTGTCGAAAATGGACTTGGGGAAAGGATTGGGGCGCTGAAAAACCATGCCGACGCGGCGGCGATACGAAGTAACGTCCTGCGTTAGGATGTTCTGGCCATCGAGAAGAATTTCGCCTTCCAGGCGAGCGCCGCGCACGATCTCGTACATGCGATTCAGGGTGCGCAGCAGGGTGGACTTGCCACAGCCGGAGGGACCAATGAGAGAGGTGACCTTGTTGGTGGCGATACCCATGCTGATATCGAAAAGAGTCTGCTTGCTGCCGTAAAAGAAGTTGAGCTTGGAAATGGTCATGCGCATGGAGAGGGCCGCCGACGTCTCTCGCGCCGGGCTGGTCGCGATGGGAGGTATGTTCACGGTCAAAGCTGGCCTCACAGAAGCGTGCATAGGTTAAGACCTCGGAACCGCAATGCCCCGGGAAAGAATCGCCCGGGCGACGATGTTAATGACCAAAATCAAACCAAGCAGGACGAGCCCCGCGGCCCAGGCCTGACGATGCCAATCATCGTATGGAGCGATGGCATAAGTAAAGATCATGACCGGCAAAGAAGCGGTGGGGTGATTCCAGCCGGGGCTCCAGAAGCTATTGCCTAAGGCGGTAAAGAGGAGCGGCGCAGTTTCACCAGCGACACGAGCGAAGGCCAGCAGAATGGCGGTGAGAATGCCGCGATAAGCGGCGGGCACAATGACCGAGATAATGGTTTTCCACTTGCTGGCGCCGAGGGCCATGGAGGCTTCGCGCAAGGCGTTGGGCACAGCGCGAAGAAACTCCTCGGTACTGCGGAGGGTGATGGGAATCATCATCAGGCCGAGGGCGAAACCGCCGGCGAGCGTGGAGAAATGCTTGAAGGGCAGGACGGCAAGACTGTAAGCAAACATGCCGATGACGATGGAAGGGACGCCGTTCAGCAAGTCGGCGGCATAACGCACAACGAAGGCAGTGGTGCCGCCGCTGAATTCGGCAAGATAAATGGCCCCTAAGAATCCGATGGGAACGCCGAAGAGCGTAGCGAGGAGAAGCAGCTTCCCGCTGCCGACGATGGCGTTGGCCATGCCCCCGCCGGATTCGCCGACGGGCGCGGGCAGCTTGGTAAAGAAATTCCAACTGATGGACGTTCCGCCGTGATAGACGAGGTAGCCAAGGATGAGGAACAGCACGGAAACAGAAACCAAGGCGCACACGCCGGTCATGGTCAGCATGAAGCCACTCACAAACTTACGCCAGCGCAAATGCGGGCTCATGTGTGCCCCATTGCACGGCCACGCTGCGAAGTAGCCACAATCAGCAGGCGAGCGAGCCCGTTGAGAACGAAGGTCAGAAGAAAGAGTACGAGTCCCAATTCAATGAGGGATTGATAATGCAGATTGCTGCTAGCTTCGGTGAGCTCGTTGGCGATGACGGCGGCGATGGAATAGCCGGGAGAAAAAAGAGAAGCGCTGATGATGGGCGTATTGCCGATGACCATGGTGACGGCCATGGTTTCGCCGAGGGCACGCGCAAGGGCCAGGAAGATAGAGCCAAAGATGCCCGGGCGGGCAAAAGGCACGACGACTCTCCAAGTGGCTTCCCAACGCGTGGAGCCGAGAGAAAGGGCTGCTTCGCGCTGGTCGCGCGGCACGGATAGCAGCACTTCACGCGAAACGGAAATAATATAGGGAATGACCATGATGGCGAGGACAACGCCGGCGGTCAGAAACCCGATGCCATACGCCGGGCCTTGAAAGAGCGGAAGGAAGCCGAGCGAATGTTTGAGCGCGGGCTGGATGTATTGGCGCATCAAGGGCACGACGATGAAGACGCCAAGGACGCCGTAGATGACGCTTGGAACGGCGGCAAGAAGATCGATGAAGAATTCGAGGGTGTCAGAAATCCTAGCGGGGGCCAATTCCGCAAGAAAAATGGCGGCGCCGATGCCTAGCGGTACGGCGATGAACAGCGACACCGCGGCGGTGACCAGGGTGCCGTAAATGAAGGGCAGCGCGCCAAACTGACCGAAAATGGGGTCCCATACGGAGGTGCGGAAAAAACTAAAGCCGAACTTGTGGCGCGGTAGAACGGAGCCTTGCCACAATACGAAAACGAGCAACAAGGTCACGAGAACGACGGAGGCGGCGAACAGAAAGGTGATCATCCGCGCGATTTCATCACCTTCGCGGAGCCGGGAAAGAAACGAGCGCAAGCCCGCGACGGGGCCTGCGCTCGGAACGGTGGTAGTCGTCGTTGCCACGTTACTGGACGTTGTTGAGTGCCTTCAGTTCCTTTGCGACGACTTCCTTGGGAAGCTTCGCGTAGGACAGGGCCTCGGTGTAGTTCTGACCGTCGGCGAGCATCCACTTAACGAATCCTTTGATGGCGTCGCGCTTAGTGGCGTCGGAAAACTTAGCTGGAACAAGCAGCCATGTAAAACTGGAGATGGGGTATGCAGTCTTGCCCGGAGCGTCCGTAATGGAAACGCGGAAATCGTCCGGCATGTTTTTTGCTGCGCCAGCCGCCGCGGCAGTGACGCTTGCAAGGTCGGCCTTGATGAAGGCGCCAGACGAGTTTTTCACGCGACCGTAAGCCATGTTGTTCTGGATCGCGTAGATCAACTCAATATAGCCGAAAGAATTCGGAGTCTGCTTAATCATGCCGGCCACCCCCTCGTTGCCTTTTTGACCTAGGCCCACGGGCCAGTTGACGGACGCGCCCTTGCCGACTTTGGTTTTCCATTCATCGCTGATCTTCGAAAGATAGTCGGTCCAGATGTAGGTTGTGCCACTGCCTTCCGACCGGTGCACCACGATGATATCGTTCGCGGGGAGGCTTACGCCTTTGTTGGCACCTGCAATCGCGGGATCGTTCCATTTTGTAATCTTGCCCAAGAAAATACCCGAGATGGCTTCTTGCGTGAAATTGAGTTCGGCAGAAACGCCGGGAATGTTGTAGGACGGTACGTCAGCGCCGAGCACGGTGGGAAAGTGCAGGATCCCGAAACCGTGTTTGTCCTGAAAAGCCTTGAGCTGCTCGTCGTTCATGGGGCCATCGGTAGCGCCGAAGTCCACGGTGCCTTCGGTGACCTGCTTGATGCCGCCGCCGGAACCGATGGATTGATAGTTGATCTCAAGATTGGCGTTCTTTTTGTGGTATTCGTCAAACCACTTGGAATACATGGGGTAAGGAAATGTCGCGCCCGCGCCGGTGATCGAGAGAGCACTTTCGGCCCATAGAACACCAGCGACGGCGAGAACTACCAAGAGCAATCCTGTGATTCGCTTCATGCGTCATCTCCGTCTGAAATATTTGTCTTTTCCCGGGAATGCAAAGTATGTGCTTCGATTGTTACGGCATTGTTACAACTGATTCATTGTTGCTTGAATCGCGAAACCAATAAGTTCAAGACCAGGACCTAAGGCTCTTCGGATGAGGGATTTAGATCGGTGCGACGGCGGAGCAATAAAAAGGGCAGCTCGGTGAGGAGCTGCCCCTTTCCGTCCCCAGGGGAGGGACGGGCCGCAGATTGCCTGGCCAGAACTACGGCAGGTAATAGCGGAAAGAGGTCCACACCATGTTGTCGACGGCCTTGGGTGAAAGACCGGCACTACCTGCCGCTAGACCACCACTCCCGGACCAGCCGGTCCTAGTCAAGTAAGAATAGGTCATGCCCCAGCGGAAGCCACCCTTGGGACCCTGGTAAAGCTTGTGCCAGAAGCCGAGGGTACCTTCGATGACAATGCGCGCGTCGCCAGCGCAGTTTGCGCCGGCGTTTGGCGTGAGCTGGTTTGTGGGCGAGAGTTCCATGCTACAACCAGTGTTGTTCGCGGCTCGATTGCCATAGCCGCCGTTGATATTGTTGAGGCGCGCCACCGTCGTGGTGGTCTGAAGAGGCGCGCCAGGGCCACTTCCGGTGAAAGTATTTGTGGTGACCTTCACGGTCTCGTAGCCTGCGTACGCAGCGCGAGCAGCGTACTCCGCTCCCCCGTAGGCGTAAATGTCCAGCTTCGGCGTTGGGTGGAACTCGAGAATGCCTAGGCCGTGCCCCGTACGAATTGGCGCGAGCGTGCCGTCAGGGCGAGCAGTGGCATCCGCCAACTGCGAAGAGCCGAAGCGGCCAATGCCGTCGCCGTAGACACCTTTGACACCAAAGTCAAGCTTCTTCGCGAAGAGCGGAACACGCAAGCTGGCCCCGCCTCCTCCCCCAGTGCGTGAATCATTAAAGGCTCCAGCCGAAGTAGGAGCTATAGCCCCCGGAGCTGCCGCGCAACCGATTTGCGGGCCGGTGTATGTGGTCGTGCCAACGGTCCCGGCTGCGATATCGCTAACCACCGCGCAGGGATAAATGCGGGCGCGCAACTGGCTGACGATTCCGAAGACTTCATAGTGGCCCCAGCCCGGATCAATAGCCGCTTTAACCACAACGTCGGGCGCTCGGTTCTGGGCGTATCCCGTGGTGTCAAATGCGTTGTTGAGTCCGCCGCCGTTTCCGGGGGCTGCGTACCAAAAATTCTGCGAGACAGCACCAGCGGCGGTGGTGAAGGCCGAGAAGCCGCGACCGCCGAGGGTTGTTTGCGGACCTTCGATGGAAACGCCGAGTGTCAGTTTATTGCCGAGAAGACTCTGCGTTGCGCGGAGCGCATAAGCACGTTGCCAGGTGAACCCAACGACGTACTGCGGATCGATCATCATTGGCAAGGCTTCCTGACGGTTTTGAATGCTCTTCCTATTTTCCGTTGCAAGACTCCACATTTGGCCGCCGGTGATGGAAAAACCACTATCGAAGGCGGCTTGCGCCCACAATTGGCGCTGCCTGAAAACATAGCTGTTGCTCTGACGATTGTTGGAGGTGGTGCCGGCGCCGAGGAAGTCCATTTCGAAGTAGCCGGTGAGCTTAGCGCTGCCGACCTTGGACTCGGCCAACATGGTGGCGCGGGTCTGGCGAGCGGAGAAAACGTTTTCGGAAACTTTGCTGAGCGCGTTGCCCGGGAAGGGGATGCCATTGAGTTGGGTGTTGATGTCGGCACTCTCCGCGCGCTGGCGATAAACTGTTTCCGCCGCGATGAAGCCGCCAGGTGTGAGGCTGACGCCCTTGTACTTGATGGTGGACGGGCCGTCTTCAGACGCTTTTTGGGCATCGGCTTGTTCCTTGGCCACGGTGGTCTTGAGGACTTCATTACTGGCTTTCAAGGCGCTGACGGTGGAGTTGAGCGAAACCGCGGTGGACTTCACTTCGGCGGTTGTATTTACAGCTTCGGCGGCTTTGGTGCTCGCTTCGGCTGCACGAGCGTTGGCCGCCGCCGCTGCTTCGCGCGCTTCATCGATCTGGCGGTCGCGCTTGGCAAGCTCTTCCTTCAGCATCTGAAGTTGTTCCTGCTGCGACTGCAGAGCCTGGCGGAGCTCTTCCAGCTGGGCCGCGATGGCTGCATCGGACTTCTCAGCCTTCTTGGCCGCTTTGGGCTTAGCCGGTTGAGCCGCCTTGGCAGGTTGCGGATCGGCGTTCTTCGGCGTATCGGCAAAAGCAGTTCCGGTGACAAGGAATAGTGATAGTGTGAGTGCTGCTAGTTTTTTCATTTCCTCTCTCTTTGGAGCAAAATTCGACCTGGTACCGAAAAGAATGCGTACCACCCCGCGGCAGAAGGTAAAGGCCCCGTCTTACAACTACGTCAACTGAATGTGAATATCCTGTAACAATACTTGGGAATCCACGGGAAACCATTGACGCATCAGAGGTTGCGGATTTCTCGGCGAATCAACAACCACAGGCAAAGGCCGAGCCAAGCCGAGAAAGGGGCGTCCGGCGAGTGTCTCGTCCATTGGCAGGTTGTAAGAAAAAGTGAGTCATCCGAAATCTCCGAAGGGCGGCTTCCCCTCGGCACCGCGAGGAGGGACCTACTTCGGTGACGAAATGTTATAGGCGAGGACGATTTGGGTCAAGCGATATTGGTATTTGGCATCGGTGTCGGCGATGTCGGCTTCGGTTTTTCCGAGTTCGGCCTGGCTGAATTCGACGATAGAGCCGAATGGTGACTCGCCGCCGGTTTCATCCGGGGGCGAAAGCTCTTCAGTTCAGCGGAGTCGAAAACCGGCTAGCGAGCAGGCGGCGGCCAGAACCACAGGCTCGAGCCGAGAAACTGCTGCGTGGAAGAGACTACTTGCGGAACGAGTTCGAAGGCTTGAGAGGAGACTTCCGGAAAAGAAGCGAGTGGTTCGATAGCGGCAGTCGTATGTGTTGAAAGCTGGTCTCGCCCGTCTGCAGGAGAGAAGTGCTGCAACTCTGAAGCACCTACCGTGGCGCGGTTACTCGCCGGATGGCGAACATGCAAACCACCCGCCGAACTTGGCGCCGCTATGTATGGGTTGTAAAGCAGGAAAAGGGCCAGGAAGAAACTAACCCATACGCGCCATCGCGGCACTGCAGTGGGCTCGGGAGTATGTGTGGACGGATCCATCTCTCTTACGACGATAGTAGCACTGCCCGGCTGGGTCAAGGGGATGCCTGGAGCGAGTTGCAGAATTCAAGAGGGGGAGATGGGGACCGGAGCCAGGGGTGCACCAGTCCCCGAGGTAGGACTTTACGTGAAGATCAAGCGCGCTCAGTCTGGCAGTCCGGGGTCACGCCCGAATCAAGGCCATGTGAATTTTCCGTGATGGCTGAATCCCCGGCAGAACACGGATCGGCCTGGCCAGCCTGCTCGGGGCGGACAGTGTAACCACGGCCGTGGCGAACGTCGAGACCACGAACCCAAAAGATGATGTCCTCGGCAATGTTGGTGGCGTGGTCCGCGATGCGTTCGAGGTGGCGCGTGGCAAGAATGAATTGAAGGCCCGGGCTCACGAGCGTGGACTCTTTTGTCATGTGCTGCAGCAAGTGTTCGAAAATGCGATCGCGATATCGATCGACGACATCGTCACTTTCGAGAACCTGCGTGGCCATCTCGACGTTGCGGAAAATGAGCGCGCCGAGGCTTTTGGTGACCATGGCACGCACGGCGGAGGCCATCGGAGCCAGTTCTTCGGGAACCTGCGCGCCTTGCATTTCGCGCAGGGAGACCACCCGCTCGGCGAGATTCACGGCGAGATCGCCGATGCGCTCGAGGTCGTTGGTGATTTTCAGGGCGGCGACGATGAGGCGCATCTCATCATCGGTAAACGAGCCTCGGCGGAGCAGGCGGATGGCGTGTTCATCAATGACAATTTCCATTTCGTTGATGCGGGGCTCGAGGAGAAACACTTCGCTGGGGAGGGCGGAGGTGCGAGGGTTTTCCAGGCTAACGATGGCGTCGAGCGCGCGGTTCATGGCGCCTTCGACGGTGCGCGCCATGGAGACGAGGTAGTTCACGAGCGTATCGTAGAGCACCACTTCGGTCAGTCCGGCAATTGCTGCCATGGGTCGCCTTTCGGAGCGGAGGGCGGGAAGTCACACTCTCGCTCGTAAGCAAGATTCTGAGCTGGAAATGGTTACAGTTTGTTCACAAGAATGTGAAAATGCGGGAAAAGATAAGAGTTAGGGGCGGACCGACCCGCCGGAGCCGCGCCGTTCAGTCAGCGCACGGGGCGGAGGATGGCGCGCTCCGGGTCGAAGATGGGAACGGTGAAATGGAATTGCGAACCTTGGCCCACTTCGCTCTCGACCCAGATGCGGCCGCCGTGAACTTCGACAAGATGCTTGGAGATGGAGAGCCCCAGCCCGGTGCCGCCGACTTCGCGGGAACGGGCCACGTCGACGCGGTAGAAGCGCTCGAAAATGCGTGGCTGGTCCGCCTGCGGGATGCCGATGCCGGTGTCGGAAACCGTGAAGGTTACTTCGGCGCCGTCCGCTGAAGCGCTGACCATGATCTGGCCGCCGGCCGGAGTGTATTGCATCGCGTTGTCGAGCAGATTTTGCAGAACTTCGGCAAGGCGGCGGCGGTCCGCGGCGATGTCCGGCAAACTCTGCGGCAGGTTGACGGATATATGCAGATCTTTTTCGGCGGCGGGGCGCGCCGTGGTTTCGATGCAGCTCTCAACGAACTGGGAAACGCTCAGCCGGCGGATCTCCAGTTCTAACCGGTCGGCATCCATTTTCGAAAGCTTGAGCAGGTCGTCGGTGAGCCGCGCGAGACGCCGGGAGTGCTCGAGAATGATCTCGAGGAAGCGGATGCGATTTTGCGGGTCGTCGATGGCGCCGGCGAGAAGCGTTTCCGCAAAACCCTGAATAGCGGTGAGCGGCGTTTTGAATTCGTGGGAAACGTTGGCAACAAAATCCCGGCGGACGCGCTCGAGTTTGCGCAGCTCGGTGATGTCATGCAGCACGATGACCGCGCCGGAAGTCTCCGCGGCGCTGACCGATGCGACGGTAACCGCAAAAAAGTGCTGGCGCAGAGTGCCGGTGACGATTTCGGATTCGACGCGGGGCTGGCCTTTCAAAACTTCGCGAACCGCCTCGATCAGTTCGGTCTGACGCACCACTTCAACGAGCGCGCTCCCGGATTGCGGCAGCACATCCAAGCCCAGGATGTCCGTGAAGCCTCGATTGGCGAAGAGCAGGCGCTCAGAAGCATTCACGACGGCCACACCTTCCACCATGCTTCCGAGAATGGCGGAGGAAAGATTGCGTTCTTCAGTCAGCGTTCGAATGGTGCGGTCAAGCCGCGCGGCCGTCTCATTGAACGAAATTGCCAGAGCTTCCAGCGCATCGCCAGAGCGATCTGCTTCAAGCGGACGAAAATCACCTTCCGCTACCCGACGAGAAAACATCTGCAAGCGTTCGACGCGCCTCGAGAAAGACCGGGAGATCAGCAACGAAGCGATGCCGGTCACGAGAAGCATGACCACGGATGCCAGCCAAAGCCGACGGCGGAATTCCCAAAGCGCCTGGTCCACCGTCTGCAGCGGCAAGGCAAAGCGCAAAACCACGGGCGGACCGCCAACAACGGATAAGCGCACGGCGTAATACAAGAGGTTGTTATCGACCGTGACGCTGTGCCGAATGGACTGGCCGTCGCCTTTAGCAAAAGCATCGCGAATCTCCGGGCGACCGGCATGGTTTTCCATGGTTCGCGGATCGGATTGCGAGTCCGCCAGCACCTGGCCATCGGAGGCGATCACAGTGACACGAACGTTGCTCGCCGCCATTTTCGCAGCCCAACCACGAAGGGCGACGAAGTCCTCAGGATGGGACGGAGAGAGCGATGAAGGCGGAGGAGGATTTGCGAGCGCGATGCGCGCAATGGCGGCGAGCTGCTCGAAACCGGCACGCTCGTAGTCGCGCCGCAGGGCACGCTCGGCATAGAAATCGACGGGGAGCAGGACCGCGATCAGCAGGGCGAAAAAGGCAAAACCGAGTTTCCAGAA
>Ga0137409_10002388_pt1 | contig 20135 bp, 13 predicted proteins | sample CZODoug1_16funga_FD_122059 | JGI IMG/M metagenome (GOLD analysis project Ga0137409, IMG submission 122059) | Vadose zone soil fungal communities from Angelo Coast Range Reserve, California, USA - CZODoug1_16fungal (Hybrid Assembly) | ecosystem: Environmental > Terrestrial > Soil > Vadose zone... | reverse complement strand
TCCCAGCCCGGACCGGGGAAGTACGCCTTGCCGAGGATCAACCCGGTCGCGTAGGTCGCCAGCCGCAGCGGCTCTGCATACAGAGAAAGATGGTCGAACTGCGGGTCCCGGTAGCCGTTCTCGATGGAGTCGAGGCGGGCCAGGACTTCGACGATGCCGACGCCGATGCTGAAGATCGCGAAGAGTCCCGTGAATGAGAGGGAGAATCGGGCGTCGTGACCCGCACGCTTCAGCACGAAAAGCGACCAGGCCAGGAGAAACAGAAAGAAGAGGATGGCGTGCTGCGGGTGGCTGCCCAGGATGGCCAGCCCCATGAAGGCCCCCGCGATCGGCGCCGCGCCCAGTGTCCGCGTCTCCGCGCCGCGGATCAGGAAGCGCGCGGCCAGGGGCCCGAAGACGGAGAGGCCCGCGAGGATCGACGTCGAGAACCACATCGCCTGGTATCCGCCGAGCATCCAGACCAGCCCGCCGGCGGCCGCGGCGGCGTCGGAGCGTCCCAGGGCCCGGAGCAGGAGGTGCATGGCGACGCCGGCGAAGAAGAGGTGCAGCATCGACGAGATCTGATAGGCGGCGTCGGGGCCGAGGAACCGATGCAGGACCAGGTTGGGCGGATAGAACGGATGGATCATCGGATCCGCGGAGGTCGGCAATCCGCAGAAAAGATACGGGTTCCACAGCGCCAGGGTGTTTCGGTGTAGGCCCTCGTTGTAGAGGCGGTGGTGGAGGGCCAACAGGGCGAGGTTGTCGGAGATGCGGGTATGGCGGAACTCCGATCGGAACCAGCCCTGGGGTTCCTGCGGGGCGAGGCCCAGCTGCTGCTCGAGGGCCGACATCGCGTACATCGTCTGGCCGAAGAGGAGGAACTTCCAGAACACCGCGACGGTGACGCCGGCGAACAGGAGGTAGGGAGCGGCCCGGTTCACGCGAAGCATCATACAAAAAAGAGAAAGCCCCGGCGTTGCCGCCGGGGCTCTCGATTGCTCCGAGTGGACTACTTCTTGGGCGCAGGGGTGTTGCCGGTCGGATTCATGACGTTGTTGAATTCCTGCCCGGTCAGTTCGAGCACGTCGCCCGACTTGCGCAGCACGTTGCCGGTAGCATCACTGCCGGTGTTCGACCCTTCCTTGTGGTTCTCCGGATCGTCACAGCCGACCGGATCGCCGCCCGACAGCCGGGCGACCGACTTGCCGGGTCCGAAGTACTGGATCTCACCGACCGTGGGCTGCTGGAGCACCGGACAAAGGAAGATTTCCATCTCGCTCGTCTCAACAATCGGGGGCGAGGTGGTGGTGAGGGCCTGCCAGAACGCCACCCCTTCGGCACTCGACATGACCTTCATGCGGCCGCCGAACTGGCTCATATAGGTGGTCTGCAGCACCCACAGCTGCCGGAGATTGTTTGCGCACGAGGTCACCCTCGCGCGATGGATCGCCTTGGTGATTGCTGGCAGAAGAAGAGCGGCAAGAATGCCGATAATGACGATCACGACCAGCAGCTCGACCAGGGTGAACCCTTGGCGTCTCTTGGACATCGGGTTGCCTCCTGTGATAGCGGAATCTGCGACTGGCGACCATCGCCAATCGGAACAACGAGGGTGGTCTCCTAACAAGGACGTGAACTGCAGCGTCTACCCCGATGGTAAACCGCGCCCCTGCGTGACTAAAGTCTAGCGCGCCGGTCGGGCAGACTCAAGAAGGAAGGCATTAAGCATCCAGCATCAGGCATTAGGGCATCCGAGGTCCCCAGCCCCACGACCCTGTCGGAAGCGCAGCGGCGGAGGGAAGAGGGAGCCATGCCCGTTGCAGGGAGGGGCCCTCCGATGCCTGATGCTTAGACGGGTTTGCCCAGAATCCCGTAGAGCTCGCTTCTCATCCGCTCCAGTATTTCCGGGTTGTCTGCTTCGAGGTTCAGGCGGAGATACGGCTCCGTGTTCGACGCGCGCACGTTGAACCAGTGGTCGTCAAATTGGATCGTGATGCCGTCGAGGGTGTCCTGGCGCCCGTGCTTGTAGCGCTCGGCGAGCGACTTCATCAGCCCGGCCTTGTCCGCGACCTTGAAGTTGATCTCGCCGGTCGCCGAGGTGCGGCGGAGGGGGGCGAGCAGCTCGTCGATCGGGCGGCCGTCGCGGCCCAGCAGGTCGAGGACCTTGGCGAATGCCATCATCCCGGAGTCGGCGAAGTAATGGTCCTTGAAGTAGTAATGGCCCGAGAGCTCGCCGCCCAGGACCGCGTCGTTCTTCTTCATCGTCTCCTTGATGAAGGAGTGGCCGACGCGTTCGCGGATCGGGCGGCCGCCGGCCTTCAGGATCTCCTCGGGCACGACGCGGCTGGAGCGCAGGTCATAGACGATCGCCGAGCCGGGATGCCGGTGCAGCTCGGAGCGGGCGAGGAGGATCGTGACGAGATCGCTTCCGATCCGGACGCCGCCCGGTCCCAGGAACATGCAGCGGTCCCCGTCGCCGTCGAAAGCGGCGCCGAGGTCGGCCCCTGTCGTGCGCATCGCCTCCTGGAGGTCGACGATGTTCTCGTCCTTGAGCGGATTGGGTTCGTGGCTGGGGAAGTTGCCGTCGGGCTTCCAGCAGAGGCGGACGTAGTCCAGGGGCAGGTCGCCGAACATGTCGTCGAAGACCGCGCCCACGGAGCCGTGGGCCGTGTCGACGGCGACCTTGAGGCGCGGGCATTTCCCGATCTGGGCCCGTAGATGGGTCCGGTAGACGGGGCGCAGGTCGTGGGTCGTGACGGCTGAAATGCCCGAAGGCTTGCCGGCCATCGACCGCTCGATCTCCTTCAGGCCCGTCTTCTCGCTGAGCGGGAAGGCGCGCTCGCGGCAGATTTTGAAGCCGATGTCCTGCGGGGGATTGTGCGACGCCGTGACCATGATTCCGCCGTCCAGGCCCAGGTGGCCGACGGCATAGTAGAGCATCGGCGTCGTGCAGAGGCCGATGTCGACCACCTCGCAGCCGGCGCCTTTGGCGAGCGCGGCGGCGATCGCCGGCGCGGAGAGGCGGACATCGCGGCCGACGGCGATGCGCGTCGCCTTCAGGAAGCGGACGACGGCGCCGCCCAGCCGCTCGGCGAAGGATTCGTCGATCTCGTCGGGGTAGCGTCCCCTCAGGTCGTAGGCTTTGAAGACCGGCATGTCGGTTCGGCGGGCAGCATACACCGGGGCTGCGTCAATGTCGACTACTCATGATGCGGTTGATGCCGACTTCCGCCTCTCCCTTTTCCTCGTGGTCGGGATACTCCGCGAGGTATTTGCTGTAGATGTCGATGGCGTCGGACGTCCTCCCCGCCTCCTCGAGCGAGAGGGCATAACAGAAGAGGGCGTGGGCGCGGCGAAGGTCCGTCTTGTAGCGCTCATAGTAGAAGCGGTACTTCGGCGCGGCCAGCTCGGGACGCCAGGTCGTGAAGCAGACGTCGGCCGTCAGCATCTGCAGGTCGCGCGAGAAGTCCGTCTGGGGATTGCGGTCGATCTGCCTTTGATACCAGTCCATCATGGGCGAGGAGATCAAGGCGATGGACAGGAGGACCAGGAGCACGGTGAGCACGGCGGCGAGGATCAGGAGCTTGCGCTTCAGCGTCATCGCATGGGAATTATACCTTCCAGTAGATGGAGACGCCGAGTTCCACGAAGACGAGCGCCATCGCCGCCAAGAGGAAGACGGTTCGGCCGCTGCGGGGCGCGGTCCGTTCGGGACGGGGCAGGGTCTCCAGTTCGGAGGTGGACCGGAGCAGGCGACCTCCGGTGTCGCGCGCCAGGCGGTCCAACACATCGCGGTCGACGCCGAGCGCCTCATACTCCGGAGGACACGCGATGGTCGCCGTCGCCCGCGCCCGGCCCTTGCCGACGACGACGCTTCCCGTCAGCCCCTCGGGAAGCCGCCCCTCCCAGCGGTTGGAAGCAACCTGTTTCATGACCACGGGCACTCCGTCGGTGACGAACTCGGGATCCTTATAGACGCCCTGCGCGATCACCCGGGGCGGGTCGATCGAGAGGGAGAGCCCGGCGTCGCGGTCGCCGACGACGTAGTCGAGCGCCTGCCGGATCAAGGGAACGATCCCGGGTTCCGCTTCCGTCGTGAAGGCGGCGACGCGGCCTTCGCCATAAGAGCGGATCGCGAGCACGGGATCCTGCTTGGGGGGCTGTCCCACGGTGGCGAGCACCTGGGAGTCCGATTTCGCGGTCGTCCGGTTGATCGACCGGACGACGACGGGCGAAATTCCCGCGGTCACCGGATGCTTGCGGACCTCGAGGATGCCGGGAGCCTCGCGGGCAAGATCGTTGATGTCGTTCGTGATGTTTCGAAGCGCCCGATCGAGTTCGTTCCAATCCATATGGAGGTTGCGCGCGCCGGGCACGTCCTTACGGGTTGTGAGAACGATCAAGGCGATGTCGTCCAGCCCCGCGATGGCCGCCTGGAGCATCTCGGGGGTCTCCTCCGCGGCGCTTTCGCCGTCGGTCACGAGCACGATCACCTTCCGCCCGGCCTGGCGCGTGCGAAGGTGCCGGATGCCCTCGACGATCGCGCGGGCGATGCGAGTGCCGCCGGTCGGCGTCACCTTGCGCAGGGCGTCGAAGTCCATGGTGCGGGCCTCGTCCGCGAACGTCATCGCGACGATGTCGTCGTCCGCGTCGAAATACCGGTCCCGGGCGTCCAGGAGCGTCTGGGTCGCCAGGTCGAAATCCTTTTTCATGCTGCCCGAGGAGTCGAGGCCGAAGACCGCGGCGACCTTCAGATCGGGACGGAGGGTCAGCGGGGACAGGGTCTCGACCGGTCTGTGCGGCCAGTCGCCCCTGGCGTAGCTCAGCGGCCCGCCCAGAAGGACGAGGCCGCGGCCGCCTTTGACCCAGGTCGCGAGCGTCTGCTGCTGCTCGGCGGGAAGCGCGATATTGTCGAGGACGATGGCGTCATAAGCGCCCAGGTTCGGGAGACTTTGAGCGACGTCGAGATCGACTCCGGGCAGGGACAATCCCTTGGAGAGGGCCAGGATTCGCGGCTGGTCGGTGAGGGCGAAGACCTGGCCGTCGACCTTATTGTTCTCGGGGCAGTCGTCGTCGACGTCGATGGACGCGTGGAAGACGCCGGGCGCCGTCCGGGTGATCGGGACCATCGTGCTGACGCCCGCAACCAGACGCAAGGGGCGGGTCTCCTGGTCGACACGAAGGCTGCAGTCCACATCATAGGTCGATTCGAGCGTGAAGGAGAGGACGTACGAATCGCCGGGGCGGACGGAGGCGGGGGCCTGGACGCGTCGGAAGCGGACGTCGCGCACGGAGGTGGGGCCCAAGGGACAGACATGGATGGGGACCTCGCGATCGCGGAAGAGGAAGGCCGCATTGCCGGGGTCCCATCGGCCGTCGCTGTACAGGATGATCTCGGTGGGATTCCGCGCGAGCGCTGCGGTGAGGGCGAGCGACACGTCGGATCCTGAAGGATCGACCTGGTCGGATTCCCAGGCGAGCGTCTTTCCGAAGGAGGCCCAGGTGACGAGATCGCCGGAGGCGCGGGTCTGACGGTCGTAGGCGATGACTGCGTCGATGTTGGCCGGGCGCAGCGAGACGGCGGGCCCGCGGACGGAGACGGAGCCCGAGCGGTCGACCAGGTGGATGCGGACGCGGTCGCCGGACCGGCGGGGCAGGGGGACGTCGCGGGCGGCCGCGAGGAGGAGAAGGACGATCAGGCAGCGGACCGTGACGATCGCGGCGCGTCTCAAGTCATTCCCTCAAGCGCGGACGCCCCGGGCGAGGATCAGGTTGTACAGCCAGAAGACATAGTCATCGTAGTCCGATTCGACGGGGAAATCCAGACGGCCCCAGACCTCCTGGCCGGCGGCGATGGCGACGCCCTCGTTGGCGGGGGAGTCCGGGGCATACGTGCGGATCGCGCGGGCGAATCCGGCGAATCCGGCGTCGACTTCGCTGCGGCCGGAGGGGTCGATTTCCGTGAGCTGGACCGCGCGGGAATCGTAGAGGCGGTAGGCGGCGCGGCGGTTGATGAAGGCGTCGACGAACGCGCGGCCCTCGATGCGTGCGGCCACCCAGAGGAAGGGGGACGCCCAGGGCATCTTGGCGATCTGCTCACCCGACCGGAAGCGGATCGAGCGGTCGTCCCAGCTGGCGCCGTCCACGATGGCCGGCTTGGGCGGAAGGTTCGCGCGGTTGTGGAGGATGAGCGCGGACGGGATCCCGCGTGACTGCAGCTCGCGCTGGATCATCGCGGCGGCATCGCGGGGGATCTTGCGGGCGATCATGCCCCGCGTGGTCTGGAGGCGGCGGGCGACCTCGTGCGACGGCTCGCCGCCGAGCGCGCTGACCACCTCGGAGATCTGGGCGACGTTGGAAGGATCCTCGTTCAGCGACAGGAGGGAATAAGAGTCGGCGGGTTCGTCGAGCCACTCGATGCCCGGGTCATCGGGGATCGGGGCGAAGGGGCGGCGCGGGCCTTCGCCCCGGGCTTCGGGCAGGCTGCCCTCGGGACCCGGCTCCCGGCCGCGACGGTTGGCGGCCTTGATGATGCCGGCGATCGCGATTCCCGCGACGAAGCCGCCGATATGGGCGAAGTAAGCAATGCCCCCTGCGCCGCGGCTGAGGAGATTCTGGAGGAGCTGGAGCACGAACCACAGGCCGATCCAGAGGTACGCTGGCGTCCGCACGACATCCGCGTACCAGATGCCCAGCCAGACGAAGGTCTTCACCACGGCCCGGGGATAGAACAGGACATAGGCGCCCATCACGCCGGAGATCGCCCCGGACGCGCCGAGCGTCGGGATCAGGGAATTCGGATTGGTCGCGATGTGCGCGCCGTCGGCGGCCAGGCCGCAGACGAAGTAGAACACGACGTATCCGATATGGCCCAGCCGGTCCTCGACATTGTCGCCGAAGATCCAGAGGAAGACCATGTTGCCGATCAGGTGCATCCATCCGGCGTGGAGGAACAGGTTCGTGAACAGCGTAGGCCACTGGAGGTCGGCGGGGACCATCTCCCATCGGATGAGCGCGGGGTCTCGGGGGTCCCCCAGTCCGAAGACGAGGAACGCGGCGACGTTGAGGACGATGATCGCGTAGTTGACGAACGGCGTGCGTTCGGTGGGATTCTCGTCCCCGATCGGGATGAACATTCCCGTTAGACTCCGAGCAGCGGCATCCGTCCGCGGCGTGCGGACCTACACGGCCGTCAACGTTTTTCGATCGGCTGGTACGACAGGCGCAGGGGGCCCGTATACTCCGCGCGCGGGCGGATGAGACGGTTGTTCGCCCACTGCTCCATGATGTGCGCCGTCCATCCCGTGATGCGGCTCATGGCGAAGATCGGCGTGAACAGTTCCATCGGGATGTTCATGCAGTGATACACGGAGGCGGAGTAGAAGTCCACGTTGGGGTAGATCTTCTTCCCCTCCTTCTGCATGTGATCGAACATGACGTTCTCGACGATGCGGGAGATCTCGTACCACTTGGTCTGCCCCGTGTGCTTGCCGAGCTGCTCGGCGTACTTGCGGAGCACCATCGCGCGCGGGTCCTCGGTCTTGTAGACCCGGTGCCCGAAGCCCGAGATCTTGACCTTGTTTCTGAGCGCGTTCGTGACCCAGGCCTCCGCCTTCGAGGGCTCGCCGATGTCGAGCAGCATCTTCATGACGGCCTCGTTCGCGCCGCCGTGCAGGGGCCCCTTCAGGGCGCCGACGGCCGACGTGACCGAGGAGTACATGTCCGACATCGTCGCGGCGGTGACGCGCGCGGCGAACGTCGACGCGTTCCACTCGTGGTCCGCATGGAGGATGAGGCAGACGTCGAAGATCTTCTCGAACAGGGCCTCGGGCTCCTTCCCGAACAGCGTGTAGAGGAAGTTGTAGGCGACGGACTTCCCGGGGACGGGGAGGATGGGCTCGTTGCCGTTGCGCAGGCGCTCGTGCGCGGTGACGATCGAGCCGATGCGGTTCGTGAGGCGGATCGCCTTGCGCAGGACGGCGTCGTGCGTCGTATTGCCGCTGTCGGGGTCGTAGTGGCCGAGCGAGGAGATCGCGGTGCGGAGCACCTCCATCGGGGTCGCGGTGCGGGGGAAGAGCCGGAGGAGCATGTTGACCTGGTAGGGGAGTTCGGTCGCCTCCTTGCAGACCTTGAGGTAGGCCTCGTACTCCTTCTTCAGGGGGAGATGCTCGTACCAGAGCAGGAATGCGACTTCGGCGAACGTGGAGTTCTCCGCGAGGTCCTGGATGTCGTAGCCGCGGTAGAGCAGGCGGCCTTCGACGCCGTCGACGAGACAGATCGAGGAGGTGCCGGCGACGACGTCCTCGAGTCCGGCTTTGAACTTGCCGGTCTCGCTCTTCGACGTCTCCGTCTTGCCGGGCTCGGGCATGTCGTGTTCCTTTGTTGATGTCTCGGCCTGATGTCTCGCCTGGAGACGGGACCCCGTCCTTGTCCCCGCCGGACCGCGCTCGCGGAAATCGGCTCTCGTATCTTTAACGCGTCTCGAAACGTTGTCAAGCGGAATTCCCGGAGTCTAGCGAAGAACCTTCGCCGCTTATTTCTTGCTGACGGACGCCTTCGCCTTCTAGAGTCGGGCGATGCGCGTCGTCGGCGTCGACACCGGAGGCACCTTCACGGACTTCATCCTCTTCGACGGCCGCCGCATCCGGACCCACAAGGTCCTCTCGACGCCCGACGACCCCTCGCGCGCAGTGTTGCAGGGGCTGCGCGACCTCGGGGCGACGGACGCCGAGGTCGTGCATGGGTCGACGGTGGCGACCAACGCCTTCCTCGAGCGGAAGGGCGCGCGGCTGACTCTGGTCACGACGAAAGGCTTCGAGGACCTGCTCGAGATCGGCCGCCAGGAGCGCGGAGCCCTCTACGATCTGATGTGGACGCGTCCGGAGCCGCTCATTCCCCGCTCGCGCCGCATCGGGGTGCGCGAACGGATCGACGCGAAGGGCCGCGTCGTGACGCCTCTCGACGTCGCCGCGCTGCGGAAGGTCCGGGCGGAGCACCTCGCCGTCTGCTTCCTGCACTCCTACGCCAATCCGGCGCACGAACGGGCAGCGGGGAGGATCCTCAAGGGCGCGTCGCTGTCGAGCGACGTGCTGCCGGAGTACCGGGAGTACGAGCGGCTGTCGACGACGGTGCTGAACGCCTACGTCGCGCCGGTCGTGGATCGATATCTCGGGAGGCTGGGCCGTTCGATCCCCGGGCTGCGCATCCTCGCATCGGACGGCGGAGCGATCACGCCCGCGTCGGCGTCGCGCCGGGCGGCGCAGACGCTGCTGTCGGGCCCGGCGGGCGGCGTGATCGCGGCGCAGGCGCTGGGATACGGGAAGGTGATCGCGTTCGACATGGGAGGGACGTCGACGGACGTGTGCCTGATCGACGGGACCGCGAAGGTGACGAAGGAGGGCTCGATCGGCGGAATGCCGCTGCGGGTGCCACACTTCGAGATCCATACGGTCGGCGCGGGAGGGGGGTCGATGGCGAGGATCGACGAGGGCGGCGCGCTGCGGGTCGGCCCGGAAAGCGCGGGGGCGACTCCGGGGCCGATGTGCTACGGCCGCGGAGGGACGCGGCCGACGGTGACCGACGCGAACGTCGCGCTGGGGAGAATCGATCCGGCGCGCTTCCTGGGCGGGCGGATGCCGCTGCAGCGGGTCTCGATGGAACGGCGCTTCGCCGAAGGGATCCTCGAGGTGGCGAACGCCAACATGGAGCGGGCGCTGAGGCGGGTGAGCATTGAGCGCGGGCACGATCCCGCCGAGTTCTGGCTGGTCGCGTTCGGGGGCGCGGGTCCGCTCCATGCGTGCGACCTGGCGCGGCGGCTGGGGATGAAGGGGGTGATCGTGCCGCGCCATCCGGGGCTGCTGAGCGCGCTGGGGATGGTCCTGGCGGACACGACGGTGGAGAAGTCGAGGACGGTGCTCGGCCGGGGACTTCCGTGGAAGGACCTGGAACGCCAGGCGCTGCTCGAGGTGAAGGGGAACGTGGAGCGCTTCGTGGAGGCGCGCTACCGGGGCCAGTCGCACGAGATCCGCATCCCGGAGGGGGCGAGCTTCGACGACGCCCATCGGCGCCTCCATGGATTCACGCGCGGCGAGCCGGTGGAGATCGTGAACGCGGTGGTGCGGGTGACGGCGACGCGGCCGAAGCCGCGGCGGGAGACGCTGGGGCGGGGCGGGCGGCGCTGGACGGGGTCGGTGGACCGCCCGGCACTGCGGGCCGGGGACGAGGTGCGCGGTCCGGCAGTGGTGTCGGAAGACAACGCGACCTGCTGGGTGGAGCGCGGCTGGCGCGGCCGCGTGGATTCATACGGAAACATTGTAATATGTCAATAACGTCATATAGATTGGAGGTCTTCAAGAACCTCCTGGCCGGGGTCGCCGAGGAGATGGGCGTCGTCCTCGGCCGCTCCGCCTGCTCCGTCAACATCAAGGAACGCCGCGACTACTCCTGCGCCGTCTTCGACGCCCGGGGCCGCATGATCGCCCAGGCCGCCCATATCCCCGTCCACCTCGGCTCCATGCCCCTGTCCGTCGAGGCAGCCCTCCGCCGCTTCACCTTCAAGCCCGGCGATCTCGTCATCCTCAACGATCCCTTCCAGGGGGGCACCCATCTCCCCGACGTCACGTTCGTCCGCCCCGTCTTCGCGGGAAAACGCCTCGAGTTCTTCACCGCCTCCCGCGCCCACTACTCCGACATCGGCGGGATGGCTCCGGGCTCGATGCCCGTCTCCACCGATCTCTACCAGGAGGGCTTCATCCTCCCGCCCGTCCGGCTGACCCCCGAGGTTCGCGCGCTGCTGCTGGCCAATGTCCGCAACCCGCGGGAGGTGGAGGGCGACGTCGCCGCGCAAGAGGGCTGCTGCGACACCGGCGCGCGCCGCCTGCTCGACCTCCTCTCGCGATACGGAGCCGAGCTGCGCCGCGCCATCGGCTCGCTGCAGGAGTACGCCCGCCGGCGCATGATCGCCGCGATCCGGCGCATACCGAAGGGGCGCTTCACCTTCGAGGATGCGCTCGACGACGACGGCATCGTCGACCGGCCCGTGCGCATCCGCGCCGCGGTCGAGCGTCGCGGCGATCGGGTCCGCGTCGACTTCACGGGCAGCGACCCCCAGGTGGCGGGCAACGTCAACAGCGTCTATGCGGTGACCTTGTCCTCCGTGCTGTACTGCTTCCGCTGTCTCGTTCCCGACGACATCCCGCTGAACGCCGGCGCGGCGGAGCCGATCGAGGTGGTCGCGCCCGAAGGGAGCGTCGTGAACGCGCGTCGGCCGGCGGCGGTGACGGCAGGGAACGTCGAAACCTCCCAGCGCATCGTCGATGTCGTTTTCGGCGCGCTGCGCAAGGCGCTGCCGGGCGTGATCCCCGCGGCCAGCCAGGGGACGATGAACAACTTCTCCTTCGGCGGCGCCGGCTTCGCGTACTACGAGACCATCGCGGGCGGGATGGGCGCGCGCCCCGGAATCGACGGCGTCTCCGGCGTCCATACTCACATGACCAACACGCTCAACACCCCCATCGAGGCCCTGGAGCACGCGTACCCGGTCCGTGTCACCGAATACCGCCTGCGCAGGAACTCGGGCGGTCGCGGCCGCTATCGCGGGGGAGACGGCATCATCCGGGAGGTGGAGTTCCTCGAGCCGGCGCAGGTCTCGATCGTGTCCGACCGCCGCAAGACCGCGCCTTATGGACGTCCGCCGGGCAAACCGGGACGGAACACGCTCAACGGCCGGGCCCTGCCGGGGAAGTCCAACTTCCGCGTGCGGGCGGGAGATCGCGTCCGCATCGAAACTCCGGGCGGCGGCGGAGTATAGTTCCTTCGTGAACGCCGTGCTGCTCCTGGTCCTGCTGGCGCCGGGCGACGTCGACCAGCGCGCCCGCGACTTCGGCGACCGCGTCCACTTCGAGCGCGCGGATCCGGACTGCGACGAGGCACGCAAGGTCGTCGACATCCTGTCCAGCAAAGAGCACTGGATCGCCGCCCACAAGGCGCTCGAACAGAAGCTCGGCCCGATGCCCGACAACCTGAGCGTCACCGTCGACTTCGCCCTCGAGGGCGCCGACGTGGGCTGGGGCGGCAACGGCCGGGTCCGGTTCAACCTGAAGCTGCTGACGGAGATGCAGAAAAAGATGAACGACCTGGAGCGTCAGCGGAAGGAAGCCGCCGCGCGCGGCCAGCGGGTGGTCTTCAGGGTCCCGCCGGTCCGCATCGAGCGGGTCATCGACCACGAGCTGACGCACCTCTTCCAGCGCGGAACCCCCGCCCCGGGCTGGTTCGTCGAGGGCATGGCGCAGTGGATATCCGAGGACGTCAACAATCTCATGGGCTTCGCCAACGCGGGGAAGCCGGTGCAGCCCATCGACGCGGAGACGACCGATCGGAACGACGCCTATGCGCGCGGCCACGTGTTTTTCAAATGGCTGGAATCCCGGGGCGCGGTGCAGCGGACGGCGGACCGGTGCATCCTGCAGCAGAAGCCGTGGAAGGACGCTCTTCAGGACGCGACGGCGATGTCGTGGACGGAGATCGTCAAGGCGGAGCAGGAATGGAGCGCGAAGGAAGTCGACCGCCTGCTGCCGAAGGATCCCAAGCGCCGCTGAGCCGGCGTCACTTCCGGATGTGCACGAAGTCGCCGTTGTTCTGGTCGGCGATCCGCTTCAGGAACGCGGGGTCGGGGCCGTCGACGACCGCGGCACCCGGCGCGCGATCTCCGATGCAGATCGTGTGGATCGTGACCTTGCGGAGACGGTTGACCTTTTTCAGCTCCTGGATCAATTCGTCGGTGGCGGTGATCCGCCCGACCGTGGGGCGGCCGTCGGTCATCAGGAACATGGTGTCGACCCCGTTGACCGCGGTCGCATAGTTGACCTTCTTGTCGATCGCGACGGGGCTGACGCCCGTCTTCGCCTGCGCCACCTCGATCATCCGGAGGCCGAGCTCGAGGGCGTCCCACACGTTGGTGCCGCCGCTCGCGACGACCTTCTCCGTCGCCATCATCGCGTCGAGCTTGTTCGCCCACGTCGCGGGCACCAGCTCCTGCTTCCAGGGGGACGGCGTCGCCTCGAACCAGATGACGTTGTAGTGGACCCGGGGACTCAGCACGTACAGGGTGTTGATCAGTTCCTTCTTGGCCACCTCGATGCGCGTCCTGGCGGAGAGGCCGGCCCAGCGCTTCACGATCTTCGTGCACTCCTCGCGGGCCGCACGGTCGGCCGGCGGCTCCTTGTCGGGGCCGGTCGCCTCCGTCGGCATCTTGTAGAGAGGGCGGTCCGGCTCGCTGCCGGCGTCCATCATCGAGCCCGTCTTGTCGAGCACGAAGACGAGGCGCGTCGACCTCGTCTTGAGCCCGTAGAATTGCGTCATCTCGGCGATCGTCGCGCCGGGGGCGGATTCCGTGCCCGACTTCTTGGACTGCCAGACCGCCTTCCAGGCGTTGGCGTCGTCGGTGTCCATCTCCGACTTGAGCAGTTTGCGGAGGATCCGGACATAGAGGTCCTTGAGGCGGCCCTCGTCGGCCCGGCAGCGGGCCAGCGTGTCGATCAGCGTGTCGATGTGCGTGTCGTCCGCCTGCTTCTCGAGGCCGAGCAGGGCGGCCCACTTGACCTCCCAGGTGCGGTTTTCGGACAGGACGCGGAGGAAGACCGGGACTGAGGACGCATCCGCGCGTTCGACCAGGCCGTCGATCGCGGCGATCTGCAGGACGGGGTTCCTGTCGTCGACGATCTCGGTGAGGTCGCGGAGCTCGCCTTTCTCGGCCAGCGCCCACACGAGCAGGGTGCGGACGCGGACGTTTTCCCTGGCGGCTTTGGCCCCCTTGGTCATCTCGGTGAGGATTTCCCGGGTCGAACATTTCCGCAGCAGCCGGAGGGCGGAATCGAGGACCTCGCCGGAGACCTTCTCCTCGCTGCGGCCGGAGACGCCTTCGCGGGAGAACTCCTGATGCGCGAGCAGCATCACCAGCGTAACCGCCTGTTTCTCGTGCTTGTCGGTGAGAGCCTTGGCGAGCTCGTCGACGGCCTGGCGACGCTCGACCGGGTCCCGGCTCGCGGCATAGGTCGAGTAATACGCCAGAGCCTCCGCCCAGGCCTTTTCATCCTGGGCGGCCGACGGCGACAGCAGAAGCAGCAGCAGCAGACCCGAACCCGCCTTCATCCCTGCCCCCCGATCAGGACCGGCCTCGCGACAGTCCATATTGCTCGATCTTCGCATCGAGCGTCGGCCTCGAAATCCCCAGCTTGGCGGACGCCTCCGTCTTCTTCCATCCGCTCTCCTCGAGCGCCCGGCCGATGACCTTGCGCTCGATCTCCTCCGTCGCCTCCCGGACGATGTCCTTCAGCTGGCCGCCCGCGGGAATCCGCACGGCGGGCTTGAAGAGGTCCTGCGCCTTGATCTCGTCCTTGAGGTTGTCGACCATGATGAGCCCGTCCGAGAGCGCCACCGAGCGGCGGATCTCGTTGTCCAGCTCGCGGACGTTGCCGGGCCACGAGTAGTTCTGCAGGTACCAGTAGGCCGGCTCGTCCATGGCCCGCTTGGGCAGGCCGGAGTCGCGTGCGACCTTCTCGAGGAAATAGTCGACGAGCTGGGGAATGTCCTCCTTCCGGTCCCGGAGCGGAGGCAGCGTGATCTTGACGACGTTGAGCCGGTAGAAGAGATCCTCGCGGAAGTGGCCGGTCTTGATCAGGTCCGCCAGGTCCTTGTTCGACGCGCTCACCATCCGGACGTCGACCTTGGTGACGTCCTTCCCGCCGACGCGCCGGATCTCGCCCTCCTGGATCGCGCGCAGCAGCTTCTTCTGCATGTCCAGGGACATGTCGCCGATCTCGTCCAGGAATAGCGTCCCCTTGTGGGCGAGCTCGAAGAGGCCGGGCTTCGACGTCGCCGCGCCCGTGAACGCGCCCTTCTCGTGGCCGAAGAGCTCGCTTTCAAGCAGGCTGTCGGGGATGGCCGAGCAGTTCTCGCTCACAAACTTTCCGGCCTTCGCGCGCGGCGAGTTGAAGTGGATCGAGCGTGCCACCAGCTCCTTGCCGGTGCCGCTCTCGCCGTGCACGAAGACGGGCTCGTCGGTGTCGATGACGCGGTCCAGCAGCCGGAACACGTCCTTGAGCGCCCGGGAATCGCCGACGATCGAGCTGAAGTCGTGCTTGAGGGGGACGTCGGTGCGGCGCGAGTCGAGGTCCTGCTTCACCTTCGCCAGCTCGGCATACTGCTTCTCGACCTTGGCCTTGAGCTGGTCGTTGAGGCGCTCGATCTCGTCGCGGGAGCGCTTGAGCTCGTCCTGGTCGCGGTGGTTCTCCTCGAAGAGTCTCGCGTTCTCGATCGCGATCGCGGCCTGGTCGGCGAAGCCCTGGAGCAGCGGCAGGTCGTCCTCGCTGAAGAGGTCGGTCTCGAAGCGGTTGTCGATATAGACGCAGCCGAGGCTCTGCTCGCGGATGCGGAAGGGGATGCAGAGCAGCGACCGGAGCTTGAGGTCGGTGACGCTGCCGGCGGGCGGCAGGTTGGGATCGCTGAGGGCGTCGGCCGAGATGATGGGCTTGTTCGTCCGCAGCACCTCCTCGGCGACGGAGTGGCTGACCTTGAACTCGGGCTTCTTGATGGATTCCCGGTCGAAGTTGCGGGCGACCTTGATGACGAGGCTGTCGCGCTCCCGGAGGATGAGGAAGCCGCGCTCGGCGCCGGCCATCTCGATGACGGAGTCCATGATGAGTTCGAGGAGTTTTTTCAGGTTGTGCTCGGAGTTGATGTGCTGGTTGATCTCCATCATCCGGTAGAGATTGTCCAGCTCCGTCATCAGGCCTTCGTAGAGCGGCTGTCCGTGATGCTCTTCATAGAACTGCTCGAGTGCCTGCCGTGCCTCCTCGAGCGCCTCGGGTCCGTTCTGCGCGACCATCGACGACAGCACGACGCGCAGGTCTTCGAGGGTCAGGTTCTCGTCGCCGGGGACGGGAAGGGCGCCGAAGCGCCGCCGCGCGGGCAGGGTCTGGCGCGTGGGGATGCGGCCGAGTCGGCGCGCCTTCAGGATCGGGATGCGCCGCGTTTTCGACTTTGCGGGTTCATCGTCCTCCTCGCGGAAGACGATCGACATGTCCCCGATATAGATGCGATCGCCCGACTCGAGGAAATGGGCGTTCACCTTCATGCCGTCGACTTCGGTGCCGACGCGGGTTTCGAGATCGACGAGCTTGAACCGGCCGTCGGGCGTGGCCTCGATCTGGCAGTGGAGCGGCTCGGCTGCGGGGTCGTCGAGCTGGATGGAGTTGGTCTCGGCGCGGCCGATGGTGACGATGCCGCCTTCGAATTCGAAGGTGCGCTCCTCCTTGTCGGAACGGCAGATGGTCAGCTTGGGCATTGGAAGCCCTCATTCTAGGCGCTGGGAGGGGGAAACTGAAGGGGGAATCGGGTCAGGGGACGCGGGCGCGCTTCAGCGCGTCCTCGAGCATCGGCCGCTGGGGCCAGCGGGCGGGAGCCAGGCGCAGCGCCTGCTCGAGATCGCGCGCGGCCTCGGGCTTGCGACCCAGTTCCAGCAGCGCCATGCCGCGCCGGGCGTAGGCATCGGCCCAGTCGGGCTTGAGCCGGAGCGCCTCGCCGAGATCCGCGACGGCGCCGGCGAAATCCCCCTGGATCCCGCGCAGCGTGGCGCGGTCGACCAGGGTCTCGGCGTGCTGCGGCCGGATCTCCAGCGACCGCGTATGATCCGCCAGAGCCTCGGGGAACATCCCGAGTTTCGTCTCCGCCCGGGCGCGATTCCGGTAGACCTCCGGAGCCTGCGGGTCCCGGTCCAGGGATCGCGTGTACTCGGCGACGGCGCCGCGCGCGTCGCCGCGGTCGAGCAGCACGTTGCCCCGGACGGAATAAGGGATCGGCGATGCGGGACGCTGATGGATCGCCAGGTCGCAGTCGGAGAGCGCGCCGGCGACGTCGCCGAGCTTCGACCGCGAAAGGGCACGGCGCGAAAGGGCATTGACGCTCGCGGGATTCAGCTCGAGGGAGCGGTCGAAGTCCGCGATCGCCCGGCGATGGTCGCCCTGCAGCGCCAGGAGGGTGCCCCGCTCCATCCACGACGTCTCCCAGTTCGGATTGAGCGCGAGGGAGGCGTTGATGTCGGCGAGGGCCCCGTCGAACTCTCCCTGCTCTCCTCGCACGTGCGCGCGGGAATAGAGAGGGAAGTAGAGGTGGGGCTCGTGACGGATCTCCTGGCTCCAGAGCGCGAGGGAGTTCCTCCAGACGCCGCACTGAATCCAGGTGACCGCCCCGAGCGCGAGGAGCCACGCGCCCGCGCCGGCGAAAAGGGCGCGGGTGGGCAGGCGGACCGACCCTGCCGCGGCGAGGGCGGCGGCCGGGATCAGCGCGAGATACGTGTAGCGGTCCGCGGCGATCTGCATTCCGGTCACGCCGATGCCGAGCACGGGGAGGAGGAGGACGACGTAGGCCGCCCAGGCCGTCAGCGCGGCGGGGCAACGGCGGCGATGGAAGATCAGGGCGGCCGATACGGCGATGACGGCGGTCATCGCCAGGAGGTAGCGGGGCTCCGTCGGGCGCAGCGGCGCCTCGAGCGGATAGATCGGCAGGAGCGGATGGGGCCAGAGCAGCTTCAGCGGGTAGAAGCAGAGGCCGTAGGCGGCCTGCGCGGCGCGGTCCAGAAAAGCATAGTGCGTGACGCCGTGGACCGCATCGATGCTCCGCATCGCGAAGATCATGACGGCGGCGTCGGCGACGGACAGCGCCAGATAGGGGATCTTCTCGACGAGGATGCGACGGCGCGAGCCCGGGCCGGCCCGGCCGAGCGGGAAGAGATCGAGGAGGAGGAGGAGGGCGGGAAGGGTGATGCTCAGGGCCTTCGACATCAGCGACGCCGCGAACGCCGCAACGGAAAGGGCGAGCCAGCGGCCGGACGGCAGGGCCTTCCTCTCCGCCTCGACACGCTTGAGGTAGAACAGCACGGTGAGCAGCGCGAAGAGTCCACAGACGACGTCGCGGCGCTCGGTGATCCACGCGACGGACTCCACCCGCTGGGGATGCAGGCCGAAAAGCAGGGCGCCCAGAGCCGCCGGCCAGTCGACGTCGCCGCGACCCGACAGACGAAGGAGGCTGCGCAGGACGAAAAAGACCAGGACGGCGTTCGCCGCGTGAAAGAGAATGCTGGTCAGGTGGTAGCCGGCAGGATTCATCCCCCAGACGCCGTAGTCCAGCGCCAGGGTCAGCCAGGTCAGCGGGTGCCAGTGGCCCAACAGGAAAGTCGTGGCCATCCATTTCAGGCTCGCGAGGCTGAGGCCCCGGTAGGAGGGATTCGCCAGGAAGTTCTGATCGTCGTCCCAGTACAGGAACTCCCCGCGGAGGGCGGGAAGGAATGCGGCCGCGGTGGACGCGGCGACCAGCGCGCCGAGAAGTTGAAGGCGCCGTCGGGCGGGACCGGGATCCATGGATTCGTCCGCGATGGGCCGATTCTAGCACAGGAGCCGGGGAATCCCCTGATTGAAATAATGCATGGGTTTGCCCGGAGCGGCTGTCGTATAGTTATCGGGATACACGGACTGGGGGGTCGGATGGAACTCGCGCGGATTCACCGTCACCGCATGATCATCGAGGACCCGGCCCGCTTCGGGTGCCTCTGCGCCGCCGCAGCCCTGCTCTTCACCGGCGACGTCCCGCTCTGGATGACCCTCGCCGTCGTCGCCATCTCCCAGCTCGCGCCCATCCTCATGGCCGCCCGCGGCCTCGAGCAGGGCTGGTCGCACCGCTGGGGCTCCCGCGCACATCCCAGCGTGTACGCCTCGAACTTGGCGATCGACTTCACCAATCTCGCGGCGTGCACGATCGTCGGCGCGCTGCTGCTCGTCCGTCACTTCAACGGGATGGATCCCGTCAAGCCGCTGGCCATCCTGACCGTCGCGATCTGCTTCCTGCCCGACATCCGCCTCTGCCGCTGGCTGCTGGCGAGCGATCCCGCGGAATCCTCCCGCCAGCTGCGCCACGGCAGCATCCTGCGCGACCCGGTCCAGCTCGGCTCGCTGCTGACGACCGGCGTGCTGATGGTGCTCGACCACAACTCGCTTCAGTACGTCCTCTACTCGCTGCTGTTCCTCCAGTTCAATTCGATCCTGGTGCTGGCGGACAAATATCTGCCGGAGATCGAGACGCGCCGTCGCGCGGGCTGGAGGACGCTGGTCCTGGAGCGCGAAGGCCGCCGACTCCTGATGACCCTGGCCCCGCTGGGCCTGGTCCCCCTCCGTCTGGCCGCCGGCGACCGGGTCGGCTTGTGCGGCGCCGCGCTGCTGGTCGTCGCGGTCATCCTCCCGGACCTCTGGCGGATGATGCAGGGCACGGTGACCGGCGTCGCAAACCTGTTCCGCGTCACCCCTGCTCAACCTGCCACCTATATCGTCCTGCCCAAGTAAGGCATCCAGAGGGTCCCTCCCTCCAACGGGCCTGTCTCCCCTTGCGGCTTGCTTACGGAGTCTCTCGATGAGGCAAACTGAAGGGTCGGGGGGCAGGGTACTTCGAATGCCAGATGCTGGATGCCTTAGGCGGGGGGCTTTCGCCAGACGCCCGTCTGCTTGTACTCGTCGACGCGGCGCATGCCTTCGAGGAGAAGGCCGACGGTGTCGCGCCCGACCTGCTTCTCGGACGCTTCCTTGCGGACGGGTTCGAAACGGAAGTTGCCGTTGTTCCAGCTGAGGAACTCGTAGAAGACTTCCTCTCCGATCTGGTCGCCCATCTTCACTTCGTGGATCTGGCCGTCGTGCAGGTAGATGGTCATGCTCTTGTCGGCGTTCTGGACGACGAGCATGCCGGTCTGGCTGTTGACGTTCATCGCCTGGATGAGCTCGGCGGGGGAGATCAGGTCGAGGCGGCCGGCGAGGCCCTTCTTGAGCTCCTCGATGACGCGGCGGCCCGTGTTGGCGAGGCGCGCGGCGAGGACGCGGGCCAGCGTGATGGCGATCTCCGGAGCGATCGACAGCATCTGGTTGAAGTTGTCGCGCGAGATCATGAGGACCGTCGCGTCGTCCTTCGCGCGGACGGTGGCGGAGGCGGGCTCGCCGGTGATGAGCGACATCTCGCCGAAGCATTCGCCGCCGGGGAGTGTGGCGAGCGGGATTTCGCGGCCGTTCTCCTCCGAGCCCATCACCTCGCACTCGCCCTCGAGGACGATGTAGAACGCC
>Ga0137409_10002387_pt1 | contig 20143 bp, 22 predicted proteins | sample CZODoug1_16funga_FD_122059 | JGI IMG/M metagenome (GOLD analysis project Ga0137409, IMG submission 122059) | Vadose zone soil fungal communities from Angelo Coast Range Reserve, California, USA - CZODoug1_16fungal (Hybrid Assembly) | ecosystem: Environmental > Terrestrial > Soil > Vadose zone... | reverse complement strand
AGGAGAAGATCGCCCTCCGCGCTCAGCTCGATCCGGTCAGCGCCCTCGAACCCGAGCCGGATGGCCCGCGGGTTCGCCCCGGGGGCGACGACGAAGTCGTACTCGAGCCCCTGCTGCCGCGTGCCGTAGTAGGCGAGGTCGATCCCCGGGTAGATCTCGCGATACAGAACGCGCGCGTACGCGCGCGCGTCGGTCCGCCATTTGCGAGGATCCCGGCCGATCAGAGAGTGGATTCGCCCGGGAAGCTCGTCGAGCCCCTGGACGTCGGCGTCGGGATTGGCGCCGAGGACCCGCATCTTCAAGGTCGCCTCGCGCGTGACCAGCACCGCGTCGGTGGAGGCGAGGAACAGCGTCAAGCCCTGGCTTCGAGCGACGAACTTCACACGCGGATCGCTCTGCCCGCGGTTCGGCTCGAAGCTGAGCGGCAGGGACCGATAGGCTTCCCTCGCGTCAGCGAGCTTCGGAAACTGTCCGGCAGGGCGAAGCTCGGAAGCGAGCGCCGCCGGGAGATTGACGAGGATCGGGAGGGCTAGTAGCGCGGCCGCCCGGGCTCTCATGGACGCCTCCCGAAAGTCGATCGAGTAGCGGGAGACTATGCCCTTCAGCCGACCGTGTCAAACGATCGAAGAACGGCCTGCGAAGAGGCTCGGGGCGGCCTGAGATTCGGTAATTCGAGAGGGGAACCGGCTAGCGCGTCGCCGGACTACCGCCGAGCGGCCTGACAGCCGTCTTGTCGTGCGTCGTCGACCGTGGCGTAGCACCGATCGGGCTTGGTCGCGCCGTAGAGCTCGCTGTCGAGTACGTGAAAGACGCACCGCGGGCTCGAGAAGGCGTTGAAGAGGCCCTTGATCGGCTGCGCCGCCGGGCACGCCCAGGCGCTCTCCGGCGGTACTCCGAGGCGCTCCTTGGCGCCCGGGCTCGTCGCCTGCGCCAGCGTCGTCGGTGTCGTCGGCTCCGACTGATCCGCCCACAGCCCGCGGCGATCATCCCGCGCTTCCTGCTCGAGCGTGACGAAGAGATCGCGGTATCGCACGTTCGGCTGGATCGTCATGGTCTCGGCGGAGCCGCGACGGATGAGCTCGGCGTTGACCATCCGGTCCGCGACGAAGACGTAGGCCAGGAGCCGTCCTTCACGATCCCGCTCCTGGGCGTCCAGCTCCAGTCGGACCTGCTGGCGCGCGACGAGCTGCCGATTCGCGTCGGCCACGTCTGCGCCGCTCTGGCTCTGGCCCTTCACGGCCTGGGTGGTCTGTTTCGCGTTGATCCCGATGTAGCGGACGGTCTCCACGCGATCGCCGAGGTTGACCCGGATGGTGTTTCCGTCCACGACGTCGAGAACCTGGCCGACGAGGATCGGCGGCGCCTCGGATCCGCGGGAATGATTCGCCCACGCGGCCCACAGCTGGGCACGGGCGAGCGCGATCTCCTGGTCGGGAAGAAACATCCGGCAATCGACCGCCGCGAGCATCGTCTCCGTGACGCTCCGCAGCGGCTCGTAGATCAAGCCGCCGTCCGAGCGAGTCAGCGCGACTGTCCAGCGCTTTCCATCGCAGAGGAGATCGATCGTCGGGTACGCGGGCGTGCTCTGGCCCGCGAGCTGGATATACCGCTGGCCGGTCTTCGGATCGGTGCCAAGCACGATGCGAGGGCCGGGAACGCCCGCTTCCTGACCGGCCGCGGGTTGAGCCATCACCACGTGCGCCGGAGAGAGTGCGAGCGCCGCGACGAGGACAAGCGGGGCGGCGAGGATCAGCTGGCTTGGCCGGATCACGGGTTTCCGGATGGTCGGCGCCGGAGGGCGACGGGGCCGCCCTCCGGCTCCTTGCTTCCCGTCACGCGCTCAGCGGCTCTTGATGCGAAAGTCGGCGCGCCGGTTCTGGTTCTTGCATTCCTCGGTGTCCGCCGTGCAGACCGGCCTTTCCTTGCCGTAGGAGACCGTCGACAGGCGCTCCTTCGCGATTCCGTTGGCCTCGAGATAGTCCATCGCCGACTTGGCTCGTCGATCGCCGAGGGCCAGGTTGTACTCGGCCGTGCCGCGTTCGTCGCAGTTGCCCTCGATGAGCACCAGCGTGTCCGCGTTCTCCTTCAGCCACGTCGTGTTGTTCGTCATCGCGTCGATCGCGTCCGGTCTGAGCACGGCCTTGTCGAAGTCGAAGTAGACCGGCTTCAGCTCCGGCGTCGCGACGAAGTCCTCGCTCCGTGGCCGCTGGGTCTGGTCCTCGGATTGCGGCTTGTCGGCTGACTCCTCCTGCGGAGCGACCGCGACGGTGGCGACGCCCTGCTCCGGCTGAGCCGGCACGGGCTCGGCCGCCACCGGAACCTGCGCGGGCATCTGCGGGGGCGCCGCCTGCGCGGACTGCTGCGAGGCGCTCGGCGGCGGCGACTGACGGGCGAGGATCAGGCGGACGCTCCGGCCGTTGACCTGGCCCACCATCTGATCGCCGGCGACGTTGAGGTCGGCGGCGAAGATTCGGTCGTCGATCTCGTGGATGAGCTTGACCTTCGACCCCGAGACCGTGGCGAACACGCGAATCCCGCCGAGACCCTGCTGGCGAACCAGCCAGGGCACCGATTCGGCCGCGGTGGCCCCGTCGAGGACCATCTTGCCGTAGCCGGCGTTACCGCGCTGCGTCATGTCCAGTGTCAGGCTTTCCTGGCGTACGGCCTGGAAAAGCCCGGCGCCAACCCACGAGCCCGACCAGTGGCCCGAGATGTCGTTGTCTGCCGGGAGGCCACCGACGACCAGTCCCGTCGGCTTACCGGATGCACACGCAACGAGGAGAGGAATCAGAGCCAGAGCTGCTAGGGCGCGCATAGATCCTCCATTGGGCACATACGTTCCTACATTGGCCACTGGCACGTCTCGTGCCAGAACTCGAAATGGCTTTGCGGCCTGTACTTAGGGCCTTCAGGAGGCTGTGGTCTGTCGACGGGGCGACGCGTCCGTGCCAGGATTACATGTCGGTTCTGTCATCGCTGGCAGGAAGCCCGCGGGTGTCGCCGCCTTACCGAACGGTCGCGGTCAGCACCATCGTGGTCTCGGATCCGCTTTCGCTGGCGCGGTAGCCGAGGATCCGCCGGGTGAGCTCGTGAGTCTGGGTGGTGGCGCCGCCGAGCACGACGGGCTGGCCGCTCGGCACCACCAGCGTGGTGGACGCCTCGCTCGCCTCGATCACGCCCGACCGGTCGGCCGAGAACCAGCTGATGGTCGGTGTCAGGCGGATCCTCACCTGGTTCCCGGGCAGGACCGTGACCCCGACCTTCAGCGAGGTCCCGACGTCCTTGAACTGCACGCCGCTGACCACGTAGCCGGCGCCCGTGAGGTAATCGCGGTAGAACGCTACTTGTGGATACGGCACCTGGCTCGCGACGATCAGGGTCGACTCGCCGCCGTCCTGGACGAGCGTGAAGATACCCGTCGACGTCTGCGTCCGGCGCTGGGTGCTGTCCACGGCGACGCCTCCGGATGAGCGCGCGCCGCGCTCGGTGATCACCACCCGCCCACTGCCGTCGACCGCGTCGCGGCTCTGCGTCGTCGACTGTCGGAACTCGAAAAGGACCTTCACCTGCTTGCTGCTCTGGGCCGAGACCGGGAGCCCCCCTCCGAGCAGGGCGACGAGCAGCGCGAGCGCGGGGACCGCGGTCATCACGCTTCCAGCGTAGCGTCCTCGCCCGCGGAAGCGAAAGCTCCAAGGACGGGCCCACGACGCGGCGCGGGCGGTCATGGGCGCCGCGCGCGCTTGGTGGCGATATAGAGGACGTGCGGATACGGAAGGAAATCGAGCATCGCGTGGCGCCGCGTCTCGAATCCGGCCGCGCGAAGGGCCGACCCGACCTCCTCGGCGCTCCAGTACCTCACGGGCGTCCGGGGCGCCATCAGCTTGTCGAGCGCCCAGGTGAACCAGCGCTTCGGCGCCGGCCGCGTATCGACGTCCTTGACGAGCAAGACGCCGCCCGGCGGCAGGCAGCCGTGCAGGCGGCCCAGGAGCGGCGGCACGGTGTCCGGTGGGATGTGGTGCACGATGTCGAGCATGTACGCGGCCGCGACCTCGCCGTCGCCCTTGAACGCGCGCGCGTCCGCCTCCTCGTAGACGACGTTGTCGATTCCGAGACGGGCGGCCGCGCGGCGCGCCAGCGCGATCCGTCTCGCGTTCACGTCGACACCGCGAATGAAGCGGCCCGGCCCGGTCGCGGCGTAGTAGAGCGAGAAGAGCCCGAAGCCGCAGCCGATGTCGAGGACGGGACCGGACTCGGGCAGGTACTGGCCGATCTCGTCCAGGAAGCGCTGCCGCAGGATCCAGAACCGTGCCCAGCAGTACGCCCGCACGACCGGATCGTCGTACGCCGCGATGATCCGGCGAATGATGTCAGCGCGCATAGACGATGTAACCGTCCCCGCGCCGGTCCACCCGATACGCCGCGAGCCGGAGCCGGAGGCCTTCGAACCGCTCGATGCGCTCGTAACCGCCGGCGGGCCAGCCCCGCTCGAACAGCACGACGAACTTCGGCGGATGCGCGTCGAGCGCCACGAGGAATTCCGCCCGGAGCCGGGCGATCAGCGGCGACTCGGGATCGTGGTAGAAGTGAAAGTCGTACAGGAAGCGCGTCGGCTGGCGCGCGCGGAGCCGCAGCAGGGCGTGGATGCCCGCCTCCGTCGTGTCCAGCACCTGCACGAGGTCACCCGGCGCGAGCCGGCCGTCGAGGTCGGCCGCGACGGCGCTCACTCGACGCGCCTTCGCCGCGATCCACGGTGCCTCCGCCGCCTCGACCCCCTTGAGCCCGAGCAGCACGCTCGAGAGCGTCACGCACACCAGGAACGCGGCCGCCACGACGGCGCGCGACGCGAGCAGGCGGCTCGCTTCCGCGAAGAGCGCGACGGCGGAGAACGCGGCGAGCGGGTAGAGGTGGTATTCCCATCCCTTACCCTGGCCGAGATAGTGCGCGACGCCATAGACGAGACCGAGCGTCACGACCGCGTGTCGAGCGGTGAAGCGGCGGTGCGCGAGCGCCGAGCCGACCGAGAGGAGAACCCCGGCCGCGACCGGGATCCACACGTGCCAGCGGTGGAACGTCCACCGGTCGGGTCGCCCGAGCCTCGCGTAGAGCGGCAGGAGATAGTCGAAGACGATCTCGCGCCACGCCGCCAAGGCACCCTTGGCGGCGAGCCAGGCGACGACGACCACCGGCGCGACCACCAGGGCCGTCGCGAAGATGCCCAGGGAGAGCGCGAACGCGTGGCCGTCGCGCCAGGCCACGACGGCCACGAGGCCGACGAGCGAGGCGGCGAACAGGCCCGCATGGGGCTTGACGGCGATGCCGGCGCCGAGGGCCAGGCCGGCCCAGACGAGGTTCGCGCGTCCGGACGGCCGCTCCGCCCAGCGGGCGACCGCCAGGGCGCCCAGCAGCAGGAACGGGCACAGGAGAAAGTCTCGCTGCCCGGCCTGCCAGGCGCCGCCCGCCAGGTGGTAGACCGTGAAGAAGAGCCCGGCTCCGGCCGCGGCAAGACCACCCCAGGGCGCTGCCAGCGCCGCCGCGGCCAGCGAGGTGGCCGCGAGCCAGGCGAGGTCGAAGGCGCGCCAGCCCGCGTCGCCGGCGCCGAAGAGCTTGAGCGCGGCCACGTGGAGCAGGTAGACGCCCGGGAAGTTCATGTCGAAGAGATCGCGATAGGGCGCCGCGCCATCGCCGATGCGCCAGGCGATGTAGTGCATCACCGGCGCGTCGTGGATCAGCGGCCACGCGCGCGAACCCCACGCGAGCCGGCCCGCGAGGACGGCCAGCGAGACCACGACGAGCGCGCCGAGAATCGACGGGCGCTTCAACGGCGCGCGGCCGGGGTCACTAGTCGCGAAACTCCTGATCGAGGATCTCCCGGATGAAGCGGTCGATCGAGACGGGATAGAAGCGAACGTCGGGGGTGACGATCACGCCGGTGTTGATCACCTCACGCTGCGTCAGCTCCTCCAGGACGCGCTCGAGATGGCCCTGCGCCTCCCGCGCCTGACGCCGGATCCGGAGATCCTCGTTCTCCAGGGCCACCCGCGACGCGTAGCGGAAGCTGAACACGCGGGCGACGAGGCGCTGATCCATCAGCTCGGTCTCCTTGAACATCTCGCCGTAGGTGGGCCCGCCGCCCCCGGCGGCGATGACCAGCCGGGGCGACACCTTGATGCGCCCGCGGACCTCCACCGAGTGCCCGGGCTGATCGTGCTCGGGCCCGACGAGGATGTAGGGCAGCACGTGGTAGCCGGTGATGATGCCGGTCATCGGCTTGCGCACCACCCGGGTCTCGTCGAAGACGTGGCGGAGGAATTCCAGATCTTGCCAGTCTTCAGCCATGCGGGGTAGTGTACCAGTGGCATGGAGGCGCACCCGCGCCCGTCTGCGGACCTTCGACCCGCTCCGCCCTCGCCGAGCGCTCAATGGGTGCACCACTGCGAGCGCTGCGGCGAGCGGATGGAGGAGCGGCAGTGCAAGATCGTCTGCCGCAACTGCGGCGCCTACCGCGACTGCAGCGATCCCTGATCAGCGGATGGCCGGGGCGTGGATCACCCACCGTCCGGGCCAGCCCTCCACCGCGCAGTCGGCGCGCATCGTCGTGGTCCGGCAGAGCTTCGCCACCGCGCGCGCGACCTCGTCCCGGGCGATCCCGAACAGCCGCGCGAGGTCGCGCTCGGTGGTGAAGACGGCGCCGCGCGCATAGCGCTCGATCACGCGCTCGACGGCCGCCGCGCGCGACAGGCGCCGGCCCTCGGCGACCGGCCCCGGCAGCCACGCCTCGAGCAGGTCCCACCGATACGAGAACGTCGGCTCGTAGCGCTCCTCGCTCTTGACCAGCCAGAGCCCCTGCTGAAGCTCGGCCATCGCCCGCTCGAACTCGCGCGTCTTGGTCGGCTCGAGCATGAACGCGTTGGCCCTGAGCTCACGGGTGTACTGGGGATGCTCGTCGAGCATCGCATCCATGATCCGCCGCGCCGTGTGGGACAGCCGCCCGGCCTCGTATTCGGCACGGTAGTCGCGCGCCCGCTGCCGGCCGCGGATCAGCGCGTAGAAGGCGGGAAAGAGATCGAGCGCCACCAGGAGCGGCCGGCCTTTCAGGAGCTTGCCGTAATACACGCGCTTGGCCGCCGGCAGCGTGTCCTTCAGTTCCCAGGTGAGACCGACGCCGGCGTCGTGGTGCGAGTGCCGCGGCCAGCGCGGGTTCGCGCGGCCGGCCACCGCCTCCCAGAGGCACGCCACGCCCTCGGGGAACCGGTAGAACGTCGAGCAGAAGCCGACCTCGCGGACGAACGCGAGGGCGGCGCGCTCGCCGTGCACCTGACGAGGCGTCGACCGCCGAAACCGCCGGTCGCGCAAGCTCCGGAGCGACTGCGCCGTCATTCGATTCGTGATTTCTCCGGTGAGGTCTCATTGACCACGTTTCCGCCGCTGTTGTAAAGTGCGCCGCATGAAGAAGAAGAAGTCGGCAAAAACCGCGGCGCGCAAGCCGGCCGCCAAGAAGCCCGCGGCGCAGAGGCAGGCGACCACCTACACACCCAAGCCGGTCCGGGGCGACGGCTGGGCGCCGTTCCGGTACCCGCCGCAATAGCGGACGCACCTGGACAGACTTCTGCCCCACCTGGGGCCCGGCGCCGCGCTGCTACTCGGCGCCACGGTCGTCCTGCAGTCTGCGGCGCTCCGGGAGCCGGTGGCCGCCTTCGCGGGCGTGTATTCGTGGGTCGTCTTCGCGGTGGGGCTCCTCCTCGGCTGGCGGTTCAAGCGGCGCCAGCTCGTCATCGGGCTCCTGGCCCTCTTCGCGGCCGAGCGGGCGCTCGTCCTCGCCCCCGACGCCGGCTTTTCGTCGCCCGGTCGTGTCGTGTTCGCCGCCATCGCGCTCCTGCTCCCGCTCGATCTGGCCCTGCTGGCCTGGCTCACCGAGCGCTCGATCTCCGCGGGGGCCGGCCGCGGAGTCCTCGTTCTGATCCTCGCCGAGATGCTGGCCGTTCCGCTGCTCGCGCGCCCCGAGCTGGCCAGCCTGGCCCCCCTGCTCCAGTACACCGTCGTTCCGCTCGGGCTGCCCTGGCTGCGAGTGCCGCAGCCGGCCGTGCTGGCCTTCATCGCCGCCTTTGGACTCACCCTGATGCGGTTCATGGTGAGCCCGACCATCATTCAGTCGAGCCTGGCCTGGGCACTCATCGCCGCGTTCCTCGGGCTCAACGGCGGGAGCCCGGCGCTCACGGTCTACCTGTCCACCGCGGGCCTCGTCCTCGTCGTCTCGCTGATCGAGACCTCGCATCGCATGGCGTTCAGCGACGAGCTGACCGGCCTGCCGTCGCGCCGCGCGCTGACCGACGCGCTCATGCGGCTGCCCGAGCTCTACACGGTCGCGATGGTCGACATCGACCACTTCAAGAAGCTCAACGACGAGCATGGCCACGCGGCGGGCGATCAGGTGCTGCGGCTGATCGGCTCGACTCTCACGAGGACCGAGGGCGGCGGCCGGCCATTCCGCTACGGCGGCGAGGAATTCGCCATCCTGTTCCCGGGCAAGTCGGTGGACGAGGCTCTGCCCTACATCGAGGATCTGCGCGAGACGATCGAAGGTTCGACGTTCATCGTGCGCTCGCGCAACCGGCCCAAGCGGAGGCCCGCGACGCGGGCCCGATCGTCGGGAGGCCAGCGACGGGTCGCCATCACGGTCAGCATCGGCGTCGCGGAGCCGCAAGACGGCGGCGCCGATCCCGAGGACGTGATCCGCACGGCCGACCAGGCGCTGTACCGGGCCAAGCGCGCCGGCCGCAACCGCGTCGCCGCCGCCGACTGAAGCTCACTCGCCCAGCCTCGGGCCGTGGAAGAAGCCGGCCTACTTCATTCCCCAGCTGAAGACGCACGTCGGAGTCACTTCCACGACGACGGAGTCGGATTCCGAGATGGCGGCCTCGCGCCGGTACTGCGGGTACTTCTTGTAGAGGAGCGCGCGGATGGCCCTGAAGCGCGGTCCGCGCGGGTAGAGCCGCGCGCGGCCCTGGACCATGGCGCCCTTGATGAGCGTCCAGTCGTCGGAGTAGAGATCGATCGTCAGCGCCACGCGCGGGTTCTCGGCGAGGTTCAGCGCCTTCCGGCCGTCGTTGCCGGAGGCGAAGTAGATCTTGCCGCCGGACACCACCTGGCACACCGGGACGAGATGAGGCATGCCGCGCAGGCCCGTGGTGGCCACGCGGCACGCGCGCTCGCGCTCGAAGAGTCGCGCCACCGCCTTCGTGAGGCGCATGGGCTTCAGGGTTTCGGCGCGGGCGAGCCGGTGAATTTCAGGATCGCGTCGATGACCGCCGCCGGCTTCTCCTCGGGAATGAAGTGGCCCGAGCCGGGGACCGGATGCCCCTCCACCCGCTCGCACCGCTCCTTCCAGACGCCGAGCATGTCGGGCACCTGCGGTCGGCGGCCGCCCGCTTCGCCCCACAGCACCAGCGTCGGGGCCGCCACCTTCCGGTCGCGGTCGGCGCCGTCGTGCTCGAGATCGATCGTCGCGCCCGCGCGATAGTCCTCGAAGCCCGCGCGCATCGCCCCGGGCTGGCGGAAGCAGCGAACGTACTCCTGGACCGCCTCCTCCTCGATCGCGGCGGGGTTGTACGCCGACGTCCGGTACATGTAGCGCAGGTAGATCTCCTCGCGGCCGGCGGTGAGCGCCTCGGGCAGATCCGGGAGCTGGTGAAAATACCAGTGCCAGCGCGCCCGGGCGCTCACCTGATCGGTCCGCGCGAACACGTCGTACGTGGGCGCGATGTCGAGCACCACCAGCCGCGTCAGCAGCGACGGGTGGTCCAGCGCGAAGCGGTGCGCGACGCGTGCGCCCCGGTCGTGGCCGACGAGCACGACCGGCTCGATCCCGAGCGCCCGGATCACGTCGGCGATGTCGGCCGCCATCGTCCGCTTGTCGTAGCCGCCGATGGGCCGGTCGGAATCGCCGTAGCCGCGCAGGTCGGGCGCCACCACGGTGAAGCGCTCGGCCAGCGCCGGCATCACCTTGCGCCACATGTGGCCGGTCTGCGGATAGCCGTGGAGCAGGACCATCCCGGGGCCCTGCCCGAGCTTTCGATAGTGGATACGGGTCCGGTCGCGCACGCTCACCACGTCGCGGATCATCGATGGTCCTCCGCACGGTCGCGCGGCTCGAAGCCGAGGACGGCGCGCGCGTGCTCCAGATCGCGATACCCCCACCGGTTGTCGGAGACGGCGAAGAAGACGTCGAACCGGAGCGTCGGCGGCGCCGTGATGCAGAGCTCGATCATCCGGACGATGTCGCGCTGACTGCACCAGACCGCATAGTCGCGCGTCGCCATCGGCCGATCCTCCGCCTTGACGCGGCCGATCCGGACGCAGATCGCCGACAGGCCGTGCGTGTCGGCGTAGTGGCGCGCGAGGGCCTCGCCCCAGATCTTGCTGGCGCCGTAGAGGCCCGCCGGCCGTGTCGGCGTCTCGTGGGTCATCTTCGCGAACGGACCGGCCTCGCCGTAGCGCCCGGCGATCAGGGCGCTCCAGGGCGCATCGCGCTCCCACGCGCTGACCGTCGCGCCGCTGGAGGCGAAGATGACGCGTCCGACCCCCGCGCGGCGCGCCGCCTCGAAGACGTTGTAGGTGCCGATGACGTTGGCGCGGAGGATCTCGTCGAACGACTCGCTCTCGCCGGTCCGCGCGGCGAGGTGGACGACCGTGTCCACGCCGTCGAACGCCGGGGCGATCGCCTCGAGGTCAGCGATGTCGGCCTGATGGCACTTCACGCCCGGCAGCGGCCGCCGGTTCAGCGCGGAGAGCGCGTACGTGCCCTCGAGATGCCGGCGGAGCGCCCCGCCGATGAGCCCGCTCATCCCGGTCACGAGCACGGAGCGCCGCGCCATCGCGGAAGCGAGCTACACGATCGCGGCGTGAACGAGGTTGCTGACGCGATCGAGCCGCGCCGAATGCCACGGGTCCGGCACCCGGCCGTTGGTCAGATAGGCGAACGAGACACCCGAGTCGGGATCGGCCCAGCAATACGAGGAGCCGACGCCGCCGTGCCCGAACGTCCTCGGCGACGCGAGCGAGCCGAGCCCGCGGATCGTGTCGGTCGTCCCGCGCAGGTGTGGGCCGAGCCCGCGATGCATCGGCATGCCCATGTTGCCGTCGACGCGGTCGCCCGTGTAGTTGCGCGTGACGTAGGCGATGGTCCGCGGCGACAGCACGCGCGCCCCGCCGAGCTGGCCGCCCGCGAGCAGCATCTGATAGAGCGCGGCCATTCCCCTCGCCGTCGCGTAGCCGCCGCCGCCCGGCCGGCCCGCGCGCCGGGCTTCCGGCGAGTTGTCCTCGCTCCGGCGCACGTACCGCCCACCGTCCGGGGCCGGCTCGTGCATGTCGACCGTGCGGCCGTGCGCCTTGTCCGGCAGCCCCACGAACAGGTCGTCGGCGAGGCCGAGCGGCTCCGCGATGTTCTCCCGGATGAACGCCCGGTAGTCCGTCTTGGTGAGCGCCTCGATCAGGACCGCCGCGACCCAGTGAGCGGCGCCGGAGTGATAGTGCACGCGCGAGCCCGGCGTCCACTCGAGGGTAAACGCCGACACCGCGCGGCGCAGGAGCTCGTGGTCTTCCCACGCCTCCCGGGGCACGTCGGCGCTCGGGAACCCACCCTGGTGCGACAGGAGCTGGATGACCGAGATGTCCCCCTTGCCGTTGGCCTCGAACCCGGGCACGTGATCGGCGACCCGGTCGGTGAACGCGAGCGCTCCGCGCTCGACCAGGATCCAGACCGCGCACGCGGTGATGACCTTGGTGTTCGAGTAGAGGAGCCAGAGCGTGTCGTCCCGCGCGGGCGCGCGCTGGGGCTCGAGCCGCGCGTCGCCGATCGTCCACAGGAGCCCGAGCTTGCCGTGGCGCGCGACGGCGATCTGCGCCGCCGGATAGCGGCTCTCCGCGACGTGAGCCGTGATCAGCTCGCGGAGCCGGGCGAGCGGCTTCGGGTCGAGACCGAGCGCTTCGACAGTAGATGTTGCGAGTGGAAATGTCATGGCGGGAACTCTAGCACGTTCTCTCCACGGCCGCCGTCGCGGCCCGCGGCGCGGCGGCGTCAGCCGGTTCGGGGCGCGGCCGGGACTCGGTCTTCGTGGTCGCGGAGCCAGGCTTCGGCGCTGCTTCTCAGCGCAGCGCGCGCGCTCGCGTCGAGCCCCGCGGGGTCGAAGCGGTACTGGTAGTGGAGGGCGACGATGGGGCGGAGCTCCGGGGCCTGGATGCGATCGACCCAGGCCGAGGCCGGCTCCGTTGGGCGCCGCCCGCGGCCCTCGGCCTCGAGGCGACGCGCGATCAGGTAGAACTCGGAGTCGTGACCGGGGCGGAGCGGGGCCGCGGCGCTCGCGCGGATCTCGCCGTTGCCGCGGCGAACGTGACGACGCGAGTAGAGACGCCAGACGAGCAGGAGCACGAGCGGGATCAGGAGCCAGGCGGCGTAGTCGCCGACTCCGCTCTCACCCTCGCTCCAGCGCCAGCGGGAGAAGAGGAATCCGCCCCACGACCAGAGATCGCGCAGGGGCTCGAAGACCGACGCCTCGTCCCGCTCGGTGTCGGCCCAGAGCGACGGCGTCGTGTCCACTTCGCGCCAGGCGCCGTCCACGTAGGCGAGCGCCCACGAGTGCGCGTGGCGCGCGCGGACGATCCAGCGTCGCTCGAGACGGCTCCACTCCTGCACCGAGAAGCCGACCGCGTAGCGGGCCGGCACGCCGGCGGCGCGCAGGAGCAGGACCGTGGCGCTGGCGAAGTACTCGCAGTGGCCGGCGCGCGTGGTCTGCAGGAACTCCCCGAGGGCCGTCCCGTGCCTGGGACGCTCGCGCTTCCAGAGTGAGTATCGAAAGTTTTGCTTGAAGAACCCCTCCACGCGCTTCACCGCCTCCGACGGCGGCACGCCGGCGAGCCCGAGCTCGGCCGCGATCGGAGCGACGACCGCGGCCTCCTGGGCAGGAATGCGCAGGTCGGTGTCGATCGGCGGCCCGTCGAGCGGGCCGTCGGGGCCGAAGAGCGCGGTGTACGTGATGAGCCCGAGGCCTTCCTCGACCCTCACCGCCCCGAGGCGATTTCGGCTGACGCTGACGACCGCCAGACGGTCGAGCTCGAACGCGCCGCCCGGGAGCGCCAGGACGCCGCGCCCGCGATTGAGATACGCGGAAACGGTCACGCGCTCGCCCGGACCTCGCCCGGTCGCGAACTTCCACGTCTCGCCGTCGGCATCGGGCTGGATGGGGGTGAAGCCGGCGCCGGTGGCGAGCCACGTGGACGAGTTGTAGATGTCGTAGGTCGCCTCGCGCAGGAGGAACGGCACCGGCAGCCCGTCGCGCGGCTCGACGCGGAGAACGGTCCGATCGGAGAACTTGAGGTTCCCGAGATGGCCGATGGCCGTCGTCGCCCGGAACGGGTCCATGTCGCGCTGGACGAGACTGAAGATGTACTCGAACGCCGTCTGCTCGAGGGTCTGCTGGAGCCGGTGGAGCACGATGTGGCCGCCGTAGCCCGCGACGGCCGCGACCAGCACCAGCGGCGCCCACCAGAGCGGCGAGAACCGCCGGGAGCGCCAGGACCAGAGCGCCCAGCCCGCGAGGCCGCAGAGCCCCGCGTAGAACGCGAGCGTGCGCTGGTTCGCCGCGCTGGCCGAAAGGATGCAGAGCGCGAAGTAGAGGTAGCCGAGATCCACCGGGACGGGCTGAGCCGAAGGATCGCGGGCGGCCTGGCGCCTGAGCCCCCAGAAGAACGCGGTCAGCGGGATCTTGCCGGCGACGCTGTAGGCCTGACTGGCCATCAGGGGAAAGAGCAGCGGCGGGAGCCACTGGAACAAGAGCGTCATGGCCCGCGGGCCGCCCGCGGTCCGCGCGGTGCCGGTGGTCGAGAAGAGGTAGACGCCGGTCACGCCGATCAGCAGCGTGCACAGATCCGTCACGCGATGGAAGTCGGTCGACGACAGCTCGAGGCGCCACGTGAGCGCCCCCGCGGCTTCGATCAGCACGGCCAGCGGGATCGCGACCAGCAGGAATCCGGTCTGCCACCCCCAGAAGATCAGCGCCGCGCCGAGCAGCAGGGGCGGCGGGCTCACAGGCGCGCCAGTCCTTCGCCGATCCGGCCGACCTCCAGCCGGTGGACGTGCGGGGGGAGCCCGTCGAGCGCGCCGCGCCGACCGACGACGAACACGCGGGTCGGCGAGCCGAGCGCCTCGAGGTGCCGGACCAGCTCCTGGCGGGGCTCGTCCCACGCGAGCAGCACGCACACGCAGCTGCTGAGGGCGTCGTGGCGCTCGATCACCGCGCGGTGCAGGGCGCGGAACGGCTTGTCGTGACACGCGCTCACGCACGCCAGCACCTCGAGCAGGCGGTCCGTGTTGCCGACGCCCCGGCCGGCGGTGAAGCAGTACGTCTCCGGACCGACGAACATGAGATCGAGCAGCGACTCCTGCGTCTCCACCGAGACGGCGATCGACGCGGCGACGGAGATCGCCTCCTCGAAGACGAGATGGTCGTCCGGCGCGGCGAACGTGTCGAGCACCAGGGCATGGCGCACGAAGAACTCGTCCTGATACTCCCTGACAACGGGCCGTCCGACCCGGGCCCAGGTCCGCCAGTGGATACGGCGCATCGGATCGCCGGCCCGATAATCGCGCAGCGCCATGAACTCCTCGGAGTCGCCGACGGACGAGGCGAGCGCGACGCCGCCCGGCTGATACTTTCGAAAGCCGCCGAGCTGGATCTGCGCCATGGGGTAGCGCCTCGGCAGGACCAGGAGCGATTGCGGCAGCCGGATGCTCTTGAGCGCGTGCATCAGCCCCAGGGGATCGGGCCGCGCGATCGTAAGCCCGGTGAAACGGACGTGCCCGCGGCGCAGCGGCGTGACCTCGACGGTGACGTCGGTCTCCACGGACGGGGCGAGCGAGGGCAAGGGCCGCGGCGGGACGATGGCGCCGCGCTTCTGCGAGACGAGCCAGGCCCAGCGCGGATACCCGACCTTCCGATCGAACCAGTTCCGCCGCTCCTCGCCCGGCTCGCGGGCGGTGGTGAACTCCTCGAACGACGGTCGCGGATCGGCCAGCTCCTCGAGCAGGACCAGACCTTCCTGACGGCGGCTCGTCTGGTTGCCGATCGCCACGCGATACGTGAGCGGAACGCCGACCGAGGCGAAGCGCGGCAGGACGCGACGGGCGGCGAAGCGTCCCCGGAAGACGAGGCTCGACGCCGCCGAGATCAGCAGCAGGGCGAGGACGAGCGTGAGCACCTGGTAGCCGACCGTGCGGTTCGTGTCGAGCCCGATCACCGCCGCGGCGCCGAGCACGCTCAGGGCGAGCGAGCCGGCGCGCGTGAACCGCCGGTCGAGCCGGTACTGGAAGGCCGAGAAGGAGCTGAACCAGCGGTAGAGGAGGCGCTTCACGGAGTCGCCGACCCTAGGACGGCGACGGGACTTTCGTGAGGATTTCCTCGACGATTCCCGCGGTGGTCACGCCGGCGAACCGCGCCTGGGGCTCGGCGACCATGCGGTGGGCGATGACCGGCACGGCCATCTCGCGGACGTCCTCGGGCACGACGAACTCGCGCCCCTCGGTGAGCGCGAGCGCCTGCGCCGCCTTCATGAGCGAGAGCGACGCGCGCGGGCTCGCGCCCAGCTGGACCCCGGTCGCGGCGCGCGTCTCCCGCACGACGTCGACGACGTAGCGCTTCAGCTCGTCGCTCATGCGGACGGCGGTGGCCCGCCGCCGGACGTCTAACACGTCCTCGATGGACACGCACGCGGTCAGCGCGTCGATCGGGTGGCGCCGCGCCTGGTCCGAGAGGATGGCGACCTCCTCCTCCGGCGCGACGTAGCCGAGACTCAGCTGCACCGCGAACCGGTCCATCTGCGCCTCGGGCAAGGGATAGGTGCCGCGGAACTCGACGGGGTTCTGCGTGGCGATGACGAAGAAGAGCTCGGACAGCCGATACGAGGTGCCCTCGACCGAGACCTGGCCTTCCGCCATCGCCTCGAGCAGCGCCGACTGGGTCCGCGGCGAGGCGCGGTTGATCTCGTCGGCCAGCAGGACGTTGGTGAAGATCGGCCCCTCGTGGAAGTGGAACGCGTGATCGCGCTGATCGAAGACCGACACGCCCAGGATGTCCGAGGGCAGCAGGTCGGGCGTGAACTGGACGCGCTTGAAGCGCGCGCCGAGGGACCGGGCGAGCGCCTTGGCGAGGGTGGTCTTGCCGGTGCCGGGATAATCCTCGAGCAGGACGTGGCCGCCGCTCGCGAAGGCCGCCAGGAGCTTGCGGATCGTCGCCGACTGGCCCCGCATGACCGTCTCGAGGTTCTGCGTGAGCTTCTGGAAGACCTCCTGCGCCTGGAGGCTCATACCTCCAATCTAGCGCAATCTAGCGCTTTCGCCGCAGCCCCTCGATGACGTCGAGCACGCGAATGATTTCGCGGCCATCGCGAACCATCTCACGGTCGCCGGCCTGACCCCAGCGGAGCACGCCGGCCCGGTCCACGATGAAGGTCGAGCGGTAGGCGACGTTGCGGTCGGCGTCCAGCACGCCGTAGGCGCGGATCGCCGTGCGATGCACGTCGCTCAGGAGCTGAAAGGGGAGATTTCGCGCCTTCATGAAGGCCGTGTGACAGAAGGGGCTGTCGCCGCTGATGGCGAGCACGGTGGCCCCCCGCTGCGCGATCTCATCAGCGACCTGGCCCAGGTCGCCCAGCTCGGGGGTTCAGATACCTCCCCAGTCGTAGCAGTAGAAGACGAGCACGACGTCCGACTTGCCCTTGAAGTCGGCGAGCGCCGTCTGGGCGCCCGTGCTGGACGGCAGCGAGAAGCCGGGCGCCTCCTGGCCGAAGCGGAGACTGATCATGCGGAATCTTCGCCGGTCACGTGACGCCTCCTCTCGCGACCTCCCGTATACCACACTTGGGCGCCCGCACCGCCACCCGCGCGCCGCGCGTTCCGGCGGGCCGGTCCGGGGAGCCGGACTAGAATCGGGTCGTGAGCGAGGCGCCGGCCGGCTCCCGCTGCGACGCGTGCGGCATCCCGCGCGGCGCCACCGCGTTCGTCTTCCAGACGCGCGAGGGCACGATCGTGAAGTGCGGGCGCTGCGCCCTTCGCCACCGGCCGATGCTCAGGCGCTCGCTCGCCGTCGCGGTCGTCGTCGGCACGCTGCTCCTGATCATCAATCAAGGCGACGTGCTGCTGTCGGCGGCGTGGCCCCGCGCCCTCGTGTGGAAGATTCCCCTCACCTATCTGGTCCCCTTCCTCGTCGCCACCTGGGGCGCCCTCGTCAACAGCCGCCTTCGCCGCTCGGGGCGCTCGGTCGCGTCGTGAGGCACCAGATTTAGTAGGCGACGCGGCGGCCGCGCCAAGCTCTCGCGTGTCCGAATTACTTCGTGAGTCGGCGCGTGCGGTTGCTAGCGTGTCTCCCCGAAGCAGCTTCTCGGGGGGGAGAGCATGGACGATCCCGACGCCCGATGGATCGAGTTCACGACGCACGACGGTCGCACGAGCCGTGTGCGCGTCGATCAGATCGGCATGGTGGCCCGCGTGGACGGCGGCGACGCGGGCGTGATCCACACGAGTCTCGGCGAGCTCATCCGGGTGCTGAACGTCACTCACGTCCTGCGGCAGTGGCGGCACCGGCTCCTCTTCGTGGTCTCGCCTCGGGCGGCGAGCTACCACGGCTACCTCAAGCGCGCGTTCGCCGACGTCGACTGGGCCGAAGTGATCTTCGATCGACGGACGAACGAGCGGCGGCAGCAGCAGTCGCCGTGGATGGTCGACCGGCGCGGCGCGAGCCGCCGGGCGCGCCCCGACATCGACGAGCGCGTGCGGACGTTTGGCTGGGCGGTCGTGCGCGTCAACCGCCCCTAGCCGCGCGCGGTTTCCCGCACGCCGGAGACGCTCAGCGTCCCGCGAGCCCGGACCAGAGCGAGGCGAGACGGTCGAGCGCGGCCTGAGGCAGGGGGCCGCGATCCACCGCCGCAGCGGCGGCCTCGAGGTGCTCCACGCTCGAGTAGCCGACGAGGACCGTCGAGACCGCGTCCGATCCCACCGCCAGGCGTATGGTCGCCTCGATCAAGCTCCCGGCGTGGCCCTCGCGCACGAGCGCGCCGAGCAGCTGCGCCCGCGCCACGTCGGTCCGGTAGTCCGGAGCCGTGGCGATCGGATCCACCGAGGGGACCGCGACGGGATGGCGCGTCTCGATGCCGCTCAGCGCGCCGGCCGCAAGAGCGCGGATGACGATGACGCCGACCTGGCGCTCACGCGCGCGCCCGAGCAACCCGCCGAAGTCCTGGGCCGGAAAGCCGGCGGGGACCGCGCTGCCCGCGCTCGGGTTGAGCAGGTTGTAGCAGACCTGAGCCGTGTCGAGCGCGCCGGATTCGATCGCGCGGTGCAGCGACGGCGTCTCGCCGAGCGCCGTGATGCCGCAGAACCCCACCTTGCCCTGCTGCCGGAGCTTCTGCACCGCCGGCACGACCTCGTCGAGGACGTCGGCCAGGCTCAGGGCGCCCTTGCCGCGGGCCGGCTCGATCCGGTTGTGGAGCTGAAGCAGGTCGACGCGCTCCATCCCGAGCCGGCGCAGGCTCGCGTCGAGCGAGCGGGCGACCGCGCCCGGGATGTCGGAGAGGTCCGGCGGGTCGAGGCGAAACTTCGTACCGACGTACACCCGCGCGCGCAGCGCCTTCAGCACCTGTCCGAGGTTTCGCTCGGACTCGCCGTCGCCGTACGACGGCGCCGTGTCGAAGTAGTTGACCCCGAGCTCCATCGCCCGGGCGACACCGCGCTCGCGCTCCGCCGGCGTCCCCCGGATGATCAGCCCTCCGACGTTGCCGCACCCGAACCCGAGCGTGGACACGGTGAGACCCGTCTTGCCCAGTCTTCGAAGGTCCATGGAAGGGTCCTCTTTAGAAGCGGACGGAGATGCCGTACAGAAAGTCGTGGCCGGTGGCGTCGGGATCAGAGAGCGAGCGTTCGCCGCGGGAGAACACGCTGTCGCGGCCATACTGCATGAACCGGTATCCGCCGAACAGCTCCGCGTTCCGCGCGAACCGCCAGGAGAGCCCCGCGCCCATGCTGAGACCGAGCGCCATCGCGCCGTCTGACTTCGATCCGGACTGACCGAGAATGGGTCCGAACGAGAAATAGGGCTCCACCGCCCCGAAGCCTGAGGTGCCCGTCGCCGCGGCGGTCGGCCATCGAAGCTTGAGGTCGAGCGAGACACCGGAGCCCCGCAGATCGGTGTCGATGAACCGGTAGGGCGGATTCTCGGACGACGCGTCCTCGACCGCGATGACCGGCCGCGAGCCGAGAACGGAGAGGCGGAAGCGAGACGACTCCACGCCGAACGTGATGGGTTGGGAGCCGTCGAACCAGCGCTCCACCTCGGGCCACTGAGCGGCGCCGGGTATCGCATCGATCACCAGCAGCGCCAGAACGAATGCCACGAGCCCAAGCAGCGCGCTCGCGCGTCGGAGGGCTTCCGGAATTTTCCGCCGGGGTGTGATCAAGATGATGCCCATCCTACCAGCGCCGGAGGGGCGACGCGAGGGGTCAATCAGGCCCGCCCGGCCCCGGTCGGGAGCACACCGGCGACTCACGGCGCAGAGCCCAGAGGGCTCCGCTCTGGAGGATGAGCGCGGTCGCGATGGCCGCGGCGAAGGCGCGGGCAATGCCGGCCCGCTCGATCGACAGCGCGAGCACGAGGAAGAACCCTGCGAACGCGAAAAGACCGAGCAGGAGGCCGCGCAGCACCCGAATGGCGGGTCCCGGGCCCTGGAGGTGGTGAGCGAACCCGGCCAGGATCGCGCCATAGAGCGGAAACGTGGCGAGCAGGCCGGTGAGCTGCGGACCGAGCACCGTCGCGAAACCCGTCAGGAGCAGCACGAGGGCGGTCGTCGCCATCATTCTGGCCGGGATGTCCCAGCGCGGCAGCGGCGCCGGCGTGCGCGTTTCAGAATCGTTCGGCATGAAGACGAGCGCCACGGCAAGCGCGCCGAGCACGATCGGCACGAGCCAGGCCAGAGACAGGGCCACGCGCTGGAAGACCACGGTCGCCGCCGCGAACGCGAGGGAGCCGGCCAGGAGCGCCCATCCCCAGCGACCGCCGCGCGCCAGCCTTCCGTAGAGAAGACAGAACACGGCCTGCGCGCCGGC
>Ga0137409_10002386_pt1 | contig 20144 bp, 20 predicted proteins | sample CZODoug1_16funga_FD_122059 | JGI IMG/M metagenome (GOLD analysis project Ga0137409, IMG submission 122059) | Vadose zone soil fungal communities from Angelo Coast Range Reserve, California, USA - CZODoug1_16fungal (Hybrid Assembly) | ecosystem: Environmental > Terrestrial > Soil > Vadose zone... | reverse complement strand
AGGGCCGGGCTCGGCGTGGTCTTGGGGAAAAGCGTGAGCCCGAGCGCCTCGGCGCCGGCGCGGGTGGCGCGCGAGAGCCGGTCGTGACGGCGGAACACCTCGACCAATCCCTCCGCCTCGATCATCCGGAGCACCTCGCGCAGGCCGACCATGATCGAGACCGCCGGGGTGAAGCGCGCCTCGTTCTTCTGCGCGTACTTCCGCTCCTCCACGAGATCCAGGTAGAACTTCGGGAGCTTGGACTGCTTGGTCGCCCCCCACGCTTTCTCGCTCAGGGCCAGGAGGCCGAGACCGGGGGGCAGCATCAGCCCCTTTTGCGACGCGGAGACGACGACGTCGATGCCCCAGGCGTCCATGGGCAGATCCGCGATGCCCAGGCTCGACACGGCGTCCACGATCAGGAGGGCGTCCGTGCCGCCCGTCACCTGCGCATACGCGCGGACGTCGTGGAGCACACCGGTCGACGACTCGCTGTGCTGGACGAGCACAGCCTTGACGCCGGGGTTCGCGCGCATCGCCTCCCCGATACGCTCGGGCGCCACCGTCTCGCCATGAGGCGCTTCCAGCTCGACGGCATTCAGGCCGTAGGCCTTGCAGATGGCCAGCCACCGCTGGGCGAAGGCCCCGGCATTGACCACGATCACTCGATCGCCGGCGGACAGCGTGTTCGAGACGGCGGCCTCCATGGCGCCGGTGCCGGTGCACGCCGGCGTCAGCACGTCCTCACGCGTCTGCACGAGGCGCTTGAGCGCCTCCCGCACCTCGCGGAAGAGCGCATCGTACTCCGGGGCGCGATGATGGATGATCGGCCGGGCCATGGCGAGCAACACCTCGCTCGGGACAGGCGTGGGGCCCGGGGCCATCAGCTGGTACTTCTTCATTACGAGGCTCCTTCCTCGGTTCGAGTGCGCTCCCGTCAGACTAGCAGAAGCTCGGCGTCCCAGGCAATGCGGAGGTATCATCTCGGGCATGTCGACCCGGACCGTGCGGACCATGTGCCCCATGAACTGTCATCCCACCTTCTGCGGGATGCTCGTGGAGGTGTCGGACCAGGGCCGGCTGCTCGCCGTGCGGGGCGATCCGGACAATCCGGACAGCCGCGGCTTCCTCTGCATACGCGGCCGCGCGGCCGTCGAGCTTCCTCACAATGAGCGACGGCTCCTGACGCCCCTGCTGCGCAACGGCAGACGCGGGGAGGACAGCTGGCGCAGCATCTCCTGGGAGGAGGCTCTCGACCGCATCAGCTCCGCCGTCGAGAGCACGCGGCGAGAGCGCGTGGGCTTCTGGTTCGGTCACGGCGCGCATGTCACGGGCATCAACCGGCCGCTCATCATGCGCTTCGGTCATCTGGGTGGCATGCAGGTCTGGAATCCGGCCATCGTCTGCTGGGCCATGGGCGCCTACGGACTCGCCCTCACCGGCGTCATCGAGACCAATACCAAGGAAGACATGGCCGAGCACTCGCGCCTCGTCATCCTCTGGGGCGCCAACCTGGCCAGCCAGCCCACGACGTCTCCCCATCTCGTCGAGGCGCGGCGCCGCGGGGCGCGCGTCATCGCCATCGATGTCCGCCGCGCCGAGGCGTCCCGCCACGCGGACGAGACCATGCTCATCCGGCCAGGCACCGACGCCGCCCTCGCCCTCGCCATGGCCCATGTGATCGTGGCCGAGGGATTCGTGGACGGCGACTTCATCGCGCGTCACACCGTCGGCTTCGAGAAGTATGCCGAGCACCTGAAACGCTTCACGCCCGAATGGGCGGCGACGGCGACGGGTCTGGCCGCCGCGGACATCCGGCGCCTCGCCCGCGAGTACGCCACCACCAGGCCCTCGATGATCGTGGTGGGCGGCGCCAGCATGTACAAGCATCGCCAGGGCTGGGAGCCCGGCCGCGCGGTGGCCACGCTCCCTGCTCTCACCGGCCAGCTCGGCCTCGCCGGCGGCGGCCTGGGCCCGCGCCACCGAGCATTCCCGACCGGTGATCACCTCGCTGATCTGACCGCGGCCGACCGGCGGGCGCCGGGGGCCTGGGTGCCCAGCCACATGCCCTCCATCGCCCGGCTGATCCGTGACGGCGGGCTCGACGTGCTGCTCACCGCGGGCACGGACATGCTCAACTCCTTCTCGGACGCCGCCGCCATCGAGCGCGATCTCGAGAAGGTCGGGCTCATCGTCGCCTACGACATCTTCGCCAACGACACGACGAGGCGCGTGGCGGATCTCGTGCTGCCGGGCACGGTCTGGCTCGAGGACATCGGGATCAAGGACACGGCCACGCATTTCTACCTGATGGACAAGGCCCTCGAGCCCGTGGGGCAGGCCCGGCCCCTCATCTCCGTGCTACGAGAGCTGGCAGCGCGGCTCGAGGTCAAGGATTTCTTCCCCTGGACCGATCTCGAGGGCTACGTCGACGCGCTCCTGAAGCCCCAGCGGGGCGGCGAGCTGACGGTGGCGCGCTTCCGGGAAATGGGAGGTATCGCCGAGCGGAGCCGGCTCTCGCACGTGCCGTATCAGCAGGGCGGCTACGCGACTCCCTCGGGCAAGGTCGAGTTCTATTCCGAGCGCGCGGTCGCCCTCGGGCTGCCCGCGATGCCGGGCTATACGGCGCCCGCGGCCGAGCCCGGCGCTCCTGCTCATCCTCTCGAGTTCCGCCAGGGACGTGTGCTGACGGCTTTTCACTCCTTCTACGACAATGGCCGGGCTCTGCCCATGCTGGCCCGCGCCGAGCCACATGCCGAGATCTGGATGCATCCGGTCGACGCGTCACCACGCGGCATCGCCGACGGGCGCCGCATCGAGCTCAGCAACGAGCGCGGCCGCTTTGAAGGCGTGGCGCGGGTGACGGAGGACGTGCTCCCGGGCGTGGTCTGGGCGCGCGACGGCTGGCCGGGCCTCAACGGGCTCACGAGCGGAGAGGCCTGCCTCACCGTCGAGGCGAGCGAGGGACTCGACCCGCGAATCCCTGGTGGCCAGTCGGCGTATGAGGCCAGGGTCGAGGCTCGATTGCTCCCCGTCTGATGCCGGCCCGTCGGCTAACGCTCAACGGAAAAGGAGCCGAGCCATGACCTTCCGATGGACTGTCGTGATGACGTTGGCCCTCGTGATGGTGCTCACCGGGACGGCGATCGGCCACCACGGATGGAGCGGCTATGACTCTTCGAAGGAGACGACCCTGACGGGCACCATCAAGGAGTCCGGGTACGAGCACCCGCACGGCTACGTCATCCTGGACGCGAGCGGCAAGGTGTGGCGTGTCGTCCTCGCCCCGCCGACGCGCATGGAGAATCGCGGCCTGCCGAAGGAGATGCTCAAGGTGGGCGCCACCGCGACCGTGGTGGGCTACCCCAACAAGGCGGAGGCCGATGAGCTGCGCGCCGAGCGCATCACCATCGGGACGAAGACCACGGAGCTGCGTTGAAGTTCGAGCTGAGGCGCGGCCCGCGGTTCGAGCAGAGCGGCAGCCGGCGGACGTCGCGAGGCGAGGGCTGAGCAGATCAGCGACGAGGCGAGTGCCTAATTGACCCATCCGATCACGGGGCCGGGCTGGCAAGTCTGGCTCGAGACCTCCGCGCTGGCCATTGCCATGCGGCAGTGGACCTGGCTCTATCCCGCCGTCGAGATCGCCCACATCCTGGGCTTCGTGGTGGTGGTGGGGGCGGCCTTCTTCTTCGATCTGCGGCTTCTGGGGCTCGCCCGCTCCGTGCCGGTGACGGCGCTGGCCCGCCATCTCTTGACGTGGGCGAGGGCCGGCTTTGCCGTGGTGGTGCCGACGGGACTCATGATGTTCACGGCGCACGCGACGGAAATGGCTTCCAATCCCGTCTTCCGCATCAAGCTCGTCCTGATCGCGGCGGCGGTGCTCAATGCCGCCGCCTTCCATCAGTGGCCCTTCAAAGCCGTCGCGGGCTGGGACGTCGCCGCCGCCACGCCCGCCTGGGCCCGCACGGCGGCCGTGCTATCCCTCCTCTGCTGGTCAGGGGCCATCGCCTGCGGCCGCCTGCTCGCGTACTTCTAGCGCCTTCCCCCGATCACCTGATGCGAAGCGGCGCCGGCGATGCCGCCGGCGTCTTCACGGAGCGGCCGAGGGCGGTGACGAAGATGGCTTCCTTGCCCGCGGCGTGGGGAGAGAAGAACGAGACCACGTCACGGTCGTAGAAGGTGAGGCCGGTGGCTCCGAAGCGCTCTGCGTAGGCCGCGAGATAGAGGCGGCCCCCGAGGAGGCCGGCCTCGAGATTGGCCAGGCGATACCCGCGATTGCCATACGTCTCGAGGAGCGCGTCGAGATCGGCGAGGAAGAAGACGGTCGCGCTCGACATGCCGCCGAGGGCCTGCTCGAGGCAGAGATAGGCCGCCTGCTCACGGAAGTCACCCCGCTTCAGGAGCTCGAGGGCATGCGCGGCCGGGTGATAGGAGTAGGCGCCGGGCTCGATTCCCTCCACGGCGTGAACGGTCAGATAGAGATCCACCAGTCCCGAGGGCACGTCCGCCCGCCAGCCACGCGTGGCATGCCAGAGCGCCGTGGAAAGCTCCTCGGCGCCGATGGCCGCGCCCGAGAACTCGCGCGTGGAGCCGCGAGCCAGGATCGTGTCCGCCAGCGTGCGGCCCGCGCGCGGGCGCGGCGGGGGCAAGGCCACGAGGGTGCCCGCGGCGGCGCTCGAAGGCCGCCCGTCCGCCTCGCGCCAGGCCATGACCTCCGCCTCGCTGTCGAGCGCCGAATTCGCGTAGGCATCGCGCAAGAGCGGATAGTCCACCTCCGCGTCGGAAAGCGGAATCGCCGACGGGGTGATGGTGGCGACGACCGGCGGGGAGGGCGCCGGCATCGCCGGTGCGCCCACCGGCGCCAGGAACAGCGTGCCTTCCTTTTCCGGATCGACGGCGAGCAGCCCATTGACCTCGATGTCCACGAATCCCGTCACGCCGCGCGCGGGCAGCGCCAGCGCGGTCGCGGCGGCGAGCAGATTCGCCAGCATGGTGCCCGAATCCCAGAAGAGGTGGCGGTAGCCCCGCGCCTGGTACTTCCACGTGTTCCGCCAGTAGATGGCGGTGAGGGCGATCACGGCGGGACGTGACGCCAGGTCCTCGTCCGCCGCCGCGATGGCGAGGGCGCCTCGGAAGTCGTCGGCGCGGAGCTGGCGGAGCGCGAAGTCCCCCGGCGAGAAGTGATACACGCCGGCCGCCAGCCCCGTCACGTCCCCCGCCACCACGTACACCTCGGTCTGGAAGAGCGCGCCCGTCGAGGGCGCGGCGCGGAAGTACATGACCCCGCCGCCCGGATACGTCTGGCGCCTGGTCACGCCCGCCGAGAAGAAAAGGAGAGCGGCGAGCCGCTCCAGATCGAGCGGGGCCGCGGCGTCCACCTCGCCCGAGATCGCGGCCAGGGCGTCCATGGTCGGCACGGGGAAGTCGCGGGGCAGCGGGGTGACGGGCAGGTCGGGGTAGATCTTGAACGGCTCGGGCTTGTTGGACCAGTCGAGCCCGTGACCGCTCGCGCGCACGGACTCGCGCGAGTGCCTGGTGGCGTCATGATATCGACGAGCCGCCCCGTGATCTCGATTTCCCGACACGGCCTTACCTGAAGGAGTACGGTGGGCGGAAAATCCCACGCTCCGTGATGATGCCGGCGATGAGCTCGGCGGGCGTCACATCGAAGGCGGGATTGTAGACCGGGCTCTCGGTGGGCGCCGTCTGGCGCCCGCCCGTGCCGCGGACCTCGCTCGCGTCCCGCTCCTCGATGGGAATGGCGGCGCCCGAGGGAATGGACGCGTCGATGGTGGAGAACGGCGCCGCCACGTAGAACGGGATGCCGTGATGACGCGCGAGCACCGCCACCGAGTACGTGCCGATCTTGTTGGCGGTGTCACCATTGGCCGCGATGCGGTCGGCTCCCGTGATCACGAGGTCGACCTCGCCCCGCTTCATCACGAAGCCGGCGGCCACGTCCGAGATCAGCTTGTGGGGAATGCCTTCCTTCACCATCTCCCACGCGGTGAGCCGCGAGCCCTGCATGACGGGCCGCGTCTCGTCGACCCACACGAGGGCCACTTTCCCTCGCTCGTGCGCGGCCCGGATGACGCCGACCGCGGTGCCGTAGCCCGCGGTGGCCAGCGCCCCCGCGTTGCAGTGGGTGAGGATGCGGGCGCCTTCGGGCACCAGGGCGGCGCCGTGGGCGCCCAGCGCGTGGTTGGCGGCCAGGTCTTCCTCGAGGATGGCCTGGGCTTCCCCGAGCAGGCGCTGCTGGAGGGCGGGAACGGGCAGGACCTTGTGGGCGGAGGCGACAACGCGCATCCGATCGAGGGCCCAGAAGAGGTTGACTGCCGTGGGCCGTGTGGCGGCGAGGCCCTTGAAGGCCTCCTCGAGATCCGCCAGGAGCGTCTCCCCGTCCTGGGCGCGACTCTCGCGCGCGGCGAGGGCGACGCCGAAGGCGGCGGCGCAGCCGATGGCGGGCGCTCCGCGCACCACGAGGCTCCGGATCGCCTCGGCGACGTCGCGCCAGCGCGTGTACTCCCGCACGCGCTCCTCGACGGGCAGGAGCGTCTGGTCGAGCAGGAGAAGGCGATCTCCCTCCCAGCGGATGGGCGTGATCATGCGGGCAGGGCCGCGCCCGCGGGTAGCCGGAACCACTTGTCCCGGGAGGTTGCCCCCCGCACCAGAGCGATGGAGGACGGGGGAATAGAAAGCCTCTCGGCCAGGAGCTCGATCACCGCGCGATTGGCGCGGCCGTCCTCCGGCGCGGCGGTGACGCGGACCCGGAGCGTGCCCGCCTGCCAGCCGACGATGGCGCTCACCCGCGCCTTGGGCTGGACGCGCACGTGGAGCAGCCCGTCACGCGTTGGGCGGCTCGGCATCCTCGGCGTTCGTCTTGACGTCCTGCTCGAGCAGTCGCTGGTACATCTCCACGGTGGCGCGCAGGCTCTCCGCGAGCTCGCGCCGCATGCGCTTGAGGGTCTGGATCTCCGAGTGCAGGTCGCCCTCCGCCTTGCGCGAGGCATCGATGATCCGGTCGGCCTGCGACTCGGCCTCGCGGATGATGACGCCCGCCTCGCGGCGCGCGCTCTCCTTCATCTCTTCCACGAGCCGCTGCGTCGTCATGAGCGTCTCCTGGAGCACCTTCTCGCGCTCCTCCAGGCCCCGGGTGCGCTCCTCGAGTGCCTGGAGCTGCTCCTTGAGCAGCGAGTTTTCCTTGAGGAGGGCCTCGTAATCCGAGGCGAGATCCTCCAGGAAAGTGTCGACCTCCTGGGTGTCGAAGCCGCGGAACATCTTCACGGTGAACTGCTGCTGGCGGATATCCATCGGTGTGATACGCACGGTCGCCTCCTGTACTTCCCCTAGAACAGCAAAGCCAGCAAGACGCGGGGGATCACATACTCGATCACCACGAGAACGATGAGGGGCGAGATGTCGAGACCGCCCAGCTTCTCGGGCGGCACGAGCCCACGCACGGGCTTCAACACCGGCTCCGTCACCCGCCGCAGGAACTGGACGATCGGGTTGTAGGGATTGGGCTGGACCCAGGTGATGAGGGCGGCCGCGATGATGATGAAGGAGTAGATGTGGAGCAGGTTCATGACGAGATTGATCAGCCCGATCATCGGCTCAGGTCGCCCCCAATTCCTTCGAGCGCAGGGTGGCCCGCTCGACCGCCCTGATGAAGGTGCTCCGCACACCGCCCTCCTCGAGCGCGGAGAGGCCCGCGATCGTGGTGCCGCCCGGCGAGGAGACCATGTCCTTGAGCTGGCCCGGATGCGCCCCCGTCTCCAGGATGAGCCGGGCCGAGCCCAGCACCGTCTGCGTGGCCAGGGTCATGGCCGTGGCGCGGTCGAGTCCCATCTTGACGCCGCCATCGGCCAGCGACTCGATCACGATGGCGACATAGGCGGGGCCCGAGCCCGAGAGGCCCGTCACCGCGTCCATGGCGCCCTCGTCCAGCACCACCACCTTGCCCACGGCTCCGAAGAGCTCCTGGGCCGCCTCGAGGTCGCCGGGCTCGAGGCCGTCGGCGCGCGCGATCGCCGTCACGCCCTCCAGCACGAGGGCGGGCGTATTGGGCATGACGCGGATGAGGCGCGCGGGCTTGCCCAGATGCTCGCGGAGCTTCCGTGTGGCCACCCCGGCCGCGATGGAGATGAGGAGCTTGTTCCCGTCCACCGCGGGGGCGATCTCCTTGAGGATCGCGCCCATGATCTGCGGCTTGACGGCGAGGATGACGACGTCGGCCCCGCGCACGAGGGCCGCGTTGTCCTTGACGTGCTGGATGCCGTATTGCTTGGCGATGTCCGCCAGACGATCGGCCCGCGCGTCGGAGGCGGAGATGGTCTTGGCGGGGACGAGCCCGGTCTGGGTCAAGCCCTTGATGAGCGCTTCGCCCATGTTGCCGGCGCCGAGGAAGGCCACGCGCTTGCCCTTGATGCTCACGCCCCGCCCTCCGTGACGGCGGCCCGAGGCGGGCGTGGGCCGAAGATGGCGGTACCCACTCGCACCATGGTGGCGCCTTCCTCGATGGCGACCTCGAAATCCCCGCTCATGCCCATGGAGCAGTGCTCGAGCCCGACCGCATCGCGCAGCTCGCGGAGGCGCCGGAACCACGGCCGCGACGCCTCCGCAGAGTCGGTGGCGGGCGGGATGCACATGAGACCGCGGACCTCGAGATTCTTCAGCCCCGTGATCGCATCAAGGAGTCGCTTGAGCTCCGCCGGATGGACGCCACCCTTCTGGGACTCCTCACCGATGTTCACCTGGACGAGCACGCGCAGGGCGCGCTCGGCCTGGTGGGCGCGGCGGTCGAGCTCGTGCGCCAGCTCCACGCGATCCACGGACTGGATCCAGTCGAAGAGGCGCGCGGCATCCCTCGCCTTGTTCGTCTGGAGCGAGCCGATGAGATGCCACGGCACCGCGCGGCCGATGGATTCGACCTTCTCCTTGGCCTCCTGGACACGATTCTCCCCGAGGGCCTGGACGCCCGCCTCGACGGCGAGCCGGATGCGCTCGAGCTCCACGGTCTTGGACACGCCGACGAGAAGGACGTCGCCCGACCTGCGGTTTGCGCGCGCGCAGGCGGCGGCGACCCGCTCTTGTACCGCTCGAAGATTGGCGCGAATGTCGAGCATGAAGGCCTGTCAGGCTGGCCGATTCTAGCACGCGCGGGCTCCGCCCAACCTGGCGAGCTCACCGGGGCGCGTCAAGGGCCCTTCCGCGAAGGCTACGGCGTGGCGCTCAGCGGGACAGCCGCGATCGATACGAGTCGGCCGTTGTCCCCACGACGGTACGAGTAGAAGAGATCGCCCCGGCAGCCCGTGCAGAGGCGCGGGTTGGCGATGCGATCGCCCCGCATTCCCGCCTCTCGGAGCTGCGCCTCATTGGCCGCCCAGAGGTCGAGCATCCACTTGCCGTTTCCCCGACTCCTCACCCATGATCCCCAGCGTCCGGGAAAGGCCGCGTCGAGGCGGGCGATGACGGGCTTGTCCACCTCGTAGCAGCAGGGTCCGATGGAAGGGCCGATGGCCGCGAGGAAATGCTCGGGCTCGCCTCCCCCGCTCCTGAGCGCGTCCACCGCGGCGCCCGCCACACCCTGTACGGTCCCCCGCCATCCGGCGTGGACGGCGGCCACGCGGCGCTCCTCGGGATCGTAGAGAAGCACGGGCACGCAGTCGGCAGAAAATACGGCGACGGGCAGCCCCGGCTTGTCGCTCATGAGCGCGTCGCCCTGCCCCGCGTGACCACCATTGCTCACGTGCGCCACGCTCGCCCCGTGCACCTGCTTGAGAAAGGCGGCGGGCCGGGCAGCCAAGGCATGGGCCGCGAGCAGATCCTGCGCCCCGGGGCCGAGGGGCGGGCCCGGCTCCCTGAAGGCGCTGACGCCGGGAAAGTGGCGCGTGGTAAAGAGATGCGGCAAGCCGGCATCTTCCAGCAGCGAGCAGAGGTAGTGGCTCGGCGGATCACCGCGAAAATCGGGAGCGGTCATGACCGCTTCATTCTCTCACGGACCCCGACGGGCAGAAATTCGCCGGCGGCCTTTTTCAGCCGCCGGCTAGGAAGCGGGGACAGCCGCCGTGCAGTGACCGCACCGCGTCGCCTTGACGGGGATCGGCATGAGGCAGAGGGGACACGGTCGGGTCGTCACGGGCGCGGGAGGAGGCGGGAAGAGACGGTTGACCTGCCGGATGAACAGGAAGATGGCGAAGGCCACGATGACGAAGTCGACGATCGACTGCAGGAAGGCGCCATAGTTGAGCGTGGGCGCGCCCGCCGCCTTGGCCGCGGCCACCGTCGGATACTTCGTGCTCGTCAGATTGATGAAGAGGTTGGACACATCGGCCTGGCCCAGGAGCAGGCCGATGGGCGGCATGAGGATGTCGCCCACGAAGGACGCGACGATCTTGCCGAAGGCGGCGCCGATGACCACGCCGACCGCGAGCTCGACCACATTGCCCCGCATGACGAACTCTTTGAACTCGCGCAGCATGGAGCCCTCCTCTCGCTCGGCGGGCGACGGGTCAGTCGGCCTGTCTCCTCAGGAACGCCGGGACATCCAGGTCCTCTTCGCTCGGCATGTCACCCTCGGTGCGGGCGTCGGCAGGCATCCTCCGGCGCCAGTGGCCGGACGCGGGCGCGCTGCCGCTCCTGGGCGCCCGGGCCATGTCCACCACCTTGCCCGCGGGCTGACTCGACTCCTTCCGCTCGGTGAAGCCGGTGGCGATCACGGTGATCCGCACCTCGTCCTGGAGGCTCGGGTCGATGACGGCGCCGAAGATGATGTGTGCTTCCTCATCGCCGGCGTCCTGGACGATCCGCGCCGCCTCCTCCACCTCGTGCAGGGAAAGATCGGGGCCACCCGTGAAGTTCATCAGGATGCCGCGGGCGCCGTCGATCGAGGTCTCGTCGAGAAGCGGGCTGGCCACCGCCTTCTGAGCTGCCTCCACGGCCCGGTGCTCGCCCTTGCCCACGCCCGTCCCCATGAGGGCCATGCCCATGCCCGCCATGATAGTGCGGACGTCGGCGAAGTCCAGGTTGATGAGCCCGGGCACGAGGATGAGGTCCGAGATGCCCTGCACGGCCTGGAGGAGCACGGTGTCGGCGATGCGGAAGGCTTCCACGAGCGGCGTGCCGCGGTCCACCACGGCGAGAAGACGCTGGTTGGGAATGGTGATGAGCGTGTCCACCACCCCGCGCAGCTCGGTCAGGCCGGCTTCCGCCTGCTGCGCGCGACGGCGCCCTTCGAAGGCGAACGGCTTGGTGACGACGGCCACGGTGAGTATGCCCAGCTCCTTGGCCGTGGCGGCCACGATGGGCGCCGAGCCCGTGCCCGTACCCCCGCCGAGCCCGGCCGTCACGAAGACCATGTCGGCGCCCACGAGGAGCTTCTTGATCTGCTCGCGGTCCTCGAGCGCGGCATTCCTGCCGATCTCGGGATCGCTGCCGGCGCCCAGCCCCTGGGTCAGTCGCGCCCCCAGCTGGATCTTGATGGGAGCGGACGACGTGCGCAGCGCCTGCGAGTCCGTATTCGCCACGATGAACTCGACGCCGCTGAAGCGGGCTTCCATCATGCGGTTGATCGCGTTGGATCCGCCGCCGCCAAGCCCGATGACCTTGATCTTGGCGTTGTTCCTCGTCTCCTCGAGCTCGAATACCGGCCGCCCCGCCCGTGGATGCTCCATCGGCTCCTCCTTGACCGACCTGCGTGAGTAGCTTGGCCGGCCCCGCGGCAGCCGGAGGAAGAGATCCCCCTGCCCCGGGACCTTGGGCCCCTTGCTAGAAGAGCTCACCGAACCAATCCCTCAGGCGTCGTCGCATCCCCGACCCCGAGGTCGCGCCCGCCTCCTCCGTCCCGCCCGCGCGACGCGCGCGCGCGCCGTACAGGGCGAGGCCGACACCCGTCGCGTGCATGGGACTCTGCACGACGTCGTGGAGGCCGCCGATGCCCGTCGGCACTCCGCGCCGCACGGGCAGGTCGAAGATCTGCTCGGCCAGCTCGGGCACGCCCTGCATGATCGCGGTCCCGCCGGTGACGACCACGCCGGCCGCCGCGGCATCTTCCAGACCGGCCTTGGCGAGCTCCCGCGCCACGAGCGTGAAGATCTCCTCGACGCGCGGCTGGATGATTTCCGAGCAGATCTGGCGGGACAGCTCCCGCGCCTTTCGCCCACCCACCGAGGGCACGCTGATGACCTCGTCCTCCCGGACCAGCGCTGTGAGTGCGCAGCCGTGCCGCTTCTTGAGCTCTTCCGCATCCGCGGTGGGCGTGCGCAGGCCGACGGCGACGTCGTTGGAGATGTGGTCGCCGCCCAGAGGCAGGATGCCTGTGTACCACACGGCCCCGTCGCGGAAGAGGGCCACGTCGGTGGTGCCGCCGCCCAGATCGATGAGGAGAATGCCCAGCTCCTTCTCCTCCTCGGAAAGCACGGCCTCCGCGGAGGCGAGCGGCTCCAGCACGATGTCCTGCACCTGCAGTCCCGCGCGGTTGACGCTGCGGACCACGTTTCGCACGGAGGTCGTGGCCCCCGTGACCAGGTGCACCTCGACCTCCAGGCGGACGCCCGACATGCCGAGAGGCTCCTTGACGCCGTCCTGGTCATCGACGAGATAGGTCTGGGGCAGCGCGTGGATGATCTCTCGGTCCTGGGGCAGGTTGATGGCGCGGGCCGCATCCAGCGCCCGCTCGACGTCGTCGGGGCTGACCTCACGGTGCCTGCCGGAGATGGCGACCACGCCGCGGCTGTTGATGCCCCGGATGTGCCCGCCCGCCACCCCCGCGATGACGCTCGCGGTCTCCACCCCCGCCATATCCTCCGCGTCGCCCACCGCCTGCTTGATGCTCTCCACGGTGGAGTCGATGTTGACGACCACGCCCTTGCGCAGGCCCCGCGACGGGCTCGTGCCCACCCCCACGATGACGACGGTGCCGATGGACGACCACTCCGCGATGACGCAGCAGATCTTGGTCGTGCCGACATCCAGCCCCGTGATGAGCTGCCGTCCCCTCGATCTCGCCATGGCGCCCCCTACCTCGCCGCGGTTCTGAGCACGACCTGGTCGCGGAATCGCAGGTCGATGGACGTGACGGACTGGTTCGTGGCGCGCAGCTGCGCGGCCACGCGCTGGAGCCGCCCGAGCCGGCTTTCCCAGTCCTCCCGGCCCAGCCTGACCTCGACCCCGTTCACCATGTAGAGCACGGGCCCCTCGGGCCTGCTCACGTCGACCTCGGAGATCTCGCTCAAGAGCGAGCTCTGAGCGCGCATGAGCGTACGTATGAGCGACAGTCCGGTTGCCACGCGGTCCGAGGGCACGCGACCGTTCGGCGCGAGGTCCGAGGGACTCAGCCCGGAGATGACCGGCGCGTCCATCGCCACCGGTCGCGCCTCGCCCGCCACGGCCACCCCCTGCTCATCGATCCACACGAGCTTGCCCGCCGCCTGGACGAGGGTGAACGGGCGTCGCTCTTCGACGAGCAGGGTGACGCGGTTCGGGAAGGCCCGGATCAGCTCGACGTGACGCACGAGGGGGAGGGCCTCCACTCCGGCGACGGCCCGGCGAGCGTCGAGCGTCCAGAGACTCTGACCGCGGGTGATGCCCGAGGCTCTCACGATCGCCGCGGCCGACAGGCGCTCCTGCCCGACCACCTCGACGCGCTCGACCGAGAACAGGGCCGTCCGCAGCAGCCACCGCGACTCCCATCCCGCCCCCGCCGCGAGCGTGGCGACCACGAGGGCCGCCCCGCCCCACAGCCCGACGCCACGCGCGAGCCGGAGGGCGCGCTGCCGCCTGCGCCGACGGTCGAGCCGCTGACCGGTCATGGCAGCGAGCGGCTCCGCGAGGTCGCCGAGGCGCAGGGCCGCCCCGCGGGGTGAGAGAACCGCGCTCCGACCTCTCATGCCGTGCTCGACCTCACTTGTCTCCCATGATGCGGATCTCGGGCTCGAGGGTGAGCCCGAAGTGGTTCTGCACCCGCTCGCGCGTGATCTCCATGAGGCCCAGGATGTCCACGGCGCTGGCGCCGCCCCGGTTGACGATGAAGTTGGCGTGCTTGGCCGAGATCTCGGCGCCGTTGTACCGCTTGCCCTTCAAGCCGACCTTCTCGATGAGGCGGGCCGCCACCTCGCTCTGCGGGTTCTTCCACACGCATCCCGCGGAGGCGAGGGCGAGCGGCTGCGTCGCTTTCTTCACCTTGAGGCGCTGGCGCATGTCCTTCTGGATGTCCGCCTGGGGCCGGCGATGGAGCTGCAGCCGCGCGCCCACCAGCACGGCACCGGGCGGCGCGCAGAAGGCGCGGTGGCCGAAGGTGCCGTTGTTGGGCTTGAACTCGCCGAGGGTGCCGTCCGGGTGCAGGAAGTACACGGCGGAGATGAAGTCGCCGATCCAGCCGTCGGGCGTGCCCGCGTTCATGGCCACGGCGCCACCGATGGTGGCGGGAATGCCCACCAGGCACTCGATCCCGCCGAGGTTCAGGGCGGCTGCCTCGCGGATCAAGGCGGAGAGACCGACCCCGGCGCCCGCCACCGCTTCCTCGCCACGGAAGTCGGCGCGACCCAGACAGCCCTCGAGCTTGAGCACCACCCCGCGAATGCCGCGGTCGCGGACGAGGAGGTTGTTGCCGCCGCCCACGATCTCGACGGGCAGCTGCTCGCGCTCGGCGAAGCCCAGGGCCAGCCGGATGTCCTCGACGTCCTGGGGGACCACGAAGATGTCCGCGGGCCCCCCGATGCGTAACGACGTATGGAAGCTGAGGGGTTCCTTGAACCGTACCTCGCCCCGAATCTCTCCGAGCATTAGCTCCTCCTGTTGGACGGGTCAGGCATGTCGCCCAGGCGCGCGAGCAGCTCCGCCCCGAGCTGGCCGACATCGCCAGCGCCGAGAGTGAGCACGAGATCGCCGGGACGCGTGGATTCGCAGAGATAGTCGAGGATGCCGGGGCGGTCGCCATCCATGTAGAGCACCTCGTGGTGCCCGTGGGCGCCGATGCCGTCGGCGAGGTCGCGCGCGTGGACCCCGGGGATCGGCGCCTCACCGGCCGCGTAGATGTCCATCACGATCAGCACGTCGGACTGGTAGAACGCGGTGAGAAACTCCTGCCGCAGTGCTTGGGTCCGGGAGTACCGGTGAGGCTGGAACACCGTGATGACGCGTCGGTCGAACCCGGCCTTGGCGGCGGCCAGGGTGGCGCGGATCTCGGCAGGGTGATGCCCGTAGTCATCGACCACGAGGACGCCCGCGGCCTCGCCGCGGATCTGGAAACGGCGCTGGACGCCCGCGAAGGCGCCCAGGGCCTGCTGGATTCGCTCGAACGGCACCTCGAGATCGAGGCCGACGCCGATGGCGGCGAGGGCATTGAGGACGTTGTGGCGGCCCGGCACCTGGATCGAGATAGGCCCCAGGACACGGCCACGATGCAGGACCTCGAACTGGGACTGCACGCCGGAGAACGAGAGGCGCCGGGCGGTGAGATCAGCGCCCGACTCGAGCCCGTAGGTGATCACGCGCTTCTCGATCTGGGGGATCATCTGCTGGATGTTGGGCTGGTCGAGGCAGAGCACGGCCGATCCGTAGAAGGGCACCTTGTTGACGAAGGCCAGGAAAGCCGTCCGGATCGCCTCCAGATCGGCGTAGTGGTCCAGGTGCTCCGCATCCACGGTGGTGACCACGGCGATGGTCGGCGTGAGCTTGAGGAAGGAGCCGTCCGACTCGTCGGCCTCGGCGACCAGGAACTCGCCGCGCCCGAGGCGGGCATTGGTGCCGAGCCCATGGATACGGCCGCCCACGACCACCGTGGGATCGAGCCCCGCCGCGCCGAGCACCGCCGCGACCATGGAGGTGGTGGTGGTCTTGCCATGGGTGCCGGCGATGGCGATGCCGTACTTGAGCCGCATGAGCTCCGCCAGCATCTCGGCCCGTGGAATGACGGGCACGCCGCGCTGCCTCGCCACCTGGACCTCGACATTCTCGCGGGCCACCGCCGAGGAGTACACGACCACGTGCGCGCCCTCGAGGTGACTGGGCTCGTGGCCGAGGAAGATCTTGGCCCCGAGCCGCTCCAGTCGCTCCACGAGCTCGCCGCGTCTCTGATCGGAGCCGGTGACGCGATAGCCCAGGTTCAGGAGCACCTCGGCGATCCCGCTCATGCCGACGCCGCCGATGCCCACGAAATGAATCTGCTGGTATTTCTTGTACACGGCTCAGGCCGTTCCCGTGTGCTGCGAGATGTTCAGCAAGATGCCCGTGGAGAAGAGCGTCATGGTCAGGGCGGAGCCGCCGAAGGAGATGAAGGGCAGCGGGAGCCCCTTGGTGGGCAAGAGTCCCGTGACCACGCCCAGGTTCACGAGGGTCTGGGTGGCGAGCATGACGGTGAGCCCGAGGGCGAGATAGGCGCCGAAGGGCTCGGGCGCGCGGAGGCCGATGCGCAGGCCCCGCCAGATGAGGACGGCGAAGAGCCCGACCACCACGAGGGCTCCCATTGCCCCCACCTCCTCGCCGATGATGGCGAAGATGAAATCGGTGTGGGATTCGGGGAGATAGAAGAGCTTCTGCTTGGACTCGCCCAGGCCTCGCCCGAGCCAGCCGCCCGAGCCCAGGGCGAGGAAGGACTGGATGATCTGGAAGCCTGAATTCTGCGGATCGTTCCACGGGTTCAAGAAGGCGGCCACGCGCCGGAGACGATACGGTTTCATGGCGATGGCGACGACGGCCAGGGGCAGGGCCGCTCCGGCGATCAGCCCCATGTGCGCGGGCCGCGCCCCGCCCAGATACGCCAGCGCGAGCGTCAGCGCGATGAGCACCACGGCATTGCCCATGTCGGGCTGGAGCATGGTCAGTCCGGCCATGGCGCCCGCCATCAGGAGCAGGGGGAGAAGGCCCCGCGCGAAGCTCTCCACCACGTCGCCGCGGCGGGCGAGGAAGGAGGCGAGGTAGAGCAGGAGCGAGAGCTTGGCCAGCTCGACGGGCTGGAAGGACACCGGCCCGAGGCGAAGCCACCGGCGCGTGCCGTTGATCTCCTGGCCGAAGGGCGGAACGAGCACGAGGACGAGGAGCAGGAACGACAGCACGAGAAGCGGGGCGACCAGGCGCTGGAGCCGCCGGTAGTCGAAGCGGAGCCCCGCGAAGAGCGCGATCATCCCCAGGCCCGCCCACACGCCCTGCTTCTTGAGGAAGTGCACGGGATCGTGGAAGCGGTCGGCGGCCATGATGGCCGAGGCCGAGTACACCATCACCACGCCGATCGACACGAGCGCCAGGACCACACCGAAGAGCCACAGATCGGGCGTGAGCCGCCGAGGCATTTGATTAGCCGGATCTGGGGGGGAGCGGCCGCCGCTCCTCCCCCAGACCCCCCCACCGGTTTGCGGGCATCGCGCGGCGGTTCATCAGTAGGTCTTGGCCACTCGTCGCAGTTATTCCGGATCTGGGGGGGAGCGGCCGCCACTCCTCCCCCAGACCCCCCCACCGGTTTGCGGGCATCGCGCGGCGGTTCATCAGTAGGTCTTGGCCACTCGTGGCAGTTATTCCGGATCTGGGGGGGAGCGGCCGCCGCTCCGCCCCCAGACCCCCCCACCGGTTTGCGAGTATCGCGCGGCGGTTCATCAGTAGGTCTTGGCCACTCGTCGCACTCATCCGGCGAACTCGCGGACGATGTTCTTGAACGCTTCGCCGCGATGCTCGTAGTTGTCGAACATGTCGAAGGAAGCGCAGGCGGGCGAGAGGAGCACCACGTCCCCGATGCGGGCGGCCTCTCGCGCGGCCGCCACCGCGTCCTGCATGGAGCCCGCGTCCTGGCACGGCACCCCGGCCGGCTCGAGCGCGGCGCGGATCTGATCGCGGTCCACGCCGATGAGCACCGCGCGCTTCACGCGGCCGCGGGCGGCCTCGGCGAGGGGGCGGAAGTCCTGCCCCTTGCCCTTGCCGCCCGCGATGAGGACGACGGGCTCGGAGAAGCTCTCGAGGGCCTTGATGGTCGAGGCGACATTGGTGCCCTTGGAGTCGTTGTAGTAGCCCACCCCGCGCTCGTCGAGGACCCGCTCGATCCGGTGCGCGACGGCGCGGAAGGCCGCGATGCCGCGCCGGATGCTCTCGGGGCTCAAGCCCGTCCACAGCGCGCAGGCGGTGGCCGCGAGGACGTTCTCGACGTTGTGCTGGCCGCGCAGCGGGATGTCCGCGAGCGGGCAGATCTCCTCGACGTGGCCGTTCAGCTTGGCCACGATGGCGCCACTCCGCACGAAGACACCGTGATCGAGGGCGCGCAGCCGGCTGAACCAGAGGACGCGCGCGCGGGTGCGCGGGGCGAGGGCCGCCGTGACGGGATCGTCGGCGTTGAGCACGGCGCAGTCCGCCCCAGTCTGGTTGGCGAAGATCCTCGCCTTGGCTTCGACGTAACGCTCGACCGTTCCATGCCGGTCGAGGTGATCGGGGGTGACGTTGAGCACGACGGCCACCCGCGGCCGCAGGAGCTCGATCGCCTCGAGCTGGAAGCTCGAGGCCTCCGCCACGATGAGGCCGTCGGCGGGGAAGTCCAGGGCATGAGCGGAGAGCGGGGTGCCGATATTGCCCCCCACGAGGACGGGCCTCACCGTCCCGCCCACGAGCTCGCCGGTGAGGGTGGTCGTGGTCGTCTTGCCGTTGGTGCCCGTGATGGCGATGAGATCGGCTTCCATGACGCGCCAGCCGAGCTCGAGCTCGCTGATGACGGGCACGCTCCGAGCGCGCGCGGCCTCGAGCACGGGCAGCTCGAGGGGTACGCCCGGGCTGACGACGACCAGCTCGGCGCCTTCGAAGGCGGCGTCCGGATGGCCGCCCACCCAGAGGCGACAGCCGAGCTGCTCGAGCTCCTGCGCCTCGCGGGAGAGCGACTCGCGACGGCCCGAGTCGGACGCCAGGACGCGGGCGCCGAGCCGTCGGATCAGCCGGGCCGCGGCCACCCCGCTTCGCGCCAGGCCCACCACGGCCACCGTGCGCTCGGCCAGCCACTGCCGGTAGCCCTGGCCCCGCTCCCCTGTCATGTGATCCTCGTCCGCCGTCTCGGCCGTGAGGGTGATCACCGGCCTACCTCAGCTTGAGGGTGGTCAGCGCGAGAAGCGCCAACATGAACGACACGATCCAGAACCGCACGATGATCTTCGGCTCGGGCCACCCCTGCATCTCGTAGTGATGATGGAGCGGGGCCATGCGGAAGAAGCGCTTGCCCGTGAGCTTGAAGTAGCCGACCTGGATGATGACGGAGGCGGCCTCGACCACGTAGAGCCCGCCGATGAGCGGGAGGAGCAGCTCCGCCTTGGTCAGCACGGCGAGGGTCCCGATGGCCCCGCCCAGGGCGAGCGAGCCCACATCGCCCATGAAGACCTGCGCCGGGTAGCTGTTGAACCAGAGAAAGCCCACGGCGGCGCCCACGAGGGCGCCGCAGAAGATCGTCAGCTCGCCCGTGCCCTTGACGTTCAGGATCTTGAGGTACTCCGCCGCCCGGAAATTGCCCGTGAGATAGCAGATGATGGCGAAGGCCCCGCCCGCCATCACGATGGGCCCGATGGCCAGGCCGTCCAGACCATCGGTGAGATTGACGGCGTTGGACGACCCCACGATCACGAGGAGCGAAAAGGGGATCCAGAGCCAGCCCAGGGTGAGGAGCCAGCCCTTGAAGAAGGGGATGGCGAGGCCCGTCGTGAAGCCGTCGGGCGGCCAGACGTAGAGCCAGCCCATCAGCGCGGTGACCAAGAGGATCTGCGCGCCGAATTTCTGCTTGGCGGAGATGCCCTTCCTGGTCTTGAGCTTTCGCCAGTCGTCGAGGAGACCGATGACCGCGAAGCCCGCCGTGGCCAGGATGAGTACCCAGACGTATCGATTGTGGAGATTCGTCCACAGGAGCGTCGAGACGAGCAGGGCGGCCAGGATGATGAGTCCGCCCATGGTCGGAGTGCCCGCCTTGCTGCGATGCCGCTCCGGCGTGTCCTCGCGAATGGTCTCGCCCCCGTGCTGGAGCGCGCGCAGCCGTCCGATCAGCCAGGGCCCGAGGACGAACGAGATCACGATCGCCGTCACCGTTGCCATGGCCGTCCGGAACGTGATGTAGCGGAAGACGTTGAAGAGGATGCTGTCCTTGGCCAGCGGCACGAGGAGGTCGTAGAGCATCAGCCATCCTCCCCTCCGAAGCGGGCCATGAGCGCATCCACCAC
>Ga0137409_10002385_pt1 | contig 20153 bp, 19 predicted proteins | sample CZODoug1_16funga_FD_122059 | JGI IMG/M metagenome (GOLD analysis project Ga0137409, IMG submission 122059) | Vadose zone soil fungal communities from Angelo Coast Range Reserve, California, USA - CZODoug1_16fungal (Hybrid Assembly) | ecosystem: Environmental > Terrestrial > Soil > Vadose zone... | reverse complement strand
CCGCCGCCGGAATTGCCGTAGTTGAACAGCGCTGGCAGAACGAAAGCGGTCTTGTCGAACCACAGTTCCACGGTGGGCGCGTTGAGCTCACCCGATCCGATACGGTTGGGCCGCTGATTCCCGACGCCCGTGTTGGCCCGATCGCTCGAGATCGTCGGCGTGAACGGCCGGCCGCTGCGCCAGACGTAGATTCCCTGGACCTGCCACCCCCCCAGCACCGCATCGACGGCCGCGTTGGCAATCCCGAGCAGCCGCCGGCCGCGTCCGAACGGCAGCTCGTAGCCGCGCTGATCGCGACATTGTGCGGGACATCGAAGGCGGAGAGTGCCGCCTCGCGCCCGCGATTGCCACCCACCGCCGGCACGTTCTGCGTCGTGAGGCTCTTCGACAACGTATAGGAGACCAGATACTCCGGCGTGTCAGCCGTTGCAATGCGGGGCAGGCGACAGGGAAATGTCGGTGGCCGTCTGACGCCGTTCGGCACACGCGAGAGTCGTGTTCATCGGACGTGTTTTGATTCTGTGACCGACCTATGTTGCGCGCGTGTCGGTCGGCTCCCACCAGTTGAGCGTGACGACGTGACCAACGACGTGGTCCTCGAGATCGGCCTGACGCCTGGCCTTGAGCCGTGCAAAGCCGGCGTGACCTGGTGGCTGCAGCACGACAAGTTCGCGGCCGTCCCACGCGCAGTATGCCAGGATGACACGGCCGTCGAAGCGGATCGCATACGGCTCGCGCGGGTCGATCTCGATCGGGATCGGCCGCGACACGAGCGCGTGCAACGGCCGACCGTGCGGATGCACGACGCGGCGCAGCCGCTCGAAGTCGTCATCGGAGAGCTCGTAGGCGACGGGACGAATGAGCTCGGCACGGCCGCCGATCAAGCGCTCGATCGCGACGCGATCGAGGTACCCAAGCGGCTTTCGACGATACCGGTCCGGGTCGGCACCCGGCGGAAGAATCGGGATCTGATCCGGTGACTGGTTGAATGCGTGGCGAGCGCCGAGGCTGGCGGACAGCGCAGCGGTGTCCGGCGTTCGCTCCTGCTGAATCCCCCGCAGGACGCCCGTCCGAAAACGCGAGAGGGTACCAGGCCCGGGCGAACCCGGTGGCGTCAGTCGCATGTCCGCCTGATTGAAAAGCGTCTTCACTTGCTCACGCTCGCGAAGAGCGTCGTCGCTCGCGCGCGGCGAGATCCGCGTGTCGGCCCACATCAGAAGCGGTTCTCGATCGAGCTCGAGCACCGCGGCCAGACTTTCCGCGACGTCGCGGCGCGGCGGGATGCTGCCATGTTCCATGGCCGCAATGAGCGAGATGGATGTTGGTCCGATGCCGACGGCCTCCGCTAGCTGCGCCAGCGACAAGCCCTTGGCCATGCGCCGCTCCCGAATAAGGCGACCAAGGGGGTGAGAGGTGGGCTTTGGCGTGCGTCCACGCCGCCTCGGGTAGGGCGGCGGCGGCTCGTCCGGTTGATTTTTAGAATCCACTTATTTATAATCCGCTTGTTCATTGCAGTATACCGCAAGGCTCCTGCCGGTGACTCGAGCCAGCCGTGAGAGGAGAGCCCTTTATGCAGGAATTTCAGACGTTCATGTCGTCGCTCTCGATTGGCCAACCGACATCGGTTGACGGCCTGAGCGTCTATCCGTTGCTGCGGACGTCACCGTCGGCGCCGTTCTACGACACGCTCTCCGATGCCGTTCGAGCGGGCACACTGCACATTTCAGAAGTATCCGACGCTGGCCGCGTGCCGGAGCTGCTCGTGGTGAACGACGGCGCGCGCCCGGTGCTGATCATCGACGGAGAGGAACTGGTCGGCGCCAAGCAGAATCGGATCGTCAACCTCACGGTGCTGGTGCCTGAGCTCGCCACGATCACGTTGCCGGTGACGTGTGTCGAGGCGGGCCGCTGGCGGCACGTCAGCAAGGAGTTCGCGTCGGCCGAACGCGCCTACCATGCGTCGGGACGACGGAGCAAGCTGAGTCAGGTCTCGATGTCGATGCTGACCAACAGTTCGCGGAACGCAGACCAGTCAGCGGTATGGTCGGAGATCGCGCAGAAGAGCGAGCGGTTCGGCGCGCAGTCGGTGACCGGCGCCGCGGCGGCGATGTATGAGCAGCGCCGAGACGCGCTCGACCGGATCATCGCGTCGATCAAGCCGATGGATCAGCAGGTCGGCGCGTTGTTCACCATCCGGGGCATGATTGCGGGCTTCGACGCATTCGACCATCCTCGCACGTGGGCGCAGACGGTGCCGAAGCTGCTGCGCAGTTACGGACTCGACGCGCTGGACACGACAATCGGCGGCGACGGCTTCGCAACGCCCGATCTGCAGCGGTTCGTGGAAGCCGTATCATGCGCGACGTGCACGGTCTATCCGGCCGTCGGCGCAGGTCGCGATCTGCGCTTCGAAGGCGGCGGCATCGTCGGCGCCGCACTGGAGACGACGAAGGGCGTGGTGCACGCGGTCGCGTTCCCTGCGTCCGATGTAATCCGACCGACAATAAGGCGGGGGTTCGGACTCCACTGATGTTCGAACCGATGCGATCGCGTTCAGTTCATGCATCGAGGGGAGGACGTTTGTACGTCCTCGATCCGGGGCGAGCGTGCAGGCATGCCGTTAGTCATGGGTATTTCAGCTATACGACCGCGCGCTCTTGCGGACCGGGGCTCACTCCCGCTGCCGGTCACGCGCGTCCAACCTGCGTGTCAGATTTCGCGACGCTCTCAGCCGTCAACCTGAACACTGGCCTGCGAACCGGGACGCGCCGGTCCGTGCCGACCTCGCCCTAGCGCTCTCCGACTCCTGCGGCATTGCGGTTTCACTCGGGTGCCGGCATGTCACTTATTGCCTTCACCGGGCGCTCGTCTTCCCTGTGGCCCCTGACGTGCACACGCGCCGCGCGCTGTCGACAACCCACCTTTGCCGGAGGCACCGATGAGACATGAATTGAAGACGTCAGTGCAGGAGGAAGGACTTCGCGTTGCCCCAGCGTGGAGGCGACGGTATCGCTTTGGCGGCGTGATCGCCGTCATCGCGTCGCTCGCGGTCATGTTTGCGGGCCACGACAAAGTGCGCGCGGTCGGGCCGGGAGTGCTCGATCCGAATCTAGCCGTAAGCACGGTGGTCACCGGCTTGTCCCAGCCAACCAGCATGGCCTTTTTGGGGCCGTCGGATCTCCTGGTGTTGGAGAAGGCCTCGGGCAAGGTGCAGCGGGTATTTAACGGAGTGCTCCAAAGTCCGCCCGTGCTCGATCTCGCGGTCAATTCCGGATCCGAGCGGGGCTTGCTCGGGATTGCGCTGCACCCCAGGTTCCCGCGTAATCCAGGCGTGTATCTCTATTGGACCGAGAGTACGGCCACCGACGCGGCGGGCCGTCCGATCGACACGACCGATCTATCCAAGACGCCGCTGCTCGGCAACCGCGTCGACCGCTTCGTGTGGAATGGATCGACCCTCACTTTCGAGCGGAATCTCATTCGCCTGCATGCGTTCCAGGCAGACGCCGGCCAACCGTTGCGAGGCAACCACAATGGCGGCGTCATTCGATTCGAGCAGCGCCACGACGCCGGCGATCCCGACGAGGCGGACGACGACGATAACGATGGGGACCGTGACGAGCGCGATGGCGATGAGGACCGAGCGAAGGCGCGGCTATTCATCATTATCGGCGACAACGGGCGTCGCGGTCAGTTGCAGAACCTGCCGGACGGTCCGTTCGGTCCGGGAATTCCCGACGATCAGTTCGGCGGCCCGCAGCCCGACAACGCACATCTTACCGGGGTCATCCTGCGCCTCAATGACGACGGTACGACACCACGGAGCAACCCGTTCTATCGGGCAGGCGCACGCATGGGAGGGGAAGTCGGTGCAAACATCCAGAGGATTTTCGCGTACGGCGTCCGCAACAGCTTCGGGCTGGCGGTGGACCCGCGGAGCGGCGATTTGTGGGACGAGGAAAACGGCGATGACTCATTTGACGAGATCAATCGCATCACCGCGGGCCAAAACGACGGCTGGGTGCAGATCATGGGACCGGTGAGCCGGATCGCCGAGTTCAAGGCGATTGAGACCAGTACTGCGTTCTTCGGGCTGCAACAGATTCGCTGGCCCCCGACCAACATCGCCGACACGCCGCAAGAGGCGCTGTCGCGCTTGTTCATGCTGCCCGGTGCCCACTACCGCGACCCGCTGTTCGCATGGAAGTTCGCTGTCGCCCCCGCTGGCATTGGCTTCCTCAACAGCCGGGCGCTCGGGCGCGCGTACGACGGCAACCTGTTCGTGGGCGCGTCGCGAACGAATCTCGACGATGGCTATCTGATGCGCTTCGAGTTGTCCGGCAACCGCCGCCGGCTGCAGTTCTCGGACCAGCGCCTGGCAGACGGCGTGGCCGACAACGCCCGGAAGTTCGACGCCACGGAGAGCGAGAGCCTCCGTTTCGGTACGGGTTTCGGCATCGGCACCGACATTCAGACCGGCCCGAACGGGAATCTGTTCGTGGTGTCGTTAAGTAACGGAGCCATCTACGAGATAGGCCGCATTCATTGATTCGCCGGGGTCTGCTTTCCTTGATGCGCGTGGGGCCCACACCCCACGCGCCTGACCCTCGCCAAAAATGGACCCAGGCCGATTCTCGGTTGAAGTTTCACTCGAGCGGCCCAGGTAAGCAGTTGACAAAGGCAGCCGACGAGCCTATCTACGAGGCCACCGATGCGGTTGTCGCTTGCGCACGGTATCGGCCGCATCTCGCGATAGCTGGAAGCCAACCGCGGCAGTTGGTCGGTGGCATCGAGCACGAGTCGGTTGGTCTTCTAAGTTTAAGGTAGGCGAACGCCCGGCGAAGAGGTGCAGCTCTCACCCATCCCATCTGACGTTAACAGGCCCTTGAAGGGGAGGAGAGGCGATGAACGCTCATCAATTCGTGCGACTCGTCGTCGTATCGGGGTGTCTGGCGTACGTGCCGGCCATCGCCTGGGCGCAGGCAGAGACCGGCAACATCGCCGGAGTAGTCAGAGACGCGTCGGGGGCCGTGATGCCTGGCGTCACCGTGGAGGCCGCCAGCCCCGCCCTGATCGAAAGGGTCCGCGCCGTCACCACGGATAACCAGGGCCTCTACCGCATCGTCGACCTCCGGCCTGGTCTGTACACCGTCACCTTCACCTTGCCCGGTTTCAGCACGTTCAGACGTGACGGGATCGACTTGACGACCGGGTTCACCGCAACCGTGAACGCCGACTTGAGAGTGGGCGCCGTCGCGGAGACGGTGACGGTCTCGGGAGTGGCTCCGGTCGTGGACGTCCAGAACGTCCAGCAGCAAACCACCATCACGCGCGCCACGCTGGATGCCATCCCGACGAGCAGACGTCCCGCCCAACTGTTGACGATGATCGTGGGAGCCGACACAGGAGGCACGAACTTCCACGATGTCGGCGGGGTCGGGAGCGACCGCGGTTTTTTCGGCGTCCACGGCCAGCGCGCGGACGATATGACCTATAACTTTGCCGGCATGGATGCGAGAGTGTTCAGCGGCGGTGGCTTCCAATACAACGCTCACACGTTCGAGGAAGTCGTCGTCGAGACCGCCGCGGGCTCCGCGGAAGCGACGACAGGTGGCGTCCAGATCAACATCATCCCGAAAGACGGCGGCAACAGGTTCTCGGGAAGCCTGAGCGCCGAGATCACCGGTCCCAGCCTGACGAGTGACAACCTGACGGACGAACTGCGCGGCCGTGGCCTCACCGCCGCGCCGTCAGTCAGAAAGTACTATGACGTCGGCGGAGGGCTGGGCGGCCCGATCAAGCGGGACAAGCTGTGGTTCTTCGGCGCCAGCCGGGGTGAGGACAGATCGCTCTATCAGGTTGGCAATTACTACAACAAGCGACAGGGCACGTTGTTCTACGAGCCAGACTTGAGCCGGCCGGCCTACAACCGTGACTATTCCACTGACTACTCGCTCCGCTTGACGTGGCAGGCCGCGGCGAAACATAAGATCGTGCTCGCCCACACCCAGCACCCGGCCTGCCAATGTACGTTTGCCATATTGGAGCAGGTGAGTCCCCTTCCCCTCATTGCGCCCGAAGCGGTGGCGGAGCACCATTACGACCCTCAGTTCTTATCGACGGCCACCTACACCTACCCGGCCACCAACCGGCTGCTGATTGAAGCAAGCGGCTCGATGACCAGTTATCACCGCAACCAAAAGCGGATACCTGGCGTGGGATACGATGATATCGCCGTCAATGATCTCGGGCTGAACCTCAGGTACGGCTCCAGATACACTCCTGCCAACCCCGGCTATCAAGTACTCACTGACGAACGTTTTCACGAACGGTTCGGAATCTCATACATCACCGGGTCGCACAACTTCAAGACCGGTGTCGACGTGAACCAGTTCAGCCAGGGCCGTAAGGATTACAGTGACGTCAACCTGGTCAACCAGGCCAGATCGTACACGTTCCGGGACCAGGCGCCGGTTTCGGTCTCGATTTACGCGACGCCCAACGGGCCTTATAACGAAGCGACAGAAAACGCGGTTTACGCGCAGGATCAGTGGACGATCCGGAAGCTGACGCTGAACCTGGGCCTGCGGTACTCCGTGTTCGATGCGTTCATCCCTGAACAGCACCTGCCGGCGGGGCCATTTGAGCCGGCGCGAGATTTCCCGGCCGTGGAACGCTCGCCGCATTGGGAGAATCTCAGCCCGCGACTGGGCGCCGCGTACGACATGTTTGGCACCGGCAAGACCGCGCTCAAGGTCGCGCTGGGCCGATATCCGGTCCGTAACACGGGCGTCGCCGTGGATATCCCTTCGTTAAACCAGTCCACCAGCACGACGCGGAGCTGGAACGACAGCCTCTTTCCCATTGGTGATCCTCGACGAGAAAACTACGTCCCCGACTGCGATCTCATGAACCCGGCCACCAACGGTGAGTGCGGGCCGTGGTCGGATCTCAACTTCAGTCGGATCAGGGTGAGCACTACGCGCCGGGCGGACGATGCGCGGGAAGGCTTCAACAAACAGAACTACAACTGGCAGGGCTCGGTCTCCGTCCAGCACCAGCTGCGGCCGAATATGGGGCTCAATGTCGGCTATTTCCGTACCTGGTATGGCGGTTTCCTGGCCGTGGACAATCAGCTCGTGACGCCGGCCGATTACGATCCGTTCTGCGTCACGGCGCCTGTGGATTCGCGGTTGCCGGGCAGCGTGAGCGGCAAGCAGTTCTGCGGGCTCTCCGACATCAACCCGGGGAAATTCGGCCAGGTCGATAACCTGATCACCCAATCGTCGCGCTACGGGGAGCTGAGCGAGGTCTTCAACGGCATCGATGTCACCCTGGGCGCGCGGTTCAGGCAGGCCGGCCAATTCCAGGGAGGCGTGAGCACGGGACGCACAGTGACCGACAACTGCCTCGTGGTGGATTCGCCGTCGACTCTCGTGGCCGGGACGCCCGGGGGCGCGACCTTGACCGTACCGACGCAGGATGCGCGGCCAGGCTTCTGCCGCATCAGCCGGCCGTGGGCCGCCGCCACGCAGGTCAAGTTCTCCGTCATCTATCCGCTGCCCTGGGCTCTTCAGACCAGCGCGATCTATCAGAACCTCCCCGGCTTCCCGATCACGGCGAGCTACGTCGCCACCAACGCTGAAATCAAACCGTCGCTGGGCCGGAACCTCGCCGCATGCCCCAGCCAGACCGCTGCCACGTGCAATCAGACGGTCACCGTCGATCTGATCCCGCCCAACACGCTCTTCGATGATCGGATCCAACAGCTGGATCTCCGGGTGAGCCGGACCTTCACGATGGGGAGGAGCAAGCTGCGGGGGAATTTCGACGTCTATAACACGTTCAACGCAAGCACCATCCTCAACGAGAACACGCGATACACCACTCAGAATAACCAGTGGTTGAACGCGATCCAGATCATGGGCGGGCGGCTGTTCAAATTCAGCGCCCAACTCACCTTCTAGAACGCTGCGAGCTGCGCAAGGAAGGAGAGACATGCCAAATCGAAGACAGCCAGGTGGATGACGATAAGATTCGTGTCGGTGACTTCAAGGTTGGCTGTCGAACGTTCTGTGCAGTAGGCTCGACGGAGACACGGCTGAACGGCAATGATCCTGCCGCCGGTCAGCGGTGGCGCGTTGGCACGGAGGATGGGTACATGCCAATGTGGTCACCAGATGGCCGAGAACTGTTTTCTTGAGCGGCCGCCAGCACGATCGTTTGATGTCGGCGCGTGTGATCACCGGATCTGAGGATTGGCGCAACTCGAAGACGGAGTTCCTTCTGCAGGTCCGGATGGCCGGGGGCATCGGACACGCACTGCAGCGTTACGACGTCACGCCGGACCGCCACCGTTTTGTGTTCGCGACGGCTGAAGAACCGCCGACGCAGATACGGGTGGTACTCGACTGGCGATCGCAGTTGGCCACGCTGTTCGGTCAGAAATGATTGGCGGATCAGCAGCGAGTCGAGACCCTCTGAGCGATCGCGCGGGCCGACAGAACGAGGTTACGAACGCCGACCCCTGCGGGTCATCACCGAGCAGCCGCGGCGGTGGACGCCATCGAGAGCAGTTTCCCGAAAACGTCGGTGGCCTTGCCCATTTCTACCATCGTGCCGATCGAAATCCGCGCGTGCGTCTGCGCGAACGGCGGGAAATCCCGCCCGACGAGCACGCCATTGGCGCGGCACGCATCGCGAAACGCCGCGGCTGGACGCTTGATGTCGACAAAGATGAAGTTCGCCTGTGAATCGGTGGCGTCGTATCCGGCCTTCTTGAACCAATCGAGCGTGAACTGCCGCGCCGCCGTATTTCGCTTCGCCTCGGCGGGAATGTGCGCCTGATCGTTGACCGACGCAATGGCAGCCCCCATGCTCAACACGCTCATGGCGGCCGTGGCTTCCCATTTCTTCATCACCTTCAGCGTATCCGGATGGGCGATGACGTACCCGATGCGCAGGCCGGCCATTCCATAGGCCTTCGAGAATGTCCGGGCAACGATGACGCGCGGATTTTGAATCGCCAGCGGAATCTGGCTCTTGTGCGCCGGATCCGTGACGTAGTCGTGATAGGCCTCGTCCACCAAGATGGTCGTCTTCGGTGACGTCTTGAGCACATCTTTGATGAAGCCTTCGATGGCGCTGGCCGGCTGGATGGTGGCGGTCGGGTTGTTCGGATTATTGATGTAGACCAGACCCGCTCCGTTCGAGGCGGCGGCCATCGCGCCCAGATCGAGCCGCAGCCTGGTGTCGAGCTTGACCGCCTTCACCGGCGTGTGAATCAGTTCGGCGTAGCCGGTGCACTCCTCGTAGGTCGGGGCGCCGGTCACGAGGTGATTGGTCTTGGACGTGAAGACCTGGACCGTGATCCGAAGAAGCTCCGTCGAACCACACGCCACCATGACGTTGTCTTGCGTGACGTCACATCTGGCGGCGATTCCCTTGATCAGGGCAGCCTTGTTCGTCGGATAGCGGCCCACCTGGATTGCCGTTGGCCCGATGATGGCGCGCATCGCCTCGATCGCTGCGCTGCTTGGACCGACGGGATTTTCGTTGTTGTGAAGAAGGAGGGGGCGGAGCTCAGCAGCCTCCAGAACCGATTCCAGCAGTCCGGGGCCGCTGGAGGGGAAGCATCTGGCCGACACGAGCCCGGCGCCACCGGCCCCGAGAGTCTGTACGAACGCACGGCGCGAAACCGACATGGAAGCCTCCTGACTATTTAAAGCCGTCTCGAGCATCGCCCGCGGACCGAGATCCTCGCTTCGTCTGTCGAGCCCTCAGATCGCCGCCGTCGCTGACGTAGCGCTCAGCACCTTGCCGAAGACTTCCACAGCCTTTTGCATCTCGGCCATCGTCCCGATTGAAATCCGTGCGTGCGTCTTCTCCATTGGCGGGAAGTCGCGGCCGACGACGACGCCGTTTTCGAGGCACATGTCCCGGAAGACCTTCGACGGCCGCTTGATGTTCACAAAAATGAAGTTGGCTTGCGAGTCGGCGGCCTTGTACCCCGCCTTCTCGAACCAATCGATTGTGAACGTGCGAACTGCCGTGTTGCGTTTGCGCTCGTCCTCGAGATGGGCCGCATCGTTCAATGACGCGATGGCTGCCGCGATGGCCATGTTGTTCGCGTTGTAGGGCATGCCGTAGGGGTCGATGGCTTTGAGTGTCTCCGCCTGACCCACCGCATAACCGAGCCGCAAGCCGGCCATGCCGAATGCCTTGGAAAACGTGCGCGTGACCACGACGCCTGGATTCGCGAGCGCGAGATCGACGTTGGTGCCGATGGTCGGGTTGGTCGCATAGTCGATGTAGGCTTCGTCGATCAGAATCGCCGGCGCGGGCGACATCTTCCTCACCGCCGCGACGAAGTCGGCGACAGCCGACTTGGGGATCGCGGTCGCGGTCGGATTGTTTGGATAACAGAGGAAGATCAGGCCGGCGTCCCTGGCCGCCGCCAACATCGGATTCAAGTCGAGCTTGAGGTCCGTCGTCAGCGGGACGTGCCTGATAGGGCTGCCAATCAGGTTCGCCGTCTTCTCTGGATCCAGGTACGAGGGAGTGCCGTTGAGCAGCGGCCGGGTCGGCGACGTGAAGACACGGACGACATTGGTGAGGAGCTCGCTCGAACCGTCGCCGAGGATCACGTTCTCGGGTCTGGCGTTGTATCGTCGCGCGATGGTGGCCTTCAGATCCCTCATCGACGCGTGGGCGTTCATTGGATACCGGTTCGAATCGATCGCCGCCGCGAGCATCGCCTCGCGGGCGGCAGGGCCGGGCCCCAGAGGATTCTCATTGCTGCTGATGCGGATGAGATTCCGACTCGTCGCCGTCTGCTGCTCGAAATCCTCGAACGCTCCCGGCATCGCTTCGGCCGCCCATGCCTCGCGCCCACGGGCCGCGATCAACGCGGCCGACAACGTCCCGCTTCCCCCCAGCCCCAACGTACGAACAAACGCGCGGCGCGAAAGCGACATTGCGTCCCTCCTTCCAGTTCGGACACGCCCTACAGCGACGTTCGGCCCAATCGAACCAGGCTGCGTTCACAAACGCACCCGAACCTCAGGAGCCGCCGGCAATCGCGGTGACCACCGCCTGTCGAGCCTGACTGCACGTCGAGCACGAAGAAGAGGGCCGTGCCGAGCACGGGCCTCGGGGAGTGAACAACGGCGAAGCTACTATAACGGTAAGTTGTTGAAGCGTAAAGCACGAGACAGCTCGGCGCGCCGGCCATCCCTTCTTCCGTCACGTCGCGGCTCCGTGTGACAACCCCTTCATCGAACCTCTTACCAAGCCAGCCGGAACGTGAACTGCATCACTCGTGTGAATCCAGCCTGCGCGACGATCCGCCCAAACGTCGACCGCCCGAGGGCGATGTCAGGCGAGCGCAAGCCGGTAAGGTTGAATGCGTTGATCAATTCGAGGCGGATGATGCCTCGCGCCTCGCCCGAGACTCGGACGGACTTGTCCACGGCGAGGTCCCAATTTCTCACCGACGGGCTGAGCGCGTCGAGCGTCCGAGGCGCATTGCCCAGAGTGAAAGGAGCGGCGGCCGAAAACGCGGCCGGATCGAGCCAGCCGCTGATGCGATCGATGTCTGCTCCTGTTGTGCTCGGATCGACGCCCGGAACGATGTTCGGCCGCTGGCCCCCACCGAATGTGCCGGCGTTGTTGTTGTTCTGGCTGATGGACAAGGGAAAGCCGCTTTGATAGGTCCCAAAAGCCGTCACCTGCCATCCGCCGTCCGGCGCGAAAACTGAATTCACGAGATCAAGCGGCTCGGGGTCAGCTACGTGCCCCAGGGCGCGAACGTCTTCGCCCAGCTCACCGTCCAGGAGAACCTGCTCCTCGGCGCCTGGGTGGAGCGCGGCGACCGCGGGCGCGTGGGCCAGATGCTGGAGCGCGCCTACGCGACGTTCCCCCGGCTCCGGGAGAAGCGGCGGCATCGCGCCACCTCGCTGAGCGGCGGCGAGGCCAAGATGCTCTCGCTGGCCAAGGAGCTGGTGACCGATCCGAAGCTGCTCCTGGTGGACGAGCCCTCGGCCGGGCTCGCCCCCCGCATCTCGACCGAGGTGTACGCGCGGCTCGTGGAGGCGCGCGCCCGCGGCGTCACGATCCTCCTGGTGGACCAGAACATCACCAAGGCGGTGGAGGTCTCGGACTATCTCTACGTGATCGAGGGGGGACAGGTCCGCCGTCAGGGTCCGCAGGCCGACTTCGCGGATCATCTTCGCGAGCTGATCCGCGACTCGCTCCTCGGAGCCTGAGGGCATGGCGGGCTTGCTCCGGCGCCTGGGCCTCTGCCTGGTGGCCTACGCGGCCCTCGCGTGGGTGCCGCTCGTCACCTCCGAGTACCACACCCACATCCTGGTCATCAGCCTCTACTACGTGATCCTCGCGGTGGGCTGGAACCTCCTCGCGGGATACACCGGGCAGTTCTCGCTGGCCCACCACACGTTCGCGGGGATCGGCGCCTACACGTCGGCGCTGCTCGTGCAGCGGGCCGGGATCCCGATCCTGGCCGGGGTGGTGGCCGGGGCGGTGGCGGCCGCTGCCGTCGGCTACGGGCTCGGCAGCCTGTGCCTGCGGATGCGCGCGATCTACCTGGCGCTGGCCACCTGGGCGTTCGCGGAGTCGGTCCGCCTGCTGGTCACGGTGGAATACCAGATCACGCGCGGGGATCTGGGCCTGGCCGCGCCGCTGCTCTTCGGGACGCCGCGCGCGACGCCCTACTACTACCTGTTCCTGGGCCTGGCCCTCGGGGCCTTGCTGGTGGCCTGGCAGATCGTCCACTCGCGGATCGGCGCCTACCTGCGAGCCATCCGCGACGACGAGGAGGCCGCCGCGACCATGGGGGTGGACACCTTCAGGTGGAAGCGCTTCGCGTTCGTCGTCTCCGCGGTGTTCGCGGCGGTGGCGGGCGCCTTCCAGGGCCACTACATCGGCCTGCTCTCACCGACGCCGCTGAAGTTCAACGAGATGGCCACCGTCATCATCATGGTGATCAGCGGCGGCCTGCGCACCTTCGCGGGGCCGGCCCTGGGCGCCGTCTTCATCGAGCTGCTCTCGGAGCTGCTGCGACGCTGGGGCGAGATCCGGATGGTGCTCTTCGCCCTCCTCGTCATCGCGGTGATCCGGCTCTACCCGGCCGGCCTGGTCGGGCTGCTGCGCGCGGCGGGCGCGCGCATCGGGGCACGGCTGCCCGCGCTGGCCCCGCTCCTCGGAGTGAGGCGGCCGGCCGACTGAGCCGGGGCGGGCCGGGTCAGACCGTGCGCTCGCGCTCCCCGAAGAGGCCGTTGGGTCGGAGCACCAGCAGGGCGATCAGCAGCAGGAACCCGTAGAGGTCCTTGTAGGCCGGTGAGATGAACACCGAGCCGAGGGCCTCGATCACCCCCAGCAGCACCCCGCCCACCACGCTGCCCAGGATCGACCCGAGGCCCCCGATCACGATGATCTCGAAGCCCTTGAAGGTCGAGATGGCCCCGTTCTCCGGGTAGACCAGGAAGTCGGGCGCGAGCAGCGCGCCGGCCGCGGCGGCCATCGCCACGCCCACCCCGAAGGCCAGCATGTCGAGACGGAGGACGTCGATGCCGGCGGTCTGGATGCCGATCCGGTTCTGCGCCGCGCCCCGGAGCGCGCGTCCCACCCACGTCCGGGTGACGAGCAGGTAGAAGAGCGCGAGCAGCACCAGGGCACCGACGAGGGCCACGAAGCGGTTGCCGGAGAGCGGGAGCGTGAGCAGCATCGTGGGCTTCGCGTAGTCGCGCGGCGAGTACTGGTTGGGGCCGCCCAGCACGATCGCGAGGTTCCGGAAGAGCACCATCAGCGCGATGGTCATGACCGTCGCGTACTCGTCGCGCCGCTCCACCCCGCCCACGTACATCGGGCGCAGCAGGAAGCGCTGGACCACGACGCCGAGCAGGAACACCGACGCCATCGCGAGCGGAAGGGCGACGTACCAGCGGTCCCAGCCCAGCACCGAGGCGAGCAGGAAATACTGCACGTAGCTGCCGATCATGTAGAACTCGCCCATCGACCAGTTGATCATCTTCATGATCGAGTAGATGAACGTGATGCCGAGCGCCATCAGGCTGTAGATGACCCCGATGACGAGGCCGGAGAGGAGGTACTGGGAGAGGAGGTGGAGGTCCATCGATCGAGCGGCCCCGGAGTCGGGGTCGGGAGCGTGCGACTTCCGCTCCCGCCCCGGCCCGGCGGTCGCCTAGCGGGGAACGACCAGCTCGCCCGTCTTGAACTCGGCCGGATAGATGATCTTGGCCTCGGTGAACGGCATGTCGGTCTTGGTGTACTGCATCATCAGCATCGGGGGCGTCCACTGCTGCCAGTACGGTCCCTCGCCGCGGCTGAAGCTGATCGTCGCGTTCCAGCCCTGGAACTTGTTGGCCAGCAGCGACTTCACCAGGGCCTCGCTGGTGTCGCTCTTGACCGCCTCCAGCGCGTCCGCGATGAGGACGACCTGCGCGTAGCCGTTCAGCGACGCGTAGACCGGATCCTCCTTGAACTGCTCGCGGTACTTGGCGCGGAAGGCCTCCCCGCGCGGGGTGAGCTTCATGGTCGGGTGGTAGTACACCAGGAACGAGACGTAGTTGCCCTTCTCGCCGAGGTTCTTCCAGAACTCGGCCCGGGCCGGCATGTCGTAGGAGACCAGCATCGGGGTGCCGGGCAGGAGGCCGACGTCGGCGGCCTGCTTGATGATCAGATAGGCGGGGGTGCCCACCCCGATGTTGATCACCACGTCCGGCTTCCAGCTCTTGATCTCGAGCAGCTGCGGGGTCAGGTCCACCACCGCGCGATCGAACACGATCGTCTTCAGCTCCGCTCCCCCCGCGGTGGAGGGGAAGAGCTTCTTGGTGTCCTCGACGAGCCCCACCCCGTAGTCGGTGTTCTCCGCGAGCAGCGCGACCTTCTTGAAGCCCTTTTCCTTGATCCAGCGGTTCCAGAGCTGCACCCGGTCGGTGTCGATGACGTGGGTGCGGAAGCTGTAGTTGAGGTGCTTCTCGGTGAAGGCGCGCGAGGAGGCCTGGGTCGCGAAGAGCGGCACCTTGAATTGCTCGGCGAGATCCTGCACCGCGAGCGCGACCGAGCTGTGGAACTGGCCCAGCACCGCGACCACCCCGTCCTGGGTCGCCAGCTTGCGGAAGCCGGCCGCGCCCTTCTCGGGCGTGCCGGAATCGTCCTCGATCACCAGCTCGATCTTGCGGCCGCCCAGGATGCCCTTGGCGTTGATCTCGTCGGCGGCCATCTTGGCGCCGCGCACGATCAGCTGGCCGGCGGCGGGATCACCCGGAGGTGAGAGCGGGGTCAGCACGCCGATCTTCACCGGCTTCTGGGCGAGGGCCGGCGGCGCCAGCACGGCCAGGGTCAAGAAAGCCAGCACGATGGCAGTCAGGCGTCTACTCATGCTTTGCATCCTCCGCAGGAGCGAGTGGGTGTGGAAGGACAGGAGAGCCGCATCGTATGCGTCGGGGCCCGGCCGCGTCAAGCTTCGCGTCCCGCGGTCAGCCGCGGCCGAGCCGCTCCAGCAGGGTCGCGTCGGCGGGCGGAAACCGGTAACGGCCGAGCTCGGCGGGACGGACCCAGAGGATCTCCTGGCCTTCGAGCGGCCGCGGCTCGCCCGCGATCTCGCAGCGGAAGAAGGAGAGGCGGACCCGCTTCTCGGGATAGGTCCAGTCCACCGTCTCGAGCAGCGGTCCCACCGTGGCCGCCGCGCCCAGCTCCTCGCGGATCTCCCGCGCGAGCGCGGCCTCCGGGCTCTCGCCCACGTCGCGCTTGCCGCCGGGAAACTCCCACAACCCTCCCAGGTGGCTGGCCGCGGGCCGGCGCGCGATGAGGATCAGCCCATCCCGCTCGATCACCGCCGCCACCACCTCCACGAGCCCCTCTCCCCCCTGGGGAGAGGGCAGGGTGAGGGGATCGGGATTCCTGGTCACGACGCGGTCCACCCCCCGTCCACCGCCAGCACCGACCCGGTCACGTATCCCGCCGCGGCGGACGCCAGGTAGAGGCAGGCGGCCGCGATGTCGTCGACGTGACCCGGCCGCGCGATGGGGATCCGGTGCTCGAGCATGCGTCGGCGGAACTCGCTCACGCCGGGGTTGGTGGCGGTGTCGATGGTGCCCGGGGCCACCACGTTCACCCGGATGCGGTCCCCGACCAGCTCGATCGCGGCGGCCCGGGCCAGCGCGTTCAGCCCGCCCTTGGAGGCGACGTAGGGCGAGAAGTCGCGCACCGCGACCTCGCCCAGCGCGGAGCCGATGTGCACGATGGATCCCCCGCCGCGCTCGCGCATGGGGCCCGCCACCATCTTGGTGAGCACGAAGGCGCCGACCAGGTTGATCCGCAGCACCTCCGCGAAGTCGGCCGCCGCCACCCTCTCGAGCGGAGCATTGAGGCGCATCGCCGCCGAGTTCACCAGGACGTCCACGCCGCCCCAGAGCCGGCGCGCCTCGGACACCAGGCGGGCCACGTCCGCCTCCACGCCCACGTCGCCGGCCTCGGCGTGCCCGACGCCGCCGGTGGCGGCGATGGCCTGCGCCACCTCGCGGAGCGGCTCCGGCCGCCGGCCGAACACGGCCACGCGCGCGCCCTCGCGCGCGAAGCAGAGCGCGACCGCCCGGCCGATGCCGGTGCCGCCACCCGCCACGATCGCGACTTTACCCTCGAGCGCGCCCATCGACTCTTCCGTCGGCTCCTCGGGGGGCGGGGCGCGCCGCGCGGTAGGTGGCGCACGAGCGCCGCATCGGGCAGAGACCACAGCGAGGCGACCGCGGGGTGCACCAGGTGGCGCCGAAGTCCATCAGCGCCTGGTTGTAGTCGTACGCCTTGCGCGGCGGCACCAGCGCGCCGGCCAGGTCCCACATCGCCTTCTGCCCGCGCAGCCGCGCCAGGCGGCGCGGGCCGAGGAACACGCGGCCGAGCACCCGGCGAACATTGGTGTCGACGATCGGCACCGGTCGCCCGTAGGCGAAGCAGCGCACCGCGCCGGCGGTGTAGCGGCCGATCCCGCGCATCGCCCGCAGCGCCTCGTCGTCGTCGGGCAGCCGTCCGCCGTAGGTCGCGACCGCCTCGCACGCGATGCCGTGCAGGTTGAGCGGTCGGACGTTGTACCCGAGCGGGTACCAGAGCCGCTTCACGTCATCGGGGGCGGAGGCGGCGAGCGCCTCAAGGGTCGGGTAGCGATCGAGGAACTCGTGGTACTTGGGCACCACCCGATCGACCTGCGTCTGCTGCAGCATGATCTCGGAGACCAGGATGTGGTAGGGATCCTCGGTGCGCCGCCACGGCAGGTCGCGCCGGTGCCGGCCGTACCAGGCGAGGAGGCGCCGCCGGAAGCGGACCCGCCTCCGGCGGTCGGGCAGGGAGGTCATCGGCACGGCGGCCATTGTGTACGAGGTCCGCCGCTTCCCGCAAGTTGACCACCGCAAGTTGACAGCCGCCCGGCGGCCGACAACAATGAGCCATGCCCGACCAAGCCCGCGAGTACGAAGCCGCCCGTCACGGAGTCGCGCTGTTCGACCGCTCGTCGCTCGGCAAGGTGAGCGTGACCGGCCGCGACCGCCTGGCCTTTCTGCAGGGCATGCTCACCAACGACGTGAAGGCCCTCGCGCCCGGGCAGGGCGCGCCGGCCGCCTTCCTCGACGCCCACGGCAAGGTCACGGTCCTGCTCGTGGTCTACGCGGCCCAGGACCGGGTCCTGATCGAGCTGCCGCCGCAGATGACCGCAAAGACCCTCGAGACCCTCGACCATTTCCTGATCTCGGAGAAGGCGGAGTTCGAGGCGGTCGACGAGGCGGTCGCGATCCTCTCGCTGCAGGGCCGGGGGGCGCGCGCGCTGCTCGAAGGCCTCGCCGGGGCCACGCTCGATCTCGCCCCGTACGCCCACGCCGAGGTCACGGTGGGCGGCGCGCCGGTGCGGGTGATCAACCGCGCGGAGGGCCCGGCTCCCGGCTTCCACTGCTGGACCGAGGCCGCGCGCGCGGAGTCCGTTCGGAACGCGGTCATCGCGGCGGGCGCTCAGCCTGCGGGGCCGGCCACCCTCGAGATCCTGCGCATCGAGGCCGGGCAACCCTGGTACCCCCAGGACGTCGACCAGTCGGTGATCCTCCCCGAGACCCGACTCGAGGCGCTGGTGAGCTACACCAAGGGCTGCTACATCGGGCAGGAGACGGTGGCGCGCGTGAAGTACCGCGGGCACGTCAACCGCGCGCTGAGCGGCCTGGTCGTGGAGGGCGATCGCGTGCCGGAGGTGGGCGCGCGGGTCGTGGTGGAGAGCGCGGAGGTGGGCAAGGTGACCTCCGCGGCGCGCTCGATCGCGCTCGGCCGGCCGATCGCGCTCGGCTATGTGCGCCGCGAGCACTTCGAGCCGGGAACCGCGGTGACGATCGCGGACGCCGGCGGCGAGCAGCCGGCCCGGGTGAGCGCGCTGCCCTTCGTGACCGGGGCCTGACCGGGCCCTTGGGCGTGTCCCAGTCCCGTCCCGCCAATCGTCTCGCGTCGGAGACGAGCCCCTATCTGCTCCAGCACGCCCACAATCCGGTGGACTGGTACCCCTGGAGCCCCGAGGCGTTCGAGCTGGCCCGCCGCGAGGACAAGCCGGTGCTGCTGTCGGTCGGCTACTCCGCGTGCCACTGGTGCCACGTCATGGAGCGCGAGTCGTTCGAGAACGACGACATCGCGGCCCTCATGAACCAGCTCTTCGTGTCGATCAAGGTCGACCGCGAGGAGCGGCCCGACGTCGACCAGATCTACATGCAGGCGGTGCAGTCGATGACCGGCCGCGGCGGCTGGCCGATGACCGTCTTCCTGACCCCTGACGGCGTCCCCTTCTACGGAGGCACGTATTTCCCTCCGGAAGACCGGCACGGCATGCCCGCGTTCCCGCGGCTCCTGCGCTCGATCGCGGACGCCTATCACTCGCGGCGCGGCGAGGTGCTCGAGGCGGGCCGCCAGCTCGTCGAGACCATGGGGCAGTCGGGGCGGCTGACCGGATCGACGAGCCTCCTCGGCCGCGACGTGCTGGTCTGGATGACGGACACGCCGCATGGGCTCGCGTATATGGAGGGCCAGCTGCTTGGCTTCCACGAATCCGTCGCGGCAGTGGATGACCTGCTTCCTGCGTACCTGACATCCCTGGCGTCCAACCCATATCCGTACGACGGCGACATCTTCGGTTGGCGGTTGGACCGAGCACCCCTGCATCGAGCTCCTTACCCGTGGAACGTGCTCCACCTTCGGGTGCAGGGCACGGTCGGTGACAATGCGCCGCCTCGACTCGTTACCATGCGATCCTCCAAATGATCGGAATCGTAGGGTTAGCCGGCCAGGGTGGTCTTGTACAGAAACGACAGCTGCTGCTCCTCGCGCGCAATCCGAGCCGGAGTGAGCCCAATCAGTCGCCGCAGCGAATGCGACAGGTGCGCCTGATCGAAGAAGCCGGCCTCGTCGACCGTGTCGCCGATCGAGACGCCGCTCCGCAGCGGTGAGTCCGACGGCCTGTCGTCGTCGAAGATGATGAACATCGGAGTCCTCGGCCCCGCCCGCGCGAGAGATTGAACCCGCGCGCCGGCCGAGTCCAGACGGCGCGGCGGCCGCCGCGCTGCAGTTCTTGTAATCTGTGCCCGAACTTCGAAGGGAGATGCCACGTGCGAATTCGAGCTCACCTGTGTTTCGACGGCCAGTGCGAGGCCGCATTCCGCGCGTATCAACGGCTGCTCGGCGGCGAGATCGTCACGCTGCTCAAGTACGGCGAGACGGCCATGGCCGACGCCGTCGACGCGGCCACGCGCGACAGGATCCTGCACGCGACGCTCAAGATCGGCGACGACGAGCTGCTCGGCGCGGACGTCGCGGCCGGCGACTACAGGGTCCCGCAAGGGTTCTACGTGCTGCTGAGCTTCGAAGACGTTGCCCAAAGCAAGCGGGTGTTCGACGCGCTCGCAGACGGGGGAACCGTGCACATGCCGTTTCAGAAGATGTTCTGGTCGCCCGGGTTCGGCGTGCTAACCGACCGCTTCGGCACGCCGTGGGAGGTCGACACGGCTTGAGCACACGGTGCCGCCGCGCTGGATTCCGAAGCCGACTGGAGAAACCGAATGAGCCGAGCCATCGAATCGCTGCTGACGAGCTACGAGACC
>Ga0137409_10002384_pt1 | contig 20156 bp, 15 predicted proteins | sample CZODoug1_16funga_FD_122059 | JGI IMG/M metagenome (GOLD analysis project Ga0137409, IMG submission 122059) | Vadose zone soil fungal communities from Angelo Coast Range Reserve, California, USA - CZODoug1_16fungal (Hybrid Assembly) | ecosystem: Environmental > Terrestrial > Soil > Vadose zone... | reverse complement strand
TGGACTTCGACCATGGCCTCAACTCTGCAATCCGCAGGTTACGGGACGCTCTGGGCGATTCTGCTGAAAACCCCAGTCTCGTGGAGACGCTGGGGCGTCGCGGCTACCGTTTTATCAGCGCGGTGGGTTTCCATGATTCACAGACCTTGCTCGGGGAGCCGAGCAGCCCAAAGATTCAATCTCTTGTGGTACTTCCATTGGAAAACCTTTCCAAGGATCCCGAGGAGGAATATTTCACTGACGGGATGACTGACCAGCTCATCACCAATCTGGCCCAGATCGGCGCATTGAGGGTTATCTCTCGAACATCGGCGATGCGGTACAAGGGAACGAAGAAGTCCCTGCCGGAGATCGCTCGGGAGCTGCACGTGGATGCCGTGGTCGAAGGCGCTGTGATGTGGGTGGGCGCCCGAGTGCGGATCAGCGCGCAGTTGATTGAGGCACAGACAGATCATCATCTCTGGGCGGCCAGTTATGAACGCGATCTGCGTGACGTGCTGTCCATGCAAGAAGAGGTCACGCGCGCCATCGTCAGCGAGATTCGCGTGAAACTCACTGCGCAGGAGCAGGCGCGGTTGGCAAGCACACGCCTGATTGATCCAGACGCTTACCGGCTTTGTCTGAAGGGCCGCTACTACTTTTACAAACTGAAGCCGGAAGCGATGCAGAAAGCGATTGAGTATTTCCAGCAGGCCCTGGAGAAAGATCCTGCCTACGCACTGGCTTATGCGGGGTTAGCTGACACCTATAACGCCCTCGCGTTTTTCACTGTGTTTCCCCCTCGGGAGGTGGTGCCGAAAGCAAAAGCTGCAGCCGTGAAGGCGCTGGAAATTGACGCCAACCTCGCCGAGGCCCACGTCTCGCTCGGATGGGCGGGCTTCACATACGATCTGGATTGGCCGGCTGCCGGAAAGCATTTTGAGCGAGCCGTGGTATTGAATCCAGCTTATCCCTTGGCCCATTCCTATTATTCTCTCTATCTCGGCGCTCTCGGACGGTCGGAGGAAGGTTTGACGGAGGCGAAACGCGCCCTGGATCTCGACCCAGTTTCCCCAGCCATCCTCCATTATGTTGTGGTGCAGCTTTACCTGGCGAGGCGATTCGACGAGGCGATTGAACAGTGCAGGAAGACCCTGGAGTTCGATCCGAGCTTTACCCCTGCACACCGGGTGCTAGCGGAAGTGTATGCCGCAAAAGGGATGTACCTTGAAACCTTAGCTGCATATGAAAGGTACGCGACACTTAGTGGAGGCGGCCCCGGGTCCACAGCCTTTGTGGGGTACGCGCTTGCGCTATCAGGTCAGCGCAGCCAGGCCGTCCGGGTGCTCGACCAACTCGGGGCGACGTCAAAGCAGAGGTATGTGCCCGCCCTTTCCTTCGCCGTCGTTTACGTCGGGCTGGGTGAGAACGAGCAGGCCTTCCTGTGGCTCGAAAAGGCATATGTCGAGCGCACCAATTCTCTTGCCTACCTTAAAGTGGACGCCACCTGGGACCCGTTGCGGTCTGACCCGCGTTTCGCCGACCTGGTGCGTCGCATCGGGCTCCCACCGTAAAGACCGCTCTGCGAAAACGACACCGACTTTTCCATAGAAGAGAATCCCAGTGAGAAGGCCACACGACTCATTCGGCCTTCTGTTGAGCCCCTTGTTCTTCTATCATGCCCTGAGCATGCGCCTCACTTATTTTACAAGCTCGGGAAGAATTTGGGACAGAATGCCGTGGGAAGCACGGTTGCAATTCTTGTATGCCGTCTTTTTCATGTTTTCCGGCGTCGGATTCTTGCTCGACCTGGCCAATCCGAGGCCCGGCCGGATCGCACACATCGTTTTCTTGGTTTTCGTGGGCGGCGTGATCGGTGTTGCCTACGGCTTTTGCTTCATGCGCGCGCCTAAGCTTCTACCGGTCCTTGTAGCTTTGCATGTGGTCCTGGCTGTCGTGCTTACCCCTCATCTGGGATCGCTCGCCGTGGACTGGGCTCAGGTCGCTAGCACCGCAGCCGGGGTTGATGTGAGTGTGCACATCTCCGGTTTCGACGTACCAGAAATTAGCGTCGTTGATGGAGTAGACTTCAACCGTGCTGAATGAGCTCATAGGGGGCCGGTACAAGGTGGAGCGGGAAGTTGGACGCGGTGGCATGGGAGTTGTTTTGCGCGCCTATGACACGCGCTTGAATCGTCTCGTTGCCCTGAAGATGCTTCCGTCGAATTCTACTCACGACTCTGAGCTGCGCCATCGGCTTGCGGCCGAAGCCCGCGCAGCTTCCGCCCTGAGCCATCCAGGTATCGCCACTGTTTATGATTTTGTCGAGCAGGGCGAGGGGAGCTTTATTGTCTATGAGTACGTGGAAGGCCGCACATGGCGCAAAGAGCTGGCTCGGGCCCGCTTCACCACGGACGAAATCCTCGATGCTAGTGCCCAACTCGCCGACGCCTTGGCCGCGGCGCACAGTCACGGGATTGTCCATCGGGACCTCAAACCCGAAAACATTATGTCCGTGCCGGACGATTATTCCCGAGGGCGTGTCAAGATTCTCGACTTCGGTCTGGCGAAACACCTCCACGCACCGCTGTCGTTCGAAGAAGAGAACGCGGCGGAGACAGTTTCCATTGCTACGAGCCAGGGCCTGCTAGTCGGGACCGTGAACTATATGGCCCCGGAGCAACTGGAAGGGCAGCCGGTGGACGCGCGCACAGATATTTACGCTCTTGGCCTGGTCCTTTATGAAATGGCTACAGGCACCAATCCTTTCTTGGGCCGGACGCCCCCCTCGACGATCGCTAATATCCTGAAGCTTGAGGCACCGTCTCTGCGGCAATACACTCCGACGGCTCCTGCCGAACTCGATCGTATCCTGCTGAAGTGCGTGCACAAACGCCCCGAAGAGCGATACCAGTCGGCACGGGAATTGTTAGTGGACCTCCGGAATCTTCGCCGTGTTCCTGCCGAGTCGCCAAGCACTTCGCAAGCCCCGGAGACCGAGTCGAGTCTTCTTCGTCGTTTTTTTTTGCTTGCCGGGGAAAGCCCGTACCGCCGGTGGGAGACTATGCACTTGGGCTTTATCGTCTGGTTTGTGCTGCTAGGCTATCTTGGATCGAGGTTTTGGGCGGTTACTGCGTATAAATGGGGATGGATCCTATTTTTTCTCGAATTGGCGTGCATCGGTCCCCTACTGATTCTGCTTGCTTTTCTTGTGTACACGGGGAACTTTGATCGAAGTAGCCTCCCGCGAGAGATAGGAAGGACGGCGCCCTGGATCCTCTGGTCTACTGTCGCACTTATTGCGGTCCCGGGGACCATGGCAGGCACCATCGTCGTTGCTCATCCCGGACTAGCATCCTTGCTGGGGATCGGTATTCTCGGGAATATCGAGTATCTGGTGTTCAAACCGGCCATCGACCGCGCTTTTCTAGATCTCAATAGAGGATGAAGGTTAGCCTGTCGACCTGAGCCCTTCGATATGGCCTTTTTCGATTTGGAAGGCTAATTTAATTTATGCTTACAAACGTGATCCTTCTGGACGGAAGTAATTCGGTAACTTCCGGATGGCACGTAATCCGTCAATCGATGCCAAGCGCAGAGATCACTTCCTGCAAGCCAACTTGTCGGTACTAATCCGACGGACGACCGATAACTTCCGGTACTGTCTGTTCTCAGTGCTACATCTGTACTGCTTCAAGTACGTCTGGTTTGCGTGCATCCTTGAGGCGCTTTCGGTATTCCCGGGCAGCTTTGTCAGCGTCACTCTCGCTGGCGCTGTTGGTGGCTAAGTGCCCCAACTCATGCGCAACCCAGTATCCGAGGGAGTCGTCGCTCACATAGCGGTCGCTGTCGATGAACACGCTTCGGCTGGCCAGTTGCGTGAACATGGCGCTGGTATATCCGGCTGGCACGTGGAGGCGAAATATTCTGGCCGTGTCGATGTACTTCCAGTGCGGCACGAAGAGAAGTCGCATAGGATAAACGTCGGGCTGCATGACCCGAATTTGAGCCCTTACCAAAGCTTCCTGTTCGGACGTGGCTCCCAGGACTGTGTAGTTGTTTACGGAAGGTTCAGGCGAGGTTGCTTCCGCGTTGACCAACTTTGGGTTCGTGCTTGTTTGTCCCGAGGCGACCTGCGCTATTGTCATCAAGAATAGGGTTGTCCAAATCGTGAGCCTCATTTGCCACCTCCAGGCGCGTTCTGGAGGCGAACTTGGGGCTGGTTCTAAGGAAGCTCAATGGACGGCGGATTGAATGAGGCTTGATTACTTCTAAGCGGTTAAAACTCTCTGTTTCAGTAAGCTGGTCCGTTGGCTTATCTAAACTATGCCACCTAGGTGGGGGGTGTTAGACTCGGTCTAACACCAGGGATAGTTGCAAATGGCCCTTGAAGCCCGATCTCCCGCAATCTTGCGCTTTGGAGTTTTTGAGGTCGAGTTGCGCTCGGGTGAGCTGCGGAAGCAGGGCGCGCGCATCAAGCTTCAAGAGCAGCCCTTTCAAGTACTCACGGTCCTGCTGCAGCGGCCAGGTGAAGTGGTAACCCGCGAAGAACTTCGCAATCAGAACTGGCCTGCCGATACCTTCGTCGACTTCGACAACAGCTTGAACACCGCGATCAACAAGCTGCGGGATGCATTGGGGGACTCCGCCGAGAGCCCGCGGTTCATCGAAACGCTGCCGCGACGTGGCTACCGTTTCATCGCCTCGGTAGATGGCCTTGACAACGACCGTGATGCTCGGGATGTACGACAATCAGGCGAGGCGCGTCCCGCTCCGCGGGTTCTGCGCTGGCTCGTCGCCCTCCTCTCACTCGCTGTTCTCGCCGCGGGGTTATTTGTGTGGAACCTCTTTCACGTCCGCGACCGCCTCGCAAGCAACATGCGAGCCCGGCGAATCCATTCCCTCGCGGTTCTTCCGCTCACCAATCTCTCCGGTGACCCAACCCAGGAATATTTCTCCGACGGTATGACCGACGCGCTGATTACCGGCCTGGCTCAAATGGGCTCGGTAAAGGTCATCTCCCGCACCTCCGTCATGCGCTACAAAAAAACCGATAAGTCTCTGCCCGAAATTGCTCGTGAACTCAACGTTGATGGAATCATCGAGGGTTCCGTACAACGCTCAGGCGATCGCGTGCGCATCACCGCACAGCTTATCGACGGCTCCACAGATCGACATCTCTGGAGCAGCAGCTATGATCGCGACGTGCGCGATGTGCTGGCGCTGCAGAGCGACCTGTCGCAGGGCATCGCACGTCAGATCGAGGTAGCCCTGGGGCCGCAAGGCAGCAGTCCCGTCGCCACGCGCACGGTGGCACCGGCTGTTTACGAGAGTTACCTGAAAGGTCGGTTTGAGCTCCACAACGGCGACCGGGCCGCACTTCAGGAAGCCCTTCGACATTTCCAGGCCGCGATCGATGCTGACCCCACGTTCGCTCCGGCCTACGCGAGCTTGGCGGCTACGTACTCTGATCTCGGAACCGTTTCCAGGGGGGAACCTCCCCTTGAAACTCGCCCGAAGGCATTCGCCGCAGCTGGCAAGGCATTGGAGCTGGATCCGCAACTTGTCGAAGCGCACCTCGAACTTGCTGGCGCCCTAGCAGACGATTGGCGATGGCAGGAAGCCGAGGCGGAGTATAAGCGGGCCATCGAATTGAGTCCGAACGATGCCGAAGCTAACGCTGGCTATGCGGACTGGTTTAACTGCCAGGGGCGGACAGAGGAAGCACTCACGTGGGCGCGGCGTGCGCAGGAGCTTGACCCGCTTGCGCTTTACGGCATCAAAATCGGCTGGATCCTCTTTAATGCCCGCCGCTACGACGAGGCCATTCGGGAATTGCGCGCCGTGCTTGCCATAGAACCTGACCGCAGGGGCGGACTGTGGTTTCTCGGCTTTGCACTTATCGGCGCCGAAAAATTTGAAGAAGCAATCGAGGTCTTGGAGAGAGTCGCCTCCGTTACGCACCGCAGCTCGGCTGTGCTTGGGGTGCTTGTGCATGCCTACGCACACGCCGGTCGCCGCACAGAAGCGCTGCGGATTCTCGGCGAACTTCACCAGCGGCGAAAAACCGGGTACGTCCCGCCGGGCGCGTTTCTTAACGCCTATCTGGGACTCGGTGACACGGAAGAAGCATTCAAATGGCTGGGCCGTGCCGCCGATGAGCGATCGAAAATCACGAATTTTCTCAAAGTGCAACCCTTCTTTGATCCACTGCGCGGCGACCCGCGTTTCGCAGCGTTTCTGCGCCGAGCGAACTTCCAATAACCCGATGCGCCCCGCTGATGGCCGAGGCACTTAGTTGAGCGGTCGATAAGAATGTTAGAAGATGATCTTCAGCGCCAGCTGCAGGCTGAACGGTTCGCCGGGTCCGATGCCCGGCGCACCGTTGAAGTCGCCTATAGTGTCGGTCACCTGACCGAATCCGCCTCCGGTATAATTGCTCGGCGGAGCCATATTAACGCGGTTGAAGAGGTTGAAGATTTCCACCCGGAACTGTGTGTTGATGCGTTCGATAATCTTCGTATCTTTATAGATGGAGAAATCCACCGAACCATATCCCGGCCCGTAGTATTTGTTTCGTGCCAGATTCCCAAACGCACCAGCAGTGGGCTGAGCGAACGCAGCCGGATTCACCCACTGCACAAACTTGGCGCCGCTCGAGTCGGTCTGGATTTGATGAGAGATGCCTGCAAACGGATCACCGACGAGGTTCGGACGCTGGAAACCCTCATCTGTTCCGGAGTTGTCGCTGCCGGCGTAGATGGTGAACGGCTGACCGGTGTGGAAGGACAGCAGTCCGCTGGTTTGCCATCCGTTCAATAACAGCTTCCAATGCTCTGAACCTGGCAGGCGGTAATTTACGAGCGCAGTGAACGAATGTCGTGTATCGAAGTCGCTGTTACCGTAGTCGCCTTTAAGCTTACGGCTATCCTGCGCCAGCGTTCCACGATACAGAGTCATCTCATCGAGGCTGTGTGCCCAGGTGTACGCGAATTGCGCGGTTGTCTTGTGCCACTCCTTCACTTTCAGTGTGGCCTGCAGCGAATTATAGTTTGACGTTCCCTCGCTTCCTACTTGGTTGATCACGCCGAAACTGTTAAACGCGCTGTTGTACGGCCGGGCTGCCTGCTGTGCCGCACTGGTGTTGTAGACACTGGGCAGCGGCTGGTTGATATCCGCGAGGGTCAGTAGCTTGCGGCCTTCGCTCCCAACGTATCCTATGTCGAGGAGAGCAGCTTTTCCCAGGCCCTTCTCGATGTTCAGATTATAGTTGTAGAAGTAAGCCGCGCGAAATTTCTGGCTCACCGAGAAGATGTTGTACACCACCGGATTTCCGCCCACATCCACGCAGTTGTTTCCTGATTGGCATGTTGGTCCGGCTGCGGGCCAGATATAAGTCTGGTAAGGAATTGTGTAATTGTCGTACTCGACCGTTTCCACCGGCGTCGGACCTGCGGGGTTACTTTCCACGCCGTTCGGTCCGTTGTTCCCGGGACGATTGTCAAGGAATGGGTTCAAGTTAACGTCGTCATAGAAAACTCCGACACTGCCGCGAACCACCAAGTCGCCGTTGTCCTTCACCCGATAGGCAAAGCCAACGCGCGGAGCAAAGTTATCTTTGTCCTGAGGAAACAGGTTGCTGATTCCATCGCCCTGGAAGACCAAGCCTCCGAGGCTCGGTACAAAGGTGGAAAGATCCTTTTTGCTGTTATGGAAGGGTCCAATATAGTCGTAACGCACACCGTAATTCAGACTCAGCTTGCGGGTAACTTGATATGCGTCCTGCGCAAACAGGTTGAATGTGTTCGCATAAACCTGCCGGACCGGGTCACCGACCGCCAGCAGGGAACTGTGAACATCTCCAGCCATGAAGTCCGCAAGAGAAAGAACGTTGTAGTCGTAAGTGCCGTTCCCTCCCGGTACGCAACCCGAAGCCGTCACAAAGTATCCTGTACAAGCCTGGTAATCGCTGTACCAGGGACCTGTCGCTCCGTCAAAGTTGAATCGGCCCAGCGCTCCACGGTGGTAAAACTCTTGCAGTTGAGCCTGGCGATATTCTCCTCCAAATCGAAACTGGTGCTTTCCTGTCGTGAAGGACAGCACCTCATTCAAATGGCCAGTGATGTCGTTGCGCCCGGACGGCGGTGTGCGGCCTGTCTGGTCAAAGCCTGCTATTCGAATATTGGAAGCTCCAAGCAGGTCGAAACTCGGGCTTAGGTATAGACCGTAGTCTGCCATTTTGAATCCGTTGTTGAAGTCGTAGAACACTTGGTTGAAGTAGTTCACTCCGATCATCAATTGGTTGGTCAGCCGGGGAGAAATCGCAGAGTTCCAAACCAGAGCATAGTTCTGCACGTGGATGGGCGCGCCCTCGTAGTAGTACAGAAGGTTTGACCCTACAGGTGCAACTTGATTTCCTTGCCCTGCAAACCAGTGGAACGACAAACTGTTCTTGTCATTGAGTTTGTGATCGATCTTCACGAGACCGTTATAGCTGTAGCCGAACTCCGGATCACTGCTGGCAAAATTGTTCGGAGAACCGGCGCCGGTGAGCGCGGCCTTAGGCCACAAGCCGCCAGATGCCAGCAGATTCGAGGTCACCTGATTGTTCGATACGGCGTAGTAATTCAGCAACTGTTGCGATAGCGCTTGGTATGCGGTCGTTGGTTCGGTCGCCAGGCCCTGAACGCCAATCGTGAACCGCTGTTTTTCAAAGGAGACAAAGGCAAACGTGTGATCCTTCCACAATGGCGCGCCCACTGATCCGCCATACTGGTAATTCCGCATTTTTGGCTTCTTGTTCAGAAAAGGCGGAGTTGTGGAATAAGCTTCGTTTCGGTTGAAGTAATAAAGAGAGCCGTGGATCTGGTTACCTCCGGATTTTAGCGCCAAGTTCACGGTTCCACCTGGATTGCGCCCTGTGTCGGGGGCCGACTGCGTTTGCGCCGAAAATTCATCAATCGAGTCAACCGGTAGCACGATACCCGCAATACCAGCGACGCCGGCTTGATTGACTGCCGGAAGGTTGTGCCACAAATCGTTGTTATCGACGCCGTCGATCTGCCAATTGATTTGGTTGGCGCGTGTTCCGTTCAAGGAACCGTACCCGTTGGCCGAGTATCCGCCAAACCCAGGTGTCACCGCGATGAGTTGTGTGAAATCCCGTCCGTTCAGCGGCACTTGCTGCATATCCGTTCCGGTGACCAGTGTCGTTTGAATTTCGGTGGTGGTGTCGAGTGTCAGAGTTGCTGCTAAGACTTCAACGGTTGTTGACTGCTGTTGCATAGAGAGTTTCACGAGCAGGGTATATATCGCTCCCGCCGTAATTCCGACATTATCTAAGGCGTATGTGGGAAATCCTGCCACCGTGACCGTGACTTTGTACGCGCCTACAGGTAAATCCTGAATGGCAAATTGTCCGTCTGACGTTGTCACCGTGGCGTGCTCCAATCCGGTCGCTTTGTCTCTGGCTGCTACCGTCGCTCCAGGTACGATGGCTCCCGAAGGATCCGTCACCGTGCCATTAATTGCTCCGCGGAAGGTTTGCGCGTAACTTGTAAGTGCAATGAGTGTAAGGACGACCGTTGCGAATGTGACGCGTAGGAGAAACAGAAGAGGCAAAAGTGGACGAACATATTGGGAAAGCATAGCGAAAACGTATCATAAAAAGGCCTGCAACACGCCCGGCAATGGGCCACATGCCCGATTAGTCGGCTTGTGGGAAGTGATCTCCGTACTTGGCCTCGATTGCGGGCTACCCAGAAGCAATGTGGTGCATTCCTGTCGGGATTCTGTGTACAACTTGTGTACAAGAAGGCGGGTTTGAAGGGCCTGAAAATGGACCTAAGCAACGCAGAATCAACAACAGACTCTTAAGCTACAGGCCCAATCGAAGAACGACTTTGAAATTCTAGCAGGCAGATGTGGCCTGGCACAACCGTAACCTCCCGGCCGCATGCTGAAGACGAACAATTCGGCTGTTACTGCACAAAACCGACGTTCGGCGGCGGCGTGCTGCCCTCCGGCGTTTCCTTGATCGTCCCAAACTGCGCTTCGTACCGAGCGAGATTCTCTCCCAGCGCGCGCCAGATGCGCTTCGCGTGCCCCGGGCTAACGATCATGCTGTTCAGCAGTTTTCCTTGCGTGCCGTTGGGAAAAATATAGATGAAGTTCATAGTGAACTCTTCGAGATTGTGGTGAATCATCACCAGGTTGCTGTACTGTCCTTGCAGCTCTTTCTCGTCTGCCTTGATCTGTACCTGGCCCTGCACCGGCTGCTGTTGATCCATTTCGTTTCTCTCCCGGAACGCAGTTTCGAACTTACCACATACACCGTAGGTTCGCTTGATCGACGCCCCCTTGTCAGGCTCCGCCGGCGCTGCTAGAAAGCAGGCCGCAAAGTCCCATTGACAAGCGAAGGTATTAAGTGTAGTTTAGGAATGTTATTTAGCATAGTTAACTTAAGACATGGCACGCACGGGCCTTCCACAACTCGAAACCGACCCACCCGTCGCCGGCGGAACCTCCGGCGGCTTCTGCTCGCCCGCAGAGGCACCGTCAAGAGCCGCCCTGCCATCCTTGCCGGAATCACATCGCACCATTCCGTTTTCGTCGGGAGCTTCCTGGTTCCGGAAGGTCCTGGCGTTTGCCGGGCCGGGATATCTGGTCGCAGTTGGTTACATGGACCCCGGCAACTGGGCGACGGACATTGGCGGGGGCTCAAAGTTTGGCTACGCGCTTCTCAGCGTCATCCTCATCAGCAACCTGATGGCGATGTTTTTGCAGGCGTTGTCGGCCAAGCTCGGAATTGCGACGGGGCGTGACCTGGCGCAAGCGTGCCGCGAACACTATTCCCGCCGAACGGGACTGTTTCTCTGGGTGGTCTGCGAAATCGCCATTGCCGCATGTGATCTCGCGGAAGTCCTCGGGTCGGCCGTTGCGCTGAAGCTTCTTTTCGGGCTGCCGCTTCTGGCCGGCGTTCTCATCACCGCCCTCGATGTCCTTATCGTCCTGGCGCTGCAAGGGCGCGGGTTTCGGCTAGTGGAAGCCTTTGTCGTCACACTCATTGCTTCGATCGCCGCTTGTTTCGCATACGAAATCTTTTTCGCTCATCCCCTTTGGCGCGAAGCCGCTATCGGCTTTATTCCCAGAGCCGAAATCCTGCGCAACCGCGAAATGCTCTACATCGCTATCGGCATCCTGGGCGCCACGGTCATGCCGCATAATCTTTACCTTCACTCCAGCATCGTGCAAACGCGCGCATTTGGCTCTTCCTCACGCGACCGGCGTGAAGCGGTGCGATACGCGATATTCGATTCCACGCTCGCGCTTGGCTTTGCGCTTTTTATCAACGCCGCGATTCTGGTTCTTGGCGCCGCGGCTTTCCACACTCGCGGCCTCCACAACGTCGCGGAAATCGCCGATGCTTACAAACTTCTGAGTCCCGTCCTTGGAGCAAGCCTCGCCAGCACGCTTTTTGCCTGCGCGCTGCTGGCCTCCGGCCAGAACTCCACGCTTACCGGCACACTGGCCGGCCAGATCGTGATGGAAGGCTTTCTACATATTCGGCTGAAGCCATGGCTCCGCAGGCTCATCACCCGCTCGATCGCTATTATTCCTGCCGCCTTAGTGATTGGCATTGCGGGTGAGAACAAAGTCACTTCGCTGCTCATTCTCAGCCAGGTGATTCTCAGCTTTCAGTTGCCGTTTGCGGTGATCCCGCTGATTCAATTTACGGGCGACCGTTCCAAGATGGGTGAATTCACAAACTCGCGAATCACCACGGCCATCGCCTGGGTTGTCGCCGCCGCTATTCTTTTTTTCAATGCCGAGCTCGTCTGGCTCATCTTCCGTTCCGCTTGATATCTTTTCTTCGCACTTGTCTCCGCCTTTCGTCGCCAGATTGAATGTGCGAAGATTTTCCTGACCGCCATGTCCACTGACGCGCAGCTCAAACTGAAGACGCGCAAAATACTTTTCGTTTTGGTGCTTGCTCTTATATGCATCGTGCTTGTTTATGCCGCGTTCCAGAGAGACAGGCCGTGGATCGTTCCGGAGGAAGTCAAAAAACTGAAAAACCCAATCGCCCCCACTGAGTCGGCGTTGAAGGCTGCAAGAGGGATTTATATGGACGAGTGCGCCCAGTGCCACGGCGAACACGGCAAAGGCGATGGCCCCAAGGCCATGATGCACTCTCCGGCGCCAGCCGACCTCACCGACGCTCGGCAGATGAGCACGGTCACGGACGGCGAAATCTTCTATCAAATCAGTGAGGGCAGAAAGCCAATGCCTTCGTTCAAGAAACGGCTGACCGAAGATCAGCGCTGGGGGCTTGTTCTATTTGTCCGCTCTTTCTCGCAGCCAACCACCACCACGGACAAAAAACCTGACCACGGCAAAGATTCAACTGTCTCGTCGAAGGATTGAGTGCTCAACCTTAACACAGCATCCTGGATTTCAATTTGCGAGCATTCATCCCAAAAAAAGCGGGCCGGTAATCTGCGGCCCCCCTTGTGTACCCCGTGTCTCGGTGCCTTCGTGGCTACTTTTTCCTTTACGCCGTCGCGGCCTTTACTTGCGACAGCGCGGCCCTGACTTCGTTCAAATCCGGTACGACTGGGATGTCGTAATTTTTGAACCACGCCACCTTGCCTGCTTTGTTGACGATGGCGATGGCCCGGCCCGTAATGCCTTTGTCCGCGAGGTACACGCCGTACTTCTCGCTTGCCGCTCCGCGCGGATGAAAATCCGCCAGCAGGGAATATTTGATCCCCATCTTTTCGGCGAATGCCTTGTGCGACCAGACGCTGTCAACACTGATGCCGAGGACTTCCGCGTCCAGCGTTTCGAATGCCTTCATCTCATTGACGAAGCAGACATGCTCATTTGTGCACGTCGGGCTCCAATCGAGCGGGTACCACACAATTACGACATTCTTCTTTCCCGCGAAATCGGAAAGCTTCACTTCCTTCTTTTCCTGATTCAATAGCGTAAAATCCGGCGCCGTCTGCCCTACCGCAATGCTCATGATCGTTCCTCCCATCGAGTTCGAATCGCCTACGCATCTTACCCAATCTGCGCGCTCGTGCCAAACGCTCATGCCAAAATACGTCCAAATGCACCAGCGGGCTCGCTGGAAGCGTTCTGCAATGCGCTTGATCCGCCGTATTCCGCAAGTTAAGATGAACAACCTAATCGCAGCGTCAGATATTTCAAAGCTCTTGCAATAAGAGGTTTGCCCGATCGATTTTCGCTGGATCACACTGTGGTTTGGAATCTCCTCGCGAGTGCGCCTGCCCTGGGGCGTCGTGTGGCGCGTGGAAAATGATGCGTGCGGACGAGCCATTCTGCGCGGGCAGTTTGAAAATGCCGAGCGCCAATTCGTCGAGCGCTACCTCGAACCGGGCATGACCGTATTGGACATTGGTGCCCATCACGGTTTCTATTCTATGCTGGCATCGAAGAAGGTTGACCGCGGTGGCCGCGTGATTGCTTTCGAGCCATCGCCGCGCGAGCGCGAAAAGCTTGCGCGGCACCTGGCCTGGAACTCTTGTGGTAACGTCCGGGTGGAGGAAACGGCCCTCGGCGAAACGGAAGGCCGGGCAGACTTCTTTGTCGTGGCTAGCAAGGAGACGGGCTGCAACAGCCTGCGTAAACCCCAGACAAAGCATCCCACGCGGACGCTCCAGGTTCAGGTCAAGCGTCTGGATGATTATTTGCGGACCAGCCAGATTGAACGCGTCGATTTCATCAAGTTGGACGTCGAAGGCGCTGAATTGAGCGTGCTCAAGGGAGCGGGTGAGATTCTCGAATGCCGACCCCGTCCCATTCTTTTATGCGAAGTGCAGGATCTGCGCACAAAGGCATGGGGCTACCCTGCCCTGGAAATAATCAAGTTCCTTGCCTCGCGCGGTTATGGCTGGTTTATGCTTCTCGAAGACGGGAGCTTGCGCATGGTAAACACGAATGGCCGGAAAGAATGGGACGGAAACTTCGCCGCCGTGCCGCTGGAACGCTCCGAAGATCTCCGCAATCGCGGGCTGCTGGCAACCTGATCTTGTCCCGCGATCTCAATTCTGACCGGGCACACGCCACTCGGCCAGTCGAAGGGCCAGATGGAAGGCGTTCCTCAACCATGCTACGCAATAACATTCACCCATCTAGCAGGTCGACGGAGCGGAGTTTTTGGTTCGTCTTGATCTTTGGCGCCTTGATTCGGTTTTCGGGACTTGGCCACAAACAGTTGTGGCTGGATGAACTCATTCAGGCGGTCCGTTCTTCGCCTAGCTCGTTAATGGGAGTGCTGAAGAGCGTAGCGGATGATCGAGCCCAAGCGCCGCTGGACTACATCATCCAACACTATCTCGCAAACCTATTGGGACAATCCGAATTCGCGTTGAGATTTCACGCCGCGTTGTTCGGAACGCTGACGATCCTGGTGCTTTATTATCTTGTGCGATCGGTATTTGACGAGAGAGTGGCCCTGATTACGTCGATTCTCTACGCGGTTTATCCTCTGCACCATAACTATTCGCAGGAGAGCAGACCCTACGCTCTGTTCACGCTGTTGACTGTCTGTTCTTATCTGCTGTTTTGGCATCTCTTGTCGGCGGGAAAAGCTAAAACCTGGTTCTCTTACATTGTTGTGACCGCGTTGCTGTTCTACGCAAACTATTTCGGCATGTTCGTCGTCTTTTCACAGTTTGTATTTACAGGCACTCTCCTGGTGCCTCGTATCTCCGAGTCTTTGCCAGAAATCAGAAAAGTCGGTCTTGCTTTTATCTCCAGGTTGCTGGCTGCGGTAACCGCCGCAATTGCGCTGTTCATTCCCTGGATCGTTATGGGGATCAGAACGAATCTCGTCTATTCGCCGCTACCCGAACACTTCGGTTTCGAATTGTTTCTTCGCTTCCTGAAAGAATTGAGCGACAGGAGCTTTCCCCTTTCTATCGTCCTGATCGCCTTCGCGACTCTGGGGATATTGAAACTAAGATCCGACAAAAAGCTTGGCCACCTCTCGTTCCTTTTGTGCTGGTTCCTGCTTCCCTTACCGTTTATCTTCCTTTTACTCTATATCGAGGACTACTTCTTTGCGATCCGGCAAGTTCTCTTTGCGACGCCTGCGTTATTCATTCTGATCTCTCTCGGGATCTTGTATCTCTCAGAGATTGCTGTTAAGGCCAAGGGGACTCGAGGGGTGGTCGTTGCACGCTGGGCTGTCGCGTGTGTCGGACTGATGTCCATTGTCCAGATCGGTCTTCACGTTCCCGATCGACGAGAAGACCTGAAGGGCGCCGGGCAGTTCCTGAAACGAAACGTCAGCGCGGGGGATGTTGTCATAGCGCCGGGACTAGGAAACGTTCTCAGTTTTTACTTCCCTGAGATTTACGCTTATTTGCAACTCGGTGACGAAGGTTCCCGAAGAAACGGCGGTCCTTACGGTGAGATTCACGCTCATTTGCAACCTGTAAGGTTACTGGACGACTTGAGCATCTCTTTGTCATCCGGAAAAAGGATTTTTGTGATCAAATCCCGCTATATGACTACTGCGGAGGAGCAATTTCTCAGCAAGGTTCCGGCGGATGACGTCTCCGCCCATCAAACGGAGTTTAAGGGGATCCAAATCATCGAACTGGAAGAACCTGGCAAGAGCTACCGCTAAGATGATTACCATTTTCGCCATGCCAAAGGCCTTTCGCGGCCATATCGACGTAATTCAGCGCAATGCCATTAAGAGCTGGACAAGGCTCTCCATCAAGCCTGAGATCATTCTGCTGGGGACGGATGAAGGCACCGCCGAAGTCACTCGCGAGTTTGGTCTGCGTCACATCCCCGAAGTCGCTCGCAACGCGGAAGGCACGCCGCTGGTCAGTGATCTATTTGCCCAAGGCCAACGCTATGCCGCCAACGACCTCCTTTGCTATGTGAATGCAGACATCATTCTTCTTGACGATTTTTCCGCCGCCGTCGAAGGAATCGCTCGGTTCCATTCGCCTTTGCTGATGGTCGGCCAGCGCACCGATTTGGACATCACGCGGCCCATCGATTTCAGCGACTCTGTATGGGAGCGCCGCTTGCGAGAGGAAGCTCGCGCTTCGGGCGCCCTGCGTCCCTACACCTTCATCGATTATTTCGCTTTCAGCAAAGGGCTGTATGCCGACCTTCTTCCTCTCGCGCTCGGCCGCGGTGGATGGGACAACTGGCTCATTTGGCGCGCACGTTCGCGTAAGGCCACTGTCATTGATGTTTCATCGGCCGTGCTGGCGGTCCACCAGAATCACGACTATTCTCATCACCCCGATGGCTCAAAAGGTGTGTGGAACGGCCCCGAGGCTCAGCGCAATCGTGAGCTCATTGGCTTGTGGTATCACAAGCACACCATTGAGGACGCCTCCCACCATCTGACGCCCCACGGCCTGAAGCGGAGTTACCGCCACGCTTGGCTCGTGCTCAAGCGCGCCTGGTCCCATCCCCGAAGCGTTGTACTGCTCGCGCTCGAGATGCTCTCGCGCGCATTCCGCCGCACTTCCCGAACGTCGCCATCGTAAGTGAGCGTCTTCGCAAACAAATTCCACGATTGGCGCATCGCTCTCTCCGGTTCGATCTTCCATTGTTGGTCTCACCGCAGTACACTTTGCCTCAGGAGAAACCCATGAGCGCTGAAGCCGCTCGTCGCGCTCCTCTCATGCCATTGCCCGAACTGGTTCGTCTCTACCGCTCCCTCACCGGCGAATTTGGTCAGCCGATTGCGCTTTCTGCCTTCGGTTTGACGAAAGTGGAAACGGAACGCCTATTCTCCGGTTACGACGAGGACTATCACATCAGCCGTTTTTTCCAGTTTTCCGAAGCCTCCGGTGAGAAATTCTCAATCAATGGAATCCCAGCTACGCACGTTTCCCTCGACCCCGAAATCGAGTCCATTCTCTGATCGAGCGATTTTTCTGGGACTCATAGCTTACTGTCACCGCCGGTGCGTTTTGAGAGCGGTCCAGACTCCGCCGCTTTCGCACTTCCCAGAATTTGGTTTGAAAAACTCGCGTTTTTGACTACGCTACAGCCACGCTGGAGGTCGTTCGATGGCTGGTTCTCCCACGCTGTTGCCGGAATCCCGTCTCGGCAGCACCCTGCGCCGTGACGCATGGTGGATCGAAATTCTTCCCGTTGTCGTCGTTCTCGGCGGTTTTGGCGTTTACGCCACGCTTCGCGCTTTCGAAGGGAAATTCTATGAATGGGGACCATACCTTTCGCCCTTCTATTCACCGCTCCTCGACCCGCAACACCATTGGTGGCCCTTCTCTCCGGCCCTTTTGATTCTCGCCGGGCCCCTCGGTTTTCGCGCTACCTGCTACTATTACCGCAAAGCCTACTACCGCGCGTTTTTCCTCGATCCGCCCGCTTGTGCCGTCGGTGAACCACTTCGTCGCAACTATCGCGGGGAAACCGCTTTTCCTTTCATCCTCCAGAACGTCCATCGCTATTTTTTCTATCTCGCGGTTCTGTTCATCATTTTTCTTTGGTACGACGCCATCCGCTCATTTTTCTTCGATGGCCATTTCGGCATTGGCATAGGCACGCTCGTGCTGACAATCAATGTCACGCTTCTTTCGCTCTACACTTTTTCCTGCCACTCCCTTCGTCATCTGGCGGGCGGCAAACTCGACTGTTTTTCCTGCGCGACCTTCGGGCGCTCGCGCTTTGCAGCCTGGAGTTTTTTTAGCTTCCTGAACGAACGGCACATGCTTTTTGCGTGGTGCAGCCTCGTTTCGGTTGGTTTCGCGGATTTCTATGTGCGCATGGTCGCCTGCGGCGCCTTCCGGGACCTGAGGCTCCTGTGACTGCAAACTACGAAACGAGCGAGCATGACGTTTTGATCATTGGAGCTGGCGGAGCGGGATTGCGCGCGGCCATCGAAGCGCTCGCCCAAGGCGCTTCCGTTGGGGTGGTCTGCAAATCGCTCCTCGGAAAAGCTCACACGGTCATGGCTGAAGGTGGCATCGCCGCAGCTATGGCCAACGTGGACGCCGCCGACAGTTGGAAAACTCATTTTCGCGACACCATGCGCGGCGGAAAATTTCTCAACAACTGGCGCATGGCGCAGCTTCACGCTCAGGAATCGCCCGACCGGGTGCGCGAACTCGAGCAGTGGGGAGCTCTTTTCGATCGCACCGAAAGCGGCGACATTCTACAGCGCGCTTTCGGCGGCCACACTTTCAAGCGCCTTTGTCATGTTGGCGACCGCACGGGCCTGGAAATGATTCGCACGCTTCAGGATCGCGGCGTGCAGCAGGGCATTGACGTCTATATGGAATGCACGGTGACGCGGCTTTTGACCGACAATGGCCGCGTTGCCGGTGCATTTGCGTACTGGCGCGAGAATGGCCGCTTCATCGTTTTCAAGGCGAAGTCTATCGTTATTGCCACCGGCGGGATCGGGAAGGCCTGGCGCGTTACCTCTAACTCCTGGGAATACACCGGCGACGGGATGGCACTCGCCTACGAGGCCGGCGCAGAGCTTATGGACATGGAATTCGTGCAGTTTCATCCCACGGGAATGGTTTGGCCGCCCGGCGTGCAAGGGATTCTCGTCACCGAAGCCGTTCGAGGCGAAGGCGGCATCCTGCGCAACAAAGCCGGCGAGCGCTTCATGGAGAAGTACGATCCCAAGCGCATGGAGCTTTCGACGCGTGATGTCGTGGCCCGCTCCATCTATACCGAAGTCAAGGAAGGCCGCGGGACGGAGCATGGCGGCGCGTATCTCGACATTTCGCACAAGCCGACCGAGTACGTAAAGAAGAAGCTTCCCAGCATGTATCACCAGTTCAAGGAACTTGCTGACGTGGACATCACCAAGGGCCCGATGGAAGTGGGCCCGACGTGCCATTACATGATGGGTGGAATCCGCGTGCATGCGGAAACCGCCGAATCCACCGTGCCGGGACTTTTCGCTGCGGGCGAAGCGGCTGCCGGCCTTCATGGCGCTAATCGCCTCGGTGGCAATTCGCTCTCCGACCTTTTGGTGTTTGGGCGCCGCGCAGGCCTCGCGGCCGCCGCGTATGCCAAGCGTTCCTCGACCACTTCCATCGACAACGCACAGATCGACAAGGGTGAAAAGGAATTGCTCGCTCCCTTTTCCAACTCCGGCACGGAAAGTCCCTACGCCGTACATCGCGATTTGCAGGAAGTGATGCAGAATCTCGTTGGCATCTTTCGAACCGATGAGGATTTGAAGAAAGCGCTCGCCGAATTGACAAAACTAAAAACACGAGCGGCCAAGGTCAGCGTCGAGGGCTCTCGCCTTTTCAATCCTGGCTGGCATCTTTCGTATGACTTGAAAGCCATGCTTATCGTCTCCGAAGCCGTCACGCACAGCGCGCTGGCACGCGCGGAAAGCCGGGGCGCGCACAGCCGCATCGATCACCCAAATACCGATCCTGTCTGGGAGAAGAAAAACAACATCATCGTTTGCGAAGGCGGCCAGATGAAACGCCGCGAATCTCCTGTCGGCGAGATGCCCGCGGACCTGAAACAGATTTTGGCGCAGGACTGAGACGAGACGAGCAGCAAGAGTGGGAGCACACAGATGGCGGAAGCAACACTTCGCGTTTTTCGCGGCGATTCGAATGGCGGGCAAACCGTTGACTATCGCGTCCCGGTCGCTCCCGGCATGGTCGTTCTCGACGCGCTCCATTACATTCAGGGACATCTCGCTCCCGATCTCGCGGTTCGCTGGAACTGCAAAGCAGGGAAGTGCGGCTCGTGTTCCGCCGAAGTCAACGGTCGTCCGCGCCTGACCTGCAGAACACGCATGGACGATCTCCCGCAGGATCAGCCCATTACCGTCCTGCCCATGAAATCCTTCTCGCGCATCAAAGACCTTGTCACCGACGTTTCCTGGAACTATCGTGTCAACCGCAAAATCCCTCCCTTCGAGCCCCGTAAGGGAGTGGAATGGAAAATTTCGCAACTGGATGTGGACCGCGTCCAGGAGTTTCGCAAGTGCATCGAATGCTTTCTTTGCCAAAACGTTTGTCACGTACTCCGAGAGCACGACAAGAAGGAACAGTTCGCCGGCCCGCGTTTCTTCGTTCGAGTGGCTGGCCTGGAAATGCATCCGCTCGACGGACGCAACCGCGCGGGCATGCTCAAAGATCAGCTTGGCTTGGGCTACTGCAATATCA
>Ga0137409_10002383_pt1 | contig 20159 bp, 19 predicted proteins | sample CZODoug1_16funga_FD_122059 | JGI IMG/M metagenome (GOLD analysis project Ga0137409, IMG submission 122059) | Vadose zone soil fungal communities from Angelo Coast Range Reserve, California, USA - CZODoug1_16fungal (Hybrid Assembly) | ecosystem: Environmental > Terrestrial > Soil > Vadose zone... | reverse complement strand
AACGGGGACACTTTCCTGGGCGGCGAGGACTTCGACCAGCGCCTGATCGACTATCTCTGCGATGAATTCAAGAAGGAGCAGGGCATCGATCTCAGAAACGACGTCCTGGCGCTGCAACGTCTAAAGGAGGCAGCGGAGAAAGCCAAGATCGAGCTGTCTTCCAGCCAGCAGACGGAGATCAACCTCCCGTACATCACCGCGGACAAGAGCGGGCCGAAGCATCTTGCGATCAAGATCACGCGGGCGAAATTCGAGAGCCTCGTGGAAGACCTGATCGAGAGGACCGTCGAGCCGTGCCGTATCGCCCTGAAGGACGCGGGACTCAAGATCTCCGATATCGAGGATGTGATCCTGGTCGGGGGCATGACGCGCATGCCCAAGGTCCAGGAAACGGTGAAGGATTTCTTCGGCAAGGAGCCGCGCAAGGACGTCAACCCCGACGAGGCCGTCGCCGTCGGTGCCGCGGTACAGGGCGGCGTGCTGAAAGGCGACGTCAAGGATGTGTTGCTCCTCGACGTTACGCCGCTGTCCCTCGGCATCGAGACACTGGGTGGCGTTTTCACCAAACTTATCCAGAAGAACACCACTATCCCGACCAAGGCGCAGCAGGTCTTCTCGACTGCCGACGACAATCAGGCGGCGGTGACCATCCACGTGCTCCAGGGCGAACGCGACATGGCTTCGGGCAACAAGAGCCTCGGCCAGTTCAATTTGGAGGGCATTCCGCCCTCCCCGCGCGGCATGCCGCAGATCGAAGTCACGTTCGACATCGACGCGAACGGCATCCTGCACGTGTCGGCCAGGGACAAGGCGACGGGCAAGGAAAATAAGATCACCATCAAGGCGAACTCCGGCTTGAGCGAGTCAGAGATTCAGCGCATGGTGAAGGACGCCGAGGCGCACGCGGCCGACGACAAGAAGCAGATGGAAGTGGTGACCTCGCGCAACCAACTCGATTCGCTGGTGCATTCGGTTCGCAAGTCCCTGAAGGACTACGGCGACAAGCTGGGGGTGGACGAGAAATCCAAGATAGAAGCCGCGCTCGAGAGCGCCGAAGAGGCGATGAAGTCCGACGACAAGGCAAAAATCGACGCTGCGGCGCAAGCGCTCGCTCAGGCAGCCCAGAAACTCGGCGAGAAGATGTACGCCGAGGGTCAACAGAAACAGGGCGCGCCGAGCGAAGGCGAAGCGAGTGCTTCGAAACCGGCGGACGAGGGCAACGTCGTCGATGCCGAATTCACCGAGGTGAAGGACAGGAAAGGCTGAGAGCGGCGTGATACGCCGCATTGGCGGCCGAATCGAGCCGGGCATTCGCCGCGGCTCGATTCGGCCGCGTTGCGTTTGCAGGCACAACTGACCCATGGCAAAGCGGGACTACTACGAGGTGCTCGGCGTCAACCGCGACGCCGACGAGGAAGCCATCAAGAAGGCTTATCGGCGCCTCGCGATGAAGCACCACCCGGATCGCAATCCGGAAAACCCCAAAGCCGAAGAGCACTTCAAGGAGGCCAAGGAGGCGTACGAGGTCCTCACCGACGAGGGCAAGCGCGCCGCCTACGACAGATACGGTCACGCGGGTATCGACCCACGCGCGGGCATGGCGGGCGGCGGGGCCGGTTTCTCGAACTTCGCCGATGCTTTCGGCGATATCTTCGGCGACATATTCAACCAGGCGCGCCGCGGGCGCTCGTCGGTGTACCGCGGCGCCGACTTGCGCTACAACCTCGAGGTCCCGCTCGAACAGGCCGCGCGGGGCACCGAGACGCGGATACGCATTCCGACCTACGAGGATTGTGATACGTGCAAGGGCACGGGTGCCAAGCCCGGGACGACTCCGCGGACTTGCCCCACCTGCGAGGGCCAGGGGCAGGTGCGCATGCAGCAGGGGTTCTTCTCCATCCAGCAGACGTGCCCGAAGTGCCACGGGACCGGAAAGATCATTCCGGAACCCTGCCCGACCTGCCACGGAGCCGCGCGAGTGAAAAAACAGAAGACGCTGTCGGTCAAGATTCCCGCCGGCGTGGATGACGGCGACCGCATCCGGCTTTCAGGTGAAGGGGAGCCTGGCGTCAATGGCGGTCCCGCCGGCGATCTCTACGTGCAGATCCAGGTGAAGCCTCATTCCGTTTTTCAGCGCGACCACGATGATCTGCATTGCGAAATGCCGGTGAGCTTCGCGACGGCCGCGCTGGGGGGAGAAATCGAAATACCCACGCTCGATGGCTCCGCCAGGATCAGGATTCCTGCCGAGACACAGTCAGGGAAGGTATTCCGCCTGCGCGGCAAGGGAATCCGTGGCGTGCGCAGCCGCGAACACGGCGACCTGCTTTGCCACGTCGTGGCCGAGACCCCGGTGAACCTTACCGAGCGCCAGCGAGAATTGCTGCGCGAATTCGAAGCCGCCACCCAGATGGACAGGGACCGGCATAGCCCGCGCGCGAAGTCGTGGATGGAGAAAGTCAGGGAGTTCTTCGCCCAGTAATTCCGGTCGGGTGCAAGATTCGACCGTTTGTCCTGTCTTATCAACGCACTGGCGCGAGCCCGTCCCGGCCCCGCGCTCTACCGGGTTCAAGCGCGAGGCATATCCGTTGGTCCCAGTCTCGCCCCAACCCGGCTTAACACGGTCGCTGAGAGGTGTCTTGGTCTAGAATCTGCGGCGGGGTCGTCCTAAATAGGAAGGAGGGTTCCAGATGTTTCGTGTGACATTTTTCACATTCCTGACCGCGTTTTCCGGAGCTTTTCGCCTCACGTAGAGAATAAGAGCCGCGTGGACCGGCCCGCGCTATTCAACGAGGAGAGAGTCTGATGACGTACATCCGCACAGCAATCGCGGCAGGCGGGGCGCTCGCCTGCCTGCTTTCATGGGCCGGTGCGCACGCGCAAGGCGTGACCAAGACGACCATCCTCATCGGCCAGTCGTCACCGTTCTCCGGCAGCAACAAGGAACTGGGTGACGACATTCGCGAGGGCCTACAGGCGTATTTCAAGCAGATCAACGCAGCCGGCGGGATCAACGGGCGAAGCATCGAACTGATCCCCCTGGACGACGCGAACGATGCGAAGCGCTCGGGCGAGAATGCGCGGATCTTGATCGAGCAAAGAGGCGTGCTGGCGTTGATCGGCTATGCCAGCGCCACATTGAGCCTGCCGGCGCTCCCCTTCGTCGAGAAGAACAAGGTCGCCTTCGTCGGGCCGTTCACCGGCGCGGAGCCGATGCGGATATTCCGACGTAACGTCTACAACATTCGGGCGAGCTATGCGGACGAGCTCGAGAAGATCGTGGACTTCTATACCACGACCGGAATGAAGAAATTTTCGATCATTCACTACGATGACGCGGTCGGCAAGGAAAATCTCGTTGCCGTGGAAACGGCACTGACCCGCCGTGGGCTGAAACCAGCCTCGGTCGGCACCTTGAAGCGCAACCAGACCGATCTGGGCGCCGCAGTCTCGGATGTGGTCAACGCAGCCCCGGACGTCGTCATCGCCACCACGCTTTACAAGACGACGGGGGATTTCATCAAGGCCTCGAAGCGGGCCGGATCGGGCGCGCAGTTCGCCAGCACCTCCTTTGTCGGCGCGAGCGCGCTGGCGAGCGAGCTCGGGGATCAAGGCACGGGCGTCGTGGTGGCGCAGGTTGTGCCGCCCTACGCGAGAGCTTCCGTACAGATCGTGAGGGAGTATCAGGCCGCGATCGAGAAATCGCTGGGGAAAAAGGACTTTTCCTTTACCTCGCTGGAGTCCTTCATCGGAGCGAAAGTCCTCGTCGAAGCGATACGCCGCGCAGGTGCCAATCCGACACGTGAAGGTCTGATGAAGACGCTCGACGCAATGCAGAATTTCAACGTCGGCGGATACGTGGTGGACTTCAGCCCGACAAATCACAACGGATCCAGGTTCGTGGAACTCACGGCGATCGGCAAAGCCGGGAGATTCGCGTATTAGTCGCGGGCGCAGCGGGCAGATATCAGCCGCGGCGCCAGACCGTACCTTGCGGGCCGTCCTCCAGCACGATCCCCTTCTCCAGTAGTACAGCGCGAATTTCGTCGGCGCGCCGAAAGTTCTGGGCACGCCGCGCTTGCACACGTTCGGCGATTAGCCTCTCGATCTCCGCCTCCGGGACCCCGTCTGGCGCGCTCCCCGAATGTAAGAAGGCATCGCTGTCACGTCCCAGCAGGCCCAGCACTCCGCCGAGCGCGCGCAGTTGCGCCGCGCTCTTCGAGGAGCGCGCTCGGTTGGTCTCGTTGGCGAGGTCGAAGAGAACCGCCACCGCCTCCGGTGTATTGAAGTCGTCATTCATCGCTTCGCGAAAGCGACGCCCGCTGGGTTCGGCCCAGTCCGGCGCCAGAGCGTCTGCCGGTACCGCTTTCAGAGCGGTATAAAGCCTCGATAGCGCCTGCTTGGCGTCGAGAAATTGGTCGTCTGAATAGCTGAGTGGGCTGCGGTAATGCGCGCGCGCGATGAAAAAGCGAATGACTTCCGGATCGTGATCCTTCAGGAGCTCCCGAATCGTCGTGACATTACCCGTCGATTTCGACATTTTCTGGTCCTGCAGCCGGACGAATCCATTGTGCATCCAGTAGTTGACGAAGGGAGGTCCTCCCGGCTCACCGAGGGCGGCTTCGGACTGAGCGATTTCGTTCTCGTGGTGCGGAAACTGAAGATCCTGCCCCCCGCCGTGAATGTCGAAATGCGGTCCCAGCAGCTTCGTGCTCATGGCCGAGCATTCGATGTGCCATCCGGGGCGTCCCGCACCCCAGGGTGAAGGCCACGAGGGCTCTCCGGGCTTGGCGCCCTTCCACAGCACGAAATCGAGCGGATCGCGCTTGGTCGCGTCGACCTCGACGCGCTCCCCCGCGCGCAGATCCTCGAGAGATTTGCCCGAGAGCTTGCCGTAGCCCGGGAACCCCCGGACCGAGAAATTCACGTCTCCGCTTTCCGCCCGGTAGGCGGCGCCGCGTTCCTCCAGCTTGCCGATCATGCCCAGCATCTCGGCAACGTAAGCCGTCGCGCGAGGCTCGATGTCGGGCCTTTGGATTCCCAGCGCGGCGGCATCTTCATCCATGTACCGGATAAAACGTTGCGTCAGGCCCGCTACCGATTCACCGGATTCCGCCGCGCGGCGGATGATCTTGTCGTCGATGTCGGTGATATTGCGCACGTAGGTCAGGGGGTAGCCGCTCGCGCGCAGCCAGCGCTGCACCACATCGAATACCACCATGACCCGTGCGTGTCCGAGGTGGCAGTAGTCGTATACCGTCATCCCGCATACGTACATCCTTACTCGCGAGGGATCCAGCGGAGCGAACAGCCGCTTCTCCCGGCGGAGGCTGTCGTAGATCTTCAGCAAAGGAGCGCCTTCAGTCGCGCCGGCGACCCGCTGGAATCTGGAATTCCGCAGGAGCGGCCTTCGAACCGGCGAAGGCGCAGCGGCGGGAAATGCAATAGAATCGAGGAAATTCCCGCAAGGGGCTGATTACTGTAGACTTTACGGTCTTCTTGATAGAATGTTGCGTGCCCTTCCCGACTCGAAAAAGTATAGCACAATGAATTTCATGACCCGGCTTGCGGCACGGCTGCTGGTTGTCTTCATCCCCGTGGTCTTGTGCGCGCCGTTGACGCGCGCAGATGAGCTCCAGGACATCAATGGACTCCTGAAGCAGGGACAGCACGCCAAAGCGCTCGAGCGGGTCAATCAGTATCTCGCGCAAAAACCCGGAGACCCCAGCGGCCGTTTTACCAAGGGCCTGATCCTCGCGGAGCAGAACAAGACCGCCGAAGCGATAGAGGTGTTCACCGCGCTCTCGCGAGACTATCCGGAACTGCCCGAGCCTTACAACAACCTCGCCGTCCTCTACGCCTCCCAGGGTCAGTACGAGAAGGCCCGTCAGCAGCTGGAGAAGTCCATTCGTACGCATCCCAGCTACGCGACCGCGTACGAGAATCTGGGCGACGTCTACACCAAGCTTGCCAGCCAGGCGTACGACAAGGCCCTCCAATTCGACTCTTCCAACTCCGCGGCGAAAAACAAGCTCTCGCTGATCCGCGATCTGATCTCGAGCAACCGGCTTCCCGGTCCTCCAAGCGCACCGCCAGTGTCTCTGGCAGAGGCGGCGCGGCCGGCTGCCGCGAAGAGCGCGCCGCCGAATCCCGCCGAGCCCAAGGCGAGCCCGGCAGCAAAGGTCGAAACGCAGAAACCCGCAGTCAAGCGGCCGCGCGCCCAGGAAGGCGGCGAGCAGGCCGTTCTCCAAACCGTACTCGCGTGGGCAGATGCGTGGTCCAAGCAAAAGGTCGAGACCTACCTCGCCTTCTATGCGAAAGACTTCAAGACCCCCAAGGGTGAAGGGCGTCCCGAATGGGAAGCGGCGCGGCGAGAGCGTATTACCAGCGCAAAGAAAATCGAGGTCTCCGTCGATTCTCCCAAGGTCGTGCTCAAGGACGAGAACAACGCAACCGTGTCTTTTAGGCAGGCGTACCGGTCGGATACCCTGAAGGTCAGCAGCCGCAAGACCCTGGTCATGTTGCGTACCGAGGGCCGCTGGGTAATTCAACAGGAGTTGTCGGGCAGCTGATGTCGACGCGCATTGCCACGAGCGTGGTGCTCGCCTGCGTAACCTTCGGAGCCCCTTCCACCCTTTCGCCCGCGAAGATCGCCAGGATCGATACCACGGCTGACGCGCTGCTCGCTACGGTGTTCGAGGAAATCGTGGGAGGACAGGTCGAGTCCGCGCTTCAGAACATCGAAGGCCTGATACGCGTCACCCCCAACTTCCGGCTGGCTCACCTGATCAAGGGCGACTTGCTGCTCGCGCGGGCGCGGCCGATCGAAACCATCGGCGCAGCCCCGAACGTGCCGGAGGCGAACATCGCGGGGCTGCGGGCCGAGGCACTCGCCCGCCTCCGCGCGTATCGGGAGCGTCCGCCAGAGGACGGCGTGCCGCGCTACCTGCTCCAGCTGCGCGACAGCCAGAGATACGCCCTGGTGGTCGATACCCGCCGCTCGCGGCTCTACGTGTACGAGAACGACGCGGGCACGCCGAGGTTTGTCGCGGACTATTACGTGAGCTCGGGCAAGAACGGTCCGCAGAAGGTTCGCGAGGGAGACGAGAAGACGCCGATCGGCGTATATCACATCACCGCGAGCCTGCCCCGGCAGAAACTTTCGGACTTCTATGGTATCGGCGCCTTCCCGATCAATTACCCGAACGAGTGGGATCGGATTCAGGGACGCAATGGTCACGGCATCTGGCTGCACGGCACTCCGTCCAATACCTACAGCAGACCGCCGCGTTCGAGCAACGGGTGCGTCGTTCTTTCCAATTCGGATCTCGAGCAGATCGCCCGCAAGCTTCAGGTCGGCGTTACGCCCGTGATCATCAGCGAGGACGTACAGTGGCTCAGCCTCGATGACTGGGCGAGCGAGCGAAACTCCCTGGGAAAGGAGCTCGAGCGTTGGCGCGCGGACTGGGAAAGCCTCGATACGGACCGCTACCTTGCACATTACTCCGGAAATTTCTCCGCGCCGAACATGAACCTGGACGGCTGGAACCGGCATAAGCGCCTGGTGAACAGCGGCAAGACGTGGATCAAGGTCAAGGTCAGCAACCTCAGCATGTTCGAGGATCCCGGCAAGGCGGGCCTGGTTTCGGTCACTTTCGACCAGGAGTACCGGTCGAACAACCTTTCGAATACCGTCAGAAAGCGCCAGTATTGGCTGCGAGAGGGAGAAAGCTGGCGAATCGTCTACGAGGGAACTGCATGAAGCCGATACTGCGTACCACGGTTCTCGTCCTGCTCTTGGCGGGGACTTCGAGCGCGTTGGCCGAGAATCCGCGCGTGGAATTCAAGACCACCATGGGCAGCTTTGCGCTCGAGCTCTATCCGGACAGGGCCCCCAAGACGGTGGAGAACTTCATGCTGTACGTCCAGAGCGGCTTCTACAAGGGCACGGTCTTTCACCGGGTGATCGACGGATTCATGATCCAGGGCGGGGGTTTCGATCGCGACATGAAGCAGAAGGCGACTCGCGGGCCGATCGAGAACGAGGCCGGAATCGCGATCAAGGGCGGCCTGAAGAACGAGTCGGGAACGATCGCCATGGCGCGCACCCCGGACCCCAACTCGGCCACCGCCCAGTTCTTCATCAACGTCAAGGACAATGGCTTCCTGGATTACCGCGAGCCTTCCCCGCAAGGAGTCGGTTACGCGGTATTCGGCCGGGTGGTCGAGGGAATGAACGTCGTACTCCGTATTTCCAGGGTGGAGACCGCGACGGCCGGAGGGAACCAGAACGTCCCGAGGCTGCCAGTCGTGATCGAATCGGCAACCGTCAAACCGGGGAAATAGCGTAAGCCATGGTCAGACTGCACACCAACTTCGGCGTCATCGAGCTCGAGCTCGACCCGGAACGCGCCCCTGAGACCGCCAAGAATTTTCTCGCCTATGTCGAATCCGGGTTCTACTCCAACACCGTGTTTCACCGCGTCATCGACGGATTCATGATTCAGGCCGGCGGATTCGAGCCGGGAATGCGGCAGAAAGCGACGCGGAGTCCGATCAAGAACGAAGCGGGCAACGGCCTGAAAAACGGCCGCTATACGATCGCCATGGCCAGGACCTCCGATCCGCACTCCGCCTCAAGCCAGTTCTTCATCAACGTCTCCGACAATGGTTTCCTCGATCACACCGCGCCCAGCGCGGACGGCTGGGGCTACTGCGTATTCGGCAAGGTGGCGGAAGGCCAAGGCATCGTCGACAAGATCAAGGGCGTCAAGACAGGTAAGCGCGGATCTCACTCGGATGTGCCCGTGGAGGATGTGCTCATCGAGCGGGCTGAGATGGTGTAGAGCAGGAGTCCACGAGTCCGCAACATGGCGGTCTACTTCATCTCCGACCTCCACCTGAGCGAGTCGAGACCGGAGATCAACCAGGCGTTCTTCGAGTTTCTTCGCGGACCCGCGCGCGAGGCGCAGTCCCTCTATATCCTGGGCGACTTGTTCGAGTATTGGGCCGGTGACGACGATCTCGGCGACCCGTTCAACCATTCCATCGCGGCGGCCCTGGCCGAGTATTCTCGGTCCGGACCGGTCCTGCGGTTCATGCACGGGAACCGGGATTTCCTGCTGAACGGAGAGTTCGCGAAAGCCTGCCGGGGCCGCCTACTCGACGACCCTCATACCTTGGATCTCTTCGGAATACCCACGCTACTGATGCACGGCGACACCCTGTGCACGGACGATCTGGACTATCAGAAGTTTCGTGTTCAGGTGCGTAATCCGAGCTGGCAGAAAGGTTTCCTAGCGCTACCCCTCGAGCAGCGCAAGAAGCAGATCGAGGCGGTGCGTCAGACTAGCGAATCGGAAAAAACGCGCAAGGCACCGGAGATCATGGACGTTAACCAAGGTGCGGTGGAGGCCGTGTTGCGGGAGCATGCGTATCCCCGCCTCATTCACGGCCACACCCATCGGCCCGCCCGGCACGTTCACCAAGTGGACGGACAGGCCTGCGAGCGCTGGGTTCTCGCCGATTGGTACCGCAGCGGAAGCTATCTGCGCTGCGACGAGCGCGGTTGCACGCCGGTGCAGCTGGGCTGATGTCGCTAGCGGTCCAGGCCGCGCTCAAGGTCCGCGCGGAGATCCCTCACCGATTCCAGGCCGACCGCGATACGGAGTAGGCCTTCGGTGATACCGGCACGTGCCCGCGCCTCGGGGGAAATCCTGCCGTGGGTGGTGGTAGCGGGATGCGTGATGGTGGTCTTCGTGTCGCCAAGATTGGCGGTAATCGAGATCATGCTCGTCGCATCGACGACCCTCCATGCGTCTTCGCGTACCCCTTTCACTTCGAAAGAGACCACCGCGCCTCCCGAGCGCTGCTGCCTCGCGGCCAGCTCGTGCTGCGGGTGCGAAGGCAGCCCGGGGTAATGCACTTTCTTGATACGGGGATGCGCCTCCAGCCATCGCGCGAGCTCCAGGGCGCTTCGCGACTGCGCTTCCATCCGAATCCTCAGGGTCTCGAGTCCTTTCAGCAGCACCCAGGCATTGAACGGTGACAGACTGGGGCCTGCCGTCCGCAGAAAAGCGTAGATACCGTCCATCACCAGCTCGCGCCTGCCGAGTATCGCACCGCCGAGGACTCTGCCCTGCCCGTCCAGGTACTTCGTGGCGGAATGAACGACGAGGTCGGCCCCCAGATCGATCGGACGCTGCAGGGCGGGACTGCAAAAACAGTTGTCGACGACCAGCACGGCCCCCGCCGCGTGCGCGATATCCGCGAGCGCGCGGATATCGTAAACCTCGGTAAGGGGATTGGAAGGAGTTTCAACATACAGAAACCGCGTGTTCGGCCGCAGAGCAGCCTTCCAATCTGCCGGGGCAGTCCCGTCGACGTAGGTGGTTTCTACGCCGAACTTGGAGAGCACGGTGCTGAACAGCTGCACGGTCGCACCGAATACTCCGGAGGACGACACGAGGTGATCGCCAGACTTGAGCAAAGCCATGGCGGTCGCGAGGATGGCGGACATTCCCGACGCCGTTGCCACGCACGATTCCGCGCCCTCCATCGCCGCCAGCCTCTCCTGGAACGCCGTCACGGTGGGATTGGTGAAACGCGAGTAGATATTGCCGGGCGCGTCGCCCTGGAATCGGGCGGCCGCCTGGGCGGCGTTCTCGAACACGAAGCTCGAGGTGAGATACAGTGCCTCGGAGTGCTCGTTGAACTGGCTGCGAGCGATTCCAGCGCGAACCGCAAGCGTCTCGATGTCGTAGTTGTGCATTCGTCGTCCCGAAATAAAAAACCCGTCCAGCTTTCGCTAAGACGGGTCTTTGCCACGCTTTAGCCGTATTTGTTTTTACGCCCGGCTCTCGCCGGCGGCGCCCGCAAGCTGTCGATCAAATCGGCGCAAGCCGCACCTTACTATTCCACGCCGGGGATGTCAAATCAGCTCGCGGCGTTCAGGCGGCGTTGAGGTCCAGCTGGTTGCTCTCGCTCTCCTCTTCACCGTCCTGCCGCCCCGCATCGCGTTGCCGTTCGACCATTGCCAGATACTCGCTGGTCACGTCTCCGGTTATGTACACACCGTCGAAGCAGGAAGTCTCGAACTGGGTGAGCTTCGGATTGACGGCGCGCACGGCGGCCTTGAGCGCGTCCAAATCCTGGTAGACGACAGCGTCGGCTCCGATCTCGCGTGCGACCTGCTCGTCGTTCCGGCCTGTCGCGATGAGTTCGGCGCGCGTCGGCATGTCGATGCCGTAGACATTGGGGAATCGCACCGGCGGCGCCGCGGAGGCGAAGAACACCTTGTTGGCGCCCGCTTCGCGCGCCATCTGAACGATTTCCCGGCTGGTCGTTCCCCTCACGATCGAGTCGTCGACGATGAGGACATTCTTGCCCTTGAATTCGAGGCCGACCACGCTCAGCTTCCTGCGCACCGATTTCTTACGGATCGTCTGCCCGGGCATGATGAAGGTGCGGCCGATATAGCGATTGCGGATAAAGCCTTCGCGATAAGAGACATCGAGACCGTGGGCGAGCTCGAGCGCGCTCGGCCGGCTAGTGTCCGGGACCGGGATCACGACGTCGACATCTAGCGAGGGCATCGTGCGCTTGATCTTGTCGGCGAGAGAGCGCCCCATGTGCAGCCTGCTCTCGTAGACCGAGACCCCGTCGATGACCGAGTCCGGCCGGGCAAGATACACGTACTCGAAGATGCAGGGAGCGAGCACCGACTTGGCCGCGCACTGTCGGCTGTTGAATTTTCCGCCCTCGTCGATGAAAATCGCTTCGCCCGGCAGGACATCGCGCATCAGTTCGAACCCGAACGGGGTAAGGGCAACGCTCTCGGAGGCGATCAGATACTCGGTGCCTTCGTCGGTCTGACTGCGGCCGATCACCAGGGGCCGGATTCCGAACGGATCGCGGAACGCAAGCAGGCCATAGCCCGCGATCAGAGCCACCACTGCGTACGCGCCACGACAGCGCCGATGCACGTTCGCTACCGCCGTGAATATGGTTTCCGCGTCGAGCTTTTGGCCCTTGGCGGCGAGCTCGAGCTCGTGCGCGAGAATATTGAGGAGTACCTCCGAGTCGGAGTTGGTGTTGATGTGGCGCAGGTCCTGCCGAAACATTTCCTGCTTGAGGGCTTCCGAATTCGTGAGATTCCCGTTGTGGCCGAGAACGATTCCAAACGGAGAATTGACGTAGAAAGGCTGAGCCTCGCCGGCGTTGAACGCCGACCCGGCCGTGGGATAGCGACAGTGCGCGATACCGGCTGCGCCGGGCAGCGAGCGCATGTTCCGCGTGCGGAACACGTCGCGGACCATCCCCGGCCCCTTGTGCATGTGAAACGTCTTGTGCTCAGAGGTGACGATTCCAGCCGCGTCCTGCCCACGATGCTGCAGCAGCAGGAGGCCGTCGTACAGCAGCTGGTTGACCGGCGTCTTCGCCACCACTCCGAGAATGCCGCACATTTGCTCTGTTCCTCTTTGCTCAGCGATATTTCAGGTGTTGCCCAAGGCGTGCGGGAAGGTGAGGTCGTATCGCCAGAGCCGCGGTCTCGAAAGGCCCGGAGAAAAACGCATCACGCCAGAAGGACTCGCGCGGAAGCGGGGTCAGTCCCCCCAGCAGCACGACGACAAGCACGATGAGCAGTCCTCTCACCAACCCGAACACCGTTCCCAGAGCCCGGTCCGCGGGTGCGAGACCCGAAGCCCGGACGGCGGAGGACAGGACCATGCCCGCGATCCAGCCGACCACCAGCACCACGCCGAAAACGATCAGGAAACCTATCAACGCGCTCCACAGAGGCTGGAGGCTCTGCGGGAGGTAGCCCGCCACATAACTTCCGAAATACGTTGCAAGGATAAATCCCCCCACCCAGACCCCGAGCGAGACCATCTCGCGCGAAAGCCCGCGAAGGAGGCTGATCGCCAGAGACACGACCAGAATACCCAGCACGCCGAAGTCAAACAAAGTCATCTTTGCGCCACCTGTCCCACATCCATTCCCAGAGCCTTGAGCTTGTCCCGAGCCTTTTCCGCGGCGCCGCGGCTCGAAAAGGGACCGGCGCGAACCCGGGTCTGCTCGCCTTGCTGGCCTTTCATCCGCTCAGTGTAGCTCTTGATGCCCGCGGAGGCTGCCCGGTCCCGGGTCTGCTTCGCATTGTCAGGATTCGCGAATACGCCCAGCTGAAAAACGAACGCCTCGGCTGTCTTCGCCTTCGCGCGCGGTTTCTCCGGAGTCTTCGCGTTCTCCTTCTTCGCGGGCGCGGACCGCGCCGCTGGCTCCGCCGGCGCCGGCGGAGGTTCCTTCGCGGCCTGTGGAGCTTCGCTCTTCCGGGGCGCCGTCGGCGCAGGCTGCAGCGGCGGAAGAACCCGGGTCTTGAACGCACCGCCATCCTGGCTCGGAATCTGCACCGTCAGTTCCTGCGAACCGGGCCTGGGCTTCTGGTCCAGGATGATGGGCAGAACCACGACCACAAGCACTACCAGGGCAATCGCACCGACCAAGCGCCGGCGCGCGCGGCGCTTCAGCAGGTTGGCGTCGTCTGACAATCGAAACCGCTCCAAGTAAGCTGCGAATCGCCTTGAACGACCGGCCGCATCGAAGTGCTCCAACTCAGATTCGGGCTGCCTCGAATCCCCGCATGACTTCGGCTACGGTATGGAACGACCCAAAGACGACAATTCTATCATTTTCGCCTGCCCGTTTCCGCGCTGCCGCGTAGGCGTCGCCCGGGTTCGCGAAGCAAACGATTTCGCCGCTTGCTCCCGCATCCCTCAGGGCATCGGCCAGCCTGTTGGCAGTCGCGCCTCGCGGCACGGCAAGATCGGCAGCAAACCAGACGGAGACTCTGTCCTTGAGCGCCTTGCAGACACCGTCGATATCCTTGTCCTTCAGCATGCCGAATACGGCGTAGGTCTCTGGATGAAAGCCCATGCTGCCGAGGTTGCCGGCGAGCACGGCCGCTGCCCGCGGATTGTGCGCCACGTCCAAGACTACGGTCGGGCGGCCGGGAAGCACCTGGAACCGTCCCGGGAGCTCCACGCGGGCGAGGCCGTTGCGTACGTCCTGCATGCCCACAGGAAGCCGCTTGCGAAGCTCGTCCAGCGCGGCGAGTGCGGCGGCGGCGTTGGCCAGCTGGCGCTCTCCTCTCAGCGCCGGAGCCGCAAGACCGCCGCGACGCCCGTTCCGCCCCCAGTACATCCACTGCTGCCCCTGCTGCAGGAAGCCGAAATCGCGACCGATCAACCGCAGCTCTGCACCTAGCAAACCGGCGCGCTCGATCACGCTTCGCGGCGGGTCGGAATCCGCGACCACCGCAGGCTTGCCCGCACGAAATATCCCCGCCTTCTCCGAGCCGATCCGCTCGCGTGTATCGCCCAGGTAGTCCATGTGATCGAGGTCGACTGAAGTCAGCACGGCGCAATCGGCGTCGAAGGCGTTCACGGCGTCGAGCCGCCCGCCGAGCCCCACCTCGAGTATCACGGCATCCAGGGGACGAGAGGTGAAAATCTCCCACGCCGCGAGCGTGCCGAATTCGAAGTACGTCAGCGTAACGTCTCCCCGGGCGCGCTCGACTGATTCGAACGCTGCGCACAGGCGCTCGTCGCCGACTGGCGCCCCGTCAACGCGCACGCGCTCGTTGTATCGGAGCAGATGCGGAGAGGTATACAGGCCGACCTTGTACCCGGCGGCGAGCAGAATGGATTCGAGCATCGCGCAGGTCGAGCCCTTGCCGTTGGTCCCGGCGACGGTCAGCAGGACGGCAGAGGTGGATTTTCCCAGGGCGTCGCGCACCTTCGCCACTCGCTCCAGTCCGAGCTGGATGGACTTCGGATGGATGCGCTCGATGTATTCGAGCCAATCGGCGAGGCTCCTGCCGGGCATGAGGCGAAAGACCCGGATCAGACAGGTGAAGGAGCCTGCCGCTGCAGAAGGGTAAGGAGATTGGCGAGCTTGTCGCGCATCTGGCGTCGGTCGACGATCATGTCGACTGCGCCTTTTTCGAGCAGAAACTCGGCGCGCTGGAAGCCTTCCGGGAGCTTCTCCCGCACGGTCTGCTCGATGACCCGCGGCCCGGCAAAGCCGATGAGAGCTCGCGGCTCCGCGATGACCACATCCCCGATCATGGCGAAACTGGCCGAGACTCCGCCCATGGTCGGGTCGGTGAGCACGGAGATGAACGGCAGCTTGTGCGCAGCGAGCTGCGTCAGTGCGGCTGTCGTCTTGGCCATCTGCATGAGGGAAAACAAGCCCTCCTGCATGCGCGCGCCGCCGGTTGCGGTCACGCAGACGAGCGGCAAATTCTGGTCGAGGCACGCGTGCACCCCGCGCACGAAACGCTCCCCCACCGCCGAGCCCATCGACCCGCCCATGAACTCGAACTCGAAGGCGGCAACAACGGCCGCGACGTTCTTGATGGCGCCCTGCATCACGATCAGCGCATCCGTCTCGCCGGTCGTCTTTTCTGCCTCCTCGAGCCGATCGGGATACCGCTTGTCGTCCTTGAACTTGAGGCTGTCCACCGGCGTGACTTCAACACCGATCTCGAAGCGGCCCTCGGGATCGAGAAGCAAATCGAGCCTCTCGCGCGCCGAAATGCGATTGTGATAGCCGCACTTCGGGCACACGTTGGCGTTCTTCTCGAGATCGGTCGCGTAGAGCACCGCTGCACACGACGGACATTTGCTCCACAGACCCTCCGGGACGTTTTTCTTCGCTCCCGTTCCGGTGCGGTTGATCTTCGGTGGCAGCAGTTTTTGGAGCCAGCTCATGCGTCCATCGCTCCGCGAATCTCCCTGAGAAAGGCGGCGCCTTTCTCCACGCAGGTTTCCGGCGTGGCCTGCTCCATTTCCTGGATGATCCGGCTGCCGATCACGACCGCGTCGGCCACCTGGGCTACGGCGCGTGCCGTTGCACCGTCCCGGATGCCAAAGCCTACTCCTATCGGCAACCGGGTCTTGCCTCGGATGAGATGCAGCCTGGCCGAAACGTCGTCCAGATCGAGGTGCTTCGCCCCGGTCACCCCACGCAAGGATACATAATAGACGTAACCACTGGCGAGCCGGGCCACCTGCTCGACGCGCGCATCAGTCGAGGTCGGAGCAAGCAGAAAAATCATGTCCATGCCATGCGCGCGAAGCATCCCCGCCAAGTCCTTGCTCTCCTCCGGGGGATAGTCGACGACCAGTACTCCGTCCACCCCCGCCCGCTGTGCGCCTTCGACGAAGGGTTTGAGCCCCATGGCTTCGATCGGGTTCGCATACCCCATCAGGACCACCGGCGTCTCCGCGTTGGTCTTGCGAAACTCCGCGACGAAGCCGACCACTTGATCCAGTCCGACGTGGTGCTTCAACGCGCGTTCGCCCGAGCGCTGGATCACCGGCCCGTCGGCCATGGGATCGGAAAAGGGCACGCCCACCTCGATCACATCAGCACCCGCCTCGGTGAGCGCGTGCATCAGCGGTACCGTGATACCGGGCCGGGGATCGCCGGCGGTGATGTACGGGATCAGCGCTTTCTTCCGCTCGCGGGCGAGCCGCTCGAAGGTTGCCTGGATTCTGGACATGCTCTAGCGCACCACCGCGAGCTTGGCTCCGCCGCCGGTTCGCGCCGGTTCTTCGTCGAGGCCCTTTAGCCGCAGCCTCGCCGTGGCGAAGTACCCAGGATTGATCTCGAAGCCCGTAAAGCGGCGACGGTGTTTTACGGCGGCCACGGCGGTAGTTCCGCTGCCCATGAACGGGTCGAGCACCGTTCCGTCCGGCGGCGCGCTGGCGAGCACCATCCGTTCGATGATCTCGAGCGGTTTTTGCGTCGGATGATCCGCGCGCTCCGGGTCCTGGCGGTGCAGGCGCGTCACGCTCCACAAGTCTTTGGGGTTGTAGCCGACTTCGAGCCATTTCTTGCCGACGAAAATCGAGCGCGTACGCGCGCGCTTGGTCTCGGGGTCGTACGGGATGCGTACGCTGTCCACGTCGAAATAGTAGTCGCGGGATTTCGCGAAAAAACCGATGGTGTCGTGCACCGAAGAGAACTTCCGCGTGCTCCCGCCCATGCTCGGCACTTTCCGGTCCCAGATGATCTCGTTCACCATGAGCAAGTGGGTTTTCAGGTAGCTGAAGACCTCGGGACTGTGCTGCCAAGTGAGAAAAACGTAGAGGCTCCCGGTCGGCTTGAGCTTGGGAAGAATGGCGTCGATCCAGCGTCGGCTGAATTCGAGATAGGCCTCCCCGTTCAGGCGGTCCGAATCGTTGCCGTAGTCTTTACCCAGCCCGTAGGGCGGATCGGCAATGACGAGATCGACGCTCGCGTCGTGCACGCGGGCTATGCCCTCGAAGAAATCCAGGTTGAGCAGGATCGCGCGAGCGTCGCTCAAAGCTTGATTCCCGACTTTTCGGCGACGGTGTGCATATCCTTGTCGCCGCGCCCAGAGAGGTTGACGAGAAGAATCCTGTCTTTCGGCAGGCTCGGCGCGAGCTTCGCCGCGTAGGCGACGGCGTGAGCGGACTCGAGAGCGGGAATGATGCCCTCGTAGTGGCACAGGTCATGGAAGGCTGCGAGCGCCTCCTTGTCGTCGATGGTCACGTACTCGGCGCGGCCGGTATCCTTCAGCCAGGCGTGCTCGGGGCCGACGCCCGGATAGTCGAGACCCGCCGAGATCGAGTGAGTTTCGAGGATTTGGCCGTGCTCGTCCTGGAGAAGGTAGGTGCGGTTGCCGTGCAGCACGCCGGGCTTGCCCGCCGAAAGTGACGCCGCGTGCTTGCCGCTCGCGATGCCGAAGCCGCCCGCCTCGACGCCGATCAGCCTGACCTCCTTGTGCGGAATGTATGGATGGAAAATGCCCATTGCGTTCGAGCCGCCGCCGACGCAGGCGATCACCGCGTCCGGCTGGCGGCCGCATAGCTCCGGCATCTGTGTCAGACACTCGCGGCCGATGACCGACTGGAAGTCGCGCACCATCATCGGGTAGGGATGCGGGCCGGCGACGGTTCCGATGATATAGAACGTGTTGTTCACGTTGGTGACCCAGTCGCGCATCGCCTCGTTCAGGGCGTCTTTCAGGGTTTTCGAACCCGAGTCGACCGGCACTACCGTCGCGCCCAGCAGCTTCATGCGATAGACGTTCTGTGCCTGGCGCTTCACGTCCTCGGTGCCCATGTACACCACACACTCCATGCCGTAGCGCGCCGCCACGGTGGCCGCCGCCACGCCGTGCATCCCTGCTCCGGTCTCGGCGATCACGCGCGGCTTGCCCATGCTTCGCGCCACCAGTGCCTGTCCGATGGTGTTGTTGATCTTGTGCGCGCCGGTGTGGTTGAGATCCTCCCGCTTGATATATATCTGCGCGCCGCCGAGCATCCCCGACCAGCGCTTCGCGTGATAGATGGGGCTGGGCCGGCCGACGTAATGCTTCAGCTCGTATTCGAACTCGGCGATGAACTTCGGGTCCTTGCGGCAGCGCCCGTATGCGCGCTTGAGCTCGTCGAGGGCGTGCACCAGAGTCTCGGCGACGAAGACGCCGCCGTAAGGGCCGAAGTGCCCGCGCTCGTCCGGAAGATCAGCTATCTTCACGTCTCACCGCTCCGATAAATGCCGCGATTTTCGCAGCGTCCTTGATCCCCTTAGAAACCTCGACACCGGTCGACACATCCACGGCATAGGGTCTGACGCGCCTGAGGGCGTCCGCAACATTGTCTGCCGTCAGACCCCCTGAAAGGATTACCGGCTTGGCCGCACCCCGCGGCACCAGACCCCAGTCGAACGCGCCTCCCGTGCCGCCCCACAGATCCTCGTGAAAAGCATCGAGCATCCATGCCCGTGCAGCCGTATGAGGCGACAGGTATTTTAGCAAATCCAGTTCCGGACGAATCCGTGCCGCCTTGATGTATGGCCGCGAAAAACCCGAGCAAAAATCCGGTGGCTCGTCGCCGTGGAACTGCAGCAGCGTGACTCCGCACTCGCGGATGACGGTTTCGACCTCCTCGTGCGAGGGATTCACGAACACCGCCACCGTCGAGACGAAAGCTGGTGTGGCTGCGACGATGTGCCGCGCTCGCTCGAGCGTCACGCAGCGCGGACTGGGGCGATAGAACACCAGCCCGATCGCATCGGCGCCGTGCGCCGCCGCGGCCTCGGCATCCTCCGCTCGTGTAATGCCGCAGATCTTGACTCTCGTTCTCATCTCGCGAGTCCCAGGTCGAACGGCATCATGTCGGAGAAGGCCGGGAGGTTCCAGCGCGCGTCATACCGGACCCTAAAGAGGTACAGCCCGTCCGCCGCAAAGGTCGGCGCCGCGCGCCGGCGGTCGCGGGCGGCCAGGACTTCCGAAATCCATTGCGGAGAGTGGTTGCCTTTGCCGACGTAGACGAGGCAACCGACGATGTTGCGAATCATGTGATGCAGGAAAGCGTTCGCAGTGAAATCGAGAAGAAAATACGCGCCGCTGGCGCCAATCGCCGCCCTCTCCATGACTCTCATCGGGCTCTTCGCTTGACACTCTGCCGAGCGGAAGCTCGAAAAATCGTGTTCACCGATGAGGTAGTTTGCGCCTTCCTGCATTTTTTCAAGGTCCAGCGGCAGATAGAACCACCCCACGCGACCCGCGAGCAGCGCCGGCCGCACCGCATGGTTGTAGAGCACATAGCGGTAGGTTCGCGACGCCGCCGAGTAGCGTGCGTGAAAGTCCTCCGGCACGGGCGTCGCCCATTGCACGGCGATCCCGGCGGGCAGTTGCGAGTTTGCGCCGCGCACCCACGCCGACTCGGGTCGATCCACGCTCGTTTCGAAATGCGCCACTTGAGCGATCGCATGCACACCCGCATCGGTGCGGCCGGCGGCGGTCAGAGCGATTTGCTCTCCGCCGATCCCCGCCAGTGCACGCTCGACATGGTCCTGCACGGTATTGCCGGAGGGTTGCGACTGCCAGCCTTCGAGACCCGCGCCGCAGTAGCTCACTCCGATGGCCCATTTCATATTCTTCATTCCCAAAAATAGCAATCGGCGCACGAGGCGCCGATTGCTTGCCGAGAATTCCGGTGGAAATCAGCCGAGCGCCTGGAGCATCGTCTGGGCCTGCTGCTGCTGCGTGGTGTCGCCTTCCTTGACCACTTCCTTCAGCAGCTCGCGGGCGCCGTCCTTGTCTCCCATCTCTTCATACGCCTTCG
>Ga0137409_10002382_pt1 | contig 20168 bp, 14 predicted proteins | sample CZODoug1_16funga_FD_122059 | JGI IMG/M metagenome (GOLD analysis project Ga0137409, IMG submission 122059) | Vadose zone soil fungal communities from Angelo Coast Range Reserve, California, USA - CZODoug1_16fungal (Hybrid Assembly) | ecosystem: Environmental > Terrestrial > Soil > Vadose zone... | reverse complement strand
GGATACTTCCCATCCTGATAACTGCCAGGGCGGGCCGAGCCAAGATCGCTGAAATCACCGCCAGGAATGAGGCGACGTAGAACACTCTGATCCAGAGCTTACTTGCCAAAATTATCTCCCTCGCAGGATCGTACAACCGGCCCGGCCGATTTTCTGCGATCACTCTCGTTCAAGCAGAACGTAATGCCCAGAGAGGGTGCACGTTTCCTTCCTAAGAGCGAATGTGGATGGACTCCTGTAAAGTATTCATAATAAACGGCTTAATAAATGACCAAGCCTTGAGCTTGACTGGGAAGTGCAACATTTTGCCGCAGTTCAGCACATCGTTGGTAAAGGTTTTTCCCATACCTTCCCAACCGCGTTTACACGGACTTGGACCTAAGGAAATACCCAAACCGGGAGGGCTGGCTCGAGACTTTAGAGTGGGGAATGTTGTTCCCCGAAGTCTCCCCTCAGAGGACCACTCCTAGTTAAGTTATGTTGTTTCATTAAGTTACAGTGATACACCCCAAAGCCCTCCGCCAGGCTGTAAGGGAAGAAGGGCAGGGCAAATGCTCCATCGCCTTTCAGGCTAATTCGGCAAACTCAGCTGTATAGAGTGCGGGGCTCGCCCCGCCTTGTTGTTAATTGATGGCAGGCGTGAACCCGCCGAGGAGGTCTCCCATTCTTGGGTGGGGTCACATCTAAAGACCACTTCACCTCGGAGAAACTGCCTTCGTCGCCACAAACTATCTGCGGCGAGCCAGACACTCACAGTTAACGTTGGCAATGCCACCGGCGTCAATTTCACCGCCCAAAGCGCCACAGGCGCAGGCAACTTGACCGTGGATGCCAATGTATCGACGAACGGGGTTCAGGCCACCACAGTCGCTCACCGACACTCTCTACCACTGCGACCAATGAACTGTTGCTGGCTTTTATCGCGACGGACTATCTGAGTGGGGCGAACACCACCGTTACTGGTGTCAGTGGCGCCGGCCTGACCTGGGCTCTTGCGGTTCGCGCCAATGCCCAGAGCGGAACTTCGGAGATTTGGCGAGCCTTCTCCTCCGCTCAGCAATGTAACCGTGACGACGACGCTTTCGCAGAGCATGTGTCATCCATTACCGTCATGACTTTCGCGGGAGCAGATGCCACCGGCGCGAATGGCTCCGGCGCTATAGGAGCCACAAAGCTCGCCAGCTCCGCCTCCGGAGCTCCGACCTCGACTCTCAGCACTACCAGAAACAGCTCATGGGTCTTCGGCGTTGGCAATGATTTCGACAATGCCATCGCTCGAACCGCGGGGGCGAATCAGACGGTAACCCGTCAGTTCCTGACACCCGCCGGGGACACCTATTGGGTGCAGATGCAGAACAACGTGACTCCCGCGAGCGGCACCGCTGTCTCCATAAATGACAGCGCACCGACCGCAGACCGTTATAACCTGGCCATCGTTGAGGTCCTTCCAGCTACGGTCACCAACGGTACGCCCCCATCTGTGAGCATGACGTCACCAGCCCTTGGCGGCACGGTTACAACGCTTGCAACAGTGTCGGCAAATGCTGCCGATTCCAGCTACGCAATCACCGGCGTTCAATTCACGCTCGATGGCACCAACCTTGGTTCGCGGGTGACTTCTGCGCCGTATTCCCTGACTTGGGACTCTTCCAGCGTAACCGCTGGCACTCACTCACTCTCGGCCATCGCCTATAATTCCGCTGGAATGAACGCCACGGCTGCCCCGGTAACCGTTACGGTTGATCACTCCGGTAACCCAGCCGTGGTTGGCAGTTGGTCTTCTGTCTTAAACCTCCCAACGGTCGCTATGAATTTGATCCCGCTGAAAAATAACAAATTAATGTTCTATGAAGATGGCGGAAGCGTTACCATCTGGGATTATCTGAACAACACCTTCACGAGCGCCCCGATATCAGTAGACTTCTTTTGTTCCGGATTCGCGTCCTTGGCGGACGGAAGAATTCTGGTGGTTGGAGGCTACGGGGGAAACGGCAACACGATTGGCATCGCGAATGCCGAGATCTTCGACCCCTCCAACAACTCATGGACAACTGTGCCTAGCATGTCTTATCGGCGCTGGTACCCAACAGCCACCACTTTGTCCGACGGCCGCATCCTGGTCACCGCCGGTTGGCAGACCACTAACCACACCAACGCCGGCATTCCGGAAATCTACGATCCTTCCACAAATCAATGGACCAAACTGACGAATGCCAACAATCCTTTTGAAACCTATCCGTTCATGTTCGTTCTCCAGGATGGCAGGATCATTCACGTTGGCGGCTCGGAGTACGCTACGAACACGGACATCCTCAACATGTCCACGCAATCGTGGTCTGTTGTCGATTCACGCATTATTGACGGCGGCGCCGCTTCCATGTACTTACCGGGCAAGATCATGAAGGCTGGAAGTGCTACCGACAGCCAGGGCTCCGGCTCTTCCGCAAGCACAACGTTTGTTCTCGACACGACGCAACCCTCTCCCACTTGGCAACAGGCGCCATCCATGGCCTATCCGCGGAGTTTCCTGAATCTCACCGAGTTACCGGATGGTTCCGTTTTAGCTACCGGTGGTGAGACGGACAAAAACGGAGGGAGCATTGCCAATGCCGTTTATGCAGCGGAGCTCTGGTCACCCCCAACACAAACCTGGACCACGATGTCTTCCATGAAGACTCCCCGGGAATATCACTCGACGGCTTTGCTCCTGCCCGATGCACGCGTATTGGTTTCAGGTATGGGCTTCGATTTTGGCCAGGTGCCCGATGAAACCAACGCCGAAATCTTCTCGCCACCGTATCTTTTCAAAGGTGCACGCCCTACGATCAGCTTGGCCCCGGCACAGATTCAATATGGCGCCAATTTTTCGGTTACCACTCCCGACTACGAAAGCATCTCGAAGGTGGTCCTGATTAGGACCGGCGCTACGACCCACTTTTTCGATCAAAACACGCGTTATGTGCCTCTGACCTTTCAGCAAACTACCGGTGGCCTGACTGTTACGGGCCCCGTCGACGGCAATCTCGCGCCTCCAGGCCATTACATGCTTTTCTTGGTTAACAATTCGGGAGTGCCTTCGGTTGCCTCTATCGCACAGGTGCCGTAAACGGGCGCTCATCGCTGCGGCGAGTTGTATCGAAAGAATGAAACCCAGGCATTTAAATGATTGCCGAAGAAGCCGCGAATCAGCAGTTCGCGGCACCAGGTCCCTCGCGGGTTGTCGTCCACGTTTGCTTGAATTGCTAGGCCGCCTGCTCTTTTTGCACCCAACTGCCCGGTTTCGACCAGAGAAATGGCTCCCTGGCCGCTGGGATTTTGCAATTCAATTTTCGCTTAGATTCATTAAGGCCCCGGCTTGTTGAATTTCTTGCTTAGGCTGTTTCTCAGCCTAATCAACGGTAAGCTGGATGACATCTGGGCGACAGCTTGCCGCATCTAGCCGGCGGCGATCCTCTGACCTCTTAGGTGGCCCTTGTGCCGGCTGGATAACTAGCGTCAAGAAGGAAACGTAGAAAGTTCATGGTAGGGATGGCATGTCAAAGACAGGGGAATTAGAATTCGAGCCGTCTGGCGGAGCGCATGAACCTACCCGTAAGGAGACGAACGACGAAAGGTCTAATTATCGCTGCTACTGTGGTCCTTTTTTCTTGGAGCGTTTTCCGTTCCAAAGTCTTTGCTTCGAATGTAACCGCGAGCTGGTCTTATGACTACGGTCCCTTGCCCGCCTGTTCTGCCGCTCGGCCAACGGATTGTATCGACCATTTCGAAGTCAAAGATATCACCCGACAAGATAAAGATCCGACATTGATTCAAACGGTGAATAACCCCACCCCTGCCTTCGGAAAAATCGACGGCATCACTACGAAATTCCGGTACGGTCCACCCTTTGGCCAGATTACCTTTAGCGTCGTCGCGGTGAAGCGTGAACGGAACGGCAGATTCATCAACTCCAATCCATTTGCCGCCTGCGCTACGGCTACGATACGGCCGCGCGCAACCGTGTCTGTGCTTCTGGGCGCAAACTAAGGGAGGTTTCCGTTGCGAAAGCCTTCGCCATTTCCGGGCCCTTTTCCTTCTTATAGCTGGCCTCGGTCTCGGGGTCGAAGCGGCCCGCCTCGTAGCCCTGAGCCTTCATCTGGCCCATTTCCTTCTCGTTCGAGGGCCCCTTCACGTACTTGTCGGAGACGATAAGGGCCGACTTCGCGATGTAGGCTTCCGTGCCGTCGCTCCGCTTGACCTTCGCGAAGTTCCCCTCGTAGGCCTGGACGCTGACTTCCTCGCCCAGTTTGGCCTCCGCGATGAAGCCGCGGGTGGTGCTCGGAACACGGTTGAAGGAGGCGGTCTGGACGTTGACCTTCTTGGCGCCCAGGGAGTTGTCCTCGTCCTGCGCCGGCGCCGCCGGAAGCAGCGAGAGCAGGAAAGCCAGAGCGGGGACCGTGAAGACCATTCCCTGTTCTCCCTAGACCCCCGGATTCTAGGGGGTGCCGAAGCTTGCTGTCAACAATTGGACGTCAGTCGGGATAGGCCTTGAGCCGGCGCTCGGCCAGATCATGCTCGAAGATGCCGCGGGCGCCCGCGGCGACGCAGGCGCGCCAGGCCTCCCGGGCTCCTGCCTTGTTCCCGCCGGCCAGCCGCCGCTCCGCGATGTAGAGCCAGGCCTCGCAGCGCGCCTGGGCGGGTCGGCAGACCGCGCCCTCCGCCGCCTTCAGGAGCTCGGCCTCCGGGAGGGAGCCCCCGAGATAGAGCGGCAGCCCGAGCAGGTGATTCTTCCGGGGCTCGCGGCCGAGTTCCTTCAGCTCCCCGGGCCAGGCCTGAATCGCCTCCTCGGCGGCCGCGGGACGGCCCGCCCGGGTTTCGCCCAGCCAGACCAGCGCCAGCGTTACCGCGCGCAGCTCAAGATCGCTGCTCAAACCCTGGTTGGCCTTCAGCGACGCCCGGAACTCGACGAGCGCCTCGGCGTCGCGTCCCAGCAACAGAAGGGAACAGCCCTTCGCCAGCGGTATCGAGGGATCGGACGGCTTCGACTGGAGAGCCGCCGCATAGCCGTCGAGCGCCGTCGTCGCATCGCCCTTTGCGAGCACAATGGAGGCCTGCAGGATCCGGGCCTTCGCCATCTGCCCGTCCTCCCGGAGCGCCGCGACGCAGTCGTCGAGCGCTCCGTTCAGGTCCCCCTTGCGGTGGCGCGCCAGGGCGCGGTCGTAGAAATACTCCCCCCGCTCCTGCGTCTGGAGGAGGATCGTCGCCTCCGTGACCGCGTCGTCGAAATCTTCGAGCAGCAGCGCGCAGCCCAGCAGCTTCTGATGGACCGTCGTCAGCGCGGCCCCGGGCGTCCGCCGTTCCACGACCTCCACGACGCGGCGGAAGTGCCGTCGCGACGCCTTATACTCCTCCTTCTCCCAGAGGCAGATCCCCAGGCCGAACGACGCGTTGAACTCGTCCGGGTCGAGCGCGAGGCATTTCTCCAGCTCGGGGATCGCGCCGTCGAAGTCCCGGACCTTGATCTTCTCCTGCCCCGCCTTGAGGCGGACCTGCGACTCCTGCGGCGCGAGCAGGACCAGCAGGATCAGCAGCCTCATTTGTGCTCCATCTGGTACGAGCCGTCCCAGTCGGCGGGCGGCGGCTCGCTCATATAGCGCTCGCAGAGGCTGACGTAGACCTCCGACGGCCGGTCGCCCTTCTGGTTCAGCGAGAGGAACATCTCCCAGGCCTTGCTGAAGCGGCGCGCGCGGAATTCGGCGAAGGCCTCCTCGAACTTCTTCGCCCGCTCAAGGCGGTCCGGGGGCGCCTCGCCCTTGAGGCCGATCAGCTCGAAGATCCGCACCGGCACCTTCTTGCCCTTCACCTTGATGAGCGCCAGCTCGCGCACGTCGATCCTGTCCCCCGCCGGAACCCGCGTGGCCTCGCTCACGATGATCTCCGTCCCGAACTCCTTGTTGACGCCTTCCAGCCGCGACGCGAGGTTCACCTCGTCGCCGATCACCGTATAGCCGACCTGGTGCTTCGCGCCCATGTTGCCGACGGTGGCCATCCCCGTATTGAGGCCGATGCGCGCGCGCATCTCGGGCAGCCCGCGCTCCTTCATCTTGACGGCCATTTGCCGCAGCCGCTTCTGCGCGGCGATCGCGGTCATGCAGGCCCGCAGCGGGTGGTCCTCCTGCGCAATCGGGTCGTTCCAGAACGCCATGATGGCGTCGCCCATGTACTTGTCGATGGTGCCCTCGGTGCGGAAGATCTCCTCCGCGGCCTCATTGTGGTACTCGCTGATGAGCGCGACGAGTTCCAGCGGGTCGAGCAGTTCGGACATCGACGTGAACCCGGCGAAATCCATGAAGAACATCGTGAGCGCCTTGCGTTCGCCCTTGAGGCTGAGCGCGTCGGGGTTGGCGAGGATCTTCTCGACGACCTTGGGCGAGACGTAGCTCTGGAAGTCGCGCTTGATGCGCAGCCGCTGGCGGCCTTCGTAGAGAAAGTTCACGGCGCTGGCCGCCGCATACGAAAAGACGATCGCCACCAAGGGTGTAACGAGATCGACGATCCAATGGTTCGCGAAGATCGCCACGCTGGCGCCGGTATAGGCGAGCAGCAGGCCGATCGACGCCGCCCCTCCCACGGCCGCCGAGGAGTAGCGCGTCAGGAGGGCGGTGGCCAGCGCGAGAGCGACGGTGATCAGGAGCGATTCCGCGAGCGGCGCTTCGCGGAGGTATTCCCGCTCGAGGATGTTGCGGATCGCCGTCGCGTGCATCTCCATGCCCGCGACCTCCCCCACCGGCGAGGCCTTGAAATCGAACAGGGCGGCCGCCGTCGTCCCGATGATCATGATCCGGTCCTTCACCCGCGCGGGATCGAACGTGGTGACCTTCTTCTCGTCCTCGATCGACCAGAGCCCGCCGATCACTGCCGACGCGGGCGTGGCGGTGAACGTCGGGTAGAAGCGGAGCCCGATCGAGGCGTCCCGCTCCACCGGCACCGACACGCGGCCGACCGTGAGGACGCGGTTGCGGATCTGCACGGACTTCACCTTCTCCCGGGCCATGAGGCCCGCGAGGGCGAACGACGGATAGCACCGGCCCCTGAAGCGGACCAGGAGGCCGTACTTCCGGATGATGCCGTCCACATCCCGCGGCGTGGAGACGTCGCTGACGCCGGTCACGGCCTCGGCGATCGCCGGCTGCGGGAGCTGGACGGACGCGTAAGGCGCCGGGATCTCGACGCTGCCGTCGGCGTCGACGCCGATCTCATACTTCTTGAGCAGAGCCTCCAGGTCTTTGCGCTTGTCGGCGGAATCGATGGACCGGTTGCTGAACGGGGTGGCGAGAAAGGACGGAGGGCCTTTGCGGATGTCCTCCGCCCAGTTCCCTTCGGTCGCGAACTGGTCCTTGTCGAGGTGCGTGAACAGGTCGAAGAGGATCGCGCGCGCCTGCCCCATCGCACAGGCCCGGAACATGAACCCGAAGACCTCGCGCGGCCAGGGCCACGACTTCTTGCTCTCGTCCTCCATCCACTTGAGGCTTTCGTCGGTGATGGCGACGATCCCGATCTCCGGGTGGTCGAATTGCGCGGGGTCCCCCTTAGCGGGCTTGGTCCAGCGCATCCGCATGTCCCGGGTTTTCAGCTCGAGGAGGTGGAACGCTCCGAAGAGCTCCAGGAGCAGGACGACGGCCGCGACGCCCGCCCCCGTCAGCAGGGCCTGGACGGAGCGGGGTTGTTCTTTGCGCGCGGCCATCGAGTCGGATTATAGGGCAGTTCGTCGCAAACCGTCCCGGACACTTTGCGGCATTACTTGAACTTGACGCAGATGGCGGTGAGATCGTCTTCCTGCGTGACGCCCGCCGCGAAGCGCTCGAATTCGTAGAAAATCGTCCCCAGGACGAACGACGGCGGCTTCTGGCACTCCGTCTGCAGGATCGGCTCCATGCGGCCGATGCCGAACTCCTCGCCCGCCGGGTTCTTCCCCTCCTCGATGCCGTCCGTGTAGAGCAGGAGCACGTCCCCCGACTGCACGTCGATCGTCTCCCCCGCGAGCTGCGCGTCGAAGATGTGCGGCTGCGCCATGCCGATCATGAGGCCGCCGCTCTCGAACTTCCGCACCACCTGCTTCGCGGGCTGGTAGATCATCGGCGGATTGTGGCCCGCGCGCACCGACGTCAGCGTCATCGCGGCCGGGTCGAACACGATCACCGAGACGGTGACGAAGCTCGACCGGTCCATGTCCTTCACGATGTCGGCGTTGGTCTTCTTCACCGCCGCGACCGGGTCGGCCATCTCCGAGAGGCGGATGGACAGGACCTTCTTGGTCATGCCCATCAGGATCCCCGCTTCGATGCCGTGGCCGGAGACGTCGCCGATCACGAAGGCCATGCGGCCCTCGCTGAGCTCGACGAAGTCGAAGAGGTCGCCCGAGAGCTCGTCGGCCGGGCGGTATGTGTAGGCGATCTCGCAGCCGGTCATGATCGGCGCCTTGGTCGGCAGCAGCTTGCGCTGGCGCGACGCGGCGATCTTCACGCCCTTCTCGAGGTTCGTCGCCCACTGGGCCTTCTCCTCGAGCTTGGTCACCTGCGACTTCAGCTGCGCGACGTGGCCCGCCGACGCGTTCAGCTTCATCGTGTTCGAGTCGCGCACCTTGGCCTCGAGCTCGGCCCGCTGCTTGTAGCGCGGGTTCGACGGCAGGTAGTCCTTGCACTCGTAGTTCATGTGGCGCCAGACGCGCTCGACCGCAGCCTGCGTCACCGAGACGCGCGAGGCCATGCGGACGTCCTCGCACATCACGGCGCAGAAGGGGCAGACCCAGCAGTATTCCCGGTCGACGAACTGCCAGAGCTGGTTGGTCCCCAGTTCGCGGCGGAGCTGCTGCAGCTCCGTTTCCAGCTTCGCCGCGGCCGACTCGAGCTCCGAAGGTTTTCCCGGCAGCTTCGACGCGGACAGGAGGATCGGGATCTTGCTGCCCGTCCCGAGCAGCTTGAAGAAGCCCCGCAGCGAGTCGGGCGGATTGATCAACGCCAGCGCGTGGTTCTGGTTGCGCAGGCCCTGGGCCGTGTACTGCAGCGCCCGCGCGAGCGACATCGTCATCCCCGACAGCGCGCTTGCGTCGATCGCCATGCTTCGGACCTTCAGGAACACCTGCTTCTGCAGCACCGTCAGGAGGTCGTCGGTGAAGCGGCCGCGAAGGGTCACGAGGACGAACGCCCCGCGCTCGTCGGTCGTGACTTCGTACTCGTTGGTGCGGACGACGGTTTCGTGCGACGGCGTCGGAGGCGGCATCGGCATAAGGTCTGAGTGAGTGTACCTTTCAGCGGAAGCGGACGCAAACCGCGGTCATGTCCTGATCGCGATCGCTGCCGGCGACGAACTGTTCGGCGTCCAGGACGGCGGCCCCGAGGACGAACTCCGCCGGGGAGCCGGCGTTCATGTTGAGGATGGAGGCGATGCGGTCCGCCCCGAACATCTCGCCGCTGCGGTCCCGGAGCTCCTCCAGGCCGTCGGTGTGCAGCAGGAGGAGATCCCCCGCGTTCAGCGCGAAGCTCTGGACCTCGATCTCCTCCTCGAAGGTCGCGGTCGGCACCAGCCCCAGCAGGGGCCCGGGCAGCGCCAGTCGCTCGACCACCGGAGGGCTGCCCCCGCGGAGCAGGAACGGCGCCGCGTGGCCCGCCCGCGCGATCTTCATCTCGCGCCGCGGGCCGTCGATCACCGCGACCGTCGCGGTCACATAGCACTCGCGGTCCAGGTCGTCGCAGAAGTCGTCGTTCGCCAGGCCGATCGCGCGGACGATGTCCCCGGTCTCCGCCAGCCGGATGCGCAGCACCTTGCGCGCCATGCCCATGAGCACCCCCGGGTCCACGCCGCCCGGGGAGATGTCGCCCACGACCACCGCCATGCGCCCCCCGGGAAGCCGGATGAAATCGAAAAAGTCGCCGCTCAGCTCCTCCACGGGGGAATAATAGACGCCGATCTCGCAGCCGTCGAGCTTCGGCGGGTCCGGAAGCAGCAGGTGGCGGCGGCGGGCGTCGAGCCCCTCCGCCAGATGCAGAGCAGCCGCCTTGCGCCGCGCCGACGTGTCCCTCGCCCCGGCCTTCCGCTGCATCTCCGCCGGCACCTGGCCGCTCGACAGCACCCGCTCGAGGACCTCGAACGGCCACCCGTCCGTCTTCCCGTCCGCGTACGTGCTGCACTCCTCGTCCAGGTGCGTCGCCACGCCGTCGACCACCCGCTGGGTGACGGAGCCGCGCGCGATGAAATGGATGCCCGGGCGCAGCGTGACGCAGAAGGGGCAGAGCCAGCGGCCCTCCGCGTCGGCCAGCTGCCAGCAGGGATTGGTCTCGAGCATGGTGCGGACGAGGTGGCCGCGGTCGTGCGCGCGCCGGACGCGGTCCTCCACCTCCCCGGGATTGCCGTCCAGGTCGCGGTCGGAGACGGCCACGGTGACCTTGCGCTCCCGGTCCACGAGCTTGAGCAGGGCGCGGATCTTGTCCGGCGGCCGGACGAGCACCATATGGCCGTGTCCGGATTCGAGCCCCGACGCGTACTCGCTGAAGGCGCGGACCAGGGGGAGCGAGACGGCGTCGAGCTTCGACAGGTCGACCGCGATGAAGTCGGGCTTCTGGAGAAACTCCGCCAGGGAGGCCAGGAGGGTGTCGCTGTGGCGGCCGACGGGGGCCAGGATCGTGAACATCCCGCGCTTGCGGACGTAGAGGGTGAAATCCCGGTCGCGGGAATGGACGCGGGTATGCCGCGTCGATCCCGACTTCTCCGCCATTGACCCTCTCCTGTCCAGCTGCTGTGCAAATTCTACACCATCCGGCGGGACACGGCGGACGCCGAACGGCGCGAAGGCGGATTTATCCAATATTTTATGCCGGACCGCCGATTTTCATGTACAACCTTTCCGCGGGGGGCTTGAGTGGACTACCGTTGGGACGACGCGGCTGCAGCCGGACTCCAGGATGACCTGGACCGCCTTGTCTACCTCTCCAAGCTCGTCGGCTCGGATCCCGGCCTCGCCCAGGCCGGCGGCGGCAACACGTCCTTCAAGGGATCCGAGAAGGATTACGCCGGCCGCGAGATCGAGACCCTCTGGGTGAAGTCCACCGGCGCGGATCTGCGGGACATCGACCGCCGCGGCTTCACCGCGCTCCGCCTCGCCGAGCTCCGTCTCTTGCGTCACCGCCAGTCCATGGCCGACGAGGAGATGATGGCGTTCATGGCCTCCTGCATGATCGACGTGCGGCACCCTCTCCCGTCCATTGAGACCCTGATCCACGTCATCCCCCCCGCCCGCTGGATCGTGCACACGCACGACATTGCGGTGCCGGCGCTGACGGACACGCCGAAGAAGGACGCCTTCGTCCGCGAGGCGCTGGGCGAGGAGATCGTCTACGTCGGATACACCCGCTCGGGCTTTCCGCTGGCGAAGGCGATCATGGCGCTCGCGGACCTCGACAAGGTCCGGGGTCTGGTGGTGGGCAAGCACGGGCTGGTCGCCTGGGGCGACACCGCGAAGGAGTGCTACGACAACCTGCACCGCCTGATCTCGAAGGCCGAGTCGTATCTCCGGAAGAAGCGGGCGGCCAAGGACCCCATGGCGAAGCGGCGCCATCCCGCGGCCGAGGCCGGCGCGCGCGACGCCGCCGCCCGGACGCTCCTGCCCGTGCTCCGCGGGATGCTCTCCCACCAGCGGAAGAACATCCTCCACCTCGACGACTCGTACGAGGCCCTGCGCTACGTCGACTCCGAGATGGCCAAGCAGATCCACCGCCGCGGCATGGCGACGCCGGAGCACATCCTGCGCTGCGGCCGGCAGCCCATGTACGTCGACGAGGAGATTGCCGCCCTCCCCCCCGCGGAGGCCGCCGCCGTCCTGCGCAAGGCGGTCGACACCTTCGAGAACGACTACCGCGCCTCCTTCGCCAAGCACGGAAAGGGGACGGAGATGCTGGGCCCCGGGCCGCGCATCGTCCTGCTCCCGGGAATCGGCATCGTCGCCGCCGGCCGGGACAAGCGCACGGCGGCCATCGCGGCCGAGTGCTACCGCGAGGTCATCCGGGTGATGGAGATCGTCGAGTCCTACGACCAGTTCCGCTTCCTCGAGGAGGCGGGCGCGTTCGAGTTCGAATACTGGCCCCTGGAGCTCGCGCGGCTGAGACAGGGGGAGCCCGAGCTCGCCCGCCGCGTCGCCGTCATCACGGGAGGGGCCAGCGGCATGGGCCGCGCGATCGCCGAACGCTTCGCCCACGAGGGCTGCCATGTCGTCCTCACCGACCTCGACGGCGACGGCGCGCGCCGCGCGGCCGAGGGGATCGCGCAGAAAGTCGGCGACCCGCACCGCGCCCTGGGTCTCCGCGCCGATGCGACGAGCGAGACCGAGACCGCCGCCGCCTTCGCCCAGGCCGTGCGCGTCTTCGGCGGCGTCGACATCCTCGTCTGCAACGCGGGCATCGTCCAGACGGCGCCGATCGAGAAGACCAGCCAGGAGTCCTGGGACCGGCACTTCGACGTCAACGTGAAGGGCTACTTCCTCGCCGCGCGCGAGGCCGTCGGCATCATGAAATCGCAGGGCTGGGGTTCGATCATCTTCAACGCGTCGAAGGCCGCCTTTGCGGCGACCTCCGAGAACGCCGCGTATGCCACGTCCAAGGCCGCGGTGGCCGCCCTCGCGCGCAACCTCGCCCTGGAACTCGCACCCGCGGCGATCCGCGTCAATTACTTCAACGCCGATTTCGTCGACACCCCGATGCTGAGGAAGATGATCCAGGACCGCGCGGCGGCGAAGGGGATCACGACCGATCAGCAGGTCGAGGAGTACCGCAAGCGCAACCTGCTGAACGTGGGCCCGATCCCGCCCGAGGCGGTCGCGGAAGCCGCCCTCTTTCTCGCCTCCGACCGCTCCCGCTACACGACCGGCAGCGTCATCACGGTTGACGGCGGCCTGCGCGATGCGATGCCGCGTTGAGGAAGGCATCAAGCATCAGGCATAAGGCATCCGAAAGAGCAAGCCGGGCGACCGCCCGGAAGAAACCAGGGAGAGAGAGAGTCAGATGCCCAGGTCGTCGGGCCAGACGGAGCCGCCGCAGCCGACGCAGATCAGGTAGGTTTTCGCGCCCCTCATGACCCGGAAGTCCTTCCCCGAACGGGAGCATTTCGGGCACACGATGCCTTCCCCGGTCACCTTCCCCACCAGCTTTTCGGCGCGCTCGTTGTAGTCGTCCACCTGCTGCTGCTTGAAGGCTTTCGCGGCTTCCTCGCGCTGCTTCAGCTCGGCGATGCGCCGTTCCTTCAGGGCCCAGTCGACCTGGCCCAGCAGCCGCGGGACGGTCGGCATCCGCTCCTGGCAGATCGGAAGGAAGAATTTGAGGTCGTTCTGCACCCACGGGTGCGCGTCCTTCACCCAGGCGGCGTCCTCCCGGCACCAGCGCTCCCAGTCCGCCAGCTTCACGGAGTAGACGATGCCCCATCGGGCCAGCACCACGCGGACGGACTCCTCCGGCGGATGCTTGTTGACGGTGACGAGGTGCGCCTCGTCCAGGTAGGCCTTGCCCCAGTAGCCGCTGGTCGTCTCCGCTTCGACCCACATCTGAAAGTAGGCGCGCGCGAAGCGGGGCCGGTCCTTCCAGGGCGCGTAGCAGTCGAAGTGGAGGATCGCGTCGCAGTACTGCCAGAGCGGATCCTCCTTCGGGAGGAAGACGCCGGACGTGGCGAACTCGGGCTTGGTCCGGTCGAGCCCCTGGTCGCAGAGCCGGCACTTCTGCCCCTGAAAGCGGAGCGCGCACATGCGCCCATTCTAGTGCTAAATGCTTAATGCCGGCTGCCGAATGCGGTATAAGGGGGCCTCTCATGCTGACGCCCCTCCTCGCCTCCGCCGATGCATGGCGCCAGGTGTACGAACCCCACGGCTGGCACTGGCTGGCCTCGGCGCTCGTCGCGGGACTCCCGGTCGTCGCCCTGCTGCTGGCCCTCACGGCGCTCAAACAGTCGGCCCCGCGCGCGGCGGCCATCGGCGCCGTCAGCGCCATCCTGGTCGCGACCCTCTTCGTCGGCATGCCCTGGGGGATGGCGATCCTGTCCTTCCTGCTCGGCGCGGCGAACGGGCTCCTGCCGATCGGCTGGATCGTGTTCTCGGCGATGTTCCTTTACCAGATCGCCGTCGACACCGGCAAGTTCGAGATCATGAAGGCGTCGATCGCGCGGCTGACCGCCGACCGCCGCCTCCAGGCGCTGATGATCGCGTTCTCGTTCGGCGCCATCATGGAAGGCGCCGCCGGCTTCGGCACCCCCGTCGCGATCTCCGCCGCCCTGCTCGTCGGCCTCGGCTTCCGTCCCTTCCCCGCCGCCGTCCTCTGCCTCATCGCCAATACCGCGCCCGTCGCCTGGGGCTCGATCGGCACGCCTATCCGCGTGCTCGCCCAGGTGAGCGGCCTGCGGCTCAACGACCTGAGCGCGATGAACGGGCGCATCCTGCCGTTCATGTCCGTCCTCGTGCCCTTGTGGCTCGTCCGTGCCATGGTGCCGTGGAAGGAGACGTTCCAGGTGCTCCCGGCGATCCTCGTCAGCGGCCTCTCGTTCGCGATCACCCAGTTCGTCTGGTCCAACTGGATCGACGTCGGCCTGGTCGACATCATCGCGGGCGCCGTCTCGCTGATCGGAACCGCCGTCTTCCTCAAGTTCTGGAAGCCGGCGATTCCGTGGCGGTATCCGGAGGAAAAGGAGGCGGCCGAGAGCGTCTCCCACGCTCCGGGGGAGGTCTTCAAGGCGTGGCTCCCCTTCATCATCCTGTTCGTCTTCGTCGTCGGCTGGGGCGTGATGCGCACCCGGGAGAGCATCGCGATCGACAAGCAGCCGTGGGCGAACATCAAGATCCCCATCGCCGGGCTCGACAAGCAGGTCGTCCGGGTCCCGCCGGTGGAGCCGGAGCCGAAGGCCGAGTCCGCCGTCTACGAGCTGAAGTGGTTCTCGGCGACCGGCACCGGCGTCCTCTTCGCCTGCGTCGTGACGGCGCTGTTCCTCGGACATTCGCCGCGCGACTTCGGGCGCAGCTTCCTCTCGACCTGCCGCCGCATGCTGATGCCGTTGCTGGCGATCGTCCCGATGCTCGGGCTGGCCTATATCACGCGCTACAGCGGGACCGACGCCATCCTCGGCCTCGCCTTCACGCGAACCGGCGCCCTATACCCGTTCTTCGGAACCTTCCTCGGCTGGCTGGGCGTCGCGTTGACGGGCAGTGATACCGCCTCGAACGCGCTCTTCGGCAGCCTGCAGCGCATCACGTCGGAGCAGCTCAAGATCGATCCCGTGCTGATGTGCTCGGCGAACTCCGCCGGCGGCGTCATGGGCAAGATGGTCGACGCGCAGTCGATCGTCGTCGCCGCCACCGCCGCGAACCTCAACGGCCAGGAAGGCGCAATCCTCCTGAAGGTGCTCTGGCATTCGATCGCGATGACGGCCATCGTCGGCGTCATCGTGCTCGTCTATGCCTATCTGGTCCCGACCCTGGTTCCCCATGGCGTGAAGCTCTTCGGAGGAGGATGATATGGCCCGCAGCGTCGGCTTCATCGGTCTCGGCATCATGGGGCTCTCGATGGCCAAGCGCCTCGTCGAGGCCGGCCACACGGTCACCGTCTATAACCGCACTCCCGCCAAGGCCGCCCCGCTCCTCGCCCTCGGGGCGAAGCAGGCCGCCACGCCGCGCGATGCCGCCCTAGGCAACGAGATCGTCATCTCGATCGTCACCGATTCGCCCGACGTCGAGGAGGTGCTGCTCGGCAGGAACGGCGCGGTGCATGCGGCGGAGAAGAACGCGCTCTTCATCGACATGACCACGATCGCCCCCGAGACCGCGCGCAAGGCCGGGAAAGCCCTCGAGGGAAAAGGCGTCGCCTTCCTCGACGCTCCGGTCACCGGCGGCGACGTCGGCGCGCGCGAAGGCACGCTGTCGATCCTCGTCGGCGGCGCGGCGGCGGATCTGGAACGGGCGCGCGAAGTCTTCAACGTCCTGGGCAAACGGATCACGCACTTCGGCCCCATCGGTGCGGGTCAGACCGCGAAGGCCTGCAACCAGATCCTCTGCGCGATGAACATGACGGGCATCGTCGAGGCCCTGCACCTCGCGCGGCTGAGCGGCCTCGACCCGGCCCTCGTCGTCGAGGCCCTGGGCGCCGGGGCCGGGGGCTCCTGGGCCCTGGAGAAACTCGGCTCGCGCATCGCAAAGGGCGACTTCAACCCCGGCTTCTACGTCGACCTGATCCAGAAAGACCTGCGGATCGTCCAGGATACGGCCAGGCCCCTCGGTCTGCCGCTCGAGGGGACCGCGCTGGCACAGAAGCTGTTCGCGGACAATCAAGAGCACGCCGAAGGCAGGCTGGGGACGCAGGCGATGTACAAGGCCCTCGAGCGGAAGGTGAAAACGAAGAAGACTACTTCCGCGTCTTCCGCCCGTAAGCCAGCTCGGCGCCGCCGCTGAGAATGTGATCGACGCCCGTGGTGAACGTCGCCTCGGCGGCGAGGAAGAGGCAGAGCTTCCCCGCTTCCTCGATCGTGCCCATGCGACCCATCAGCTGCGCCGCGTCGCCGTCGGCCTTGCACTTCACGGGGTCCGGCGCCTGGTCCACCGCCGACTGCCATAGCGGCGTCCAGATGTTGCCCGGCGACACCGAGTTGACGCGGACGTCGTTCGCGGCCTCGTCGATGGCCAGCGCCTTCGTGAGGGCGGTGACGGCGCCCTTCGTGGCGACATAAGGGGTCGCGTGGATCTGGCCCATCTGCCCCACCAGGCTCGAGATGTTGATGATGCTCCCCTTCGTCTTCCGCAGGTGCGGCAGCGCCCGCTTGCAGGCGGCGAAGACGCCGACCAGGTTCAGTTCGATCAAGTCGCGGAGCTCCTGGACGGAGAAGTCGTCGATCGGCCGGTGGCCGGGATGCGTCCCCGCATTGTTGATCAGGCAGTCGAGGCGGCCGAAGCGCTTCACCGTCTCGTCGACCAGGCGCTCGACCTGCTCCACCCGCGACATATCGCAGGTCTGATAGAACGCGGCCCCGGGATGGCGGAGATTGATCTTCGCCTCGAGGGAACGGCCCGGCTTCTCGGCGCGGGAGCAGAAGGCGACTTTCGCGCCGGCGTCGGCGAAGACGCGGACGCAGCCTTCTCCGATGCCGCGGCTTCCCCCGGTGACAAGGACGACTTTATCGGCGTAGGCCATACGGGACAGTATAAAATGACCGCGTGGATCGGCCTCTTCTTTCTTGCCGCTGCCTCGAGGGGGATCCGCCCTGCACGCAATTCGAGCGCACGTTCCTGGGGACCGACGACCTCTACGCCGAGGTCTCCGTCGACCACTGCACGACCTGCGGCCGCGACTGGCTCCATTACCTGCTGGAGTTCGAGTTCCATACGGGCTCGGGCCGCTGGTATCGGGGCCTGATCGGGCCCGAGATCGCGTTCTCGCACCGGAACGCGGCGTCGGTGTTCGGGCAGCTGCCGGAGTATTGGGCGGGCGGGAGCCGCTTCGAGGGCCGGGTGCACCTGCGCTCGGGTCCGCTCGACGTCAGCCCTTAGCGGTCACCAGCTCGCGCTGCAGCTTGCGGCGCAGCTCGGGGACTTCCTTCTCGATCACCGCCGCCATCGCGTCGCGTTCCGCCGCCGTGAGCTTCGGGAAGGACAGGATCCCGACCTTTTCCAGCGTCTGCTTCACGCGCGGATGGACCTTGTCCCAGAGCGCGCGCAGGTCGTCGACGCGATCCCGCACCAGCAGTTCACGCGCATAGAGGCGTTCGAAGACGCCGGTGAGGCCCGAGACGATCTGCTCGCCTTCGGACTTCACGAGGCTTTTGATGATGAACGAACCCGCGTAGGCGAGCAGCGCGGCCGACCCGAAGATCGTCGCGCTGATCCACCACTTCACGCCGGCCCAGATCGTGATCGCGCCCGCCAGCGCGGCGAAGAGGATGCCGACCACGAGCATCGCCCAGAGCTTGAGGCGGAACGACCGCAGCGAGCGGCCGGCCGCGTCGATCACCCGGGCGTGAACCAGGAGCCGCTGGCCGTGCTCCTCCAGCTGCGTGACGAGGTTGTCGGCGCGCCGCGCGGGGGCCCGCTCGATCTCCTTCACGAGGTCCTCGCGCGCCGTGACGAAATCCTGCGTCGGGAGCTTCGAGGGGACGGCGCCGTCGACGGGGATGAACGTCGTGAAGACATACGGCAGGTCCTTGCGCGGAATGACCTTGCCCAGGTTCCAGCACAGCGCCCCGTAGGCCCGGGCGAAGTCGCTCAGGCTCTCGAAGCGGTCCATCTTGTTGAGCACGATCAGGAGCTTGTGGTCCATGCCCCGCAGCGACTGCGTGAAGACCTGCAGGGTCTCGCCGGTCGTGCCGGGCTTCTCAGGGTCGAAGAAGACCAGGACCACGTCCGCCCGCTCCGCGAACCAACGGACCGCGCCGGCGAAGTCGAAGCCCCGCCCGGAGCCTTCCCCGGGCGAATCGATCATGCCCGGCGAGTCGATCAGCGTGACGTCCCGCAGGATCGGGATCGGACGGGTCTTGACCTTGAAGTGCGACAGGAACTGCGGTCCGAAGCTTTTCAGGCCGCCGTACGGAAGGGTCGGCGTCGACACCACCGCCTGTCCGTCGCGCTCCTCCTCGGCGCCCCCGAACGACATCACCGTGAACCCGTCGTCGGTCGGCGCGAGCCCCGTCTTCTGCACCGGCGCACGGAGCAGGTAGTTGATGAACGTCGACTTGCCGGAGGAATGGTTGCCGAGGAAGAGGACGGTGGGCGCTCCGCCGATCTCGCCCTCATCGGGACGCCGCTCGAAGGCGAACTTCTCCGCGAGCGGATCGACCGTCTCGCGGTAGACCCGGCGGACGGTCGCGGCGACGTCGTCGAGCAGCTGTTGCATGGCCCCCTATTGTGGGTCCTGGGGTCCCCGGCAGCAAGGAATTGCGCCGGACTACTTGGGCATGCTCGACAGCAGGAGGTGGCGGATGGGCGTGCCGTTCTTGTCCATGAAGCGCAGGCAGCCGCCCCAGTTCCCGGTCTCGTTCGCGACTTTGAGGATGATCACGTTCTGGCCCTTCTGCAGGGTGATGCCGTTGACGATCGTCGCGTCCGGCTCCAGCGAGCGCGGCTTCTCATGGGAGAAGATCATCTTCCCGTTGATGTACAGGCGGCCCGCGTCGTTGGTCCCGGCCAGCACCTTGACGTCGCGGATCTCCTCCTCGCAGGAGACGTAGGCGACCGCGTAGGCCAGGACGTCGTCGGTCTTCTCCGCCGCGAAGATCTTCCGGAAGTCGATGAAGTACTCCGGCATGTTGTACTTCGTCCAGGCGTACTGCTTGCCCTTGTACATGACGTTCTCGCCGGGCTTCGGCTTCATCGTCGCCTCGTCGGGCAGGCGGGTCGCGGCGACTTCGGCGCCGGACGAGCGTTCCTTCTCCGACGGCAGCGGCGCCAGGAGGAGCCAGTAGCGGATGAAGCCGTCGTTGTCCATGCGGGACGGATCGCGGGACGGAGGCCCGGGCGGCACCTTGGCCGCCGGGGGGGCGACCGGAGCCGGCGGTGGGAACGGAACCTTCTTCTCCGGAGCGGGGGCGGGCACAGGAGGAGGGGGAGGGGCCGGGGCCACGGGCGCGGGCTTCGGCGCTTCCTTGGGCTTCTCCACGACCACCGGGGCGGGAGCCGGCGCGGGCTTCGGAGCCTCCTTGGGCTTCTCGACGGGCTTCACGGGCGCCGGAGCGATGTCGGCCAGGTCCTGGGGCTTGAGATTTCCTTTCGTCATCGCTTCGAATATCACTTCGCGGGTACGCTGCCAGATTTCTTCCGCGTTGTGTTCGACCCAACCGGGCTGGGGATAAATTTGCTCGTGTTCCTTCTGGGCGACCGAGACGGTGCGGCCCGAGCGGTCGAAGACGATGAATCGACTGCTGGTTGTGCCTTGATCGATTGCGCCAATGTAGTTTGCCACGGTACTCCTCCTGAAAATGCTTCTGGTTCTCCGGGCGATCAGTCCGCGGCGGAACCGGCGCCTGGGTTTCTGCCGGAAGCACTCGCGCGCGTTACGGATTGATTGCGGGACAATCCCGCGGAGTCCAGGAAATGATTGATTTTTTCGACGTAGCTGTGCACCGCTTCGCTCTGGTACGCGTCGCCCCAGTGCAGCTCCGCGGCCATCAGCGAGCCGATGGCGGGG
>Ga0137409_10002380_pt1 | contig 20173 bp, 19 predicted proteins | sample CZODoug1_16funga_FD_122059 | JGI IMG/M metagenome (GOLD analysis project Ga0137409, IMG submission 122059) | Vadose zone soil fungal communities from Angelo Coast Range Reserve, California, USA - CZODoug1_16fungal (Hybrid Assembly) | ecosystem: Environmental > Terrestrial > Soil > Vadose zone... | reverse complement strand
GGATACGCGAATGTCGGGCCGGAGATGCAACGGCGCCTGAGCCTACGAGACGCGCTCCTGAAGGAATTAGAGAGGCCGGCTGACGCAGCCGAAATGCTGGTTTGGAGAGAAATTCTGTGGGGCCGCGAAGCGAGAAACAGAAAATAGTCAGTAATGGCGATTGCAGGCAATGATCTTAAGCCGCTGGGAGATTCCTGTCACTATCCCACAACAGTCATGCCGTGACGCCACGGACACGACTGCCGGGACGAATAATCACATAACTTCGCCTGGCGCGCTTGAAGCCCCGTCAGGCTTTTCAACTCAAGGAGAAAAAATGGCAATGCATACGGATCCTGTTTGTGGAATGCAGGTAGACGACCAGAAGTCTACGGCAAAGTCCCAATTTCAAGGCACGAACTATCACTTCTGCTCGGACGAGTGCAAGCGGAAGTTCGATCAACAGCCGCAACAATTCGCCTCCAAGGCCGGGCGGGCAGGCGGCGGGCAAGGCGGTGGCGGGCAGGCGCAGGGCGGCGGTAAACGCTAACAGCCGCTGACATATGCCATATGCCATATTTAATATGGCATATGGCATATGTCCTGTCATTCGTAGTTCAACGCCTCGACCGCGTCCTGGCTAGCCGCGCGCAGCGCCGGATATATCGCGCCTATCAAACCGCTCGCCAAACCGCCGAGCGCCGCGCAGAGCGTATAACCGATTTCGATCTCGATACTCAGCCCCGCCCAGGAGGCGAGCGCCATCCGTGAGAGCAGCGCTATAAAGAGGCCGCCAGTCACGCCAATTACGCTGACTAGCATTGACTCTTTGATGAAGACCATCGCGATGAATCGTTTTGAAGCGCCGAGCGATTTCAGAATGCCGATCTGCCGCGTGCGCTCGGTCACCGTCGTATAAGTGGTCAAGAGAATGATCAGGAGACTGATCGCCAGGGCCAGCGCCACTACCGCGTCGAGGAAGACATTGAACGCCGCAAAGCCGTTCGCAAACAAGACCGGCAGATCGCGCGTGAAGATGACGCGGGAATCGGGCAGGCGCTCGAGGAGGCGGCGCGCGACTTCCTCTTGCTCTTCAGGCCTCTCGCATTTGACGAGGAACATCGAGCACATCCCAGCGGCGCCCAGCGCCTCCTGCATCGTCCGCAGCGGGATCATCATCCGCGCCCCGGTCTCCGGTTCGTAGACGCCGACAATTGTGAACTCGCGGTCCATCCATCTGATCTTGTCGCCGAGTTTCGTCTTGCGCGCCGCCGCGTATTTGACGTCCACGATCATCGTGTCGCCGGAGGGCGGCAGCCCCTGGCCTTCGACGATTCGGACGCCGGTCGCGCGCCGGAAATCTTCGAAATCGACGCCGTCAATCTGGCGCAGTCCGAGCGCGTTCCCACCGCCGAATTCCACATGCTGCGCGACGGCGGCGCCGGCCCGCACGCCGGGCGTCGCGCGCGCCTGATCGAGCAGCGACACGGGCAGCGAAACCGAGGTCGTCGCCAACGAGATTCCGCCCTGACCGTTTCGGCTCAACATAATTTCGACCGCGAGATTGGCGTCGCGCTGTCCGCGGTCACGAAGCGTCCCGCGAACCAGTCCAACTGTCAGCACGACCAGGATCACGCCAGTAGCCACGCCGGCGACGCTCGCCATCGTGCGTCCGGGGTGATGAGTGAGATTCGAGGCAACCAGGTTGTTCATACTCCTCCGGTACGGGGAAAGCGGCCGGATGATTATTCCGGCGCGCGAAACGCGAAGAAGGAAATTGTTTGATCAATTCATCGTAGAGCTGGAAAAAACTATCCGTCACGAACCGCCACTGATATTGCTGCGCCGTCCAACGCGCCTGCGCCAGCCTGTCTTTGCGCGCCGCCGGGTCGTTGAAGATCTCGCGCGCCGCCGCCGCGAACGATTCGCCGTTCGGCTCGGCCAGCCAGGCGTTCGTCTCGTCGGCGTAAGAGAGCACGCCGCCGGCGTTCGGCGCCACGAGCGGCAGTCCGGCGGCCATCGCTTCGAGCGGCGCGATGCCGAACGGCTCGCGCGGGTTCGGATGAATGAACGCGTCGCAGTCGGCGTATAGACAAAGCAGCTTTGCGCGGTCGCCGATGTGACCGAGCAACCGGACGCGCCCGGGCGCGCGGATTTTCGCTTCGTTCTCCAACCAGCCGGCGAGCGGGCCGTCGCCGGCGACAATCAACATGAAACCGTCCGCCAGGCGCTCGATCATCTCGATCAATAGCGGGACGTTCTTCTCCCGCGACAGCCGCCCGGCGTATAGCAGCAGCTTCGTTCTCTCGCCGCCTCCGGCTTCGGCGATCAGGTTTCGCCTGCTCTTTTCCGAGCGGCGCGCCCCGGCGAGATCGTCAATCTCCACGCCCATCGGACGAACGTAGACGGGGCGCTCGTGGCGCGCCCGCATCGCGTCCCGCAATTCGGCCGCCGTATAGCTCGAATTGGTTATGTGATAATCGAAGAAAGGGATGTAAAGATACCCAAGATGGAGTCGCGACCAAAGCCTGCCGGCGCGACTCCGGCCCAGAAACGCTTCGACATTGTCGTCCATCCTCTCGCAACTCATCCCCACGAGCGGCGGGCGCCGCAAGTCCGGAATCCAACCGCGTCTGAGCAGTCCAGCCAGCCAATTGACCGAATATTTGTCGCAGACCTCAATCAGGTCGGGCCGTTCGTCGCGCAGTATCCGCCACAATTCTCCGCGAAAAGGCGGCAGATAAGTGGGCGGCATCAGCAGGCGATAGCGGTTGTCGAACAAAAGAGCTCGCCGCGCCGCGATGTGGTAGATGCGCCCGCAACTCCCGACCTCCTCGACCTCGCTGCGCTCGCCGGGCACGATGAGCCGCATCGACCTCCCGCGACGATTCGCCGCTTCGAGCAGCGCGCGATAGAAGGCCCTGATCCCACCGGAAGTCTGGTGATAGGCGTTGGTGATGTGCAGCGTCTTGATCGGCATCGCGTTATTAGCCACAGAGCCACAGAGCCACAGAGCGGATATTCAAAGAAGAGAAGCGCTCATTTTCTCTTCATCTTCTCTGTGTCTCTGTGTCTCCGTGGCGAAACCATATTAGCCACAGCGCGCGGAATGGCCATGACGAAATCGAAAACGACGCGCGGCATCCGGCGCAGGTCGTCAATCAGAGACGCCCTTTCATCTCCGACGATCAAGACGCCGCGGCGCATCGCGAACAGATTGAACATGGCGGAGAAGATCGAAAGCGAGATCGAAGTCGCGACGCCCGCCGTAATCTTTTCCGTGCCGTTCGCGTTATGCAGGACGTATTCGAGCGTGTGATTGACCGCCGGCATCAAAATCATGACCGTCATTGTCGCCGCCCATGCGGGCTGCGCGCGGCGAAAGGTCTGAGCCAGCGCCCCGTAAAAACCGGCGAGCGCCGCGAACAACGCCGCCTCAACCGCCATCGCGGAAATCGCCGCGCCCAGCCCCGCGCCGAGGTTGGAGACGAAAAAGATCGTCCCGCGCGCGCAGGCGCTGAGCAGTGCCGTCTTCCAGTTCCAAAGCAGCAGGAGCCGCCTCGGATTTAGGAACAGATCGGCGAGCGCCGCCGGCACGCTCACATGCCGCGCTTTATCTGATCGCTGCATTGACGTCGGGCGTCGCCATGGGCTGCGGCGACGGGATCGAACCGGTTGAAACATCGCCTATTCGCAGCAGGCAATCTTCATAAGTTTGATAGACCTGCTCGAAGACGCTCTCCCACGAAAACTCGCGCGCTCTTTCCAGGGCCGCCTCCCGCATCCGATTCAGCCGCTCGGGCTGCGACATCAAATCGAGCGTCGCCTCCAGAAACCCGCGCGGGCTGTCGGCAACCATGCCACTGGGGCCACTGGGGCCACTGGGGCCGTTGCCCGCGCCGGTTTGATTGAATTGAATGACGGACTTCGGACCGCCGCGCGAGCTGACCAGACAGGGAACGCCTGAGGCCTGCGCCTCCAACACGACGTTGCCGAACGTGTCAGTCTGCGAGGGAAAGACGAACAGGTCGAGGTTCGCGTAGGCGCGGGCGAGCGCCTCGCCGCGCAAGACGCCCGTGAATTCGGCGCGCCGCATCCGCCGCTCCAGCCACTCCCGTTCGCTGCCGCAGCCGACGATCAGGAAGCGGAAATCGCCCGCGCCCGCCTCGATCAGTCCTCGCTCCAATTCGGCCAGGCGCCGCACGTTCTTCTCCGGCGTCAGCCGCCCGACGTATCCGATCAGGAACGCGCTGTCGCCGCGCAGGCGTTTGGCCGGAGAGAACGACGAAGTGTCAACGCCGCGCCGCATCAGTTGAGTCGGCCTGCCCGTCTCGCGCGCGAGCATGTCGCGCAGTTCTTCGTTCGGCGCAAGCAGCGCGCGACCGAGGCGATAGAACCGCAGTGATGCGCGGAGGCTTTGGCGTTCGGCCAAACTCGCCAGTCGCTCATGCCAGGCGTTCGGCAGCGGCGCCATTAACTTTTTCAATCGCCGCGCCGCGTATTCATGCAGATTCGTATGCCACGAGATGACCAGCGGCAGCCGCAGCCTGTGCGCGACGTATGCGCCGAGTTGCCCGGTGTCGTTAGGCCCGGTGATGTGAACCACGTTGGCCTTGAATTCGCGCGCCGCCTCTATCGCCCGCTTCGCGTGACGCCAGAAGAACAGGTCGTGCCGGAAATCGGCGTCCAGCCCGAAACCGAGGCCACTGCGTCGAAGCGAAAGCTTCGTCACGCCGCTTTCGACGATTCGTTCCGTGCGCCCGCCTCCGTATACGCAGAGCATGGGCAGATTGCGCCCTTCCGCGAAAGCCACCAACTGCCGGCTCGTGTGCGCGACGCCGTTGACCTCGACGAACGAATCGGGAAAGAACGCGACGCGCGGCTCGACTCTCATAGTTCACCTTCCCACGAATAGGGCCTATAGGACCTATAAGTCTTATAGGTCTTATTCATTCTTTGGCTTCCCATCGCTCGCAATCCCCAGAGCGCGACGCGCACCCAGGCGGGGCCGCCGCGCTTCCAGTAATCCGACAGCGGCCGCGCGCCTTTCCCCTCGAAGTTGATGAAGACGCGGTTGGTCCAGAGGAATTGGCCTTGCGGATGGTTCGGGTAATGGCGCAGCACGTCGGCGACGACCTCGAGCGTGCGCAGGACGCGCGATTCGCGGTATTCGGGCAGCAGCAGAACGTCGCTGCGCCTGTCCTCGCGCACTTCGGCGACGAACTCGGCGAAACTCGCGGCCCGCGTCAGGTTGAGCAAAGTGTTGGAGCGGCAGCCATGACGGTCGCCGCCGGACACCACTGAAAGGCCGAAATCTTTCGCCGCCGCCATGACGGCTTTGTTCTCGCGCCAGGGCCGGAACCCGTTGATTTCGAGCGCATGGATCCAGGCCTTGTGTTCGCCGAGGAAACTCCCCAACGCCACGGCGTGTTGTTGCCCGCCGATGAATTCGATGTCCCAGAGCGGGTGGTTTAAGACGACGAGAGTTTCGGGAAACTCGTTGATCCATGCGAGCAGGGCGAGCATGTCGCGCGACCCCGTATGCGGTCCAGACTGCCCGCCAATTTCGGTGTAGGCGGACATCTCCCGCATCAACTCAGACGCCCGGTCGGGCGGCAGGTTGTGAACGCCGAGATGGAAGAAGCCTCTGCCGTAAGGGACGGTCCATTCCACCGAGATCGGAATGCGCCCTTGCGAATCCAGCGACTGCAGCCACAACCCGGCCGCGATGTCGTCGTGATCGGTGATCGAGACGATGGCTGGCAATCCGAGCCGGCTCTCGATCTCCAGCGTCTCCATCTCGAAAACCTGCCGGGCCGTCACCGGCGGCGTCCACCACGCCCGCCCGAAGTCGATCGTTTCGCCGTAGCGCTTCATCTCGTTATTGTAGAAGCGCGAGAGGACGGGAATGCGCCGGGCGTAATGCGGAATGAAACTCAGCGATTCTCTGGAATGATTGGTGTGGCAATGCATCGAGACGGCCGCGCGAAAGCATTTCGCATAGGAGTGCGAATGATCGCGCCGCTCGTAGACGCGCAGCCGCGTCAGGTCGGATACCATGGCGTTCCTCCTTTTCACCGTGTTTGTTTTGGGTGTGAGGCTGAAGACTAATCGAACGATGTAACGTTCAGGTCAGGTGGAAAATAATTCGCGGTCAAGATTGCGCTAAATCGCCATTAAGATCGGTGGTTGGCGGTTAAATCAACTACTGCCAACCACCAACCACTAACTACTAATTCCCAGGTTCAGATATTCCTGCTCCACGGCAAACTGGCCGGCCCTCACCTTGCTGTGTTTCCTGAGCGTCAAAACCGAATCGATAATATGAATGACGCCGTTGCGGCACTCGATGTCAGGCTCTACGATGCGCGCGTTGTTGACCTGAAGCCCGCGCCTGGCGTCGATCAGCAGGTCGTCTTTCAACATCGTTCGCAGAGAATCTATTTGTCCCAGCTCGCCCGACGTGACTCTGCCCGGCGCGATGTGATAACGGATGTTGGCGGCGAACTTATCGAAATCGTCCAGCATCTCCTCAACGCAATTGCGGGACATTTTTGAAAAGGCCTGGTCGTTCGGCGCAAAGACAGTGATGTAATCATCGCCTTTGAGCAGATCAATCAATCCTACAACTTCGACGGCTGCGACCCAGGTCGCAAGCGCGCCCAACCCGGCGGCTATCTGATAAACGCTTTTCACCTTAAACCTCAAAGGATGCTCCACCCATAGCCGATAGGCTTGGGTGGAGAGGAATTTGAGACCGTATGCGAGTTGAAGGGCTTGTCCCTTCGACGAGCATACGGTGATTGCTTGCGTAAACTCGAAATCAAGAGACAAAATACATCCCTTGTATTATAATTCGTATCGTGAAATTGACCTTGCAAACACAACTCCTGCCAGATCGAGATCAGGCCCGCAAGCTCTCTGCTACGATGGAGGCGTTTAACGCCGCCGCTGATTGGCTGGCGGGCGAAGCCTTCCAGCTTCAGACAGCTAACAAGGTCAAACTTCAGCAACTCTATTATCAGAATTTGCGGGACAAATTCGGTTTGTCGTCTCAAATGGCTGTCCGTTGTATCGCCCAAGTCTGCGAAGCCTTCAGTCGTGATCGAAACAAAAGACCGCATTTCAGGAAATACGCGAGCATTCCTTACGATCAACGATTGATGAGTTTCAAGGGCGTTGATCGGGTTTCGCTCCTGACACTCGAAGGTCGGATCATCGTTCCGTTCATTATGGGTAAATACCAGTCTGAACGATTCAACGGGAAGCACGGTCAATGCGATCTGGTCAGGCGCAAGGACGGCAAATGGTTTTTGCTCGTGACCGTGGATTTGCCTGACGGCGCCCCGACTCCCGCAACCGATTTTATGGGCGTTGATCTGGGCGTTGAAAATATCGCCGTTGATTCGGACGGCGAGCGGTTCAGTGGCGCCGGCATTGAGCGAGTGCGCCAGAAACGCCACAAACAGCGGCAAGCCTTGCAACAGGCGGCGGCAAAGAGAAAGGCCAAAGGCCATCGCCCGAAATCCATTCGCCGCAAGCTCAGGAACGCTTCCGGCAAAGAATCTCAATTTCGCAGAGACGTAAACCACGTCATCAGTAAACAACTCGTTGAGAAAGCTACAGACACCGGACGCGGCATCGGTATTGAAGATTTGACTGGTATCCGCGAGCGGACTCGGTTCAGGAAGAATCAACGGGCGAAGATGAGCGGTTGGAGTTTCCATCAACTGAGAACATTCATCGAATACAAAGCGGCCATAGCGCGCGTTCGGCTCGTCGCGGTCGATCCGAAATATACGTCTCAAACGTGTTCTCAGTGTGGTCATAGAGAAAAAGCCAATCGTAAATCGCAATCGGAGTTTGAGTGTCGGCGTTGTGGATTTAAAACCCATGCCGACTTTAACGGCGCCCTGAATATCAGAGCGAAGGCGCAAGTCAACGCGCCTATGGTCTCGGAAAAGCGGAACCCCGCGAAGTACAGGGACAAGCTCCACCTAAAACGCGCTAGCGTTTAGGTGGAGTCGTTGACTTGCCCAGGGCCTTGTTCTGTTCATCCAGCCACGTCTTGAGCGGCGCGAAGTAATCAAGGATCGCGGTCGCGTCCATCTTCTCTTCGCCGGTTAGGGCCTTCAGGGCTTCGGGCCAGGGGCGGCTCTGTCCCATCTCTAGCATCTTCTTCAATTTTTCGCCCACCTGTTTGTTGCCGTAGATCGAGCAGCGGTTGAGCGGGCCTTTGTAGCCTGCTTCGCGGCACATCGCGCGGTGAAACTGGAATTGCAGGATGTCGGCGAGGAAATATCGCGCGTAAGGCACGTTGGCCGCCACGTGATACTTCGCTCCGGCGTCGAAGTCGCTTTCGCCGCGCTGCGCGGGCGGCGCGATGTTTTGATATTTTTGGCGCAACTCCCACCAGGCTTTGTTGTAATCGCCGGGGCCTACCTCGCCCGAAAAGACTTTCCACCGCCACTGATCGACCAAGTAGCCGAACGGCAGGAACGCCACCTTGTCCAGCGCGAGTTTCATCATCAGCCCGATGTCGGCGCTTTCGGGTGGACTGGCAGTGATTAAACCGATCTTCTTCAGGTATTCGGGAGTGACTGACAACGCGATGGCGTCGCCGATGGCTTCGTGAAAGCCGTCGTTCGCGCTGTTTTGATAAAGCGGCGGCTGCGGGGCGTAGGCCATCTGGTAATAATTGTGCCCAAGCTCGTGGTGGACGGTCTGAAAATCTTCGTCGTTGATTTTGATGCACATCTTCAACCGCACGTCCTTCTGGTTGTCTATGTCCCAGGCGCTGGCGTGACAGACGACGGCGCGATCCTGCGGCTTGGTGAAGAGCGAGCGCTCCCAGAAGGTCGGCGGCAACAGGGCGAAGCCGAGCGAAGTGAAGAAGCCTTCGCCGTAGCGGGTCATCTGTTTGGCGTCGGTCTTCTTCTCCACGAGAATTTTGGCCAGGTCGTAGGCCGGCGCGGTCGCGGCGGGTTTGACGATGTCGTAAATGTTGCCCCAGGCCTGGCTCCACATATTGCCGAGCAACTGAGCGGGAATCGGGCCGGTCGCGGGAACCGCGTCGCCGTATTTCTGTCGCAGCCTGGCGCGCACGTAAGTGTGCAGCGAATCGTAGAGGGGTTTGACCTGCAGCCACAGCCGCTCCATTTCCGCCGCGAATTGATCAGGCTCCATATCGTAATTCGACCGCCACATCGCGCCCACGTCCTTGAATCCCATTTCACGCGCGCCCTTGTTGGCCAGATCGACAAAACGGGCGTAATCCTTGCGATATTGCGGCGAGACCTTATGCCAGCCCGTCCAGGCTTTCTTCAACTCTTCGGGATTGCGGCTCTCGGCCATAATCGTTTCGAGATCGCCGAGGCTCAGGCATTTCTTCGCTTCGCCGCCCCGCTCCGGGCAGTATTCGAATTTGCCGTAAGCGCTTTCCATGCCGACCGCGATCCTGGTCAATTCCTCGCGCTCTGCCGGGTTTGAAGGCGCGGGCAATGGAACCGCCAGCTTTAAAAGTTTGATCTTGCGGGCCACATCCGGCGGCAGTTCCATTCCGTCGAATTTGCGCGACTCATCGGCCAGTTCTTTGACCGTCGCGATCAGCTTATCCTTGGCGTCAGCCGCGATGAGCTCTGTGTCGTCGGTGATGAAATTGCTTTGCACCCAGCTCGCGCGGCTGTCTTTGATTGTCGCGTCCAGGTAACGTTTCTCGGCATTCTCGATAAATTTCTCAGCGTCAGCAGCTCCCGGCTTCTGACCAGAGACGCTGTCGCCCCAAGCGGCGAAAAGCGTTGTCGCCAGCGCCGCCAAACTGAGAAGACAGCAAAATTGAATGGTTTTTTTCATGAATAACCTCTTCCGCTAAATGAGTTGATGGTAGGGCAACCAGGCGCTTTGCCTGGTCTTCCAGAAAAACCGCATCTAATGAGTCAAGGCAAACTGCCAGTTTGTCCTACCATTTCTCCGTTGACGATTGTCGCCGCCAAATCGAGGGTTGAATTCTCCTTGTCCCAGCGGAACAGGATCAAATCCGCCCTGCCCCCGATTTCAATTGATCCGAATTCGGCTCCGGCGCCGAGCAGTTCAGCCGGATTCGCGCTCGCCATCCGCAACGCGTCATCGAGCGTCGCGTCGGAATACTGAACCGTCCTGGCGACAGCCTCATGCATCTCCAAAACCGAGCCTGCCAGATAAGGCGAGCCAGGCAAACAGACGCGTCGCACGGGCGTGACTTCGACTTCGACATTTCCCAGGCGGTATCGGCCTGGCGGTTTGCCGGCCGCCGCGATTGCGTCGGTAACAAGGATGCTGCGCTCGACGCCTTTCGAACGCAAAAAACATTTCACGACCGACGGCGGCAGGTGATGGCCGTCGACGATGAAGCTCGCCCATAGATCGTCATTGGCCAATTGCTCCCAGATGTAATTCGGATGGCGATCAATCTTAGCGTGTGAACCGTTGCCGAGGTGGGTCGAAAGCCTCGCCCCGGCGCTCGCCGCATCGGCGATCTGCGCGGGAGTCGCCGCGGTATGGCCGACGGCGACGACGACGCCCGAAGAGTCTGCGCGCTCGATGAAATCAATCGCGCCAGGCCATTCAGGCGACAGCGTGACGATGCGAATCCGTCCACGCGCGGCGTTCTGCCAACGTTGAAATTCGTTCCAATCGGGCGCGCGCGCGTGTTGTTTCCGGTGCGCGCCGCGTGGGCCATCTTCGGGCGAAATGAAAGGCCCTTCGACGTGAATGCCGATCATGGCGCGCGCGAATTCCGGCGATTCGCCGGCCGCCCGAACCAGATTGGAAATACATTTGGCAATGTGATCGAAGGATTCGGTGATGATCGTGGGGCAGAACGCGGTCACGCCCGTTCGCCGGAGTTTTCGTGTTGCGGCGACGAACTGTTCGGTGTTCGTGTCCGGGTCGTTGAAATCAACGCCGCCGTAGCCGTTAATCTGAATGTCGATCAGTCCCGGAGCGACGCGCAATTCCTCGCCGCCGAGGTCGCAAGCTTGCGAGAGACTGGCCGGGTGAATCTCTCTGATATGCCCGCCAGCGATAAATAGGTCGACCGCATCTTTACAGTCCCTCAGTTTTGCCCTCAGTCTGAACATGGATTACATAATAAAATGTCAGTCCTCGGCTTTCATCGCCGCATGCTTCCAATTCGCGAAGACGAATTAAGTGAAGATTGAATATTGCTGAAAGTCCCAGCCACGAATGAACACTATATAACATAACAGTGTCGCGGCTGAGTAGCCTGTGCGGGTATAATGGCGCCTCCATAAATCCCCAGGATGATATCAATCCCAAAGGCCCAAAGGTGATTATGCGTAATCCGACCCCTAAAAGAATGCGACTGGCGTTTGCCATCTTTTCGGCGATCCTCTGTTTGTTCATCGAAGCGCAATCCGCCTTCGGTCAACAGATCAGCGGCTTCGAACGAATGAATGAACTCCGCAGGCTGCGCGACCAGCTACAGCTTGCCGACCCGCTGCATGATTCGGATGTCCTCGTAATATTGAACGATCGCGTGATTTCCGAAGCTGCGCAGCGACTCGTAGGGCTTGAATTTCTGATGTCCAAGGGCGGAATGTTGAAGCTGACTTCGATCCAGAGCGATTTGAAAACGGCCGCGGCGACATTCAGGATCGGGATCCAGGCGAAATCGTCCGTGACGATGAACCTGCAACTGATCGGACGGCTCAACAGCGCGGAGTTTCAAAGAGGCGCGCTGCGATTGCCGCTCAAAATCACCGATGTGAAATTGATGAACGGCGGGCTTTCAGGATTCTTTCTGAAGACGCTTTTCGGCGAATGGGTCAATCCGAGGACCTGGGACAGAAAAATACCCGCGATCGAAATCCCGATGGAAATTGCGGAGACGATGCGGATTCCCCCCGGGCGATTCGACGTCAAGGGCGACTTGCCGATGGAGATTTCAACGCCCGAATATCAGGCGCCATTGAAATTCAACGTCACGTCTCTGCTCGCGCTCGATAAACGCGCCGTGGTCTCGTTGCGGCTCGGCCAGGACGCCACGGCGAAGCCGATCCCGGTATCGTATGAGGACACTGGCGAGGCCACAGGCGCGAACGACGGCGATCCGGCGGCGATCGAGAGCGCCACGATGGCGCTCGAGGACGATATCGCGCGATTGAGCGAAGGTTTAAATTCGAAGGGCGATTTCCGCGCGGTGTTGAGCCGGCGCCTGATCAACGCGCTGCTCGCGCAGGTGACCGCGGCGCATAACGACGATCTCGACATCCACCTCAAGCAGGGGCGCATCCGTTCGGAAGATGTCAACGTCATCGTCAACGTCAAGAATTACACCGACGTCGAGAGCGGCGAGGGACACGCGGACCTGAGGCGACTCGACATCGAGAACATCACGGACGGAAAAGCTATCGTGCGGGTGAGCGGGCAGGGCGAAGTGGACGCGCAGTTGCGCGGACGCGAGTTCGGCGTGCCTTACGCCATCTCGCCTCACATGACTTTCTCGATAAAGGATCAGCCTCTGCCGCTGGAATTCGTCAGCGAGGGGAAGAAGATTTTTCTGCGCGCCGCGCCAGGTTCCACACTGCCCATAGACCTCCAGTTCAATTTGAAAATCGCCGGGCATGACCTGCGGTTAGACCGCCGGTCGATCGCGCAAGCCGATAAATGGCTGAACCGGGTCGAACTGCCGTCATTTTTCGACCGCGAGATTCCGCTGCCGCGCAGAATCAGAATCGACGGCGCCGGCCATCCGTTTATAATCGAAAGTCGAAACCTGAATTACGGGCTTTCCAACATGCGCATCGGCGCGAAAGACGACGCGATCGAAATCACGGCCGACGTCAACTTCGACCAGCCGATGATGATTCCGCCAAAATGATTCGGTATGAGAGATGAGCCGCCAAAATCAAAGCCCCAGATGAAATGGATGAAATGGATGAAATGGGCGACCATTTCCCTTTGCTGGACGGCCCTCGCTCTCGTCTTCACCGGTCAGAATTATGTCAATCAGGCATCGTCAACTGACACAATCCATTGGAAGATGCCTCTGGCTATCGAATTATGTTGGGCATATTCGTGGAATATAGTAACCCCGCTCATCCTTCAACTGTTAAACCGTTTCCCTTTACAACGCGGGAAACTCTCCCGCTCCATTGGAATACAAGTTTTTGCCGCTCCGTTTTTCTTCATTGCCAGTTCGGCTATTTCCGTCATCGCGTATAGATTGATCCTCGGCCCTTACCCCGGGTCGAGGTCTCTTTTCGACTCATTTCAGAGCGTCATCATTCATGGTTTCGCTTTCGGATTGCTGATTTACTGGATGATTATCGGTATCAGCCAGGCGATAAACTATTATCGCGGGTATCGAGATAGAGAACTGCTGGCGTCGAATCTTGAAACTCGTCTGGTAGAGGCGCAACTCGACGCTCTGAGAATGCAATTGCATCCGCACTTTCTATTCAACACGCTCAACAGCGTCTCCGTGCTGATGCGAAGGGATATTGACGCGGCTGATCGGATGCTGATCCAACTCAGCAGCCTGCTGCGCGTCACCTTGGCCGGAAATGCGGCGCACGAAATAAAACTCAGTCAGGAACTGGAAATTCTCGAACGATATCTGGAGATTGAACAAATCCGTTTTCAGGATCGTTTGATTGTCAGAACGCATATTGATCCGTGGGCGCTCAATGCGCTGGTCCCTCAACTTTTCTTTCAACCACTGGTTGAAAACGCCATTCGGCACGGAATCGCAGACCGTGAAATGGGAGGAATGATTGACATTCGCGCTGAACGTCAAAACGGCATGCTCCATCTTCAGGTGCGCGACAACGGTCCGGGGTTAAACGCTTCGCGCGGAAACCTGATAGAAGGGGTTGGTCTTTCGAATACGCGCTCTCGACTTGAGTATTTATATGGCTCCGGCAGCCGCTTCGAAGTATGTAACGCCGAAGAAGGCGGTTTAACCGTCGCCGCCGCATTTCCATTTCATACTGAAACAATCATTGAAGTTGAAGCGAAGAGATAACAACGCGGAAAAGATTCGAGCGCTAATTGTTGATGACGAACCGCTGGCGCGCGAAGGAATCCGTATACGGCTCAAAAAAGAGCCGGATATCGAAGTGATTGGCGAGTGCGGAAACGGGTGGGAGGCTGTGACAATCATCCTGCGCGACGTTCCCGACCTGGTCTTTCTCGATATTCAAATGCCCAGGCTGGACGGTTTCGGGGTGATCGAGGCCGTCGGCGTAAGACAGATGCCGCATGTCATTTTCGTCACTGCATATGATGAACACGCGCTGCGGGCTTTCGAAGTGAGCGCTCTCGATTATTTGCTGAAGCCTGTTGATGGGGAGCGTTTTTTCGAAGCGCTCGAACGAGCCAGGAATCGGATTCGCGGCAAAAACCTCGAAGCGATTAGCGCACAGTTGGGTAAAATGCTGGCGGCTCTTAAAGCCGAAAGAAAATATCTTGAACGGTTGTCTATCAAGTCCACCGGTAAATCCGGCGGCCGCGTCATATTTCTGGGCGTAGACGAAATTGATTGGATCGGGGCCGCTGACAACTACGTCCAAATCCACGCCGGGCGTTAATCACACCTCCTGCACGCCACAATGAACAATCTGGAGAGCAGGCTCGATCCCGATAAATTTCTCCGCATTCATCGCTCAGCTATAGTCAATATCGGGCGGATAAAAGAATTGCATCCGATGTTTCATGGCGAATACCAAATCATCTTAAAAGACGGCACGCAACTGGCGTCAGGCCGCGGCTATCGAGCGAACCTTCAAAAACTCCTCAACAATCTCTAGCATCGAAAAGCGCTGACATTTTACCTGGCGGATCAGCCATCCTGCCCTGGAGAACCGTTGCTTACCCAAAATCTGTTCCGGAATTCGTTGATTCCGCCTATCGTGCGCGGGCGTGCAGTTCGCGTATTTAAATCAAAATGAGGAGATGAACTATGGCGATTCACGAAAATACCGAAAAGCTGATCTCGTTGGCTAAGTGGAGAAGAGGCGTCTTTCTCGCGCTTGCCGTAACCTGCATTATGACTTGGAGTCTATCTTCGTGGGCCAAGCCTGACGACGCCGTTCCATATCCTGTCGGCTACCGTCAGTGGGCGCATGTGAAGAGCACAATCATTGGCCCAAAGAGCTCTCTCTATGAAAAAATCGGGGGAATCCAGCACATCTATGCGAATGAAAAAGGAATGGAAGGGTACGGCGCCGGTCGCTTCCCCGAGGGTTCAATTCTTATATACGACTTCCTTAAAACAGAAGAGGACGCCAATTCTCCGGGCGTAACACATGAAGGATCGCGACGATTCACCAGCGTCATGGTAAAGGACAGCAAACGATACGCGGCGACCGGAGGCTGGGGCTTTGAGGAATTCAGAGGCGACAGCCAAACTGATCGAATGATAGGCGCAGAGGCTCCGACGAAGTGTTACGCCTGTCATACCTCGCAAAAAGATCGCGATTACGTCTTTAGCGCATTTCGTAAGTGAAAAACACTTCAAATCAAACCAAGGGGATATCGCAATGACGAAACGTGAAGATGTTAAAGAGCGGACCTCGTTATTTGGACGGAGAAGAATGAGAATTGCCGTCCTTATTGCGACTGTGATCGTGACTCTTGGCTTATACGCGTGGGCCAAGCCAAACGACGAGGTTCCATATCCCGCGGGATACCGTACGTGGACGCATGTGAGAAGCGCGTTGGTCGGCCCACAGAGTCCCGCCTTTGAAAATTCCGGAGGAATCCATCACATTTACGCGAACGAAAAAGCGATGGAGGGATACCATACCGGACGGTATCCCGACGGTTCGGTTATTGTGGCCGACTTCCTTGAAACGCGGGAGAACGCAGGCGTGACGACGGAAGGGCCGCGGCGTCGCATTGATGTGATGGTAAAAGACAGTAAACGGAACGCCGCGACCGGGGGCTGGGGCTTTGAGCAATTCAGAGGCGACAGCCAAACGGATCGAGTGGTAACCGCGGAAATCGCGACGAAGTGTTTCGCTTGCCACGGTAAGCAAAAAGAGCGCGATTCTGTGTTCAGCGAATTTCGTAAGTGATCACCACCCGATCGCGCAGCCGTCTTTGCGCGGGTCCGATCCTCCGAAGAGCGCTCCCGTCTTTGGATCGATCATAATTGCCTGATAGCCGCCGAACATTCCTGGCGAGATGGTCAGCCGGTGGCCTTTGGCTTCGAGCGCCTTTCGCGCGTCGGCGCCGATCGCCGATTCGAGCGCGAGTCCGCTGTCGAAATGTCTGAAGCGCGGCTGCTCGCCCGCTCGCTGAACGTCCATCCCGAAATCGATGATGTTGAGCAGGACCTGGACGTGCCCTTGCGCCTGCATGTCGCCGCCCATCACGCCGAACGAGAGCCACGGCTTGCCGTCTTTGAAAACCATCGCGGGAATGATCGTGTGGAAGGGGCGTTTGCCGCCTTCGAGCCGGTTGGGCGATTGGGGGTCGAATGAAAATCCCGCGCCGCGATTGTGCAGGACGATCCCGGTGTCGCCCGCGACCAGACCCGATCCGAACGCGCTGAAGATGCTCTGGATGAACGAAACGACGTTGCGGTCTTTATCAACCACCGTCAGGTAAATAGTGTCTTCGCCGCCGCGCGGCTCGGTCGCGGGAGGATTGGCGACGCGCCCCGCGTCAATACGCTTGCGCATCTCCGCGGCGTAATCTTTCGAGAGCAGCTTGTCGAGCGGCGCCTGATAGAACGCCGGGTCGGCGATGTGGCGCGCGCGGTCAATGAATGCCTGCTTTTTGGCCTCGACCAGCAGGTGCAGATACTCGGCCGTGTTGTGGCCGAGCTTGCCGAGGTCGAAACCTTCCAGGATGTTGAGCATTTCGAGCGCGGCCAGTCCCTGCCCGTTCGGCGGCATCTCGTAGACGATGTAGCCGCGATAATTCACGTTGATCGGGTCGACCCAGTTCGACGTCTGGTTGGCGAAATCGCGCAGCGTGTGGAAGCCGCCCTTCTCCTGCGCGAACTTCACAATTTTGGCCGCGATTTCGCCGCGATAGAAGGCGTCAGGCCCGGCCGCGGCGATCTTCTTCAGCGTGCCGGCCAGATTTTTGTTGACGAAGATTTCGCCAGGCTCAGGCGGTCTGCCTTGCGGCAAAAAGGTCGCGGCAAAATCCGGTTGATCTTTGTGGCTCAATCCGGCCTGCCAGTCGGAGGCGATGACGTCGGTGACGGGGAAGCCGCGCTCGGCGTATTCGATGGCCGGCTGCAAGACCTGCGCGAGATTCATCGTCCCGTAGCGCTCCAGCAGCTTCGCCCACCCGTCAACCGCGCCCGGAACCGTGACGGTGTGGATCCCGTCCGAGGGCATTCGATTAACGCCGCGTCGCTTCAGTTCATCAATACTGATGGCCTGGGGCGAGCGCCCGCTGGCGTTGATTCCTTTCAACTCTTTGCGCTTCGCGTCCCAGACGATTGCGAACAGGTCGCCGCCAGGGCTGACCATCATCGGTTCGACCACGCAGAGCACGGCCGCCGCCGCGACCGCCGCATCGATCGCGTTGCCGCCCGCTTGCAAGATGCGAAGCCCGGCGGCCGAAGCCAGAGGCTGGCTGGTCGCGATCATCCCGTTCATCGCGCGAACGGCCGAACGCGTCTTACCGCCCGTCAAGGCGGGCTTATCTCCAACCTGATTCTGCGAATTGACAGGGATCATAGAGGAAGCGAAAAGAATTGTGACGACAGTCAAGGCTATTGTTTTCGTGCGGAGCATAATTTTCTCAGGTGTCAGGTGTCAGGTTTCAGGCCAGAGTCTGCGGCGTCATTCCTTATCTGACACCTGACACCTGACACCTGACACCTGAATTTTGTTTTTTTACGGCGACTTCGTCAGACTGATCTTCGCGAATGACGGCTTTGCGCCGGAGGCTTGCGACTTCCTGGCCGCCTCTTCGACTTCGGCCATCACACGCAGAAGGTTCTCGCCCAGAACCTTTTTCACGTCGGCGTCGGAATAGCCGCGTTTGAGCAACTCATAAGTGATCACGGGCAGCTTTGAAACATCTTCCATACCGGCGGGCAGCAATCCGTCGACGCCGTCGAAATCGGAGCCGATGCCCACGTGGTCAATGCCGGCCACTTTGATCGCGTGCTCGAAATGCCGCATCAGCATGTCCAGCGTCGCGGTGTTTGCAGGCTTTGCGGGCGCCGGCATTCCCGGCCTGGCGTATTCGGTGTTGATGAAGCCGTTGTAGAAGTTGATCATCACGACGCCGCGGTTTTTGGCCAGGGCTTTGAGCATATCGTCGGTCGGATTGCGCGGGACGTTGGTCAGCGCGCGGCAGGAGGAGTGCGAAGCGATGACCGGCGCCTGCGTGGTTTCGATCACGTCCCAGAACGTTTCGTCGCCCACGTGCGAGACGTCCACCATCATTCCGAGCCGGTTCATCTCGCGCACGACCTCGCGCCCGAAATCGCTCAACCCGCCGTGCCGCTTCTCCGCCGGGCTGTTGATGCCGCCGGCGGAATCGGCCCAGTTGTTGGTGTTGGTGTGCGTCAAGGTCATGTACCGCACTCCGAGCCGGTAGAACTGCCGCAGCGCCGAGAGGCTGTCTTCGATGGCGTGCCCGCCCTCGATGCCCATCAGCGCTGAGATCTTGCCGCTTTTATGAATGCGGCGGATGTCGTCGGAGGTGAAGGCCATTTCGAGCGATTCGGGATGGCGGCGCGCCTGCTCGTAGACGCCGTCAATCATGTCCAGCGCGCGACGCGCGGCCCCGCCTTCTTTGGCGTATTTGGCCGCGACATAAATCGCGAAGAATTCGGCGTCCAATCCGCCTTCCTTCATTCGCGGGATGTCGGTCTGAACCTTGCCGCTCGTGTCCCGCGCGCCGAGATCGAAACCTTCATCGGTCATCGGCGACGTGACGTCGTTGTGCGTGTCTACGACAATCGCCTCGCGGTGCAATTTCATCGCGCGCTCGCGCAGCTTGGCGTCTTCGGTCTGAGAGTCTTCCGCCGTAAACAATGAACACCCGATAAAAAGTAATAAAACGAATGATGCGATCCAATGATTCATATTATGTTTTATGGCGTTTTTCATATGCATATACGGGACGGCAAGCGGTACAGTACGGGGAGCGTCAGCGACCTGAGCATCGATTATGAGGCTTCATCATCTACGCTCAGGTCGCTGACGCTCCCCGTACTGTATCGGAAGATCGCGCCACTTTCCCATACACCCATCTGCAAAACGATCTAGTTGGCTGCCGCGGCTATCTTCGCCGTCGAAGGTTTCACCCCTGAAGCCTGCAACCCTTTCGCCACGCGCTCGACTTCGGCCATCGTGCGCAGGAAATTTTCGCCCAGAACTTTCTTCACGTCGGCGTCGGAATAGCCTCGTTTGAGCAGTTCATAAGTGATCGCGGGCAATTTCGAGATTTCCTCCATGCCTTCGGGCAATTGGCCGCCGACGCCGTCGAAATCTGAGCCGATGCCCACGTGGTCAACGCCTGCTACCTTGGCGATGTGAACGAAGTGGTCGATCAGCATGTCGAGCGTGACCTGAGGCGGTGGGCCCTGCAATTCGCGCAGCCTGGCGCGCATCGTCGCCTGGTCGCCGCTGTATTGATTGCGAATCTCGTCCATCTTCGCCTGCGTTTCGGGGCTTGGCTTGATGGCCTTCGTATTGACGAAACTCTTGCCGAAATTGACCATCACGACGCCGCCTTTTTTCGCCACGGCCTTGAGCATGTCGTCGGTCATGTTTCGCGGCGCATCGGTCAACGCCCGAGCCGACGAATGCGAGGCGATGACCGGGGCCTGGCTCGTTTCAATCGCGTCCCAAAACGTTTTGTCCGAGACGTGCGAGATGTCCACCATCATCCCTAAACGATTCATCTCGCGCACGACCTCACGCCCGAAATCGGTCAGCCCGTTATGATGTTTGACGTTCGGATTGCTGGTGTCGCCAGACGAATCGGCCCAGTTGTTGGTGTTGCTGTGCGTCAAGGTCATGTACCGCACTCCGAGCCGGTAGAACTGCCGTAGAGCTGAGAGGCTGTCTTCAATGGCGTGCCCGCCCTCGATGCCCATCAGCGCTGAGATCTTGCCGTTTTTATGAATGCGGCGAATGTCGTCGGAGGTGAAGGCCATTTCGAGCGATTCGGGATGGCGGCGCGCCTGCTCGTAGACGCCGTCAATCATGTC
>Ga0137409_10002378_pt1 | contig 20185 bp, 15 predicted proteins | sample CZODoug1_16funga_FD_122059 | JGI IMG/M metagenome (GOLD analysis project Ga0137409, IMG submission 122059) | Vadose zone soil fungal communities from Angelo Coast Range Reserve, California, USA - CZODoug1_16fungal (Hybrid Assembly) | ecosystem: Environmental > Terrestrial > Soil > Vadose zone... | reverse complement strand
TTCAGCGCTTCGTGCTCCGTTCCGTACGACCACGGGTCCTGGTCGGGCGTGCCGAAGGTCGTGTGCGTGCGCATGAAGGGATAGAACACACCAAGCTGCAGCCAGCGCGTGTAGAGCTCGGCGCTCGGCGCTTCGGCAAAACCGCCGATGTCGACGCCGACAAAGGGCAGTCCGGAGAGGCCCATGCCGAGCAATAACGGAATCGACCCGCGCAGGTGGGTCCACTCGCTCACGTTGTCGCCGGCCCACACCGCCGCGTAGCGCTGGCCCCCGGCATAGGTCGCGCGCGTCAGGACGAACGGCCGCGAATCGGGACGGAGACGCTGCAGCCCTTCATACGTGGAGCGCGACGCCAGTTGCCCGTACACATTGTGCACGGCCGCATGCGAAGTGGGCGATCCCTCGTCATCGAACCGCACGTCGAGCGGCATGGTGCCCGTCGGCGTATCGAATACCGCCGGTTCGTTCATGTCGTTCCAGATGCCTGCGATGCCGATGTCGAGCAGGCGCGCATACAGCGATCCCCACCAGGTGCGCGTCGCAGGGCGCGTGAAATCCGGAAACACGCTCGGTCCCGGATTGCGTTCGGCGCGCGCGGGCCAGACCGGCGCCTCGTAGATCGATCCGTCGGGTTGCCGGACGAAGTGGCCTCCCGCCACGCCGGCGTCGTACGGTTCGTAGCCGGCTTCCTTTTTCGGGTGCGCATCGAGAATCGTCACGACGCGCAATCCCATCGCGCGAAGATCGCCGACGAGCCGCGCGGGATCGGGAAAGCGCTCAGCGTGCCAGGTGAACGGCTTGTAGCCGTCCATGTAGTGGATGTCGAGCCAGATGGCGTCGGCCGGGATGTGACGGACGCGGAAGTTCTGCGCGACGAACCGGACCGTTGACTCGGGGTAGTAGCTGTAGCGGCACTGGTGATAGCCGAGCGCCCATCGCGGTGGCATCGGCATCCGGCCGGTCAGCGACGTGTAGCGCGAGACCACATCTGCCGGCGTGGGGCCGTTGATGAAGTAGTAGTTCAGCTCGCCCCGGTCCGCGCCGAACGCGAGCACGCCGTCCGAGGTGTGGCCGATGTCGAAGCTGGTGCGCGACGTGTTGTCGAGAAACAGGCCATGCGCTCTCCCGCCGCGCATCACAATCGCAAACGGCACCGAAACGTAAATCGGATCGGTATCTGGACCGTACGCGTACGTATCGCTGTTCCACATCGTGTACGCGTATCCGCCCTGCTGGCGTCCGCGCTTGTCGAGCATTCCGTTTTTTTCGCCGAGTCCATACACGTGCTCGTCGACACGCAGGCGCTTGAACACGCGGGTCATTGCGCCGGACGACGCCATGCCCTGGGCTGCGTCGTCTTCGTCGAGAATCTCACCGGCAGCGTCGGCGATGGCGAGCCTGAAGGGCGCATGCCGCGCCGTGACGCGAAGCGAGCGGGTGGCCAGAACCGAACGATCCCTCTCCACCGAAATCGCGGGCATGACGTCCGCCGGAAGCGACAGAACAGCGTACGAGTGATCGCGGCCGAGATCGCGCGTCGGCGAGAAGCGCACGCGGATGATGTCGGGCGTGACCGCCGCCACGGAAACGATCGATCGTGCATCGCGAAACGTCAGCGACGACGGCGACCGGCCGGCGGGCTGCATCGCGCCGACGGTTGACCATTGAGCCTCGCCGGAGCTGGCGGCAAGAATGAAGGTGACCGCGAGAGGCCATGTCCGCCGCGCCATCCGGTGCATTTGCCACCTCCGGAAAAACAGCCGCGCGATTATACTGTCCGGGCCGCGCATGACCAGCCGATCCGACTTGCACCCGGCGGTCACAGCGCCGACGCATCAATCGTTCGTAATACGCTCCGCCGCCACGATGATTCGCCTCGCCCTGATTGGATACGGGTACGCAGGACGAACATTCCACGCGCCCCTCATCCGAGCCACGCGCGGGCTCGAGCTCGTCGCCGTCATGTCGCGCAACGCGCAACAGGTCCACGCGGATCTCCCGGGCGTCCTCGTCGTGCCGTCGCCAGGGGACGCGTGCGTCATCCCGTCGGTTGATCTTGTCGTCATCGCGACGCCCAACGACACACACGTTCCGATCGCCACCGAAGCAATCCGCGCCGGAAAACACGTCGTCGTCGACAAGCCCTTCGCACCGACGCTCGAGGAGGCGCGTGACGTCATTGCGCTGGCGCAGCGGACCGGCCGCGTGCTCGCCGTGTTTCACAATCGGCGGTGGGACGGCGACTTTCTCGCGCTCAGAGATCTGCTCTCGCGCTCGGCGCTCGGCGACGTCGCGCATTTCGAGTCTCATTTCGATCGCTATCGACCGCAGGTCCGCGTCCGGTGGCGCGAGCAGCCCGGCAGAGGTTCCGGCCTCTGGTACGATCTGGGTCCACACCTCGTCGACCAGAGCCTGCAACTGTTCGGGCTGCCCAATCGAGTTCTGGCAAGCCTCACCGCGCAACGTCCCGGCGCGCAGACCGACGACTGGGCGCACGTGCTCCTGGATTACGGTCGCCTTCAGGTGATCCTTCACCTGTCGCTGCTCGTCGCGGCGCGACTGCCGCGTTTCAGCGTGCATGGACACCTCGCCAGCTGGGTGAAATACGGAACCGACCCGCAGGAGCGGCAGCTGATCGCGGCGTTGCGGCCCGGCGACGCTGCAAGTGGAGAGCGAGAGCGCGCGCTGCACATCGATGGCGCGACCGGCAGTGAGAGCGAGACGCCGATCCCGCGCGGAGACTACGGCCGGTTCTACGCGCAGCTTCGGGATGCGCTCAACGGCGCCGGCGATAATCCGGTCCCGCCCGCCCAGGCTCTCGCCGTGACGGCGGTCGTCGAGACCGCTATCCGTTCAGCGTCGGAAGGTCGAGCCTTGCCGTTGCCGCTGACGGCTTCGGAGGTGCGCGAGTTCGCAACGTGAATGAGGACGAAGGCCGCGCGGCCGACGGCGTTCTTGCGGACTGGGCTCGAGCCGACGCGCTACCGAAGGGCAGCGCAGCGGGGCGCTGCGTCGCTGGCATCGGCGCTCGAGCGTCAATGGCTACTGCTTCTGCTTCGCGATCACCCGATCCTTGATCTTGTCGTAGGTCGCCTGCGGGACGATCTTCTTCGTCACGAGCTCGTCCTTCCGCGCATAGGGTCGGCCGTCGATAATCTTCTGCGAGTAAGCATCGCCGATGCCTGGAATCGCCATCAACTCCTGCTTCGACGCGGTGTTGAGATCGACGAGCGTTGCTTTCGCGGCGGGTTTCGCGGCCTGGGGCTTCCCTGCCGTCGTTGCCGGCTTGGGTTTCGGCTTGCTTTGAGCGCTGACGGATCCCGCTCCAAGTGTCATCGCAAGCATCGCGAACATGGCAGCGGCCAGGAATCTGTTGCGTTTCATTGAATGGCCTCCGGAGTAGATGATACGCTCAACGCCAGCCCGAGACGCGCAGACGCGTCGCTGCCAAATCCTTATGCGGTGATCCGCCCAACATCTCTGTAAACCAACGCGGGAGGCGAGCATGTTGAACCGGCGCCAGTTTCTTTCGGGGGTCGCCGCCAGCGCGGCGATGGTCGCCCGCGCTCCGAGAGCATTCGCGGCAGCGCCGAAATACGACCTGATCATCAGGGCCGGCCGCGTCATCGATCCGTCGGTCCGGCTCGATGCGATCCGCGACGTGGCGATCTCAGACGGCCGCATCGCCGCCGTCCAGGCCAACATCGCGGGCGACGCGGCCGACACCATCGATGCGCGCGGTACACTCGTCGTCCCGGGCTTACTCGACATCCATACCCATACCGGGCGATCCGCCGAGGGGCCGGGGCTCGTGCTGCGGGACGGGGTGACGGGCTGGATCGATGCAGGATCGCAAGGGGCGGATCACATCGGTGACATCATTGCCGTCGCGCGATCGGCGCCGCAGCAGGGCCGCGTTCTGATCAACATCGGGCGCGCCGGCATCCTGCCCGAAGGCGACACGATGGACCTCAACCGCGCCGATGTGGGTGCGGCGCGCGATGCCATCGCAAAGAACCGCGAATTCATCGTCGGCATCAAGGCACGGCTGTCGCGCGAAGTCGCGGGCGCGAACGACTTCGAGGTGCTCCGGCGCGCGCAGGAAGTGGCCACCTCCTTCGGCCTGCCCGTCATGATCCACATGGGGCAGACGATCTCGCCACTCCCCAAGCTTGTCGATCTCTTGAAGCGCGGCGATATCGTCACCCACATGTTTGCGCCGCCGCCCAACAGCATCATCGACGACAGCGGCCACATCCTGCCCGAAGTGCTTGCGGCCAGGCGCCGCGGCGTCTGGTTCGACGTCGGTAATGGTCAAACCGGACACATGAGGTGGGACACGGTTGGCGCCATCGTGAAGGCGGGCTTCTGGCCCGATACGTTCTCCACCGACTGGAACACGAACAGCCCTACGACGGGGGTTATCGACCTTCCCAACTGCATGTCGAAGCTGCTCGGCTTCGGCATGAAAATCGACCAGGCGATCGCGTGCGCGACGGTGAATGCCTCGCGCATATTCCCTGTGTTCAACGACCGCGGCACGCTGAAGGCGGGCGCGCCCGCCGACGTGGCGCTGCTCGAGCTGCGAAAAGGAACGTTCGAATTCCTCGACAACTATAAGAACACGATCACCGGCAGCCAGAGGCTTGTGCCGAGCGCAACCGTGCTCGGCGGCAAGCGGGTTCAGCGCGCATCATGAAGTCATTTCGCTCTGCCGCAGGCGCGTCTGGCCCGCCGCCGCAGGCTGGACGGCGCCGCCCGGGCTGCCACGAACATGTTCTGCTGGGAGGCTTATGCGCCGCAAGAAGTCCGAATCACGCTCGGTCGTTCTCGTGGCCGGCCTGCTTCTGTTTGGTATGTTCCTTGTTGTCGCGGTCGTCGCGCAGGGCCGGCAGGCTAATGGCAGTCAAAGTGGTCGTGCGAATGCAGCCGCCGATCTTCCGTACAAACTCGTCGAGTGGCCGACGGCCCCCACCAGTGCAGCCGGCGTCCCCGGCGCCTGGAATTTCATCCAGGTGGCATCTGTGGCCACGACGGCGCGAGGCACGATCCTGGTGCTCCACCGAGGGGCCCACCCGATCATGGAATTTGAGAGCAGCGGGAAGTTTGTTCGCTCGTGGGGAGACGGAATGTTCAGCGAGGGAAAGGTCGCTGCCATCCCCGAGGCTCACTGGACCGAGCAGAAGTCGCATTACTCCGCTGTTTATGGGCCGGCGGGATGCACGTCTTGCGGCGCCCACTCGGTGCGCGTCGATCCATCCGGCAACATCTGGGTGATCGACGCGCCCGGCCACGTTATCTACAAGTTGAATGCCGAGGGTAAAGAGATCATGCGCCTCGGCACCAAGGCCGTCTCTGGAACAGGTCCCAACAACTTCAATCTGCCGACCGATATCGCCTTTGCGCCCAACGGCGATCTCTACGTCACCGACGGTTACGGGAGCGCTCGCGTGGTGAAGTACACGCGCGACGGGAAGTATCTGTTGCAGTGGGGCACAAGAGGTAAAGGTCCCGGCGAGTTCGGACTGCCTCACAACCTGGTGATTGACGCACGGGGCAGGGTGTACGTCACCGATCGGGACAACCAGCGGATCGAGGTGTTCGACTCAAACGGGAAGTTTCTGAGCCAGTGGACCGGCACCGGCGGAATCTCCGGGCTCGCGATCACCAAAGACCAGAAGATCTGGACGGCCGGGACGTTGCGGGACCTGGACGGAAAGGTCCTGGGGAAACTGCCCGGGCCCGGGATTGCGGGAGGCCATGGTGTGGCCGTCACGGATTCCGGAGATGTCTACCTCGCTCAGCTGAGCGGCGTGGTGCAGAAGTTCGTCAAGCAATAGAGCGCCCACGCGACGTCGCGCGATCTCCCGCGCGGGCTGCGCTTCGGAAGATGGTTACTCAGCGCGGAGCACGGTCATCGGATCGACTCTCGTCGCACGCCACGCCGGACGCCAGCACGCCAACATTGCAACCGCGAACACGACTGCCGCGCTGACCAGGAGCGTTACGGGGTCGGTGGCGGCCACACCAAAGACGAGGCTCGCCAACGTTCGTGCGAGCAGGAGCGCACCACCGACTCCGATCGCGATCCCGATGAGCGCAACCGTGGCGCCGTCGCGGGTCGCGGTTCGGAAAATCGTTGACGGCGCCGCACCTATCGCCAGCCTGATCGCAAACTCGCGTGTCCTTCGCGCGACGACATACGATGTGACTCCGTAGATGCCAACCGCGCACAGCATCAACGCCGCAACGGCAAACACCCACAACAGTATGGAATTCAGCCTCGGCGAGGCGACGGCCTGATCGAGCACGTTTTGCATCGACTGCACGTCATAGGTGCCGATGTTCGGGTCGACCGCTTGAAGTTGTCGTTGAACGGTCTGTAGAACATTGAGCGACGTTCCTTCCGTTCTCACCAGGAGGTGCGCGTAGCGTGAGGGGTTTTGAGAATCGGACAGATAGACGACCGATCGCACCTGATCGCTCAGGCGGCTCTCCTTGATGTCTCCGATCACCCCAACGACCGTGTACATGTCTGCCGTATGCTCAGGCCACCATGGGGCTGACGCCGTCGATCCGAGAAACCTGAGGCGAATCGCCTTGCCGATCGGGTCTTCGGATGGCCAAAAGCGACGAGCCATGGTGGTGTTGATGAGCGCCACCGGCAGCGCGTCTGGTCCGTCCCCATCAGCGAAGCTGCGGCCACGCATCAACTGCGCACGAAGGGTTGCGAGGTAGCTCGGGGTGATGACACGAAAGTCGACGATCGGGTCATCCGCGCTCGGAGAGGCGTGTCCGGGAGTCTGAACTCTGGCGCCGAGTGACCATCCCAGGAACGGCCGCGTGTTCACAACCGCCGCCGCGGATACTTCATGAACCTGCCGAACGCGCCGAAGCAATTCCTGGTGGAAACGCGACACACCGGCGGCATCCGGGTACGTCGCCTCGGGCAGCCAGACTTGCATCGCGGTCAGGCGGTCAGGGCGAAATCCCGGGTCGACCCGCTGCAGATTCCACAAGCTTCTCACGAGCAGCGTGGCAGCGATCAGAAGCATCAACGACAGCGCAACCTCGATGGTCAACAGCGCCGTGCCGGCCGTCGATCGACGATGGGAATGGCCGGACACTCTGAGGCGCCCGGTCCGTCCGGTGTGGAGTGCCGGCAACGTGCCGAGCAGCATGACGGTGGCGAGCGTGGCAGCGAGGGTGACGCCCAGCACGCGCGCGTCGATCGTGACGCCGAGCGCGCCTGCGATCTTGACTTCCGGCATGAAGGGCCACAGCACGCGGAGCGCAGCGGCCGCGAGCAGTACCCCGATGGCCGCCCCCACCACGGCGAGCAGACCGCTTTCGGCAACCATCTGTCGAATCAGGCGGCCGCGCGACGCGCCGAGTGCCGTGCGAACCGTCATCTCTCGCTCGCGAGCTCCCGCCCTTGCGAGCAACAAGTTCCCGACGTTGATGCATGCGATGAGCAGCACGCACCCAACGGCGCCGAGCAACATCAGCAACGCGGGCTGCAGATTCTTGTTCAGCGGAAACACGGGGACGAGCGCGGCGCTCCAGCCGTCATTCGTCGCAGGATACGCCCGCCCCAGATCTCCTCCGAGGCGCTCCAGCTCCGACTGTGCCTCGCGCCGCGTCGTGCCGGGCGCGAGCCGTCCCAGCACAGAGATCGAATGCGTCGCCCGCTGGTTTCGGAAGTCGGCGTCGACGGTCATCGGCACGAAGATCGCCGAATCGCGCCAGAGGAAAAAGAAGTCCTGTGGCAACACGCCGATCACCGTCAGAGGGCGACCATCGACCAGCACAAACCGGCCGACGATCGCAGGATCCCCTCCGAAGTGGCGCTGCCAGAATCCATCGGTCAGCACGACGACCTGGTCCCGGCCCGGTTCTTCTTCGTCGGATCGAAACGTGCGCCCGATCGCGGCGCGCGCGCCCAGCATGTCGAAAAACCCTGGAGACACCGTCACACCGCGGACCTGCTCGGCGGCCGCATCGCGGCCGCTGGCGCCGGCAACTGAGAAGAACCAGTTTCGCCACGCGATCATGCGGTCGAACGCGCGGCTCTGACGACGCCAATCAACGAAATTTCCCGGCGACGGCGGCACTGCGTCATCGACCGTCAAGCGGAGGGTGGAGTTGACGTCGTAAATCCAGTACAGGCGTTCGGGGCGGTCGAACGGTGGCGGCCGCAGCAGTAAACCGTCGGCAACGCTGAACATCGCGGTGTTCGCACCGATGCCGAGCGCAAGCGTCAAGGTGGCGGCGAGGGCAAACCCTGGACTCCGACGCAGCATGCGCCATCCGAAGCGCACGTCAGTCAGCAGATCTTCCATCCAAAGGACGAGAATCTGCTCGGCCATCGCTCAAACCTTTGGACCGTCCGAGTTCATGACTTGCGCGGCTCGACGATGCCTCTTCCGGTCCTGCGAGCAGCGCTCCTTCGCAGCCTGCATTCTAATGCGACTTCGGCCCCTGGCAGCCCGACCCGACCCTGCAGCCCGCCGTGTATTCTTGCCTAGCAGGTGTCAGAACGGCAGGCCCGTCCCTGTTGACCGCGCCGATTGGAAGCAGTACGTTGCAGCATTCGATGTCAGTGAACCTTCAACACGCGTGGTGCGCGATCCAAGCTTCGCTGGAGGGCAATGAATCATGCGCCTGACGCCACTCGTCTCGGCAGCCGTAGTACTTTCGATATCGGGGGTTTCCTTCGGCCAGGAATGGATTGAGTTTGCCAACCGGGAAGATCGTTTCACGTGCAACTTCCCGGGCCCGCCGAAATTATCGGAGACAACCTATCGATCCGAGCGTGGAGCCGATCTGCCGGCGCGCGTCTATAGCGCCGCGCAGGGCCAGAGCCGCTACTCGGTGACCGTGGTCGACTACAACCAGGCTCAACGAATACTCAAGGAAAAAGCCAAGTCCTGTCCGGCGGGCGCCGAACCCTGCTTGGGATCGCCGGGCGATGAGGGGCACTGGAAAGCCGACTTACGAGGAGCGATTGTCTATGCCTCGTGGCGATTCATGCAACGGGACGCCAGGCTCACGAGCCTGGTCTGGAATACCGTCGACCTCGTCGAAGGACATCAGCTTCAGCTCACGAACAACGCCGATAAGTCCCGTACCTTTGCCGGGATCTACATGCACGAGAACAAGCTCTATATTATCGAGGGCACCGTGCCGGCCGGTTACCCGGAGCCGGGGTTGTTTCAGCAATCGCTGGGATGGCTCGACGAGAATGGGATCGGGCTTCGCTATCAGTCTGTCTACTCCAACGGATTCCCGACGCCCCCGCGCGTCAAGCGCGGAGGTCAGCCGTAAGGTTCCGACTGACGGTCCTGGCGCCAGCGCGGGCCAAAGCGGTCCGGCGCGCTGAATCGTGAAACTTCTTGTTTGCTGGACGAGGAGGGTGAACATGCGGTTCAAATCAGGTCTTCGCCTCGCGACGATTTGTGCGATGGCCTTCGCGTGGCCGGTGTTCGCGCACCATTCCCATGGCAACTACGTCGACACGTTCATGGATGTTGAAGGTGTGGTCAAGGAACTGCATCTGGTCGTCCCGCATTCCTGGATCTACCTGGAAGTGAAAGATGGCAAAGGTGAGCTTCAAATGTGGGCACTGGAAGCCACGAGCCGCACTGGCCTCCAGAGAATTGGCGTCACGCCCGACTACGTCAAACCGGGCGACACCGTCAAAGCGCGGTGCCATCATCTCAGGGACGGCTCCAACGGCTGTCTTCTGGGGTTCCTGAAGGCCAAGGATGGAACCGTCAAGGATTGGGACGGCAATAATGCGCCTCCCCCAGCTGATTTCTGAAAGCGCTGATTCTCTCGGTATGGGGTCGGCGCACGCGAGGGAGAGGTCATGCGTCTAACGGCATTCGTTTTCGCATCGCTGCTGTCGATGGCTGGCCCCGCAGTCGCCCAGGAGTGGGGGGAGTACGTCAACACGCAAGACGGCTTCAAAGTGAACTTTCCGGGTCAGCCAAAGGTGACCGAGACGACCTGGAAGTCGCAAATGGAATACGTCCTTCCCGCGCGTGTATACAGCGCCGAGAGGGGTCGCGAGTCTTACTCCATCACGGTTGTCGATTACACGGGCCTCGAACAGCAAGGCATCGAGCGGTCCAGGACATGTCCGCCCGGCAACGCTCAGTGCCGGGAAAACGCCGGCCCCGTCATCGGTCCAGGGTACTGGAAGCAGGATGAGCGAGGGGCGATCGTGTATGCGACCTTCAAGCTCCTTCAGCGGGACGCCAGGCTGACAAGTCTTGTCTGGGACTGGCAGGACATGGTCGAAGGACACTCCCTGCAGCTGACCAACAGTCCCGATCAGTCCCGCACCTTCGCCTACATCGCGATGCATGCGAACAAACTCTATATCCTGGAGGGCACGGTGCCGAAAGGCTACGCGGAGCCTGGTTTGTTTCAGCAATCGCTCGGGTGGGTTGACAAGAACGGGAACGGAATTCGGTATCAGATGATCTACTCCAACTCGTACCACGGTATGGGCGTGTACCCGGTGCCCCCGATTGTTGGCGCCGGCCGCGGCAGGGGTGCCGGCGCAGCCGCTCCCGCGGGCGGAGGGCGCCGGTAGTCGCGCTGTTTTAACTCCCATATTTTCTGCGCCATGTTGCCCCGCCTTCTTCTGACTCCGCTTCTGGTCCTGAGCTGCATCGCGGTGCCGATGAACGCGGCCACTCCTGCGCGCGGTGATTTGGAACGCGGGTTCACGCAAACCGTGCAGCCTTTCCTCACAACGTACTGCACGAGTTGCCATGGTGGAGCAAAGCCGGCCGCGCAATTGGATCTGCGGCAGTACTCCTCGATGGAGTCCGTGGTTCAGGATTTTTCCCGTTGGAATCGTGTCCTGGCCAGGCTCAGCGCGGGAGAGATGCCGCCGCGACCAATGAACCAGCCGCCCGATCAGGCGCGGCAGCAGGTGATCGATTGGATCAAAGCGACGTGGGCCACTGAAGCCCGCACGCGTGACGGCGACCCCGGTCTCGTGCCCGCGCGGCGGCTCAGCAATGCCGAATACAACTACACAATCCGCGACCTGACGGGCATCGACATGCGTCCGGCTCGGGAATTCCCGGTCGATCCCGCCAATCAGGCCGGATTCGACAACTCCAGCGAGTCGTTGGCGATATCGCCGGAGCTCTTGAACAAGTATCTGCTGGCGGCAAGGAGCGTGGCCGACCACATGTTCCTCAACGCGGACGGATTCGCCTTCGCACCGCATCCGATGCTTGTCGAAACCGACCGCGACCGGTACTGCATCCAGCAGATCGTCGATTTCTACAGCCGCCAGGATACCGACTACGCGGATTATTTCCGCGCAGCCTGGCTCTATAAACACCGTGCCGTGTTCGGAAGGCCGAAGGCGACGCTCGCTGACGTCGCCGCACAGACGAAGGTCAGCGTGAAGTATCTGACGACGATCTGGCAGGCGCTGGAAACGAGGGAGGATGTCGGCCCGCTCGCGAAGCTGCAGGCGATGTGGCGCGCGCTGCCCGTTCCGAAGGCCGATCAGCCCGAGCTCGCCCGCGACGGCGCGAACCGGATGCGGGAGTTCGTCGTCGGCATGCGGAAGGACACGTCGCTGACGTTCGCCAGCCCGATCGTGAAGGGGTTGAGCATCCGGACGCAGCCCCTCATGAATTGGAAGAATCGGGCGTACGCCACGCACCGCCGCGATTTCGACCGCACCGCGCTGCGCGTCGAGGCGGAACCTCCACCGGTGGAGCCGAAGCTCCCTGTTGATCGAGACGGAAAAGTTGTGGGTTACGGGCTCATCGGCCTCGGCCCCAACGGCGAGGATTTGACCGCGCTGAAGGCGCAGGTCCGGGCGTACGCGTCGCGCATGGAGAACCCCGACCTGATCGTGCCCGCCGGACAGCGAGCCCGCTTCGAGGCGGCGTTGGCGGAATTCAGCTCCGTGTTTCCCGACACGTTCTACGTGCGCGAGCGCGGCCGCTTCTATCCCGACGAGTCGGAAGACAACGGGCGCCTGCTCAGCGCGGGCTTCCACAACGTGATGGGCTACACGCGCGACGATGCGCCGCTCAGCGAGCTGATTCTGGACGAGAAGGGACGGAAGGAGCTGGAGGCGCTCTGGGATCAGTTCGAGTTCGTCGCGGACTACACCGCGCGGACCTACGTGCAGTTCTACTTCAACCAGAGCGGCGAGGTTCTCGGAAATGGCCCCGAGTCGGGCACGCTGCGCCCATCCGACAAGGAAGTCACGGCCCAAGCGGTCATCCTGAATTTCAAAACATCGTATCTGGCCAGGGCTGCGGCCGACGACACGAACAATCCTGCCGCCATGCGGGCAATCGCCGACCACTTCGATCGCGTGAACGCCACGCTTCGCGCAGTCGAGCGGGAACGGCTCGAAGCCGAGCCGCGCCAGCTGGACGCGCTCGTGACATTTGCGGCGCGCGCGTACCGCAGACCGCTGCCACAGTCCGAGCGCGCGGATCTTCTGGCGTTCTATCGCTCGTTGCGCGACCGGAACAATCTGACTCACGAAGAGGCGATGCGCGACACGATCGTCAGCGTGCTGCTGTCGCCGCATTTCTGTTATCGCCTCGACCTGGCCGAAGGCGCGCGTCACTCCGCGCGTTCCGCTCCGTCGCGCGTGGCAGGCGGCAGGACGAGCCTGGCTTCTGTGAATGCTGTCCAGGGCACTCCCCTCTCCGACAATGCTTTGGCGAACCGACTGAGCTACTTTCTCTGGTCCACCATGCCCGACGCCGAGCTGTTCGCGCGGGCGGCGGCCGGCACCCTGAGGAAAGAGACGGTCCTCCGCGCGGAGATTCGCCGGATGCTGCGAGATGACCGCGCGCGTGGACTGGCGACCGAGTTCGGAGGCAACTGGCTCGATTTCCGACGCTTCGAGGAAAGCAACACCGTGGATCGCGAGCGCTTTCCCGACTTCACCAACGAGCTGAGACAGGCGATGTTCGAGGAACCGATCCGGTTCATCGGCGACATGATCCGCAACGATCGGCCGGTGCTGGACATGCTGTATGGCGGCTACACCTTCGTCAATCCCGTGCTGGCCAGATACTACGGGATGCCCGAGGTCACGGGCGGGCCGGACGACTGGGTGCGGCTGGACAACGCACGCGACTACCAGCGCGGCGGGCTGCTGCCAATGGCCGTATTCCTCACGCAAAATGCGCCCGGGTTGCGCACCAGTCCGGTGAAGCGGGGATACTGGGTGGCGCGACGCGTGCTCGGCGAAGTGATTCCCCCACCGCCCGCGTCCGTCCCGGAACTGCCGAACGACGAGGCGAAGCTGGACTCGCCGTTGCGGGACGTGCTGGCGCAGCACCGAAAAAATCCCGCGTGCGCCGCCTGTCACGCGCGGTTCGATGCGTTTGGGCTGACGCTGGAAAACTATGGCCCGGTGGGCGAGGTGCGGACGAAGGATCTGGCCGGACATCCGGTCGAGATGCAGGCCACGTTCCCTGGAGGCAGCCAGGGTACAGGTCTGAGCGGATTGCAGGCCTACATCCGCGCGAACCGGGAAAAGGATTTTCTGGACAATATCAGCCGTAAACTGCTGGTATACGCGCTGGGGCGCTCGGTGCTGCTCTCGGATGAGCCGCTGATCCAGCGGATGAACACCAGGCTCGCCGCGAGTGGATACCAATTCAGTGCGTTGATCGACGCGATCGTGACCAGCCCGCAGTTCTTGAACAGACGCAGCGCAGGCTCCACGAGCAGAAAGGTCGCGAACTAGATGTCTCGGATTGATCGCCGGACGGTGCTTCGCGGCGTGGGCGTCACGATGGGCCTGCCGTGGCTCGATTCCTTGTCCGCCTTCGCGGCGACACCCTCGAGCCCGTCTTTCCCGAAGCGGTTCGCGGTGCTCTTCATGGGCAACGGCGTGAACGAGAATCACTGGGGCGCCGAAGGATCGGGAGCCGGCATGAAGCTCAGCCTGAGCCTGTCGCCGCTCGAGCCGTTGAAGAAAAAGATCAATGTCATCAACGGCCTCTTCAACAAGAACTCCACCGGTCAGGGCATCCACCCCGCGCAGACCGGCAGCCTGCTGACCGGCGCACCCATTACCAAAGGCCCCGTCATCCACTCCGGCATATCGGTTGACCAGATGATCGCCAGCCGAATCGGCCACAACACGCTGCAGCCCAGCATCGTGCTGGCGTGCGAACAGCCGATGACGGGCTACCACGAAACCAACTTCTCGATGGCATACAGCTCGCACATCTCCTGGCAGAGCGCCGAGTCGCCCGTGCCAAACGAGGTCTACCCGGCGCTGGCGTTCGACACGCTCTTCGAGAATCGCGGCAGCCTTCGTAATCTGAGCATCCTGGATCGGGTTCGGGACGCGGCGCTGACGCTCGGCCGCCAGGTCAGCTCCACCGATCAGCAGAAGCTGGATGAGTACTTGACGAGCGTGCGCGAAGTGGAGAAGCGCATCGACGGCATGCGGAAGAACCAGGAGAAAGCGGAAGACCTCGCGAAGTTGAAGAATCGTCCCGCGCTCTCGATGGAGCGGCCGGCGAACGGCCTGCCCGAAGATTTTCGCGATCACGCGCGGCTGATGTGCGACATCATCGCGCTGGCGTTTCAGACGGACAAGACGCGCGTGGCGTCGCTGCTGCTGGCTCGTGACCTGTCTGCGCTGTATTACCCGTTCCTCGACGTGAAGGAAGGGCACCATGCAGCCTCGCACAACAACCTGTCCGACGGTTACGAGCGCATCGCACGCTTCCATCTGAGTCAGCTCGCCTACCTTGCTACGAAGCTGGACTCCATGCCCGAGGGCGATGGCACGGTGCTCGACAATTCGTGTCTGATGTTTCTGTCCAACCTGTGGGCAGGCAGAGTGCACATCAGCTCGCGGCTGCCTGTGGTGCTCGCCGGTGGTCTCGGCGGAACGCTCGAAACAGGGCGATCGCTCGACTATCTTGAAGCCGGCGACGAGAATCGGAAGATGTGCAGTCTGTACCTCGGGATCATGGACAGGATGGGAATCACGCTCGACCGGTTCGGTGACGCCGAGGCGCGCCTGGCAAATCTGTAGTCAGCAGCGTCATCGAAACCCAGCGGCGACGCACCTGCGATCCGCAAAAACGCCTCTGAGGCGCTCATTCGCCGATGGCGAGGGAGCGGGGCGACTCGGTGGACCGGGCAGCGCTTCGTCGCGGCCATTTGAGCAGGCACGGCTGAATGAGACGGAGCACGTCCTCCGGCAGGAACGGTTTCCGCAGCACAGGGAAGTCCTGCCGCTGGCAGATCGCGGCTTCATCGGGCGACAGTTCCATACCCGTCATCAGTACGACACGCAGCCACGGCCAGATCCGGAGCAGCTCGAAAGCGATCGACAAGCCATCGCCGTCGGGGAGCAGCAGGTCCACGATCGCGAGATCAAGCCGCCGGCCGGTCGCGATTTCGCGCCCGCGCTGAGCGGTCATCGCCGAAACGGCCGTCACTCCGGCCGCGGCCAGCAGGCGTTCCACCTGGCCGACCAGCTCTGCGTTGTCGTCGAGCACCAGCACCACCGGGCTCGACCGTTGCATCGTCAGCGCCATCGTACGTTCAGATCGGAGAGTCAGCTGCTCGCCATCCTCCGCACGATCGACGATCACCCGTGCGCCGGGCTGCACCTCTCCGGCCACGACGAGCGCCGCGAGCGGCTGGGTCAGCATGCCGTGAATCGTCCGCTTCAGTTCGCGGGCGCCGTACTCGCTGCTTGCGCCTTTCACCAGCAGCAGGTGACGCGCAGCCGGGCTGACCTCGATCTCGAACGACCGCTCGCCGAGGCGCCGGTGCACGTGCCGCTGGAGTTCGCCGATGTTGTAGTCGAGAATCCGGGCAAGCGAATCGGCGTCCAGTGGCTGGTACGTGATCACGACGTCGAGCCGGTTGACGAACTCCGGCGAGAAGCGCTTGCGCACCGCGGCGAGCCCGATGCTCTCCAGTCTGCTGGCAATCTGGGTGGCTGTCCGAAGATCGGGCGTCGCGAATCCCATCTCCGGCCGGACATCTCTGAACATCTCACGTGCGCCAAGATTGCTCGTGAGGAAGATGAGGGTCTTTTCGAAGTTGACGATGGTATTGTCGCCCTCGCGCAGCGTCGCCCTGTCGAGAATGCCCAGCAGGAGCGAGGTCAGCGCCGGCGCAGCCTTCTCGATTTCATCGAACAGGACGAGGGCGAGATCGCATTGCGGGCTGATCACGCCGAGCAGCCGCTCCTGCGTGAGCAGCGGCTTCGTCTCGCGGTGGCCGATGTACCCGGGTGGCGCGCCAATCAGCTTGGCGACTTCGTGATCCGATTGGTACTCAGCGCAGTCGATTTTGAGCAGGTGCTTGGAAGTGCCGTGGAGGATTTCGGCGAGCGCCTCGGCAGTACGGGTCTTCCCCGTGCCGGTGGGACCGAGCAGGAGGAAGATGCCCGCCGGCCGGTCGCCCGGACTGAGACCGGCTTGGTACATCTGTACGTAAGGCACGATGTACTGCAGCGCGCTCGTTTGACCGACGACCTTGCGCGACAGCAGCTCAACAAGGTCGTCGCCTGCCTGTTGCGACGGGTACGGCGGCCGCCCCTGCTCGGCCTCCATTGAAGAGTCTCCTGCGCGGCATTATAGCGCCGCGCGATTGGACCGTCGTCCGTCCCGTCCACGTTTAACCGTCCACGTTTGAAACTCAGCAATGCAAAAATCTTGGGCGCTCGGACTATCGAGGGGTATAAGGGAGTTCTCCCGTCGGATCCGGTCCACATTCGGATCTCGCTGAGACGACAGTAACAGGAAGGAGCCGGTATGTCCGAGAAACATGAGGCAATCGCCCGTCGTGTCATCGAGGAAGTATGGAACAAAGGGAAACTTGACGCGATCGCCGAGCTGTTCACTCCTGATTACGTGAACCACGATCCCGTCAACCGAACCAAGGGGCTGGAGGCCTACAAGGACTTCGTCAAGAAGTATCGCGACGCGTTTCCGGACTGCCGGCTCGAGATCGATGAGGTGTTCTCGGCTGGCGAGAGGGTCGCCGTGCGGTGGCGTTACAGCGGGACCCACAAAGGCCAGCTTGAAGGCATGCCGCCGACCGGGCGCCACGTAACCGGCACCGGAATTTCGATCGACCATTTCTCTGGCGAACGAATCCGGGAAGCGTTCACCGACTGGGACGCGCTCGGCCTGATGCAGCAGATTGGCGTCGTGACGCTGCCCGGTAAGGCCTCCCGAGCAGGCGCGTAGCTACTCCAATGGCTGTGCGCGTCTGCTCCGGGGCGCGCACGGCTATTGTCCCCGCCAGCAAGCCAATCTGTTTGCCGATCAGCACCGCGTTCAACCGAACGCACGCGACTTCTAGAAGCCCGTCGCCAACCCGAATTCGATGGGATCGAGTGTTTGGCAGGCACAGGATGTGACGCCCGAGTGTGTGTGTCTCGTGACAACGAGCACTCCCGGAGGCGGTGCCTGGACGCGGAACGAGTAGACTCGGAGTACATGTCGTCATTCGACGGGCGCGCGAAAAAGGTCTTTCTAGCCGCCCTGAGCCATCCGGCGGCCGAGCGCCAGGCGTTCGTTGAGGCGGCGTGCGGGGATGTTGAAGAGCTGCGGTTCGAGGTCGAGTCGCTCCTGGCGTCGCACGGCGACAACGAAGGGGCCGACCGCGAGGCGTCTCTCGTCAAGCCGCCGCCAGATCCATTCGCGGCGGGCGAGATGTTCGCCGGCCGCTACCGGATGATCGCTCGTCTGGGTCAGGGCGGCATGGGCGACGTCTGGAGCGCAGACGATCTCGTGCTCGGAATTCCCGTCGCGCTCAAGCTGATGCAGTCAACGAGCGCGGCTGGGCGGTCTCTCCTCCTCAACGAAGCGCGGCTTGCGCGACGGATCACGCATCCCGCTGTCTGCCGCGTGTTCGATGTCGGCGAGGAGCGCGGACAGGTCTTCCTGTCGATGGAGTTCGTGCAGGGCGAAGACCTCGAGGCACTCATCCATCACGTCGGCCGACTCCCATCTGAAAAGGTCGCCGAGATCGGCGGTCAACTATGCGACGCGCTGGCGGCGGCGCACGCGCAGGGCATCCTTCACCGCGATCTCAAGCCCGCGAACATCCTCATCGACGAGAACGGCGCGGTGCGGATCACCGATTTCGGAATCGCCATCATGCGCGACGCCGGCGGTCACAACACCGGCATCGGCCCCCCCGGGTACATGGCGCCGGAACAGCTGGCGAGCGGCGCGTCGGTCTCGGAGCGGACCGACATCTACGCACTGGGCCTGGTGCTGTACGAGCTCCTGGTCGGGCGAGGCACGCTCGACCGGGCGGTATCTGGCCGTCAGTTGCCTCGTCCATCGACGATCGTTCCAGGTGTGGACCCGCGGCTCGAGCGCATCGTGATGCAAGCCCTTTCGCACGACCCGAAGGATCGCCCGTCCTCAGCTGCCGAAATGGGCGCGCGTCTGGCGGTGAATGCGGGAAGAGGCGTCACGTCGCGTTACCGGTTGTGGCTCGTGGCCGCGGCCGTCGTGACGGCCGCTGCGATGATCGCGCCGATGTTGAGGTAGCTGGCCGCGGGTTCCGCCGCACCGATATGGGCGGCAATCAATTCGCTAACCACGGTCCCATGCGTCAGGGGTCCCATGTGGCCAGCTCCGTCGACGACAACCAGGTCCGTCTCCGGCAACACCGTCGGGAGCATCTCTGCAATCGTGTGTGTCGTTTTCGTTGCATGCTCTCCTCTCATGATCAGGACGGGCATGCGCAGATCGGCATAGGCGGCGACCGGTGTCGGCTCCTCGATGAGGGCGCGAAAATCAAGCGGCGCCTTCGGCACCCAGCAGATGAGCGCGGCCTGCACCGACGGGCGTAGCGCCGCCCACGCGCCCGCCCCACTCCAGTAGTCGACAAAGGCGGCTGCCGCGCGAGTGTAGTCGCCGACGATGACGCCTTGCCCAATTTCGTGCGTGATATCGACAATCTCCGCGAACGCTGGGGCACCTTGATCGCCCATCGCCTTGAGGAGATGAAAGGCCGATGGCTCGTAGAGCGCCAAGCTGGCAACGCGACCGGGTCGTGCCAAGGCCACATGGAGGGCCACGCCGCCGCCATAGGAGTGGCCCACCAGGTGAACCTTCCTCTCACTGCGATCGATAAGGTCGATCGTCCTCGCCGCCTCGTCAGCCAGCGTGAATGCATGCGTTCCGGACCAGGGACCCGCCGCCTCGGAGCCATAGTGCTCGGGAGTCATCACTTGGTACGTAGAACCGAGAGCCTCTCCCAGTGAACGCCACTGCGCGCCACCCGCGCCGGAGCAATGCAGAGCGATAACCAGAGTTGGATTTGAGTTTGGGGGGCTGAAATGCGCTATCTGCATGATGTCCTCCGATCCAAACGCTTTCGGCCTGCCGCGCTTACGATGACGTGAGGCTAGACGGCACACCTATCGCGCCGATGTCGCCGCGGGATGGATTTGGTATCGCTGGTATCGCCACGGCGCTTCAACGCCGCGGCTTTGCCGATCGGCCCCTGTCGATGGTGTTTCGTCGAAATTGTCGCTTGTCGGGACACTAGGTCTCCTCCACCGCTCGCCAGACCACGCTGGGATCACGGCCCATGCAGGATGCCGATGCCCTGCCGAAGTTGCATTGAGCCGACATTGATTTTTCTTTCAGACGGTCTTGATTTTTTTCTACGCCGGGAGTGCCATAGGGTTGAAACGCGACGCGGTCGCGCGGCCCGGGCACCCAAGTTGCTGCTCATTTTCGAAGACTATTCCGTTGACCGGCATCGGCGGGAACTGCGCCGAGGAGGGAGCCTGCAGCATGTCGAACCGCAGGTATTCGATCTTCTTCTGTTTCTGATTGATAATCGCGAGCGTGTGGTGAGCAGGGAAGACTTGCTGGCCTCGGTCTGGCGCGGTCGAAACGTATCTGAATCGACGCTTGGCAGCCGGATCAATGCTGCGCGTCGGGCGCTAGGCGATACTGGCTCATTTGGCGCATAGGTAGGTGGAGCTGTGGCAAGTGAAGTGTATGTTGGAAGTCGGCTGCTTTGCACGGAGTTACTGCGGGTGTTAATTGTCGCATTCGAGGAGGAAGGATTGAAGGACTGCATGGTTGATCATGAAGAGATAAGTGGGCGTCTAAGCACCAACGTGCCTTGAAATCTTAGTGGGTATAAGAAGGACATT
>Ga0137409_10001718_pt2 | contig 20194 bp, 15 predicted proteins | sample CZODoug1_16funga_FD_122059 | JGI IMG/M metagenome (GOLD analysis project Ga0137409, IMG submission 122059) | Vadose zone soil fungal communities from Angelo Coast Range Reserve, California, USA - CZODoug1_16fungal (Hybrid Assembly) | ecosystem: Environmental > Terrestrial > Soil > Vadose zone... | reverse complement strand
GGACATCGAGGCGCGCGAGGGCCGCTTCGTGGGCCCGCTCCACGGCGTGCCCGTGGCCCTCAAGGACATCTATGACGCCGCCGGTCTGGTAACCACCGCGGGGGCGGGGCCGTGGGCGCACCGGCGCGCCACCGTCGATGCCGTCTCGGTAGCCCGGCTGCGAGCGGCCGGCGCGGTGATTCTCGGCAAGGTGACGACGACGGCCTTCGCCTTCCGCGATCCGACGGAGACGGGGAATCCGTGGAATCCCGCGCACACGCCGGGCGGATCGTCGAGTGGCTCGGGAGCCGTTGTCGGGTCTCGGATGGCCCCGCTGGCCCTGGGCACCCAGACGGTGGGCTCGGTGCTGCGTCCCGCCGCCTACTGCGGAGTCGTGGGCTTCAAGCCGACGCACGGGCGCATCAGCGCCGTCGGCGTGGTGCCGCTGGCGTGGAGCCTGGACCATGTCGGGGTGCTGTGCCGCTCGGTGGAGGATGCGGCGCTCGCCCTGGCCATCATGGCCGGACACGATGCCGCCGATCCTCATTCGGTCTCCATGCCCCTCGATGACTATATCGGCGCCGTCGCGTCCCCCGCCGCGCCGCGGCTCGGGGTGCTGCGCCCGCTCGTCGAGCGTGCCGAGCCGGACAATCGCGCGCAGATCGATTCCACCCTCAAGGCGCTCCGGGCCGCGGGCGCCCAGGTCGAGGACGCGCCACTTGCGGTCTCCTTCGCGGGGCTCCCCGAGGCGGGCGACACGGTGATGCGCGCGGAAGCGGCCGCCTTCCATCGCGATCTCTACGCGCGCCACGCTGCCGAGTATCCGGTGCACCTGGGCGAGCGCGTCAAGGACGGGCACACCGTGCGGGCGGTGGACTATCTCGCCGCCCAGGCCCACCGCCGCGCCTTCCGCTCCGACATGGCTCCTGTCGCCTCGCGCTTCGACGCGCTCGTCTCTCCGACCGCGCCGGGCCCCGCGCCCAAGGGCCTGGCCTTCACGGGCGACGCGTCCTTCTGCGCGCCGTGGAGCTCCGCGGGCATGCCGTCGATCTCCCTCCCCACCGGCCTCGCGCCGAGCGGACTGCCCTTTGCCTTCCAGCTCACGGGGGCTCCGTGGTCGGAGGCGCGTCTCTTCGCCGCCGCCGCGTGGTGTGAGCGCGCCATCGGGTTCAAGGAAGCGCCGCGTGCTTGACCTCAAGATCACGGGCGGACACGTCTTCGACGGTACGGGGACGCCGGCGGTGCGCGTGGATGTCGGCGTCACCGGCGAGAGCATCGCAATGGTCGGTGACCTCGCGCGCGAGCCGGCCGGACAGACCCTGGACGCCTCTGGCCTCATGGTGGCGCCCGGCTTCATCGACATGCACTCGCATTCCGACTGGCGGCTCTTCGGCAATCGGCGCGCCGAGTCCAAGATCCGCCAGGGCGTGACCACGGAGGTCGTGGGCAATTGCGGATTCTCGCCCGCTCCCGTGTCCCCCGAGTTCAGAGAGGATATGCGGGGCTTCGCGCTCTACGTTCCGCCCGGCATGGACTTCTCATGGGTCTCGGTGAAGGACTTCCTCCGCCGCTACGAGGAGGAAGGGCTCGCCCTCAACGTCGCGCAGCTGATCGGTCATGGCACGCTGAGGCTGGCCGCCATGGGCTTCGCCCGGCGACCGCCCAGCGCCAAGGAGCTGGCGACCATGCGGAGCCTCATGGAGGCGGCCATGGTCGACGGCGCCTGTGGGCTCTCCACCGGACTCATTTACGCGCCCGGCTCCTATGCCGAGACCGCCGAGATCGTGGAGATCGCCAAGGGTGCCGCGGTCGCGGGAGGATTCTATGCGAGCCACATCCGCGGTGAGGGCGCCACTCTCCTCGACGCGGTCGCCGAGGCCATCAGCGTCGGACGCGAGGGCGGACTGCCGGTGCAGGTGAGCCATATCAAGGCCGCGGGCCGCGCTCACTGGGGAAGGGTCGGCGACGCTCTCGCCCTGATCGACGGCGCGCGCGCCGAAGGCCTCGACGTCATGGCCGATGTCTACCCATATACGGCGTCGAGCACCACGATCCGGACGCTCCTGCCGGACTGGGTGCTCGAGGGCGGCATGGAGGCCATGCTGGGTCGGCTCCGCGATCCCGCCACGCGCGAGCGCATCCGGATGGACATGGCCCAGGGACCCGTCCTGGCCCGGGGCCTCGAGTGGAGCAACATCATGGTCGCCTCCGCGCCGTCACACCCGGAAATCGAGGGACGGCGCTTCGACGAGATCGCGAGAAGCTGGGGCAAGGATCCGGTAGAGGTCGCCTTCGACGTCATCGAGAGCGAAAAGGGGCGCGGCAACATCATTCTCTTCCAGCTCGACGAGGCCGACCTTCGCCGCGCGCTTGTCCACCCGCGCGTCATGATCGGCTCTGATGGGTCGTCGCTGGCGACAAGCGGCCCCATGGCCGACGGCAAGCCCCATCCCCGGAGCTATGGCACCTTCCCGCGCGTGCTCGGCCGCTACGCGCGTGACGAGCGCGTGCTGCCCCTCGAGACGGCGGTCCACAAGATGACCGGGCTTCCCGCCGCGCGGCTGGGTCTCGGCGATCGCGGCGTCATCCGCCCGGGCGCCAAGGCCGACATCGTCGCCTTCTCACGCGAAGGCGTCCGGGATCTCGCGACCTATGAGGATCCACACAGGTACGCGGCGGGCATCTCGCATGTCCTCGTCAACGGCCGCGCCGTTATCAAGGATGGTGAGCATACGGGCAGCCTGCCCGGCCGAGTGCTGAGGTCCGTCTAGACCAGGGCGGGGTGGGCGTGGCCCATGGATCGGGCAGCCTGTCCGATCGCCACGTGCGCAATGTCGCTGGGGACGGCCAGGATCCTCCACGGAGCAAACACTTAAGAGAGCTTGGTCGAGGGGCACCTCGCCTGCTATACTTGTGCCTTATTTCACACCCACGGAAAGGATTGCCATGACCCGCATTCTGATGATGGACACGGACACGGCTCTCGCCGAGACGGTCGGCAGCCAGTGTCTGAAGCACGGCATCGCGGTTCGCTTCGCGGACAACCTCTGCGAGGGCCTTCACCACCTCCTCGACACCCCGGTCTCCCTGGTCTTGCTCGAGGCGGCTCGCGTGCGGCTCTCGAGCGTGGATCTGTTCAAGCTCTTCGAGGCGGTCATTCCCGGTGTCCCCGTGGTCATCCGGCTCGATGCCGAGGGGGCAATGGACGAGCAGGTGCGGTACGAGCTTCACGGCTTCCGGGTGGTTCGGGAGCCCTTCGATGTGCTGGAACTCCTGGCCAAGGCCGAACGGCCCGTGCGTGCCGTGATGCCGCGACCCGCGCAGGCGGCCGCCGCCGTCGACGCCGCCTGTCGATAGCGACCATGCGCAGGCTTCCACGGAAGCTCGTCCTCCTGGCGGCCGCGCTCGGACTGAGCGCGGCGCTGGTGGGGCTACTCGCCGCCACGGAGGCCTCGCTTCGCGCCATCGAGCATCGCGAGTCCGTCACGAGGTCGGTCAAGCCGACGCCCCCGACTCAGGACTCGAGCCGCGAGGGCGTGTACCGCGATCAAGGGACGGCGGAGTGATTGACGCCATGAGCCGACGTCCTGCCCGTTCGCTGGCGGGGCCGCGCACGCTTGGTGTAGACTGACTACGTCAGCGCCGCAGCCGGCGCCCTCGCCTCCGATATTGGCTCTTCCGAGTATTGGGGCGCGCACCAAGGCGGAAGATCAACGGAAGGAGATCCAGATGGCATCGAAACTCTACGTCGGCGGGCTCTCATACTCGACCACGAGCGAGACGCTCCGGGAATACTTCGCCCAGTGCGGCACGGTGGAATCGGCGGCGGTGATCACGGACAAGTTCTCCGGCCAGTCCCGCGGCTTCGGCTTCGTCGAGATGGCCACCGCCGAGGAGGCGCAGCGCGCGATCTCCGAGCTGAACGGCAAGGACCTCGACGGTCGCAAGCTGACGGTGAATCTCTCGACGCCGAAGGCCCCCGGCTCCGGGGGCGGTCCGCGCGGGGGAGGCGGCCGCGGCGGTGGCGGCGGTCGGGGAGGTGGTCGGGGCGGCGGCTTCGGTGGGGGCGACCGCGGCGCCTACGGCGTCCCGCCCTCCAAGAAGCCCTTCAAGTGGTGAGACGACCCGAGCATTGAGCCTCGAGGGCGCGACGGTTCACCCGTCGCGCCTTCGTGTTTCTGCCGCCTGCCCTTACCCGAGGATTCGCTCGTAGCGGCCGAAGTCGTGCGCGGAGTCCATGAACCACTTCACGATCTCGGGATTGGAGCGCGGCGGAATCTCGCACGACGTGGATAGGATGAACCCCGAATGCTTGGCCGCCGCGTCGATGCAGCGGCGGACGTCGGCTTCCATCTCCTCCTTCGTGCTCTTCTCGAAGCGCGTGGCGTCCACGTTGCCGATGGCCACCGCGCGACCCTTGGCCACCTCCATGAAGCGCTCGAGCTGGTCCACGTGGAGCTTGGGATCCGCCTGCTGGTCGAGATCGAAGGACACCGTGGTGAAGCCGCAGCCAATGATGTCCTCGAAGATCGGATAGGTCGTGCCACAGATGTGGGTGGTCAGGCCCACCTTCTTGGCCTTGAAATACTCCACCAGCTCCTTGTGGTAGGGCGCGATGAACTCGCGATAGTTGTCGGGTGAGATGAGGCTGATCGACGCCGTCGGCTCCGAGAAGCTGAGCCCGATCTTGGTCTTGACGATGGCGTCACCCCAGACCTTGCAGAAGTCCGTGGTCACCCGCATGAGGTCGTGGATGAACTGCGGGTCCTCGAAGGTGTCGAGCAGCATCATCTCCGGATTGCGCAGCAGCATGGCAATGGTCCAGGGGCCGACGGCGACGGCGCCCATGGCAGCAGGCGGCGCGGCCTTGACGAGGGCCTCGCACTGCTCGATGAAGCCCGGGAGCCGCGCCGTCTTGTACGGATCGGGCATGCGGAGGGCGGCCAGGTTGGCCTTGTCTTCCAGCACGTGCCCCTCGATCGAGGGCACCACGTAGTCGGAGTACTTGACCTTGCAGCCGAAGGCCTCGGCCTCCTTGGCCAGATCGTTGTAGGCCAGGACCACGTCGGGCTGGTAGCGCTCGTAGTAGTTCATCATGGCCGTGATGGCCTTGATCGGATTCGTGCAGTACTCCTCGATGCTCAGCCCGTCCAGGGTGCCCGCGAACGAGGCCACGATGGGATACACGGGCACGCGGTCGGCGAAGGAGCGCTTGTAGGCGGCCACAACGCGATCGCGATTGGTCAGGCTCACCTTGCCCTTCTCGGCGTCCCAGAGGCGGTTGACCTCCATGTACCGCGGCGGCAGCTTGGCCTCGTACTCCATGAACTGGGTGATCGGATAGCGGATGCCGCCGTTGTGGGTGCCCCGCAGGCCCTCGACGATCTCTTCCATCCTCGCCCACGGGATGGAGAACGCCATCTCGTGATCCTGGGTCTGACCGAAGATGCGGTCGCCGGAGCAGGGCAGGATGACCTGCGGCTCCCCCGTCTGCATCGTGGTCACGATGATGTCGGCGCAGACGGCGCGTCCCTCGAAGGACGAGGCGAGCCGCCCCCCGCGCTTCCACAGCGCGGCCTGGGTCAGCCGCATCACCTGCGCAGGATTGGCGTAGATGCAGACCACGTGGGGCTCGAAGGTGGCGCGGTCGAGCGGGGCCACGAGGAGCGTCTCGTACTCGCCCGGGGAGAACTTGTCGATGGCGGCCTCGGAGCGCTGGCCCGCCTCCTTGGTCTCCGTGTACATGCCTTCGCACAGGGTGCCCACGTTGTAGATCGGGAGCGGCCTGTCGAACCCGATGGCCGTGATGCCGAGGGAGCAGATGTGATCTTCGCGCGTGAGCGCGATCATCCAGCCGTAGCGGCGCGACATGTCGATGACCTGACAGGACATGCTCAGCTTCTTGAAGTCGCGCGCGGGGCGCCGGGCCCGCTCCGGGATGGGCTCGCCGGGCTTGAGCATCCGGATGGCCACCGGGAAGGTCTGCGGGCGGATGTAGGTCTGAAGCTCCTTGTCCGCCGTCTTCGTATCGATCATTGGTGGGCCTCCCGGTCAGAGCGTAGGGGTGGGGTATACCTTTGTCAAGCAATGGCGCGTCCTTTCGATAGAATGTGCCGCACCGACCATGGCCCGCTTCCGGATCGTGCACTGGAAGGACATCCCCTCCGTCGTCGAGGCGGCCGACGACGAGCGCACCGTGCGCCACCTGCTGTCACCGAAGTTCCAGGACCTCATCGACTCCCTCGCCATGAGAGACAATGCCACCGAGGAAGAGGCATATCTCGAAGGCTGGGGCCAGGGCGAGTGGGAGGAGCGCCCGGGCAGTGCCGAGGCCGTCGCCCAGGCGGTGGCGGCGGACATCGAGAGCGGCTTCCAGACCCTCCTCATGCAGCGATTCCTGCCCAAGCCGAGCTAGCGTCGTCTCCGACGCGCATTGCCTCGGTCTCACCGAGCGCCTATAATCGCGGCGGGCCAATGAAGGCCAGGGAACTTCTCGCCGCGTGCTTCTTCCTCTTCGGGGCCCTTCTCATCTGGCCTCTGCTCACGATCGCCAATCGTCCGGTGCTCGTGGGGGGCGTCCCGGCGCTCGTGGTCTACCTTTTCGCCGTCTGGGCCATCATCGTGGGCGTGCTGGTCGCGGTGGCGATCCGCCGCCGCGCCCCGGAGGATGACGAGTGAGCTGGCTCAGCCAGCCGACCCTGCTCGCCATCGTCCTGGGCTACTTGCTGTTCCTCTTCCTCGTCGCCTCGGTCGGCGAGGCTTTCGCGGCCCGGCTGAGGCGGGGCCGCATCCGTACCATCACCTACGTCCTCGCCGCGTCCGTGTACTGCACCGCGTGGACCTTCTATGGCAGCGTGGGGCTCGCGGCGAACCGGGGTCTCGAGTTCCTGACCATCTATCTCGGGCCCGCCCTCGTGGCGCTCCTGTGGCCCCTCGTCCTGCGAAAGCTCGTGCGGATCTCGAAGGAGCAGCGCATCACCTCCATCTCCGACTTCATCTCGAGCCGTTACGGCAAGTCGGCGAACCTGGGCACGCTGGTCGCCCTCCTCGTGGTGGCGGGCATGATTCCCTACATCGCGCTCCAGCTCCGTGCGGTGTCGGCCACCTTCAGCCTGATCATGCAGGAGGGCTCGGTGCTGGATGTGTTCGACCCGACCCTCTTGGTGGCGGTCACCCTCGCCTTCTTCGGTATCCTCTTCGGGGCCCGGAACCTCGACTTCACCAAGCAGCAGACGGGCCTCATGACGGCGGTGGCCGCCGAATCGGTGGTCAAGCTCGTGGCCTTCCTGGCCGTCGGCATCTGGGTCACCTGGGGTGTCTTCGGCGGCCTCGGCGACATCTTCGGCAGCATTGCTCGAGACCCTGTCTGGTCGAAGCTGCTCACGCTCGACCAGCCCCAGACCGCCTCCTACTCGCGCTGGGCGGCCATGCTGCTGATCTCGATGATGGCCGTCATGTTCCTGCCACGGCAGTTCCACGTGCTCGTCGTGCAGAATCCCCGCGAGCGGGACGTCAACGCGCTCGCCTGGTCGTTCCCCCTCTATCTGCTCCTCATCAATCTCTTCGTGCTGCCCATCGCCTTCGCGGGACTCCTCGTGTTCCCCGAGTCCGGAGGGCAGGCGGACAGCTTCATCCTCCGCCTGCCCCTGCACTTCGAGAGTCGGATCATCTCGGTGGTCGTCTTTCTCGGCGGCTTCTCCGCCGCCACGGCCATGATCGTGGTCGACTCCCTTGCCCTGTCCAAGATGATCACCAACGACGTCATCCTGCCCATGCTGCTCCGTCGGCGACGCCTGGAAGACATCTACCTGGTGACGCTTTACTACACGCGCGCGGCCATGCTGGCGGTGGTCGGCCTGGGCTTCGCGTGGGCGCGGATGGAACGGGGCCAGCTCCTGCTCGTCGAGATGGGATTGCTGTCCTTCATCGCGGTCAGCCAGTGCGCTCCCGCTATCCTGCTGGGACTCTACTGGCGGCGCGGCAACCGCAAGGGCGCCGCCGCGGGGATTTCCGCCGGCTTCACGCTGTGGTTCTACACCTTGATCATCCCGGCCCTCGTCAAGGAGGGGCTCGTGCCTGCCTCTGTCCTCGCCGACGGGCCGTTCGGGCTCCAGTGGCTCAACCCCACCGCGCTCCTCGGTCTCTCCGGTCTCGACGTGACGACGCATGGCGTGTTCTGGTCGCTCTTCGTCAACGTCGGGCTCTTCGTCCTCGTGTCGCTCCTGAGCGAGCAGGACGCGGACGACCGCTCCCAGGCTGCCGCTTTCGTGGGGACGGCGGGAGAGGACAAGCACGCGGCGGTGGCGCCCGCCATCCTGTCCGCCACGGAGATCGAGGGACTCGTGCACCACTATGTCGGCGCGGAGGAAGCCGAGCCGCTCGTGCGCGAGCTCTTCCGCGGCAAGGCGCCCTCCGAGCTCACGGTGCCCGAGCTCCTCGAGCTGCGCATCCGCTTCGAGCGGCTGCTCGCCGCCTCCCTGGGCGCGGCGGCCGCCCGCATGATCGTCGAGGACCACTTCACCATCTCCAAGGACGAGGCGCAGGAGCTCGTCACCTCGTTCCAGCAGATGCAGCAGTCTCTGCGCCTGACCGAGGAGGAAGTCCGGCGCGGCGAGCGACTCCTCGCGTCTGTCGTCCAGAGCGTCGACGACTGCATCGTCACGGCGGGGGTGGATGGCCGCCTCGTGACGATGAACCCCGCGGGCTATCGGCTCCTGGGCCACGCGCAGCGACGCGTGGGGCGGCTGGGACTGCAAGATCTCCTCGGCGCCGAGGACCGTGGGCGCGCCGCCAAGGCCATCGCCCGTGCCGTCGAGGTGGGCCAGGGCTGGAGCGGACAGGTGACGGGCCGGACGGCCAAGGGCCAGACCTTCCCCGCCTACCTCTCCGTCCGCTGCATCGTGGATGCGGAGGGGCAGACGATCGGGACGGTAGGCGTTCTGCGAGACCTGACGGAGCAGGTCGAGACCCAGCGGCGGCTCATCCAGCGCGAGAAGCTCGCCTCCCTCGGCGAGATGGCGGCCGGGGTGGCCCACGAGATCAGGAATCCGCTCGGCGGGATCAAGATGGCGACGAATCTTCTGTCCTCCAGCGAGTGGGGCGGGGGGTCGCTGTCGCAGGAGATGGCCCGATCCATCCTGTCCGGGATCGCCGAGATCGAGCGGATCATCAATAGCCTGCTCGACTTCACGCGGGATACCCAGCTCGAGCGCAGCGAGTACGAGCTCGTTCGCATCCTCGATCCCGTGGTCGAGGCCATGGCCGCGGAGGGACGGGCCCGCGGGATCGAGGTCGCCTACGGTCGCGTGGAGCGGGAGGCGGCGGCCGCCGCCGATGGCCAGAAGCTCCGGCAAGTGTTCACCAACGTGATGAAGAACGCCCTCGAGGCCATCGACCCTCAGCGGCCCGGCGGCCAGGTCACCGTCAACCTCTTCGTGGAGGATGACCGCGCCACCGTGGAAGTGGCGGACAACGGCGTGGGCATCGCCCCGGAGGACCGCGAGAAGATCTTCCTGCCCTTCTTCACGACCAAGCCTTCCGGCACCGGGCTCGGCATGTCCATCGTGAAAAAAATTGTGGATCTCCACGGCGGCGACATCGTGATCGACAGCGCATCCGGACGCGGCACCCGCGTCCGCATCTCCTTGCCGGCCGTCGGGCTGGCTCATCCCCTTGCCGGAGGCATGCCATGAAGCAGCGTCTCTTGCTCGTCGACGACGACGAAGTGTTCCTGCGCCCACTCCACCGCACGCTCGAGCTCGCGGGCTACGAGGTCTTGCCGGTGCAGAGCGCCGAGGAGGCCCTGGACACCCTCAAGACCGAGGACGTGGACGTCGTGCTCACGGACCGGCGCCTGCCCGGATTGGACGGCGTGGGTCTGGTGGGACACATCAAGGCCGAGCATGCCGACCTCGCCATCGTGGTGATGACCGCGTATGGCTCCATCGAGTCCGCCGTGGAGGCCATGCGGCTCGGCGCCGAGGACTATCTCGTCAAGCCCTTCGAGGCGCCCGAGCTCCTCCTCGTCATCCGCCGCGCCATCGAGTTCCAGGCCCTCAAGTCGGCCAATCGTCGCTCCATCCGGCGGAACCAGGAGCGATTCACCTTCCGGAACATCGTGGCGCGGAGCGCGGGCATGCACGCCGTGTTCGACGTGCTCCGCTCCGTCGTCGATCTCGACACCACCGTCCTCATCCACGGCGAGACGGGGGTGGGCAAGGAGCTCCTCGCGCGCTCCGTCCACTTCTCGGGGGCGCGCCATGATCGCCCCTTCGTGGCCGTCAACTGCGCGGCCATTCCCGCCGAGCTCTTCGAATCGGAGCTCTTCGGCTCGCGCAAGGGCGCCTTCACGGGGGCGAGCGAGCACCGGCGGGGCCACTTCCAGATGGCCCACGGCGGCACCCTCCTCCTCGACGAGATCGGGGAGATGCCCTTGCACCTCCAGAGCAAGCTCCTGCGGGCCATCGAGGAGAAGAAGGTGACCTCGGTCGGGGCGGACCGGCCTGTCGACATCGACGTCCGCTTCATCGCCACCACCAATAAGGACCTCCAGGGCGAGGTCGAGCGGGGCGCGTTCCGGCGCGATCTCTTCTACCGGCTGTCCGTCCTTCCCGTGCGCGTGCCGTCGCTGCGCGAGCGCCCCGAGGACATCCCGCTCCTCGCCCAGCATTTCCTGGCGGAGCTGGGTCGCCGACTCAAGAAGAGCGTCAAGGCCGTCGCTCCGGAGAGTCTGGACGCTCTCATCCGGTATCCGTGGCCGGGCAATGTGCGGGAGCTCGAGAACGTGATCGAGCGGGCCGTCATCGTATCCCGGAGCGAGGTGCTGACGGGGCTGGAAGGCTTTCTCTCCGCCCCCAGCGGGGCGCATGCGCCCGTGGATCTCTCCCTGCCCTTCCGTGATGCCAAGGCGCGCGTCGTGGAGGAGTTCGAGCGGGCCTATGTGCAGGGTCTGCTCGAGACCCATGGCGGCAAGCTCACGGCGGCCGCCAAGCACGCGGACATGGACCCGAAGAACTTTTCAGACAAGATGGCGCGGTACGGGCTGCGGCGCCAAACAACCGAGCCCGGCGAAGGTGGCGCGCGCGCCACTTGAAGTCTGGCGCCGATTGGATTAGAAGATAGCGGGCGCGATGCTGCGCCGACCCGCCAAATTCCCACTCATGTGAGGCACGCCCATGGCGACGAAGACCGTGACCGGCACCACGTCCATCGAGGCCCTCCTCAAGGAGAAGCGGAAGTATCCGCCGCCCAAGGAGTTCGCCAGGCGCGCCAACGTCAACCGCGCCTCCGTCTACGCCGAGGCCGCGAAGAACCCCGTCAGGTTCTGGGAGCGTTTCGCCCGGGAGCTCGACTGGTTCAAGCCGTGGCGGAAGGCTCTCGAGTGGAAGGCGCCGTATGCCAAGTGGTTCATCGGCGGCAAGCTCAACGTCTCCTACAACTGCCTCGACCGCCACATCAACACCGCCCGACGGACCAAGGCCGCTCTCATCTGGGAAGGAGAGCCGGGCGACACTCGGACCCTCACGTACTGGGATCTCTACCGCGAGGTCAACCGCTTCGCGAGCGCCCTCAAGCGCGGGGGCGTCAAGCGCGGGGACCGCGTGACCATCTACATGCCCATGGTGCCGGAAACGGCGATCGCCATGCTCGCCTGCACCCGCATCGGCGCGCCCCACAGCGTCATCTTCGGAGGCTTCGCGCCGGACGCCATCCGCGAGCGGATCCACGACGCGCAGTCCACCGTGCTGTTGACGGCGGACGGAGGCTGGCGCCGCGGCAGCCATGTGCCGCTCAAGAAGAACGTCGATGAGGCGCTCAAGGAGTGTCCGGACGTCAGGACGGTGGTGGTGCTCAAGCGGACGGGTCAGCAGATCAACATGCAGACCGACCGTGACATCTGGTGGGACGACTTCGTCAAGGGGGCGGACGCGTACTGCCCCCCCGAGAAGATGGACGCCGAGGACATGCTGTATCTCCTCTACACGTCGGGCTCCACGGGCAAACCCAAGGGCATCCAGCACACCACGGGCGGCTACCTGACGGGCGTCTACGCCACGACCAAGTGGGTGTTCGACCTGCACGACACCGACGTGTTCTGGTGCACGGCCGACATCGGCTGGGTGACCGGGCACTCCTACGTCGTCTACGGCCCGCTCGCGAACGGCACCACGACGGTCATGTACGAGGGCACCCCGGATACTCCCGACAAGGACCGTTTCTGGCGCATCATCGAGAAGCACGGCATCACCATCTGCTACACGGCGCCGACGGCCATCCGGACCTTCATGCGCTGGGGCGACGAGTACCCGAATCGCTGCGATCTCTCGAGCCTTCGCTTGCTCGGCAGCGTCGGTGAGCCGATCAATCCCGAGGCGTGGGTCTGGTACTGGAAGGTGATCGGGGGCGGCCGGTGTCCTGTCGTGGACACGTGGTGGCAGACCGAGACCGGCCACATTCTCATCACGCCGCTGCCTGGGGTCACGACCCTCAAGCCCGGCTCGGCGACGAAGCCGTTCCCTGGGATCTTTGCCGACGTGCTGAATGACAAGGGGGAGTCGGTCAAGGCGGGGTACCTCGTGCTCACGAAGCCCTGGCCCGGCATGCTCCGCGGCATCTACCGCGACCCGCAGCGCTTCAAGGCGCAATATTGGAGCCGCTATCCCGGCATCTACTTCACCGGAGACGGCGCCAAGCTCGACGAAGAGGGGTACTTCTGGCTGCTCGGCCGGGTGGACGACGTGATGAACATCTCCGGCCACCGCGTCTCGACCATGGAGGTCGAATCCGCTCTGGTGGACCACCCGCTCGTGGCCGAGGCCGCCGTCATAGGCCGACCACACGAGATCAAGGGCCAGGCCATCGCCGCCTTCGTCACGATCAAGGACGGCACCACGGGCTCGAAGGAGCTCATGGAAGAGCTGAAGGGCCACGTCACCAAGAAGATCGGGGCCCTCGCGCGCCCCGACGACCTCATCTTCGCCTCCGACCTGCCCAAGACCCGAAGCGGCAAGATCATGCGGCGGCTCCTGCGCGACATCGCGGAGGGCAAGGCCCTGGGCGACACGACCACCCTCGCGGATCCGGCGGTAGTAGCCCGGCTAAAGGATCAATACGGGGAGGAAGAATAGTCGGGTCTTCGTACCAAGAGCGCGAGGTATCTTTGCCAAGCCTCGGCCCGTGACGGCCACGGCGGCTCCTTTGTTTCCAGCAACTTGACGGGCAGCGGAGCCTGGCACTCCGCATGCTCCCCACCAGATCGGCCTTGTACCCATGGTCTCGGAAAGAGGGTCCTCTCGGCTAACGGAGCCCGGAGGGTTCTGTCACACGAAAACGGCATGAGCATCTGAAAACAGGGGGCCCAATGGCGGGAGTTAGCATTTCGGGCAAAGAGTTGCGTCGCGTCGTGATTGCCGCGTCGGTGGGGAACATCATCGAGTGGTACGACTTCTACATCTTCGGAAGCCTGGCCTCGATCCTCGCGGTCAAGTTCTTCGACAAGACTCACCCGGTGGCGGCCTTCCTCAGCACGGTGGCCATCTTCTCGGTCGGCTTCCTGATCCGGCCGCTGGGGGCCTTCGTGTTCGGCTGGCTCGGGGACAAGGTGGGACGCAAGTACACCTTCATCGTCACCCTGAGCGGCATGGGGATCTCCACCGCGATCATCGGCATGATCCCGACCTATGCCCAGATCGGTCTCGCGGCCGCCATCCTCCTCTTCGCCCTCCGCCTGATCCAGGGTCTCTGCCTCGGCGGCGAGTACGGCGGAGCCATCACATACGTGGCGGAGCACATCGAAGACAAGAGGCGCGGGTACTACACGGGCTGGCTTCAGACCTCTCCCACACTCGGCATCGTTGTCTCGCTGGCTGTGATCATCGGCACCCAGCGATACCTGGGAGCCGAGGCTTTCGCCGAGTGGGGATGGCGGGTGCCGTTCATCATCTCGCTCCTGCTCGTCGCCATCGCCATCTACATCCGTCTCTCGCTCCAGGAAACTCCGGTCTTCCAGGACATGAAGGCGAAGGGACATACCGTGACCAATCCCTGGCGCGAGGCCTTCATGAGCAAGAACATCAAGTACATCATCATCGCCAGCATCGTCGTGCTGGGGCAGGGCTGCGTCTGGTACAGCGGCCAGTTCTGGGCGTTGTTCTTCCTCCAGAAGGTCAAGAACGTCGACGTGCTGTCCTCGAGCTACATCATCGCCATCGCGCTGCTGATCGCGACGCCGACGCTGATCTTCTGGGGCTGGCTCTCCGACAAGGTGGGGCGCAAGCCAATCATTCTCGGGGGCATGGCCCTTGCCGCCTTGACGTATTACCCGCTGTACTCCGCCCTCGGCACGTACGCCGATCCCAAGGTAGGTATCAACTACCCGATGTCCATTCTCATCGTCGTCGTGCTCGTCAACTACGTCGGCATGACCTACGGTCCGATCGGGGCGTTTCTCGCTGAGTTCTTCCCCGGGCGTATCCGCTATACCTCCGTGTCGGTGCCCTACCACATCGGCAATGGCTGGGGAGGGGGTCTCGTGCCCATCATCACCACTGCGGCGTACGCCTCCGCGGTGCAATCGGGCTCCAGCAATCCGCTGCTCTGGGCCCTCGTCTATCCCATCGCGCTTCCCGCGGTCATGTTCCTGCTCGCCGTGTTCCTGATGCCCGAGACCCGGAAGAACAGTATCTGGGCTGAAGGGTCTGCAACCCTGCACCAATCCGCGCACAGGGCATAGGCAAGAGAGCAAAGGCGCGGTCCCGCAGTCTCGGCCCCGGGGCCCTGTCAAAGGGGTTCCCGGGGCCGTCACACGTTCTCCCCCAACGGCTCCCAGGTGCGTCCGGACACCCGGCTTTTCCTGATTCCGGGTACCCCGTAATGAGTCAATCTCCAGAATTTGTCGGTTCAGGTGACCGTTTTTCCTAGCCCCAAAGGGCACCTTGCCCGAAAACGGCCCTCAGAAGGCTTCCCCTGAGCGAATATCCGGCCCTTTCGAGCGTCTCTCTCGATGCCAGCCGAGGCATGGGGTTTGCAGCAGTGCCTCGCAAGCCGAGCGGCGAGCATCATATGGGTGCACCGCTCAGGAGGGAGAATCGACATGGACGAGGTCAAGAAGAGGCTGGAGTCGGAACTGAACCGGACCGTGGAGCGGCTCCGCCAAATGGGCGGGCCCCTTCTGTCCGTGGACGTGATGAACCGGGTGGGCGACACGAGCCAGCTGGCCGATGAAGTCGACGTCATCCAGGTCAACGAAGACCGCGAGATGAACTTTGCTACCCGCAGCCTCCTGGTCGAGCGGGCCAACCGCCTCGCCGAGGCTCTCGAGCGCCTTCGTGGCGGCGACTACGGCACCTGCGAAGAGTGTGGCGAGCCCATCGCGCCGGCGCGGCTCCGGGCCATGCCCGAGGTCCGCACCTGTGTGCGCTGCCAGGATCGCATCGAGCGCATGTCCCGGCACCTCGAAGCCGTGGGCGCGGGGCTCGACGGCGAGGAAGCCGAAGAGGAGTAGCCCTTACCGCCGGCCCATCCGAGCCAGCCAAGGCTCGGGTCGGCCGGTAATGATCCCGTCGACGCCATCCCCGTCGACGCCATGGAGGATGAGCCGGTCCGCGAGGGCCGGCTCGTCGTCTATCTGCACATGGCATTCGAGTCCCGCCGCGCGGACCCTGGCGAGCGTGTCCGTGGTCACCAGCTGACGCTCCATGCACAGGGCCCGGACCCCTCCCGCCTCGGGGATGGCCTCTTGGAGCGCACCTCCCGTCCACACGACGGCGAGCCCGACCTCCGCATTCCATGCCCGGAGGCGTGCGAGGCTCTGGCGTCTCGCGCACGCCACCACCGACACGGCGACGGCGTCGTAGATCTCGAGCGTCGAGATCACCTTCTCCTCTATGGTCGGGGATGGACTGGTCGATGAGGGTCCCTCGACGTTCGCGAGCTCGAGCCAGAAGTGCGTCCGGCCTCGGAAGCGCTCGAGCACCTCGGGGAGCGTCTGGATCCGCTGTCCGCGGAACCGCGCAGCCATCCATCCCCCAGCGTCCAGCCGCTTGAGCTCACGGACGGTCAGCGCGCCGACCTGGCCGCGGCCATCTGTGACCCGATCGAGGGAAGGGTCGCCGAGCACGACGAGGTGGCCGTCCTTCGAAAGATGGATGGCCAGCCAGAAAGCGTCGGCCCCGATCTCGAGAGCCGCCTCGAGGGCCGCGATGGTGTGGGTGGGCGCCACATTCGCGGCGCCGCCACGGGCCATCACGAGTGGGGCGGACCGCGACCCGTCCATTGTCTCGCTCACGATCTCCATGGCACACTCGGTGCGTGCGCACGCCGGTGCTGGACGTGTTTCGTCCCTTCCTGTGGCTCCTGGCGCGGCTCTACTGGCGCGTGCGCTTCGAGGGCGTCGAGCATATCCCGCTGGGGGGGCCCCTTGTCATCGCGCCCAACCATCTGACCTATGCCGATCCCGTGCTCCTGTGCATCCCCATCCGGATGCCCGTGCACTTCATGGCCTGGGACGCGCTGTTCGAGATTCCGGGGCTCGCGTGGCTCATCCGCCGCCTTCGCGCGTTTCCCGTACAGCTCAAGAGGCCCGACCCACGCTCCACCCGAGAAGCGGTCCGCCTGCTCGGGGCGGGCGCGGTGGTGATGATCTTCCCCGAGGCGGGCAGGAGCCTCGACGGCTCTCTCCAGCGATTCCAACCGGGCGCCTTCCGGCTCGCCTGCGCTCTCAAGGTTCCCGTGCTCCCGGTGACGATCCTCGGTGGCCACGAAGCCTGGCCCCCCGGGCGCATCCTGCCACGCCCGGGACGGCTCACCGTCATCTACCATCCGGTGATCGAGCCTCTTCCAGCCCACGACGCGCGGGCCGCGGCGCAGGCGTTGTCGAGGCGCGTGCGAGCAGCCATCGCTGCGCCACTGCCGCCCGGACGGCGCGAGTCCGCGGTCGACCCGCAATGATCAGTGTATACTTCTCGCGCCATGGCACGTCCGGTTGCCAAGCGCATCCTCGTGCTTCACGGGCCGAACCTCAACCTCCTGGGCACGCGTGAGCCCGCGATCTACGGGCGTACCACCCTCCGCGAGCTCGACCGGCGCATCCAGCGTCACGCGGCGGCGCGGGGAGTGGAGGCGGTGTGTCGCCAGTCGAATCACGAGGGGCAGCTGATCGACTGGATCCAGTCCGCGGGGCGCGAGGGCTTCGGGGCCATCGTGATGAATCCCGGCGCCCTCACCCACTATTCCATGGGATTGCGCGACGCCGTGTCGGCGGTGCCCGTGCCTGTCGTCGAGGTTCACCTCTCCAATATCCACGCCCGCGAAGAGTTCCGGCGCCACTCCGTCATCGCCGCGGTCGCCCAGGGGCAGATCTCGGGCTTCGGCCCGGCGAGCTACCTGCTCGGACTTGACGCGGCCCTCGAGGCGGCGACCGGGCGGCCGGCCCGTCGCGCGCGGTGAATGAGGGTCGGCGTCGCCGCGTCTAACCGGCTCGAGACCGGGACGCGCGGGGGCCGCCCGGCGCGGTCGTGACGCCTCCAACCGTCCCTCCGACGCCTCCGGACGCGGCGCCGCCTTCTCGCCCGGCCGATATCGATGAGCGTGCGCTCCTCGATCGATGCCGGGCGGGCGACGTCGAGGCCTTCGAGCCCTTGGTGGAGAAATACCGTCAGCGCGTGTGGCGCCTGGCCTACCAGGTGCTCCGCGATCGCGAGGAGGCATGGGATTGTGCTCAGGACGCCTTCGTGCGTGCTTTTCAATCGCTGGGATCCTTTCGCGGCCAGTCGGCCTTCTATACCTGGCTGTTTCGCATCGCCATGAACGTGGCGACCGATCGGCTCCGATCGCGCGGGGCTCAGGCGCGCGCCTTCGGCAATCAGCCGGTGCCGGAGGAGGAATGGGAGCGCACGGCCGCCGATCCCGGCGTGGGTCCCGACGAGGTGACCGAAGGAGCCCAGCGCAGGGCGCGCATCAGCCAAGCGCTCGATGCCTTGCCGCCCAACGCGCGAGCCATTATCATGCTGAGTGACGTCGAGGGACTCTCGTACCGCGAGATTGCGTCCGTGCTCAACTGCCCGATCGGTACCGTGATGTCGAGGCTTCACAACGCGCGCAAGCGCCTGCGAACCGTGCTGGGGCCCATGCTCGCCGTGCTCCTGTGCCTTGCCACCGTGCTCGGCGCGACAGGCTTCGCTGTCCCGACGGCGGCGCAGACCCCGCCGCCCCCTGCGACAGCTCCCGCCCCCGCCGTCACCCCAGCCAAGGGCACCGTGCACTTCGAGGTGCGCGTTCTCCTGGCCTCGAACCCGCCTCAGCCGACCGCGCCTCCCGGAGCTCCGGCGGGCAAGCAGGGGCTGGCCCCCGCAGGCACGAGCGGGCCCGCCGACGCGAAGATGGACGAGCGGCTCAAGCAGATCCTGCCGCGGCTGCGCAAGCTGTTTCGCTACAGCGACTATGCCCCGCTCGACCATCACCAGGTCGATGTCGAGTTCGGCGCCTCGAAGCGGCTGCCCGCCGCGGGCGATCGCTGGCTCGAAGTCGCGCCACAGGACCTCCAGGGCAAGTCCGTCCGCATGAAGGTGCGGCTCCTCAACGGGGAAAAGCCCGTGATGACCTCCAATATCGTCGCGGCGCCGGGAGCGCCCGCCGTGGTGGGTGGCCCGCGCCACGGCACGGGTGTGCTCATCATCATCCTGTGGGCCGATCCGATCTCGCCCGTTCCGGCAGGGAAGTGAAGGGCGCGGCGCGCCACCATGAGTGACGGCCGTCCGGATGACGAGCGAACGGGGGAGGCGGGCTACTTCCGCGAGCGCGCGCGCATCGAGCAGGGCAACCTCAAGCACCGGGACAAGCTCAAGGACGAAGGCAAGCTCTTCGTCCGCGACCGCCTGAAGCTCCTCCTCGACCCCGGCTCCGAGTTCCAGGAAGATTTTCTCTTCGCGCGCAGCCAGGACACCGAGACGCCGGCCGACGGGGTCGTCACGGGCGTGGGTACCGTCGACGGCCGCGCGGTGTGCATCATGGCCAACGACTATACGGTCAAGGCCGGCTCCTGGGGCGAGAAGACCGTGCAGAAGATCGTCCGCATCCAGGAGCGGGCGCAGCGTCTGCAGCTCCCCCTCCTGTACCTCGTGGATGCGGCGGGCGGGCGCATCTCCGAGCAGATCAAGATCTTCCCCGGCCGCTACCACGCGGGTCGCATCTTCTACAACGAGGTCCAGCTTTCCGGCGTGGTCCCGCAAGTGTGCATACTCTTCGGTCCCTCCCCCGCAGGCTCCGCGTACCTGCCCGCCCTCACCGACTGCGTCATCATGGTGGACGGCAAGGCGAGCCTGTACGTCGGCTCTCCCCGCATGGTCGAGATGGCCATCGGGGAGAAGACCACGCTCGAAGAGCTGGGCGGGGCGCGCATGCACTGCTCCGTGTCGGGATGTGGCGACATCCTGGCCGGCTCCGATGAGGAGGCCATCGAGCTCGCCAAGCGGTATCTCGCCTTCATGCCGCAGTCCTATCGGGAGCGCCCGGGGGCCGTGGAGGCCCGGCCGCCCGCTCCCGGTCGCTCGATCGAGGAGATCGTTCCCTACAACCAGCGCAAGTGGTTCGACATGTACGAGGTCATCGGGCACGTGGTGGATGCGGGCTCGTTCTTCGAGATCAAGCGCCTCTTCGCGCAGGAGATCATCACCGGCTTCGCCCGTCTGGGCGGGCGCGCCGTCGGCATCGTGGCCAACCAGCCGAAGGTCAAGGGCGGAGTGCTCATGGTCGACTCCGCGGACAAGGCGGCGCGATTCATCTGGCTCTGCAACGCCTTCAACATCCCCCTTGTCTACCTCGCCGACGTGTCCGGCTTCATGGTCGGCAGCAAGGTCGAACGGGCCGGGATCATCCGCCACGGGGCCAAGATGGTCTTCGCCACCTCGCAGGCGACCGTCCCCAAGATCTCCGTGGTCGTTCGGAAGTGCTATGGCGCCGGGCTCTACGCCATGTGCGGCCCCGCCTTCGAGCCGGACGCCGCCTTGGCGCTGCCCCAGGGGCAGGTGGCGATCATGGGCCCGGAGCCCGCCGTCAACGCCGTCTACTACAACAAGATCATGGAGCTGCCCGAGAGCGAGCGCGCGGCCTACGTCAAGGGGAAGCGGGACGAGTACGTTCAGGACGTGGACATCTACAAGCTCGCCTCGGAAATGCTGGTGGACGGGATCATCGCGGGCTCGGAGCTGCGCGGAGAGCT
>Ga0137409_10002373_pt1 | contig 20199 bp, 16 predicted proteins | sample CZODoug1_16funga_FD_122059 | JGI IMG/M metagenome (GOLD analysis project Ga0137409, IMG submission 122059) | Vadose zone soil fungal communities from Angelo Coast Range Reserve, California, USA - CZODoug1_16fungal (Hybrid Assembly) | ecosystem: Environmental > Terrestrial > Soil > Vadose zone... | reverse complement strand
GAGCTCGCCGATCAGCGCGTCGCCGGTGCGCAGATCGATTCCTGTATCCACGCCGCGCGGCTGATTGCCCGGCACATCAATAACGCGCTCGAGAGTTCGGTTGGTGCGCCTGCCGGGATTGGAGGTTTCGCGCTCGCGCGAACGAATTGGAGCCGTTCCCGTGCCTGATTCATCCGGCAGCCCGAATGGATCGTAGTTATCGTTCTGATTGCGACTGTCGTCACCTGGGGCCATTGCCGTCAGATTAACTTCTTTGCGGATCCGAACGTTATAAGAGCCACGCGCGTCCGTATAGTTACCGCGGTTGATCGTCAGATAGAGACGGCCATCGCGATCGGCGACGAATTCGCGGCCGGAGCCAATCTCGATGACGGGAGAGTCGTGGTCGTTACCGATGATGCCGATGAGTTCGCCCTCCGGACCGCGCGGCAAGGGCGCATTCGGATCCGTCGTGTTCAAACCCGCCGGAGTGATGCGCGTGCGGTTAGCATAAATCGTTCCCGACGCGTCAACTCGTATGCGCTCGCCCCGTCTGACATCGACGCCCGTGTCAATCCAATTTGGACCAAGCGACACGTCGACTGTGCGTGTTTGATAACGCGCGTCATCAAGCGAACGGCCGTCAATCTCGATGCGATCGATATCGCGCGGCCGCAGGAAAATCACCTCGCCGGCGCTGACCGTGCGCGTCGTCGGATAGGTGGTCTGACTTCTATTGGCAGGGTTTATTGTCAAGGTAGTGTTGCTGTTCACCTGAATGGCAAAGCGGCCATTGATGAAGCCGAGCACTGTGCCGCGTATAGTCGTGCCGCCGCGCAAGTAAATGGTGTCGGCGGCAGCGATAGAGACAGAACCTAGCACTATGAACAAAACAAGAATTAGTTTTTTCATCTTCGTTTCCTCGCGTGTTGTGATCGAAAGTCGCAAAACTCTTTCATCGTTTTGTCGAGCCAATCCTGAGCGCGGTGTGCAACTCAAACAAGACCTTTGATGACGCGCTTGCTTTTATCGGGCACGTTTATTCTCAGGGGGCTGATACTGGGAGAGTAAATTGCAGGAGACGCTGCGATTTTTGGGAACGGCTGCAAGGTTACACCCAAGCAGGACCAAGGGCAAGCGGGCCAAAATGTAGGTAGTGCTCCATTAGATTGTTGCAATCTAATGGAGCACTACCAAAATGCAAACCCGAAGATGCTTGGGCTACTGGCTACCGGCTACCAACTACTGACTAGGCGGAGGCTTCACCGTCACCGCCGGTATGTTCTGGTCACGCACCAGCTGATTGAATGCAGGCACATCGGTCTTCATGATCTGTCCCAGCTTCGCCAACTGCGCATCAATCTGCACCACCAACTCATCGTAAACGGCATACGATTGATCGGTTGGTGCCGCGTCAGCGCTTTGCACCACGCCCGCCAACGCCGCTAGTTTGTTGTTGAGCCGAATCGGGTAGTTCAAAGGATCCTGACTGCTCTGGTTCTTGGTTTGATACAAACTCTCCTCGACCCCCGCGAGATTTTTCTTCAGCGTTGTCGCGGCATCGTTAATCACTTTGTAGCTTGGCTGACCCGCGACGCGTTTCAAAAGATCGTCCACCTGTTTACGCACGTCGCGAATCTGGATGATCGCATTGTGCGTTTCCGAAACCTTGTCGCGAATCTTAAGCCCAAGCTCAACCTGCTTCGCGCAATCGGCCGCGGAAGTTTGCAAACGGGGATCGGATTTCACTTCGAAGCTCTCGCTCGTTGTCTTGCCATCCACCGTCAGCCTGACCTGATACATGCCGGGCACGACGCGCGGGCCGCGTATCTCGCCCGCCCACAAAATCATCCCCGGAAAACGAACTGCCTCCGCATAGCGCAAGTCCCAGACAAAGCGATTCAACCCGACCTCCGTCGTCACGCGCGGCTGCCTGCCGCCGCCGAAACCTTCCGACTCTTCGCCCGATGGCGCTTGCGGTTCTTCGGGTGGGGTAGGGCCGGCGCCCGGCGTTGGCGTCGGCGAAGCCGGGGCTCCGGCCGCCGGTGATGCACTGGACGATGGTTGCGGCGCGGTTCCGGGCTTCGTTGCTTGCGGTGCTTTGCCGGTAAACTTTTGGATCGATTTACCCGACGAGTCGAGAAACTCCAACACCACGTCTGTCGTTGGTTTCGATTTCAACGAGTAGTAGACAACCGCTCCATTAGCGGGATTCCGTCCAATCGTCGCGGTGGCCGGAAGCTGCGGGCTGCCGCCGTCCATGCGGTAAGGATTCTCGGGTTGAAACAGTTTCGTTTGCTTCACTGCATTCATGCCACCCGCATCCATCAGCTGATGAATCAGCGGCAGATCGTCAAACACCCAGAACGAGCGTCCCTGCGTCGCCGCAACCAAATCCTGTTCGCGTTTGTGGATCGCCAGGTCGGTAATGGGCACCACGGGAAGATTAAACTGCATCGACTGCCAGTTGGCGCCATCATCGAAGGAAACGTATAGGCCGGTCTCGGTGCCGGCGTAGAGCAACCCACGCTTGTTTGGGTCCTCGCGAATGACGCGCGTAAACGCCGCGTCGGGAATGCCGTTGGTGATCTTCTTCCAACTCTTCCCGTAGTCGTTAGTCTTGTAAAGGTATGGGCGGTTGTCGTCCCACTTATACATCGTGGCCGCAACGTAAGCCGTTGCCGGATCGTTTGGCGACGCTTCGATTGAGTTGATCTGGATCCACTCCGCCATCAGATCTTTTGGCGGCGTGACGTTGCTCCAGTTTTTCCCGCCATCGCGCGTGACCTGAACCAGTCCATCATCCGAGCCAGTCCAGATAACACCTTTCTGAACCGGCGACTCCATCACCGTAAAGATAGTGCTGTAATACTCAACGCTGGTGTTGTCTTTAGTGATCGGACCGCCTGAAGCTCCCTGCTTCGATTTGTCATTTCGCGTCAGGTCAGGACTAATCACGTCCCACGTTTGCCCGTCGTTCAGCGAGCGGAAGAGCGCGTTGCCGGCAGTGTACAAGGTGTCTGGATCGTGGGGCGAAAAGAGGATGGGAAAGTTCCATTGAAATCTGTATTTCAAAACATCCGCGCCTGCGCCCATTGGATTGTTTGGATAAGGCGACACGTCGCGCAGTTGACCGGTGTGATGGTCGTAACGAGTAATCAAGCCGCCATACGAACCAGCAAACACAATCTGCGAGTCTTTCGGCGAAGGCGCGATCCAGCCAGACTCGCCGCCGCCGACGTCGTACCAATCCGTCCGCGTGATGCCAAAGTCGGTGGTGCGGCTGGCGATGCGCACGGTTGAGTTGTCCTGCTGCGCGCCGTAGATGTTGTAAGGGAAATCGTTGTCCAACGCGACGCGATAAAACTGCGCCGTGGCCTGGTCCTGCTCGGTCCAACTCTTGCCGCCGTTGAAGGAAACATTCGCGCCGCCGTCGTTGCTATTGATCATGCGATTCGGATCGTCGGGCGCGATCCACAAATCGTGATTGTCGCCATGCGGCACTGAGATCGGAGTAAACGTTTTGCCGGCATCGTTCGATTTGTAGAAGCCGGTATTCAAAACGTAAACGGTGTCGGCGTTTTTCGGATCCGCATAGATGCGCGAGTAGTACCAGGCGCGCTGGCGCAGGTTACGCTGCTCGTTAGTCTTGGTCCAGGTCTTGCCGGCGTTGTCCGAACGAAAGACGCCGCCATCTTCCGCTTCAATGATGGTCCACAGACGATCGGGATTTGCCGGCGACACCGTAATGCCGACGATGCCGATCGTGGCTTTAGGCAAACCCGGATTACGCGTGATCTCGGTCCAGGTGTCGCCGCCATCGGTTGATTTGAAGATTCCACTACCCGCGCCGCCGCTCTCGAGCGTCCAGGGTTTCCGATAAACTTCCCAAAAGCCCGCATAGAGAATGTTTGCATTAGTTGGGTCGATGATTAGATCAGACGCTCCGGCCTTGTCACTGCGGTAAAAAATTTTCTGCCACGTCTTACCGCCGTCTTTTGAACGAAAAATGCCGCGCTGTTCGTTTGCCGCCCAAACGTGGCCCTGTGCCGCAACGTAAACAGTGTCCGGGTTTTTTGGGTGCACGCGGATGCGCGAAATCTGGCGCGTGTCTTCAAGCCCAACCCGTTTCCAGGTCTTGCCTGCGTCTGTAGATTTGTAGACGCCGTCGCCATGGGACACATTTCCTCTAATAGCCGACTCACCCATGCCGACGTAGATTGTGTTCGAATCGGAATCCGACAAACCAATCGCGCCGACGGAGCCGGTGCCGAAGACGGAGCCGTCAGTGATCGGTTCCCAGTTGATACCGCCATCCGAAGTTTTCCACACGCCGCCGCCAGTGCCGCCGAAGTAATAGACCAGCGGCTGCGAAGCGACGCCGGCTACTGCCGTCGAGCGTCCACCGCGAAATGGACCAATCAGCCGCCATTGAAGCGCTTTGAAAGGATCGTTGTCAGTCGCGGGCGTAGTCGTTGGCGTAGGTGCTTGCTGCGCCTTAGTTGAAATCGAAACTGAAAGCGAGACAAGCAAAAAGAAAACGAAAAAACAACTCAAGCGTCGGCAAATTCCGAACGAAGTCTGCGGCATCTTAATGGCTGCTCCTTGATATTGGCATCTGCGGCAATAAAAAGCGGAGGCGGATGATAACATGAATCCGTTATCATCCGCAGATGAGCATTTATTTTGCTGAGACTTTTAGATCAAATCAATTATGGAACATGAATACGGCTTTGGAACTTTTACTGAAGAGAGCAAAAAAGCAACAGGTAGCGACTGGGTGCTCAAATCTCTGCTGAAACTCTCTCAAGCAGAGTATGACCAAAGCGTTCAAGCCTGCTCTGCTTTGGATAATTACTGGAAAAACGCCCAACTTTTTAAGATTGTCAGCTGGAATTACGAGGATTATCGCAATTTGTTAGCTGAATAACTTGAATGCCTATATTCAGAAATCCTTTGAATCTTTCAATGTCAGAACACCTGACTTGAATTTGAACCGTTACATCATGAATTACCTTTCATCAGTGCGATCATATTTAGATTACGTTGAAGCGAGCATTAAAAGGAAATTTGGAAAGGCGTCCTCGAATGCTATGAAATTCAAAGAGTATTGTAGTGCCGCTTTCGATAGTAGTTTTTCATACCGATTTCTCTATAGATTTAGAAATTATGCGCAGCATTGTGGGTTACCAGTAACAAGGATTTATTTTAGTGCGAAGGCAGACGAGAATGACTCAGAGAGTTCGCACCGCTCGTTAGACGTTGGTATAGATAGGGATGAATTGCTAAACAACAGTTTTGATTGGGGCAAACTCAAACAAGAGATTGCAAAACAACCGCCAATCATAGATGTAAATGTACACCTAGAAGAGATGATGGCTCGCTTAAAGGAAATTCACACAGAATATATTACTGACGAATTTGTAACCTTACGCGAGAGCGCGAGCTACTTACGGGATTTACTACAGAACATTGCAAATGATTACAATGAGCTCCATCTCTTCAAGCTTACTAGCCATTCTGATGATTCGCCTGCTAGTAGGGCAACCATGAAAATGCAAGTCGTTCGTTTGGACCTAATGAATGATGTTTTCGATGCAAGGTTTGCTATTTTATTTGAAGGACAATGAAACTGTCAGGCAAATTTGTCGTCTGTATCCGGAACGAAGAGTGCGAGGATCTAGAGCCGCGGAAATTGTATCGAGTGCTACCGGATGAGACTGGCGCTGAGGATGGTTACATTCGGGTGATCGATGAATCGGGCGAAGATTACTTGTATCCCCAGAATTATTTCCTTCCCATAGAGTTGCCCAAAGCGGCAGAGAAAGACCTCTTATCCGCCGCCTAAAATATCCGCAACCACGGTCCGCAGCGCCAAAGGCGCGAAATGTAATAGCCTGGGCCAACGGCCCAGGTTAACGTCGTTCGATTTTTGTTAGCGCTGAAGGCGCGGAATAATGCGCGGAGGCCAACCAATGTTCGCCTCAACACTCATTGCGCGCCTTCAGCGCTAAGAAATCTCAAGCCGCCAGCACCTGGGCCGTTGGCCCAGGCTTTCACATTTCGCGCCCTTGGCGCTGGAAACTCAGTTGTCATACACTCTCGAAGCGCTACTCCCACTTCAAGACGAATTACCAGTGAAGCCGAAAGGAAATCTATGTCTCGTTTCGCGCGAATTGTTTGGTTGCTACTAACAACTGTTTTGGCGTCCACCTCTCTTTGCGCGCAGAATGTTGGCCCAGCGCCCATCGTTCCTGACAATTTCTACTCAGCGATGCAGTGGCGCTGCATCGGGCCGCATCGCGGTGGCCGCGTGCTGACCGTCTCGGGCGTCCGCGGCGAACCATACACGTTCTACTTCGGCGCGGTTGGCGGTGGCGTTTGGAAAACGATCGACGCGGGGCGCACCTGGACGCCGATCTTTGATAGCCAACCGATCGCTTCCATCGGCGCGCTCGCTGTTTCCACCTCAGATCCAAACATCATCTACGTTGGCACCGGCGAAGCTGACATGCGTTCGGATATTTCTTTCGGCGCGGGCGTCTACAAGTCGACCGACGCCGGACAAAGCTGGTCGTACCTGGGACTGGGCGACACGCGTCAGATTGGCCGCGTCTTAATCGATCCTAAAAATCCCGGCGTCGTGTTGGTCGCTGCGCTCGGCCACGGTTTTGGTCCAAATTCAGAGCGCGGCGTCTATCGCACTACCGACGGCGGCAAAACCTGGACACGCGTGCTCTCCAAAGATGAAAACACCGGCGCGATCGATCTTGCTTACGATCCCGACAACTCACGGACGGTTTATGCCTCGCTTTGGAACGTGCGGCGGCCGGCCTATAGCACTTACGCACCAATTACCGGACCGGGGGGAGGGCTCTACAAATCAACCGACGGCGGCGCGACCTGGCAGGAGATCGCGGGTCATGGATTGCCAACCGGCACGCTCGGCCGCATCGGCGTGGACGTGGTTGCGGGCCAGCATGGCAAACGCGTGTATGCATTGATCGACGCCGGCAGCGGCAGCGGTCTCTATCGTTCTGATAACGGTGGCGAAGATTGGAATTTAGTGAGCACCGAACCGCGCATTCTTAGCCGCGGTTGGTATTTCGGCGAAGTTAGAAGTGATCCGAAGAACGCGGACGTAGTTTATGTTTCAAACGTTTCACTCTACCGCTCCATCGATGGCGGCAAAACTTTCAAAGCGATCAGGGGCGCGCCCGGCGGCGACGATTACCACTCGCTTTGGATCGATCCGGAAAATCCGCGACGAATGATTGCGGGCGTCGATCAAGGTACGATTGTCACCGTGAACGGCGGCAAGACCTGGAGCAGTTGGTACAACCAGCCGACAGCGCAGTTTTATCACGTTGCGATTGACAATCAATTTCCTTATTGGGTCTATGGAGCGCAACAAGACAGCGGCACTGCGGCGGTTATGAGTCGCAGCGACTACGGACAAATTACCTATCGCGACTGGCATCCGATCGGCGCCGGCGAAAGCGGTTACATTCTTCCCGATCCGGTCGACCCGCAGATTGTTTATGGCGGCAGCACCGGCGGCGACCTCTATCGTTTCGACACCAGGACCGGACAGGTTCAGGATGTCTCACCGACGCCTGCGGAAATCGGAGCGAAGGTGCGGCATCGTTATCCCTGGACCACGCCGATTGTGTTTTCGTTCCAACCGCCGCACGCGCTTTATCAGGCGTCTCAGTTTCTGATGAAAACCGGGGACGGCGGCAGGAGTTGGAAAATTGTCAGTCCGGACCTCACCTTGCGGCCCGGTGAAAAAGAAGCGGACGCGAAAGGCGTAATTTACACAGTCGCTCCTTCGCCACTCGCCGCCGGCATGATTTGGATCGGCACGGACAACGGCCTGGTCCAGCTAACTCGAAACGACGGACAGACCTGGACTGAAGTCTCGCCAAGAGCCTTGCCTCCCTGGAGCATGATCAGTCTGATCGATGCCTCGCCACATAACGCGGCGACGGCCCATGCGGCAATCGATCGGCATCAAATGGACGACCTCGCGCCACACATTTATCGCACGCACGATTTCGGCAAGACGTGGACAGCAATCACGAATGGAATTCCGGCGACTGCTTACGTACATGCGGTGCGGGAAGATCCCATTCGCAAAGGCCTGCTGTTTGCCGGCACTGAAACCGGCGTTTACGTTTCTTTCAACGACGGTGAGCTGTGGCAACCATTGCAACTCAACCTTCCAGCGACTCCGATTCGCGACCTGGTGGTTAAGGGCAACGATCTGGTGGTGGCCACACACGGACGTTCCTTCTGGATACTCGACGACATTTCGCCGCTGCGCGAATTGAATTCCGAAACCGCGACCGCGAACGTTCATCTGTTCCATCCCGCGGCAGCGATTCGCATTCGCAAGAATGTGGCGCACGACACGCCTTTGCCGCCGGAAACACCAGGCGGAAAAAATCCGCCGCCTGGAGCGATCATTGATTACGGTTTGCAATCAGTTCCGGCGGAAGAAGTGACGCTCGAAATCAGCGACAGCGCGGGTAAGCTGGTCAGGAGATATTCGACGAACGATCCGCCCGGGAAGATCGATGACACGCAGTCGTTCCCAACCTATTGGTTCAATCCGCCGGCGCCGTTATCGAAGAAGGTGGGATTGAATCGCTTCGTCTGGGATTTGCGTTACGAGCGCCCGCTGGCGTTGCGCTACGGATATAGCATTGCCGCGGCCTTCGGCGAAGACGCGATTATGGTTCCTGAAGGCCCGCTGGCTTTACCCGGCACGTATCAAGTGAAACTGACCGTCGCCGGCCGAAGCTACACGACGCCTTTGGAAGTAAAAATGGATCCGCGGGTGAGAGTGGCAGCACTCGCGTTGAGCCAACAGCTTGCGCTCGAGATGAAAATCATCGATGGCATGAAGCAGAGCTACGACGCGGTGCAACAACTTCGCGGTCTGCGTGGTCAGTTGAAGGAACTCCAAACCAAACTGAGCGCCGACGCGAGTGCGAAGCCGCTCCTCGACGCGATAAATTCCATCGACAAGAGGGCGGCTGAGTTAATAGCAGTCGAACAGACGTATCCGCCGGTTGGCATTGTCTCGTTGGCATCTCTTAATAGCGCGCTGGGCTCGTTGTTGTTTGCAGTTGAAGGCGCGGATGCGGCGCCGACGACGCAGGCCGTCAATGCGTTTACTACATACAGACGCTTGCTCGATCAGCAACTGGCACAGTGGAATGGCTTGAAGGAAAAAGATCTGCCGGGACTGAATACGCTCTTGCAGCAACGGCAACTGCCGCCAATTCACATCAATTAGGAGAGCGATCAAAAAGTAAACATGTTAATAGGAACAGTTGAACAAATCTGGCGATACCCCGTGAAATCGATGGCTGGGGAGAAGCTGTCCGGCTGCACAGTCGGAACGCTCGGTCTGCCCGGCGACCGTGGCTGGGCGATCCGAGATGAAATCAAGAGCGAGATCAAAACCGGCACGCGCCTTCCGCTATTGATGCAATGTGCTTCCGAGTATCGGGAAGAGCCGAGTGACGAAAACATCCCGCACATAACCATCAAGTTTCCAGATGGATCGAGCGTCGCGAGTGACGACCCTGAAGTGAATACGCGGCTCTCCGTTATTCTTGGACGATCGGTTAAGTTGTGGCCGCGCCAGCCAGCCAGCGACAAAGAGCACTATCGTCGCCCCGGCACGGCGGCGCGCATCATTGCACCCCTTGCTGACATCCCCGGCTTTCGCGCGCTGCTTCCGACGTTAACAAAACTTCCAAGTATCGACGCTACATTGCGCGCCGCTTTCAGTCGCACTGCGGAGGAGCCCGTTCCCGATATCTCAAAACTGCCGAAGGAACTCTTCGAGTTTGCTTCTCCGCCCGGCACCTATTTCGACGCCTTTCCTATTCATGTATTGACTACTGCTTCGCTGGCTGTAATGTTGCAATCAAACCCCACCGCAGATTGGGACGTGCGCAGGTTTCGCCCAAACTTCTTCGTCAAAACAGTCGCAGGTATTGAGGGGCTCGTCGAATCGGAGTGGGCGGGAAGGACTTTGCGAATTGGCGCGGTCGAGGTGAAATGCGAAATGCCGGCGGTGCGCTGTGGGATGACGACGAATGCGCAAGCAGGATTGGCGAAAGACAATTCCGTCTTGCGAACAATCGTAAAAGAGGGAAACCAGAATTTGGGAGTCTATGCCAGCGTGGTGAGTGGCGGGGAAGTATGCGAAGGCGATCGCGTTGAGCTGATTTGATTGTAGGGGCAGGGCTTGTCCCTTCCCGCGGTTCCCACCAAAGCAAACCGCGGGCAGGTACAAGCCCTGCCCCTACAATCAAAATAATTCTGCCAGCGCTTCTTCCACCGACTTCACACCCACGACCTGCACGCCCAACAACCGCTCAAGTCCTGCCTTGTTCGAGCCCGGCAGCACAATCTTCTTGAAACCCAACGCCTGCGCTTCCCGCGCGCGCACCGCAGCCTGCGTCGTGCCGCGCACTTCACCCGTTAAGCCCACTTCACCAAACACCGTCGTGTGTGGATCAATGGGAATGTTTTTGAAACTCGAGGTAATCGCCGCCACCACGCCCAGATCCACCGCCGGCTCGTCTACCTCCAGCCCGCCGGCGATGTTGACGAAGACGTCGTCTCCCAACATCTGCAAGCCGAGACGCTTCTCGAGCATTGCCATCAGCAGCGCCACGCGATTCTGATCCACTCCCTGCGTCATGCGCCGGCCGGTTCCATACTTCGTTTCCGAAACGAGCGCCTGGATCTCAACCAGCAACGGGCGGGTACCTTCCATGCAAGCGGTCACCACCGAACCCGCAACGTTCTGTGGCCGCTCCTGCAAAAACATCTGCGAAGGATTTGCCACCGGAACGAGCCCGGCGCCGGTCATTTCAAAAACGCCAATTTCGTTGGCGGCGCCGAAGCGATTTTTGACCGCTCGCACAATGCGGTGGTTGTGATGACGTTCGCCTTCGAAATACAACACCGTGTCAACGATATGTTCGAGTGCTTTGGGTCCGGCAATCGATCCGTCCTTAGTGATATGGCCAATCAGGAAAACCGGAATCGTGCGATTCTTCGCGAGCAGCAGAAACTGGTGGGCCGCCTCCCTTACCTGCGACACGGACCCGGGCGCCGACTCGATCAGCGCAGAGAAGATGGTTTGGATGGAATCGACAACGATCGCCGTCGGACTGAGTCGCTCAACCTCGTGAAAAATATTTTCAAGATTTGTTTCCGGCAGCAGGAAAAGATTCTTCGCTTCGATACGCAGTCGCTCGCCGCGAAGTTTTATCTGCCGCTCCGACTCCTCGCCGGAAATGTAGAGCACCGCGCCATTGCCGGCACTTAAGCGATCTGCAACTTGCAACATCAGCGTGCTTTTTCCGATGCCGGGATCACCGCCAATCAAAACGAGTGTTCCCGGAACTATGCCGCCGCCAAGCACGCGATCGAATTCAGTCACTCCGGAAGAAATGCGCGTCTCATCCTGCGATTCGATTTCCGAATAAGCAACGGCTGCTACTTCGCGGAGTTTGAATCCTGAGCGGCCTGTGCCTTTCCTGGTTGTTCGTTCACGTTCCTCGACCAGCGAATTCCACTCGCCACACTCCGGACATTTTCCCAACCACTTGCGCGATTGGTGGCCGCAATTTTGACAGGCAAAGATTGTTTCAGGTTTTTTCAAGAATCACTTTCTAACAGCGCGCAGAGTGTCGATCTAACAGCGCCAAAGGCGCGGAATATAATAGCCAGGGGCAAGTGCGCAGCACGCCCCCTGGATTACACATTCAAGAAAGTCAGCGCCCTGTAGGGGCGCGATATACCAGAAACTTCCTTATGCCGCCCCTTCAGGGCTTAGGTCTTATTCAAGAACTTTATACCAGGGGCGACGCGCTGCTGCGCTTGCCCCTGGCTATTTTATTTTGCGCTTTCAGCGCTTCAGATGGCAGCTACAGCAGCGACTTCACGTTTTCGATTGGGCGGCCGAGCACGGCGCGGTTGCCGCGCTCGACGATGGGCCGCTGGATCAGATCCGGATGCTCAATCATCAGCGAAATGATCTCCTCGTCGGTGAACTCCCTGGTACGCAACCCGAGTTCTTTATATATCGCCTCGCTGGTGCGCAGGAGATCGCGCGGCGTCAGCTTCATCTTAGCGAGCAGCTCCGTCAGCTTCTTCCTGCTTAGGGGCGCATTGTAGTAATTGACCTTCTCAAAAGGAACGCCACTCTCCCGGAGTAGCTTGTCCATTTCACGACACTTCGTTCAAGTTGGCTTTTCGTAAATTGTGATCTTGTCGCTCTGCGGCATTTCGCGAGCTTCCCTTTCGACCCGGTTCGCGCTCCGCGCTCATTTGCAGGCAGGATGCCTGCGCTCCCAGGTTAACTAGCTCCCCAGGTTATGGAAATATTCCACGCACGCGCGTCGCTTCGGCTACGCGATCCACAGCCAGGATGTAAGCGCCGGTTCGCATGTCGGTGTCATACCGTTGCGCCGTTTCGTGAACTGAATTGAAGGCCGTCTTCATTGTTTGTTCCAGCGTCTCGTTGATCTGCTTCTCCGACCAGAAGAACGAATACTGATCCTGCACCCACTCGTAATAACTAACCGTAACGCCGCCGGCGTTGGCGAGAATATCGGGAACGAGGAAGACGCCCTCGTCGGCCAACACCCGATCCGCGCCCGGCGTGGTTGGGCCGTTGGCCAGCTCGGCAATAATCTTTGCTTTTACCTGGCCGACATTCGCTAGCGTGATTGCATTCTCCAGCGCCGAGGGCAACAGGATATCGCAGTCAACGCCAATGATTTCTTCCGGCGCGATCGCTTTTGTTCCTGGCAGGCCAGCCAGTGATTTAGTTTCAGCTTTGTGGCGCAACGCCGCTGCGACGTCGATGCCGTTTTCCGCATACAGTCCCGCTTTTGAGTCGCAGGCGGCCACGACTTTCGCGCCATCTGCGGCCACCAGTCGCGCGATGTTTGCTCCCGCGTTGCCAAAGCCGTGCACGGCCACGCGCGCTCCTTTGAGATCGATGCCCTTCACCTTGCAGGCCTCGCGCAAGGCATAGAGACAACCACGCGCGGTCGCTTCGTTGCGCCCTAGTGAACCTCCAAGCGAGACTGGCTTGCCGGTTACAACGCCCAGTTCGGTGTGGCCGCGCACCATCGAAATGGTGTCCATGATCCAGGCCATCGTTTGTTCGTCCGTATAAACGTCCGGCGCAGGGATGTCGCGATCGGGGCCGATGATGGGAGCGATCTCAAACGCATAACGGCGCGTCAGTCGTTCCAACTCATTTATCGAAAGGCTTTTCGGATCGCAGATCACGCCGCCTTTGCCGCCGCCATAAGGAATGCCAACCGTGGCGCATTTCCAGGTCATCCACGATGCCAGCGCTTTCACTTCATCGAGCGTCACGTTTGGGTGATAGCGTATGCCGCCTTTGCAAGGTCCGCGGGCGATGTTGTGTTGCACGCGATAGCCCTCGAAGACCTGCACATCGCCGCCGTCCATTTTCACGGGAATAGAAACTATCAACTGTCGCTTGGGACTACTCAGGACGTGCCGGGTCGAATCGTCGAGATGGAGATAGTCGGCGGCGCGATTGAATTGCTGCCGCGCAATTTGAAACGGATTGAGTTCTTCCGCGAGGGCCTCCCTGGTCGCCATTTGTTCTGCTCCTGAAAATGGGGGATGTGAAAGCGAGGCAATCCTAAGATGTCCAAAGTCCAAAGTCCAACGCCCAAAGTTCGAAGTCCTGGGAACTTGTCGCGATGTTCCGGAGTCTAATGTTACCGAGTAAGCTCCTGCGACCCGAACGGCACCGGGGATGTTGGATAGATGGGAGGAGAGATGTTTAATAACCTGATTGAGTCGAGTTCGCACGCACGCGAATTCAAACGCCGCGGTTCGTTCGTTCTCTTTACCACCGCAACCTATGTGTTGCTCTTCGTCATCGCCGGAGTGATCAGCATCTACGCTTACGACGCTCAGTTAAGTGATCCGAGCACTGAACTGGAGCTGATCAGTTTCATTCCGCCCCAGGCAGACAGAATTGTTCCGGAGCCGGTCAGAGTTCGCCGCAGTAATCCGCCTGCGGGCGCGACCGTCGGCGCGAGGTCCACGCGGCCGGTGCTAATCGATCGGACCGACAATCCATTGAATCCACCGGCAAGCACGTCCGCGATTGCTTCGAATATTCCACCGGCACATCCCGGCACGGTGATTGGTCCAGACGTGCTTGAACCTCCAGGTTCCGGACCCGCACGCAACGGGAGCGATTCAGACTCCGGTGGCCCCGGCAATGTCCTGGTGGTACGAACGTCAGATCCGCCGCCCGCGCCAACTCCTGCGCCGACGCCCAGGAGAATAGTCACTTCGCCGCACGTGCTTAATAGTCAAGCGTTATCGCTGCCAAAACCACCTTATCCGCCGCTAGCAAAACAGATGGGAGTTCAAGGGATGGTCAACGTTCAGGTACTCATCGATGAAACGGGAAAGGTGATTTCAGCCAAGGCGGTTTCAGGTCATCCGACCCTGATGCGTGCAGCACAGCAAGCGGCTCTTGAAGCACTCTTCTCGCCAACTAAACTTGGCGATCAAGCGGTAAAGGTTTCGGGCGTGATCACTTACAACTTCGTGCTGCAATAGAAACAGCAGCGGCCCTCGCGCGCTCATCAATTCGCTGCCGAGGACCGCAAGAATTTCCTTCCGAAACAAAAGAGGTACGCGAGACGCAATGGCCCGCGTACCTCTCCCGCCGTTGAGAACAAACCTTTAGCTTGCGTCCTGCCAGGAAGCAACCTGGAGCTTTGGTATTGCTGTAGTCTTTCCCGTCCTATTTCATTAGCACCGTCGCTTTAGCGCGGTGGACTCTAGTGCCCGATTAGGCTGGAAACCGTTTTAAACGGTTTCCCTGTAGGGGGAAACATTAATCACCGGGCTGAAGCCACGGTGCTAATGAGAAAGCCATCGAAACCAATCTGCATCAGTCCGGAGTCTGGACTTGAAACATCAAAAGGAACGCAAAGATGCCTGACCTCAGACAAATTTTGTTTAGGGTCTGGTTTTCACCGCTCGCTTCTGTTGAGCTGGCATCTTGATCCCAGTTTTCAGCGCCAGCATTCGTCGCTGATTTCGCAGCGCGTTCGTAGGAATTGGGTAAGCTTCCTGCAACGCAAAACTAAAGTCGAGCGGTTTGTTTGTCTGTAGTCCGGTCGCAAAATTGTGACACGCCATGCAACTGGCTTTGTCGCTCGATTCAGGGGGACCCATGAAATACGTTTCAATGACGGCGTTTGCCATATTTACTGGAAGCTGGTTTGCGCCCTGATGTGCTTCGTTCGGTGGATCATAGACAGGACACGGCTGGCCGGCCCTGCAATACGGATCCTGCGGCCACTGAGTATTCACCAGCCGGTAATACTGCCAAACCGTATTTGGATTCACTGATAGCAAGAGCTGTAGCGCAACGCCATTGCAAGTCGTCTGTACTTTCGCTGACTTGCCCGGCACAACCTGCGTTGGTGGTCCCTGATTGAGAACGCTCGGGTCTCCGTTCCAGCCGCCCGCCGGTTGCGTTGGAATCTGGTTTGGCGGGCAGGTCCGGCAATTAGGATTGTAAAACGACGCTTTGCTGCCGGGCGGTGAACCCGGCGGCACGGTGTAGTTGTCCACTTGCTCGAAGGTGGACCAAACCCATTGCGGCGCATTCTTGGTCTTGTGCGCGATGTGCAGGGCGACTAGTCCCACCAGGATTGGCTGGGAACACTTGTATTTGATCGGAGACTTACCAGTGGCAGGCCAGGCAATCTGAATCCACTCTGTATGGTAACGATTAGGATTGTCGTAGGGACCCAAAAGTTTCCATGCCGCCTTCACTTCAATTGGACCTTCAGGTCCGCCTGGCTGGCCCACGGGAAAATTAACATTCGTTTGATTCCGGCTGTCGTAAAGTGGCGGCGCGACCAGCCCGGTGAGTGGGTTCGCGGGATTCAAGATGTGGTTGAATTCGTCTTCATTCACCAGGACCTCATAACGCGCAAACGCGCCCTTCTGATCGATCAGAGGCGCCATGACTAAGGCTTCGAGAAATTCGTTGAGGCCATCCTTGGAAATATTTTTCACCACTCTCACCGGCTTGCCCAGCTTGGTCGCGTAAGCGTTATTTTGATCGCAGCCGGGCGGCGGATCGGGCACTGAATTCCATCCGGTCGGCCGCACGGGATTGCCCTGCGAATCCGCAACGAACACGTCGTAGCTTTCCTTGTAGGTTTCCCAGACGACGTTGCTATAGTCCTCCAATCCGATCTTTTTATTCGGATCCGGATCAGGCCGTCCGCGATATCTGGGATCGGAAGGCCAGTTGAGTGCGATGAACGTGTTCCACGACAACGTGTCGAAGTCGATCTGTTCGGCGCTTGGGTTTCCTATGTGGCTAGCTGGAATCGTGGCGTCATGGGGCACGGCGGAACTCAGCACGATGTTACACGTTGCCGGCTGGGCCGCCGCCGCTTTCTCGGTGGCTGCGCGCTGCTGGCCCCAGCCCGCGAGCCACACCGTTGCGCCGGCCAGGAAGACGATGATCAGCGAAAGATGTTTAGTGGAACGATTCATATATCCTCCTATTCTCATACTGCACGTCAGAACCGGGAGCCGTAGCGGGGCCGGGTATCAGCTCAGAAGCTCAACATCCTGGTTGACTCAGGCTCTACGGCTTCCGGTTCTGATAGCTTTTGAAAGAATCCTTTGTCCGCCCAGTCTCCGAGCCAGTCGCGCGCGGTTGCAACGAACGGCTGCTGATCAGGTTGACCAGTCGCGAACTGACCTAATGTGCTTCCGGTAGTTAAGGCAGACAGTAGTTCGTATTGAGTTTGCGTCAGCTCATTAATGCGAACTACGTAGTCGCGGCGAGACATCGCAACGTAGGTGTTCGCCGGTTGCGGCAGATCGGGATTCTCCTTTTTACGCGCCGCGTCGAAGTATTGACTTACCGGATAACGAAAGGTGAGCAGCCGAAGACAAGACGCCGGCGCGAGACGCGCACACAGCAACTCAGCGATCGGAATATTCAACAACGCATCGCGATCCGCTAACGAGAGCCCTTCACTGCCGGGGCCATCAAACACTTCGGCGAACGCTCGCTCGAGCGTCGCGAGATCAACGATAAAGTCGGGCCAACTCTCCCGCTCGCCGAGCGGTGCGCCGGCATCGGGACGCGATTCGGCGAGATAGCGGGGAAAGTTTTCGCCCAAACGATTCAACGTGTAACTTCGCGAAGGATAATTTTTAAGATACTCCAGCGCGAAGAGTATGAACAGTTCGTCACCGAGGGCGTGCAGCAGAATCGGAAACTCCACCCGCAGGCACTCCTGCAAGCGAGCAAAGTAAGCATGACCGTAGATTGCCAGGCGCGCGGCGGCGCTAAGCGAGCCGGAGCGCGTTACAACCTTCTCGATCTCATCGGTTGAGATGTCGACGTATTGACGCGCCGTTTCCGAGGCAAGACCTCCGGCGATGCCGGCTGGGTTGGTGATCACCGCTTGCATCCAGTGTTCTATCGTCTCGAGATCTCGTAGTTGTTCGCTCACTGGCCTCCGGACATCATGAAGTGTATTGGAGTGGAGATAGCGAAGGCCTCTGGCTCAATGACTTCCGGCTCGCGATTGCTGCTGCTTCCGGTTGGCGCGCCGACGTAATCGCGCGCTTTGAGAGCCTCCGCATGCAGAATGGGAAAGTCGGGAATCTTCGCGTCCCATTCGAGTAGCGTGGCCGCTCCGCCAGTTAGCTGATGGGCCAGGCGATACAACTCCCAGACCGCTTCGATCACCTGGCCGTCATGCGTGTCAATCAAATGAGTTCCATAGTTAGTGTGTCCGGCCAGGTGAAACTGAACAATGCGTTCGTGCGGTAGTGACTCGATATACTGGACCGGATCGAAATCGTGGTTGACACTCGAGACATAAACGTTGTTCACGTCGAGCAACAAACCGCAATCCGCCTCGATGGCCATGCGGCTGATGAAATCCCATTCGCTAAACGTGGAAGCAGCGAAGGCGACGTAGGTGCTCGGGTTCTCCAGAACGAGCGGTCGCTCGAGGAAATCCTGCACCACGCGAATGCGTTCGACTATATGGTCCAGGCTCTCGTCGTTGAGTGGCACGGGCAGTAAATCGTGCGTGTTGAGACCGTTGACGCCGGTCCAGCAAAGATGGTCAGAGATCCAAAGCGCGCCGATCTCGTTTGCGAGTTGTTTTAGCTTTCTGAGGTATTCGAAATCAAGTGGTTCAATACTGCCGATAGACAACGACACACCGTGCATGACGATCGGATAGCGCTCGGCGAGCTGGTCAAGAACGTGACGCGCGCGCCCACGCGAATCCATAAAATTTTCCGAGATGATCTCGAGCCAATCGACTTGCGGGTGAGAGTCAAGCAGGTAATTGAAGTGAACGCTGCGCAAGCCGACGCCGCAGCCGAGATTCGGATGTCCCAAACGTGCGGTATTCATCACGGTAGTAAGGGAAACAACTAACCAGCGTTCGCGCGATGCGAAACTGGATAGTGGGTTTGATTTGCCGGTCCCTCTCTGTGTAGCCTCCGCGTGTTCTGCGTCTCTGCGGTTAATACTGATGCAACAAGCCCACCGCGGAGACGCCGAGCCCGCTGAGTTAACGCAGAGAGTCGAAACCAAGCCACGGCCGGATTAGTCAACGGTGACTTCAAACGTTTTGCTCGGAGGCGAACATGGCGAAGGCTGGGTAACGGTTATCCCGGCTCTGTCCATCCGCTCCAGCAGCTTGAAGCGCGCGTATGACCAGACGCTCTTGCCGTTGTTCACGCCACTAGTATTGCTCCAGGTAAAACTTGGTGGACCCGCGGGCTGAACGGTGGGATCGTTGCCATATCCGATCGGCGTACCACAGCCTCCCAATCCTTTGCAGTCGTTCGTGCCGGGATTGTCTTGCCCGGCAGCCGAGCCATAACCGCACCCGCCCTGGCCGCGGCACTCATTCGTGCCGGCGCAACTATGGGCACCCGCGGTTGCGCAGTCGCCTTGTCCGGCGCAAGCGTTCGTCCCACTTTTCCCATGCCCGGCGCAAGCGTTCAAGCCGCAACAAACGTGAAGTTCTTTGACGCTCATATCTTCCTCGCTTTCTGCATAGGTGTTGCCAACTCGCCATCGCCGCGATCACGCCGCAAACTTTATGAACACGTTTTGCATCGCCAGTTTAACCTTTGGCCTGACACGCGCATGCGACTTGTAGGGGCACGGCATGCCATGCCCCTACTCACGTGAATATGATCGGTTCGAAGTCAAGGCTGGCAGCCCTGTTGAATCCAGCAACCAAAGGTGGCGACCATTGCGGGCGTCCATGGTTGCTCTCCCGATCCCGCGGGCGGCATATCGCCGGCGCTCACCAATTGATAGATTTTGGACGCCCAAATTTTCACGCTGGCATATTTACTCAAGTCCAGTTGGCCGCCGGTAACCGTCTTCATGTGTGCGACGTCCGTCGCCGTGAACAACTTTGCGATGTCCTTCGCAAAGCTCAAATTCGGAGGACAATTGGAGGCGGTTTTTTTCAGAGTCTTTCGTATGTCTGCCATTCTATTTCTCCTTCTTTACCTTGATTAGAGCGTTGCCTTTTGTATCGAAGCAACGTGTTCACTTCAGTGAGCGATTTCTTTGTATCTTCAGGACACCTCTCGCCGTCACCGGCGCCGGGACCTCGGGAAACGCTACCGAGCCGCGTGCCAGAATCACGCTGAAGTCGCCTCCCTGATCCTGTCCCTGGCTGGCATGGCAGCCCATGCAACCACCCATGTTGTACTGTGCGCCGTTGTAGTAGACCTGCTTATGAATGAGTGTGGAACCAGAGGGCGGTGGTGAGGGAAACGGCGACGGCTCGGGAAACTGCGACGCATAATCGCTATTGGCGCCAGTGCCGCCAGCCTGCACCAGGCTGCCGCTAAACAACTGTAGCGTGCGATTTGTCTCGACCATGATATTGGCCTGGTGATAACTGCTGGCGTTCTGGCTGGTGTTCGGATCGTTGACCGGGCCCGTGTAGACGCCGGCATAGTTCTTATCAATCGGCACGTACTGGACATTAACCAACTTGTAGTAGAGCCACGGTGAACTCGGGATGTTATTTGCTTGCAGGTAAGACTGAATAGCTGCGTGAGCTGTTTAGGATACCTCGACCACCG
>Ga0137409_10002371_pt1 | contig 20213 bp, 24 predicted proteins | sample CZODoug1_16funga_FD_122059 | JGI IMG/M metagenome (GOLD analysis project Ga0137409, IMG submission 122059) | Vadose zone soil fungal communities from Angelo Coast Range Reserve, California, USA - CZODoug1_16fungal (Hybrid Assembly) | ecosystem: Environmental > Terrestrial > Soil > Vadose zone... | reverse complement strand
CGCGCGTACAAAGTCAGTTACAACCGCCCGTTTGTCACGCGCGCCTACAGCGGCGGCGGCACGCAGGGGTGGCTTGAACGGGTTGAATTGGTGCAGCGAGTGCCACAGGTCGAAGTGGTGGCGCCCGACATGCACCAGCCTCTGCAGGTCGCTGGTGTTCAGGTACTGCACGGTGTTGCCGAAGTGTCCGTGCAGACGCCGCGGCAAGTGAAAAGCCAGCGCCAGTCCATCTTCGTTGCGCAGCTCGGCCGCGCGTTGGGCAAGGCCGCGGCTACCCTGGCTTCGGCAGTGCCGTCCACCTGGACAGCAAAGACCGCAAAGGTTTTGTCGCCGACTACGAAGGGAACCAGATCGTGGAGTATGGGTTCGTCGTGCGCTTCGCTGAGATTGACCGAGTCTGCGGCCTGAGTTTCACTCGGAGATGCGGGGGTGCTCATCTGTATTTGAATTGTAGCGCGACCCGGCCGGGATGGCATCCGGTCGGAAGATCACGACTGCGAGCACGGCGAAGATCAGGATCACCGTCACAGCGACGAGGCTGACGACACCGCCGGTCGCGAGCGCCGCTGCGCAGGTGAACGCGAAATCGCGCAGGAACTGCTTGGTGGTCACGTTCATGCGCGCATTCCAGCAGCCGATTGCGATGCGGCGACGGTCGGGCGCGGGCAAGGTGGCGATGAATTGTGGCGAAGTGAGGGCAGCGCGCGCCGCGCGCCCTGCCCGCGGGTATATTGCGCGCCATGGCAAGAACCGTGGCGATCGTCGAGGATGACGCCGCCATCCGCGCGAACTACGCCGACATGCTGAAGAAGCACGGCTACCAGGTCCGCGCTTTTCCCGACCGCAAGTCCGCTGCCGACGCGTTCCGCACGCAGCTGCCCGACCTCGCGCTGCTCGACATCGGCCTCGGCGACGAGCCTGACGGCGGCTTCACGCTCTGCCGGGAGCTGCGCGCCCTGTCGGCGGCGCTGCCGATCATCTTCCTCACCGCGCGCGACAGCGACTTCGACACCGTGTCGGGACTGCGCATGGGCGCCGACGACTACCTCACCAAGGACGTCGGCCTGCCGCACCTGCTCGCGCGCATCAGCGCCCTCTTCCGCCGCGCCGACCTGCTGACGCAGCCGCGCGCGGTCGAGGAGCTGCTCGAGCGCGAGCCGCTGCGGCTCGACATGAAACGCTTTCACGCCACCTGGCGCGGCGCGACCGTCGAGCTCACCCTGACCGAGTTCTGGCTGGTGCACTCGCTCGCGCGCTTCCCCGGCCACGTCAAGGACCGCGAGCACCTGATGCGCGACGCGCACATCGTCGTCGACGACTCCACCATCACGTCGCACGTGAAACGCATCCGCAAGAAGTTTCAGGCGCTGGATGCGCAATTCAACGCCATCGACGCGGTGTACGGCCTAGGGTATCGCTGGAACGCTTGAGGCTCGGGCTCCGCAGCAAGGTCCTCCTCGTGGCGCTGGTGCTCGCCGTCATTCCCTTCGTCGGCTGGCTGCACGTGAAACAGATGGAAGCGCTGCTGCGCCAGAACCAGGAACAGGCGCTGCTCGCCACGGCGCGCGCCATCGCCACCGCGCTGAGCAGCCGCGACAACCCGCTCGGCCTGCGCCCGGCCGAGATGGACCTGACGCTGAAGATCCTGGCGCGCGCCGATTCGCGCATCTGGATCGTCGACCAGCGCCATCGCCTGATCGCGCTCGCCGGCGGCCTCAAGTCCGACCGGGACGCCGAAGCCCCGACCCCGCCGCCGGCGCCGCTCGATTACACGATGCGCGCGGTGCGGCCGCTGACCAACCTGATCCTCGAGCGGCCGACCAACGACTTCGACGATGCGCTGCCCGAGTCCGAGATCGTCAATCCGGTGGCGGCGAGCGCGCTGCAGGGCGTCGAGGCGCGCCGCTGGCGCAATTCGCCCGATTCGCGCGCCGTGATCCTCTCCGCCGCCTATCCGGTCTGGTCGGGGGATCGCGTCGTCGCCGCGGTGGTCGCGGAGGAGACCACCAACGCCATCCGCTCGATCACCAACCGCGCCCTCGAGCAGGTGGTGGCGGTGACGCTGATCGCCTTCCTTGCCGGCGCTCTCGCGCTCCTCACCTTCGCCTCGCGCCTCTCGATCCGGCTGCGCCGGTTGCGCGACGAAGCCGAGGCGGCGATCGACTCGCGCGGCCGGGTCGGCAAGCTGATCGCCGGCTCTCGCGCGCGCGACGAGATCGGCGACCTCTCGCGCAGCTTCTCCACCGTGCTGGAACGCCTCGCCCAGTACAACAGCTACCTCGAGAGCATGGCCGGACGCCTCTCGCACGAGCTGCGCACGCCGATCGCCGTGGTGCGCTCCTCGCTCGACAATCTCAAGCTGCAGCCGCTGCCGCAGGACGCCGGCGTCTACCTCGCACGCGCCAACGACGGCCTGCAGCGCCTGACCACGATCCTCACGCGCATGAGCGAGGCGACCCGCCTCGAGCAGGTGGTGCGCAGCGGCGAGCGCGAGCGCTTCGACGCCCGGGACGTGGTGCGCGGCTGCGTGCACGGCGTGTCCAAACCCGTGGAAGTCGAGATGCCGGAAGCGCCGGTCTGGCTCTCCGGCGCGCCCGACCTGTACGCGCAGATGCTCGACAAGCTGGTGACCAATGCGGTCGATTTTTCCACCGGCGACGAGCCCATCCGCGTTCGCCTTTCCATCAAAGATTCAATTTCTTTTCTGACGGTGAGCAACCGCGGACCGTGCCTGCCGGAGGCCATGGCGGGAAAGCTGTTCGAATCGATGATCTCGATCCGCAAGGCCGACGGCAGCGAGCCGCACCTCGGCCTCGGCCTGTACATCGTGCGCCTCATCGCCGAGTTCCACGGCGGCACCGCGCATGCCATGGACCGCGAGGACGGTTCGGGCGTGGTGGTCAAGGTGACCTGCCCAACCGCCTGACAACGAGGCCGGCAACGAATACGACCACCGCCCATATGACGATGGCGCAAAGGATCACGAAACCGGCAGACGTGGCGGCTGGCCAGTATGTTTCGCTGGTTGGACTGCCGTGTATCCACGCGTGCGGAATGACGTGCACGAGGACCATGGCAACGTATTTCCCGAGGAACCACCACACGTCAAAGACGTAGGGCGGCAAGACGCGAAGCTCGGCGGCTTTGAAGATTCCGACGGCGATCGCTGTCGAGATGAGGACAGACAGGACTGCCCCAGTACCAAGGTACGCGCAGCGCAGGAGGTTCACGCTGGCTGATCTCCTAGCCGGTATAGCACTCATACTCGACCTTGGTGATGACTCCCTTCACGAAATGAATCTTGGCGCAGTCTGGTGCACCTTCGAGATGCCCGCAGAACGAAACCGGCGATGTGACTCGCTTCCCAGAAGTAGCAGAGAGCGCGAGCAGCTCACCGAGACTCGCTCCGACCTTGATTCCGGCCAAGTGATTCCAACGTGGGTCTGATATTGCAGCCCCTACCGCGAAGCCGTTGTGGGGCTTTTTCAGCGTGAAGACAGCACTGACGGACAACCCGGAATATTCGAACCTGTGCCAGTTGTAGGTATCTGACTCCGCGCGGCTCCTTTCACCGAGCAGATTGCCGAGCGCACGATATCCGGCGACCGTGGTCGGCATGCGCATTCCAAAGCGCCCGCCTCGGCACTGCAGGCCCTTGAGTTCAAGCATTTGCATTCGCGACGGGTCGGGCGGTTCTTCCGCAAGCCGACGGTCCGAGGGAAGCATCGCGTTGTCGCCCGCCGGCTTCCGATCCAGGCAGCTCGCATCCAGCGCAAGACCGCTCGAAGGATCGCAGTCCGGCTCCTCGTTCGCGTGGGCCAGGCCAGCGATGAGCAGAAGTGCGATGGCGATCACCCGTCCCATATGCGCATCCTTTGCGAATTCATCTTACAGGCACGCGAGGCGCACGATCCGGTCAGCGCGCCGCTCGCCGCCTGACCTCGATCTCCGCGCGGCGATCGGGCTGCAGGCAGGCGATCAGCTTCGCGTTCTGCTTGCTCTCCGGGCCCATGCCTTCGCAGCGCCCGTTGGTCACGGGCTGGTGCGCGCCCTTGCTCTGGATGTGCACGACCTCTTCGGGCACGCCCTTCTCCAGCAGGTAGTCGCGGATCGCCTCGGCGCGGCGCTCCGCGAGGTCCTCGTTGTAGGCGGCGGTGCCGATGCGATCGGCGTGCGCCGTGGCGGTCAGTTTCTCCAGGTCGGCGGCGAGCAGCTGGCGCGCGAGCTCATCGAGGAGCTTCCGCCCGTCGCTGCCAAGCTCGGCGCTCTCGAACTCGAAGCGCACCTGGGCACGGAAAGTCGCCGGCTGCGGCGTGGTCGTGACCTTCGGCCCTTCCCTGGCCGGAGACTGGGGATCGCACCCGCTCATGGCGAGGAGCGCCGCGATGATCAATGACTGTCTAAGCATGGCATTTCCTTTCGTTGAGATTCAGGTGATACGGACGAGGCGCGTGCTGCGCGTCACCCTGCCGGCGACGAGCGCTTCGCGCTTGACGCGCACGCCGCCCGGCGTCCAGCCGGCGAAGTCGGCGTAGCCGACGCCGGGCTCGGTCCCCGGCGGCAGCACGCGGATCGACCAGCCGGTACTGGTCTTGCGAAACAGCCACAACTCGCGCCAGGTGTCGGTGTGCTGCACCGGGACGGTCAGCGCGGTCGCTTCGTTGTTCGCCACGGCCGAGCCGGTCCAGACAAGGCCGTAGGTGCAGCGCCGCGCGAGCGCTTCTTCCTTTGCGCTCATGAGCACGGCGCAGGTACGGCCTGCCTCGCCTGCGGTGGTCGCGATGGTCAGGTTCTTGCTCGAGGAAATGCTGCCGAGCGCCACGCGCGCGGCGCCGACGCGCAGCTCGGCTTCCGCGTAGGCGGCGCGATCGGCCTCCGCGAGCTCGCCCGCCTCGACGCGCGCCAGCGATTCGATCGCGCGGGAGGCCGCGGGCTGCGGATCTTCGCCGGCGCGTCCCTGCTGATAGGCGGCGCTCGCCCACAGCATGGCGCGGCGCATCAGCACGCGGTTACGCAGATAGCCAGGCAGCACGGCGCCGTTCACCCGATCGAGCATCTCCGCCATCGTCAGCTCGGGCTTGGCGCAGGCGGGCTCGGAAAGAGCGAGCGCGGCGCGGGCGCGCTGCTCCACGCTCGCCGGCATGGCGAGCAGCTTCCGCCACGCGGCGCCGTCGTAGCAGACGCGCATCCGCGAGCCGCGCTCGACGCTGACGAAGCGCACGCCGTAACGCGCGGCCACCTCGAGGTGCGCCGACACGGCCACGGCCTTGAGCTGCGTCGCGCCCGACGCGTTGCGCGCGAGTCGATCGGCGAGCGTGCCCATCGCGTCCAGCGCGTCGATGCCGTCGGCGCCGTTCAGCGCTTCCGCGGGCGCGGCCTCGATGTAGGCCGCGGCGATGCCGATGCCGAGCGCCTCGCTCCCAGGCACGTTGCGCAGGAAGCGCAGCACCGCGAGCAGCTCGGGCGCCTCCTCTTCGCTCAGCGCGAGCACGCGCACCTGGCTCGCGCGAACATAGCCGCCGCGCTCGCGCGTGTGGTCCCACACCTGCAGGTAGTCGAGCCGCTCGCCGCGCACCTCCACCATCTCGCCCTGCCACAGCACCGTGCTCGGCTTGGCCGAGGCGCCGGGCGTCGGCCGCAGCGGGGTTTCGTCCTGGACGACGAGCGCATAGACCGCCGCCTCGGCGGTAAGGGAAAGCATGAAAAGGAAAACCCCGAGCACGCGCCTCACGGCTTGCTTCCGCCGAGAAGGTTGGCGCCGATGAAGCCCTGCGCGGCAGGCGGGGCGATGATCACCTGGATCTTGTCCGAGAGCTTGTCGGCGAGCGTCTTCTGGATGAGCAGCGGATGGCGGCTCACCACCGCGCCCTCGCGCGCGAGCTGCTCGGCATTGCTCTTGCCGACCTTGTCGAGGCGATAGACCTCGGCGTCGGCGAGCTTCTGCCGCGCGTCCGCCTCACCCTCGGCCTCGATGCGCCGCGCCTCGGCATTGCCCCTGGCGCGGTAAACGTTCGCCAGCCGATCGGCCTCGGCCTCGAGCTTCCTCTGCTCGACTTGACGCTCCTTGAGCGGCAGGACGTGCTTCATCGCCTCCTCCTGGGCGCGCGCGGCGATCACCTGCTCGAGCGCCGACGCCTCCGCCGCTTTCTCGCGCCGCACGCGCAGCGCCTCCGACTCGAGCTCGGTCTCCTTCACGCGCTTCTCCTTCAGCTCGAGCGTGTAGCGCATCTTCTCGGAGGCGAGCTCTTCGGCGAGCAGCGACTCCATGCCGCGCTTGTAGTCGGGCGGCAGGTCGACCTTGCCGATCAGGAGGCCGCGCAGCGCGACGCCGTCGGCGGCGAGGCGCTGTGCGAGCTCGGTCTCGATCGCCTGCTGGATCTCGGCGCGCTTGGTGGAGAAGATCTCGCGCACGGTGTAGCGCGCGAACACTTTGTAGACGATGCTCGCGACCGCCGGCTGCACCAGGTCGGCGTCGACGTTGTCCGGCAGCGTGTTCCAGACCGCGCGCAGGCGCGCCGCGTCGAGCGCGTAGCGCACCGAGACGTCGACGCCGAACGAAAGCCCTTCCACCGACTGGACCGGCGACGCACCGTCGGCGCGCGCGATCTCGGTCGGACGGTAGACGCGATCGCGCAGCGAGAACAGCCGCAGCTCGTGGACGCCGGGGACGACCAGCAGGCTGCCGTCGCGCGCTTCCTCGATCGCGCCGGTCAGGCGATTGAAGCGGATGCCGACCTCGCCGCGCGCGATCGCCTTCAGCGGCGGGTTACGGTAGAGCGCGTAGCCGACGGCGCCCAGCACGGCGAGCGCGACGATCAGGACCCGCGCGGCGCTGATGGCACGCAGAGCGCCCAGGCCGAGTGAAGAGAGCCCGCGGCCGAGGGCGCGCAAGGCATCGAGAGCGAAGTCGAGCAGGCGATTGAGCATTTCGCCATTGAAGGGAGAAAAGCAGGCCCAGCGCTGCCAGGATCAAGGCAAAGCGCGGATCAAGAATGGCAGAATGCGGCAATGCGAGCTGCGCGAATGGCCGTGCTGTCGATCCTGGCCGGATGCACCTCCGTCTCCGACCCGGCGCAGAACGAAAGCCAGATCGTCACGCCGGGAAACTTCCGCGCGGGCTCCGGCGTCATCGATTCGATCGGCGTCGTGCCCGGGAAGGGCAAGAAGGAGAAAGAGCCGCACCTCTACCGGCTCTTCATCCGCATGGACGTCGGCGGCTTCCAGACCGTCGACGTCGAGGACAACACCTTCTTCGCCGGCGAGGCGGTCAACCTCACGAACGACGGGCGCGTCGAGCGGGTCAGCGGTACCGCGTTTCAGGACCTCTTCAAGAGGAAATGAGAGCCCTGCTGCCATCGCCCTGATTTTCAAGAGGACTCAGGGCAGCTGCGGCTGCCTAAAGGAGTGCTGTACGCATCATTCCTGAAAGGAGTTCCCCATGAAGCTTCGACAGATGGCAGTAATGCTTGTCGCGTCCGGCGCAGGCGTCGTTGCGAGCGCTGCGTGCGCGGAGCCGAATGACGTGCAACCGGCCAACACCAACACCTTCCGCAGCCTCGACCGGAACGGCGACGGCTACCTGACGCGGAACGAGGTGGGCCACATCGGCAGCTACGCCAAATCGTTCGAGGTCGCCGACGAGAACCGCGACGGCAAGCTGACCCCGGACGAGTTCATCAAGTCCGAGTCGATCCGCGAGCGCGAGCTTGCCGGCGTCTACGTCGGCGATGCCGCCCTCACGACCAAAGTGAAGACCGTGCTTGCGCGCGAGCTCGAGCTCAAGTCGCTCGATGTGCACGTCATGACCGACAAAGGCCGGGTGCTGCTCTCGGGCTGGGTCGACAACGACGCGCAGAAGAAGAAGGCGTTCCAGGTCGCCTCGCGCGTCGAGGGCGTCAAGCTGGTGAAGGACGGCATGACCGTCCGCTAGCCGGCGGTCATGAGCAGAAAAAGGCCGGGGGGTTCACCCGGCCTTTTTTGCGCGTGCTGGAAACTACTTCGCGGCGAAGCAGTAGAACAGGCCGGCGCCGCCCGAGGCCTTGAGCTGGTCCTGGCTACAGCCGCGCGAGCCGTGCGACGAGTTCCACGACTTCATGTGGCGCGAGTCCTTCAGGCCCTGCAGGTCGTGGTGGCCGACGATCGCCGAGCCGTCGCCGCTCTTGGTCCAGTTGCCGCAGGTGGTGTCGCCGCCGGCGGTGGAGTACAGGCCCATCGGGTCGGAGCCGGTGAGGATGTCGTGCTCGTTCGGCGTGTCGCCGCGGCCCTTGATCGGGTTGCCCTTCTCGTCCAGCGCCGTCTGCTTGCTGACGTTGCCCTTGCCGGAATGCAGCTCGCCGACGTTACGCGCCACCATCACGCCCTTGGCGTTGTACCAGGGGCCCTTGCCGATGCGCTCGCGCGCGTTGACGCCGGCGTCGCCGCCCGGCAACGAGGTGCTGAGGTACGCCTTCCAGTTCGCCTGCTTCGAGCCCGCGGCCTTGGCGAGCGAGCTGCAGTGCGCGTCAGCGCCTTCCAGGCCGCCGAGGTCGGCGCCGTTGCCCTTGCCGGTGCTGGTGACGAAGAACGACATCGGCCCCTTGGCCGCGGCCTTGGCGGCCTTTTTCTCCTGCGCCTGCGCTCCTGCCTGTATTCCAAGCGTCAGCAGCAATGCTGCCGCGATGATGGTGACTTTCACTTCGACCTCCTTTGTGGGATTTGGACTGGCTAACAAGGATGCGCCGCGGGCTATTCCCCGCGGGCAGCCTTCTCCGCGCGTTTCTTCAATTCCTTCGCCGACAGGTCTTCCTTGTGCGTCGCAAGGTGCCAGACGTGGCCGAACGGGTCCTCGACGGTGCCGAGGCGGTCGCCGTAGAACTGGTCCTTGATCGGCCGCACCAGCCTCGCCCCCGAGGTGAGCGCCTTGGCCACGACCCGGTCGACGTCCGGGACGTAGACATGCAGGTGCACGGTCGTACCGCCGCGCGTCGCCGGGCCGACGAACTGCATTTGCGGATGCTCGTCGGCGCGCATGACGCGCGAGTTGCCGATCAGGATCTCGGCGTGGCCGATCGTTCCGTCCGGGCCCGGCATGCGCATCACTTCCTTCGCGCCGAGCGCCTTCTTGTAGAAGTCGATCGCTTCCGCCGCGCCGCGGACGCTCAGGTAGGGAGTGACGGAGTGGTATCCGTCCGGGATGGGCTTCACTTTTTTCTGCTTCATCTCACGATCCTCGCTTCAGAACCTTGCCCGGGCGCGCGCCGGTCGGCATGCCGCCGCGCCACACCCGCTCGCCGTTGACGATCACGGTGTCGATTCCCTTCGCCGCCTGGATCGGCTTCTCGAACGTGGCGCTTTCGTTCACGTCCGCATCGAACAGGACGAGATCGGCGGCGAAACCTTCCTTGATCTGGCCTCGCCCTTCGAGGCCGAAAGTCTTCGCGGTGAGCCCCGTCATCTTGTACACCGCAGTCTCGAGCGGAAACAAATTCAGCTTCAAGGAATAGAAACCCAGAACCCGGGGGAACGTCCCCCACAGCCTCGGGTGCGGCGCCGCATCGTGCGGCAGGCCGTCGGAGCCGATCATGGTGTGCTCGAAGGCGAGGATGCGCTGCACGTCCTTCTCGTCCATCGAGAAATAGATTGCGCCCGCGGGCAGCAGTTGCCCTACGGTCTCTCCAACGGAGCGTCCCAGTTTGGAGGCGATCTCGTTCAAATCCATGCCCGAAAACTCGGGGTGCGGCTTCGACCAGGTCACCAGCGTCTTCGACGCGACCTTGACCCGGCCGATCGAGAGGATCGTCGACGAAGCGCAGTAGGGATAGCAGTCGAGACCGATCTTCTGCGAGCGCATCGCCTTCTCGATCAGCGGCAGGGTCTCGGCCGAGCGGCCGTGGTTGGGCGTGCCGGCGAGCTTGTGGTGCGAGATCACGACCGGTACGCCGAGCTCGCGGCCGATGCGGAAGGTCTCCTCCAGCGAAGCGACGATCCGGTCGCCCTCGTCGCGCATGTGCGTGCAGTAGAGCGCCTTGCGCGCGCTGAGCGGCCGGCAGATCTCGATCACTTCCTCGGTCGGCGCCGCGCATGCGGGCTCGTAGTACAGGCCGGTCGAAACGCCGATGGCGCCGGAGTCGAGCGCTTCCTCGACCATGCGCTGCATGGCAGAAATCTCTTTGGCGGAAGCGGCTCTCTCGACATCGTCCATCGTCTGCACCCGCAGCATCGTGTGGCCGACCAGCAGCGCGCAGTTCGTCGCCGCAGGCGTTTTTCCGAGCTGTTCCACATAGGACTTGAACGTAGGGAAGCGGAACCATGTCCCCTCGTCGTCCATCAGGTCGATCGGCGGCGTCACCGGCGGCCGCATGCCTTTCGGCGCCGGCGCGAGCGAGATGCCGCAGTTGCCGGCGACCACGGTGGTGACGCCCTGGCTCACCTTCGGCGCCATCTCGGGCGAGGAGAGCATCAACCGGTCGTCGTGCGTGTGCGCGTCGATGAACCCTGGTGCAACGATTTTTCCGGATGCGTCTATTTCCGCGCGTGCCTTGCCGGAAATGCTCCCGACAAGGGAAATCTTCCCCCCGGAGATACCGATATCCGCCTGGAAGCGAGGCGCGCGAGTGCCGTCGATCACCGTCGCGTTGCGTATGACCAGGTCCATCAGTCGACCTTGGCGCCGGAGCGCCTCACCACGTCGGCCCACTTAGGCGTTTCCTTCCGCACCAGCTCGAGGAACGCCTCCGGCCCGCCGCCGTCGGGCTCGGTGTCGAGCGATCGGTAGCGTTCCGCCACGAGAGGGGAAGCAAGCGCCTTGCGAATTTCCTCGTGAAGTCTCGCAACGATTTCCCTGGGCAGGCGGGCCGGACCGATGACGCCGCCCCAGGAGTTCGTTTCGTATCCGGGCACGCCGGCTTCGGCGATGGTCGGGACATCGGGGAACTGCGCGGCGCGCTTGGGCGAGGAGACGCCGAGGCCGCGCACGCGGCCGGCCTTTGCGTGCGGCCCGATCGAGGGCACGTTGTCGAACATCATCTGGATGTTGCCGGAGACGAGGTCGTTGATCGCCTGCGGGCTGCCCTTGTACGGCACGTGCAGGATGTCGGTGCCGGTCATGGACTTGAACAGCTCCGCGCCGAGGTGGCCGGTGGTGCCGTTGCCCGAGGAGCCGGTGGTGAGCTTGCCGGGATACCTCTTCGCGTAGTCGATCAGCTCGCGCACGTTGCGCACCGGCAGGGCGTTGTTCACCGCCAGCATGTTGAAAACCAGGACGCAGTTGGAGACCAGCGTCAGGTCGCGTTCGACCTCGTAGGGCACCGAGGGCAGCAGGCTCTTGTTGATCGCGAGCGAGACGATGTTGCCGTAGCCGAGGGTGTAGCCGTCGGGCGCGGCGCGGACGATGTCCATCGTCCCCGGCACGAACGAGCCGCCGGGCTTGTTCTCGACGATGAAGGCGACGCCGAGCTGCGTCGCGAGCTGCTGCGTCAGGACGCGCATCAGGATGTCCACCGAGCCGCCCGGCGCCGAGGGCACGACGAAGCGGATCGGCTTCTCCGGCCAGGCGGCTTGCGCCGGGCTGACGGCGAGCAGGAGGGCGACGGCAAGCAGGCGGGCGAGCATCCGGACATTGTAGGATTGCCCTGAGGAGGAAGACATGAAGCTCGCGAAATTGGAAGAAGGATCTCGAGGCGCTGCTGCAGAGCGCGCCGCGGCCATCGCACTAGGCGCTCAGGCGGTCCTGAGCTGCGCGCGCACGGCGCGGTTGCGACCCGCCGCCTTGGCGGCATAGAGCGCGCGATCGGCGCGCGCCACCCAGGAAGCGGCGAACAGGTCGTTCTCCTCGATCGCGGCGCAGCCGATGCTCGCCGTCACCTTCAGCTCGCCGGCGAACGACGCCCACTCGATCTTGCTGCGCACGCGCTCGGCGATCGCCTCGGCGCCCGCGATGTCGCTGCCCGGCAGCAGCACGCCGAATTCCTCGCCGCCGTAGCGCCCCGGCACATCGTGCAGCCGCAGGGAACCGTTCAGCACCTCGGCGATGCCGCGCAGCACCTCGTCGCCCGCCTGGTGGCCGTGCTTGTCGTTGATCGCCTTGAAGTGATCGAGGTCGATCATCAGCACCGACGCCGGCTGGCCCTCGCGCTTGGCGCGCGCGAACTCGCGCTCCACCGCCTCGAGCCACGCGGTGTGGTTGGGCAGCCGCGTCAGGCCGTCGGTCCTGGAGAGCGCGGAGAGCTCGACGTTCTGCTGGCGCACGCGCCGCCAGAGCTGGTGTGCGGTCAGGCCGACCATGATCGGGAAGCAGAACAGCAGCGGCAGGCTGGCGAGCCGCGCCACGTTGCTCGACTGCAGCAACTGGTAGTCGAGGCCGGAGAGCTCCGCCACGAACACCGCGACGACGACCTGGGCGGCGACGCAGCGCGCGACGAACTTCATGCCGCCGACCGCCGCCTTGTCCATCGCCTGCATCGCCATCACGATGACCGTCGGCGCGAGGTTGAAGTGCATCGCGGCCATCCAGGCCCCGCCGAAGGCGGAGTCGAGGGTCAGGTTCCAGAGCTCGGTGCGGTAGGGATTGCGACTGCGCAGGGCGAGCAGGTAGGCGAGGTGCGCCCAGCCGAGCGCCTGCGCAGCGAGAAGGCTCCAGACCCACCACGGCGCGCCGACCTCCCACAGGCCGCCGCCGACGCAGATCGCGCCGAGCGGAAAGCCGATCAGCCGCGGCAGGTACATCCGCCGCGCGAAACGCCGGCCCTCCTCTACGCTGCGCCCCGTCCCCGCGGTCGCGTCAACCGTGCTGTCTCCGTGCATCGTGGAAACATTCTATGCCGTGCCGGACGGACGGACGGATAACAGGGGTGTGCCAATGCGGCGCTAGTTGAGCTTGATTCCCGCGGTCTTGAGGACCTTGTTCCAGCGGTCGATCTCGCGCTTGATATGCGCGTCGAACTCGGCAGGCCCGGCGCCGATCGGTAGCGAGCCGCCGGTGGCGAGGCGCTCGATCACCTTCTCGTCCTTGAGCGCCTTCAGCGCCGCGGCGTTCACCTTGTCGACGATCTCCTTCGGCGTCTTCGCCGGTGCGACCAGGCCGTACCAGCCGCTCACCGCGAAATCCTTCATCCCGCCCTCGGCGGTGGTCGGAACGTCGGGCAGCCCCGGCGCGCGCTTCTCGGCGGCGATCGCGAGGCCCTTCATCCTTCCGGACTTGACGTGCGGCGTGATGATCGAGATCACCGACCACATGTAGGGCACGTGCCCGGCCAGCACGTCGGCGGCCGCCGGACCCGAGCCCTTGTACGGGATGTAGGTCGCCTTGACGCCGGCGAGCTGCTTGTAGAGCTCGGCGGCGAGAAAGCCGGCGCTGCCGGGATCGGTGGCGTAGGAAAGCTTGTCGCCCTGCGGCTTCGCCCAGGCGGTGAACTCGGCGAGCGTGTTGGCCGCCACCGACGGGTGCGTCACCAGTACGGTCGGCTCGTGCGAGACGAGCGTGATCGCCGTGAAGTCCTTCAGCGTGTCGTAAGGCAGCTTCTCCACCAGCGTCGGGTTGGTGGCGTGGCTGATGTACACCATGAGCAGCGTGTAGCCGTCGGGCGCCGCCTTCGCCACCACGTCGCTGCCGACCACGCCGCCCGCGCCGCCGCGGTTCTCGATCACCACCGGCTGACCGAGAGCTTCCTGCAGGGCCGGCGTGAAGCCGCGGGTAGTGATGTCGGTGCCGCCGCCCGGCGCCGCCGGGACGATGAGGCGAATCGGGCGATTCGGGTACTGCTGCGCCGCAACCGACAAGGCGGCGAAGAGCAGCATCGCCGCCGCAGACTTTGCGAACATGTGTCCTCCGGCTCGTTTTCAGACTAGTCTATCCGCCAAAGGGGGATCCATGGCTGAGGCTCTCGCAGGCAAGGCATGCCCGAAGTGCGGCTACAAGCGGACCGCGACCGAGTCCGCCCCGGACTGGCAATGCCCGAAGTGCGGCGTTGCCTACGCCAAGGCAACCGCAGCCGCGACGGGCCAGCCCTTGGCGCGCCCCGCTTCGGCACAGCCGACAACCGCGGCCGCCGCGGCGCGGAGCGCACCCTCCGGGCCGGTCGAAGCCGTGCTGGCGGCTCTCAAGGGCTACGTGAATTTCAGCGGCCGGGCGACCCGCGCCGAGTACTGGTGGTTCATCCTCTTCTGGTTCCTCGCCATCGCCGCCATCGCGTTCATCAGCGAGACGCTCGCCGGCATCGTGGTCCTCGTGCTGCTCCTGCCCAACCTCACCGTGTCGATTCGCCGCCTGCACGACATCGGCAAGAGCGGCTGGTGGTACCTGATCGGCTTCCTGCCGCTGGTCGGTCCGTTCATCCTGCTCTACTTGTTCGTGCAGCCGAGCGACGGCGACAACCCGTACGGCGCCGCCGCCTAGGGCTTAGTGCCGCGGGCCCTTGCGCCCGCCCTCGTTCGAATCCGGCTTGCCGCGCTTCGGCGAGCGCATCGTCGAGGCCTCGAGCAGCAGCCCGACCGCCTGGGTGAAGACGGGGAGCGGGATCTCCTCCGCGCCGATCAGCATCCGCTCCAGCGCGTCGCCCGAGACGTTGAGCGCGTCGCCCAGCGCATCCACCCCGTTGCAGATCTGCACCGCGCGGCGCAAAGTCATCATCGGCACGTCGGAATTCTTCATCCCCCATCTTAGTGGTTCTAGGATAGCGCCATGACCATCAAGCTCAACCACACCATCGTTCATTCGACCGATCCCGACGCCGCCGCCCAGTTCTTCGCCGGCCTGTTCGGCTTGCCCGCGCCGAAATCCTTCGGTCCGTTCCTCGACGTCGAGGTCGGCAACGAGGTCACCCTCGCCTTCCTCAGCGCCGGCGACATGGAGGTGCAGATCCAGCACTACGCTTTTCTCGTCAGCGACCAGGAGTTCGACGAGATTTTCGGCCGTGTGCAGAAGCGCAAGCTCAAGTACTGGGCCGATCCGGGGATGAAGCAGGAGGGGGAGATCAACCGCCACTTCGGCGGGCGCGGCGTCTACTTCCAGGATTTGAGCGGCCACCTGCTCGAGATCATCACCAAGCCGTACGGCGCCTGGGGCAAGTGGTAGCAGCGCCCGGCTAGGCCGCCGCCAGCTCGGTGCCGGTGGCGGCGAGGTATTCCTCGTAGCCGCCGCGGAAGTCCACCACCTTGCCGTCGGGCTTGAGCTCGACGACGCGCGTCGCGAGCGAGGAGATCAGCTCGCGGTCGTGCGAGACGAGCACCAGCGTGCCCGTGTACTTGTCGAGCGCGGTGTTGAGCGACTCGATCGATTCCATGTCGAGGTGGTTGGTCGGCTCGTCGAGCAGCAGCACGTTCGGCATGTCGAGGATCAGCCGGCCGATGATCATGCGCTGCCCCTCGCCGCCCGAGATGACCTTGAGCGTCTTCTTCTGATCCTCGCCTGAGAACAGCAGCTGGCCGAGGGTGGCGCGCACGATCAGGTCGTCCTGCTTGAAGCCCTTGCGGCGCCAGCGCGTCATCCACTCCGTCAGGGTCTCGTCGACCTTGAATTCGCCCGACACGTCCTGCGGCCAGTAGCCGAGGCGCGCCTTCTCCGCCCACTTCACCGTCGCGGCATCGAGTTTCAGCGTTTCCTTGGAATTTTCCGGAAGTAAAGACCGAAGCAAGGTCGTCTTGCCGACGCCGTTCGGGCCGATCACCGCGACCTTCTCCCCGGCCTCGATCGTCAGGTCGAGCTTGCCGTAGAAGAGTCCCTTCGCCTCGACCGCGCCGCGGTGCAGCTTCTCCCGAGGATCGACGATGAAGCGGATGAAGGGGTACTGCCGGCTCGAGGGCTTCACGTCCTCGACCTTCAGCTTCTCGATCATCTTCCGGCGCGAGGTCGCCTGGCGCGCCTTCGCCTTGTGGGCACGGAAGCGACGCACGAAGTCCTCGAGGTCGGCGATGCGGTCCTTGGCCTTGGCGTTGGCGTTTTCGAGCTGCTGCTTCGCCAGCGTCGTCGCCTCCATGTAGTCGTCGTAGCTGCCCGGGTAGACACGCACGGTGCCGAAGTCGACGTCCGCCATGTGCGTGCACACCGCAGAAAGGAAATGGCGGTCGTGCGAGATGATCACCATCGTGCTGTTTCTCTGGTTCAGCACGTCCTCGAGCCAGCGGATGCTGTTGATGTCGAGGTTGTTGGTCGGCTCGTCGAGCAGCAGGATGTCCGGATCGCCGAACAGCGCTTGCGCGAGCAGCACGCGCAGCTTCCAGCCGGGCGCCACCGCGCTCATCGGCCCATCGTGCTGCTCCTTCGGCACGCCGAGGCCGAGCAGCAGCTCGCCGGCGCGCGATTCCGAGGTGTAGCCGCCGTACTCCGCGTACTTCGCCTCGAGCTCCGCCGCGTGCAGGAACTCCGCGTCCTTCGCGTCCGGGTTGGCGTAGATCGCGTCGCGCTCGCGCATCGCCGCCCACATCTCGGCATGGCCCTGCAGCACCACGTCGAGCACGCGCTCGCTCTCGAAGGCGAACTGGTCCTGGCGCAGCCTGCCCACCCGCTCGCTCGAGTCGATCGACACCGACCCCGCGCTCGGCTCGAGCTCGCCGCCGAGGATCTTCATGAAGGTCGACTTGCCCGAGCCGTTCGCGCCGATCAGGCCGTAGCGGTTGCCGCCGCCGAACTTGACGGTGACGTTCGTGAACAGGACCTGCGGCCCGAACTGCATGGAAACGCCGGAGGCGACGATCATGGGGTGGCCTTCTTCGTCATTTCGCCGCCCAGCCGCCGTCGATGGAGAGCATCGACCCGGTGATCGACGCCGCCGCGTCGCTGCAGAGGAACGCGGCGAGCGCCGCGACCTCCTCCACCTTGACGAACCGCTTGGTGGGCTGCGCGGCGAGAATCACGTCGCTCACCACCTGCTGCTCGCTGATGCCGCGGGCTTTCGCGGTGTCCGGAATTTGTTTTTGAACCAAGGGAGTCAAAACATATCCGGGGCAGATGGCGTTCGCGGTGATGCCCTGCTCGGCGACTTCCAGCGCCACCGTCTTGGTGAAGCCGGCGAGGCCGTGCTTCGCCGCCACGTACGCGGACTTGAACGGGCTCGCGACCAGCGCGTGCGCCGAGGCGATGTTGACGATGCGTCCCCAGCCGCGCTTCTTCATCGCCGGCAGCGCGGCGCGCGTGGCGTGGAAAGCGGAGGAGAGGTTGATGGCGATGATCGCGTCCCACTTGTCGACCGGGAACTCGTCGACCGGCGCGACGTGCTGGATGCCGGCGTTGTTGACCAGCACATCCACCGCGCCGAAGCGCTCGATCGCCTTGCGCATCATCGCCGCGATCGTGTCGGGTTTCGACATGTCGGCGCCGTCGTAGATCACCGTGACCTTGTGCTGCGCGGCCAGCTTCGCGCGCAGCGCCTCGATCTCGCCGGCGTCGCCGAAGCCGTTGAGCACGAGGTTCGCACCCTCCCCTGCGAGGCGGGTCGCGATGCCGAGGCCGATGCCGGAGGTCGAGCCGGTCACCAGCGCGGTTTTGCCTTTGAGCATATCCGTAGAAAAGAAAAAGCCGGCCGAAGCCGGCTTGACGCTGGCGCCCGCGTTTTGCGCGGGCGCTTCGCGGTTCCTTAGAGCGGCTTGATGTTCGCGGCCGCCGGGCCTTTTTGGCCCTGCGTCACGTCGAACGAAACCTTCTGGCCGTCCTTCAGCGACTTGAAGCCAGTGCCCTGGATCGACGTGTGGTGAGCGAACAGATCCTTGCCGCCGTCATCCGGGGTAATGAATCCGAAGCCCTTCGCGTCGTTGAACCACTTCACGGTACCTGTAGCCATGTCTATTCCATTCCTTAAATTACAACTTCTCGCGAGGCTGTCCGAGCTTCGCTGCGGGCACGATGATCAAGGGAGGAATCGACTGCCACTGGAACCGCTTTTGACGGGTAGGGACGGTGTGTTCGCTTTGGCTTGAAATCCTGCGGGGCGAACTGTAGCACAACCTAGGTTTTTTGACCCTCCAGGGCGAGAAGCCCTGTAACAAAGGCTGACAGGGCCCCAGCTCGGCTCACCCCAGGCGCCCGCAGCCCCAGAACGGTGCGGAAGAACGGGTCGCCTTGGGGCGCACCGCGGCAGGTGTGGCAACCTGACGGACGCGAAACGGAGGAGCGATGCAACTGACACGCAACAAGCTGACGCTGCTGGCCGCATCCACGCTGGCGCTGGGATTCGCCGCCGGCGTCGCGGTCGGCCAGATGAAGGCGCCGACCGAGAACAAAAGCCTGAGCGACGACAAGCTGCAGGTGCTCGACCTCACCGACGAGATCGACTCGGTGAAGGGCCGGCCGCTGCGCATGCGCAAGATCATGCTGCTCCCCGGCGGCGTGATCGGCCTGCACAGCCACAAGGACCGGCCGGCGGTGAATTACTTCCTGCAGGGCCAGGTCATCTATCACGAGGAAGGCAAGGCGCCCAAGGTCGTGAAAGCCGGCGAAAGCATCGCCGAGGGCAAAGCGACCACGCACTGGGCGGAGAACCGCGCCGGCGTCGCCGCGGTGTGGATCGTGGTCGATATTCCGAAGGCGCCCTAGGCTCGCTTGCCGCGGCTGCCGCGCCGCCAGGCGTCGAGCGCCGCGCCGAGGATCCCCTTCGGCATGAAGATGATGAACAGCACCAGCATCGCGCCGTAGATCGTGGTGTCGAGCGCCGGGTAGCGGTTGCCGAAGGCGAGGCGCAACCCCTCGGCGAGGAGCAGCGTGAAGGCGGCGCCCACCGTCGGTCCGAGCATGACGAACATGCCGCCGGCGATGACGCCGAACACCATCTGCAGGCTGATGGCGATGCCCGAGACCGTGTCCGGATTCACGTAGAGCTGGTACTGCGCGTAGAGCACGCCGCCGACGCAGGTCATGAGCGCCGACACCAGGGTGACGCGCAGCTTCGCGCGCGTGACGTGGATGCCGATCGATGCCGCGGCCTCCTCGTCCTCGCTGATCGCCTGCAGCGCCAGGCGGCTCATGCCGCGGTCGACCGCGCGCCACACCCACAGGCCGAAGAGCCAGAAGGCGGCGACCACGCCCAGCCACACCCACTTGCTCGAGAACTGCAGCGCGCCGAGCGCGACGGTGGTGCCCTCGGTCAGCGCGCCGTTCGGCGTCGCGCCGAGCGAGCCGCCGGTCTGGTCGCGCAGCGCGATGATCAGCAGCCGCGTCACCTCGGAGAGCGCCAGCGTGACGAGCGCGAAGTAGTGGCCGACGATCTTGAAGCGGAAGCACGGATAGGCGATCACCACCGCCACCGCCGCCGCCACCGCGAGCGCCGCCGGCAGGCCGATCCAGGGCGAGACGCCGAGGTGGTTCCACATCATCACCACCGTGTAGGCGCCGATGCCCATGAAGGCGCCGTGGCCGAAGCTGACCATGCCGAGCCGGCCCATCAGCGACCAGCTGGTGTAGATGTATCCCCACAGCAGCACGAGGATCATCAGGTGCAGCGGGTAGTTGCCGATCATCGCCTGCTCATCTTCGAAAAAACCCCTGCGGCCGGATGAACATCATGGCGATGAAGAAGGCGAAGGCGATGACGTAGCCCCACTCGATGGCGAAGAAGTAGCCGCCCACCGAGATGAACTGGGCGAAGACGAAGGCGGCGATGAAGCCGCCCGCCATGCTGCCCAGGCCGCCGAGCACGCAGATGAGGAAGGTGATCGGGCCGAACGACAGGCCGATCGCCGGGTGGATGTCGTACTGCAGGACGAGCAGGCAGGCGGCGAGGCCGGCGAGCGCTCCGCCGAGCGCGGACGTAAGCAAGAAGATGCGATGCGGATTGACGCCCATGAGCGGCATCACCGCGCGGTCCTGCGAAATGGCGCGAATCGCGGTACCGAGGTAGGTGCGTGTGAGAAACAGGTACATGGCGATCATGCCGGCCAGCGCGACCACGAACGCAACCAAGCGGGCCGAGCTGAGGTAGAGCTCGCCGACCTGCAGCGGCGGGAGCTGAACGCCCAGGTTCTTGAACTCGACGCCGAAGGCGAGCGTCGCCGCGCCCTGGAGGAGGAACAGCACTCCGCCGGTTACCAGGAGCTGGTTGATCGGTTCGGCAGCAAGCACGGGACGGATCACGAACTGATGCAGTGCCATCCCCAGCAACGAGACCACCGCGATGGAGGCGGGGAAAGCCAGCCATAGCGGCCAGCCGTACACGGCGTGGAGGTAGTAGACCGCGTACATGCCGATCATGATCAGCTCGGCATAGCAGATCCACACGACGTCGATCACGCCGAAGATCAGGTTGAGGCCG
>Ga0137409_10002369_pt1 | contig 20233 bp, 22 predicted proteins | sample CZODoug1_16funga_FD_122059 | JGI IMG/M metagenome (GOLD analysis project Ga0137409, IMG submission 122059) | Vadose zone soil fungal communities from Angelo Coast Range Reserve, California, USA - CZODoug1_16fungal (Hybrid Assembly) | ecosystem: Environmental > Terrestrial > Soil > Vadose zone... | reverse complement strand
TGTGGACCAAGTCCGCCGACGACATCCTCGCCAGCGTGCAGCGATTTTGTCGGCGGATCTCAGACTCACGAGACTAGCGCGGCGGTCGAGGGCCGCGCGGGCCCGGGCCGGGGCCGTGAGCCTCCCCGCCGGGTTGCTCACCCTCGGGTCGGGGCTCGCCCGGGCGCGCGCCCGGGCCCTCGTGAGGCCGGCGCTGGCGCGCCTGCTCGCGCAGATGCTGGCGCTGCTCGGGCGTCATCTGGCGCCACTTTTCCGCGTTCTTCTCGAAGCGCTCGCGCTGCTCGGGATTCATGGCCTGATAGCGCTGGAAGCGCCGCTGGAGCTGCTGCTGTCGCTCCGGCGGCAGCTTCTGGAAGCGCTCGTGCGCCGCCTCGAGCTCGCGCTTGCGATCGTCGGGCAGGCTGTTCCACCGCTGGAAGTCCTCCATGATGCGCGCGCGCTCGCCCGCCGGCATGTTCCGCAGGCGCTGGAGGTTCTGCCGCGCCGTCTGCCGCTCGCCCGGGGTGAGGCTCTTCCAGTGCTGGTAGTTCTCGATCGCCCGCTGCCGCTGCTCCGGCGAGAGCTGCCGCCACCTCTCCAGATTCTTCTCGGCCTGGGCCCGCTCATCGGGCGTCAGTCGATCGAGCCCGCGGACTTCGCTCTCCGAGGCTCGGGGCGACTGCTCACCGGATGTCTGCGCCGCCGATGGAACGGCGGCCGACAGCACGGCGACGGCGAAGAGAGTGGTCACGACGAGGCGGCGCATTTACCTCACCTCCTTGGGAGTGGAGCCGGTTGGGGGAGCCGATGGGGCAGCGGAGCCGGCCGGCGGTGTCTGGCCCGCCGGCGTGGCCGGGGTAGTGGGGGTCTGGCTCTCCAGAGCCCGATACGACTCGAGGACGCGGAGTCGCTCCAGGAGCCGCATTCGCTTTGCCACTTCTCGGTCGCGCGAGTAGTCCGGGTTGTCGAGGAGATCGAGATCGCGCAGCATCTCGGCCTCGATGGGCGGGGAGGTCGTGGACCCTTTGGACGGCGCGGCGGGTCCCGCCGCCCACGCGGTGCCGGCCATGGCGAGCAGGGCGGGCAGTGCCAGGATCGTTTGCCGGAGCAGCCTCGCGATCACGGCCGTCCCCTATCCCTCATTGGTCGTTATCCTTCATTTGTCGTCAGGCGGTCCAGACGGCTGATCACGTCGAAGTCCTCGAGGACGTCCAGCCGCTGGACCACGTCGAGCTGGACGATCAGGTCGAGCCGACTGGCCAGGATGGCGTTCTCCAGGAGCGCCTGATCCGTCCCCTGTCGACCCGGCAATCCGACCCAGGCCAGCACGGCGACGAGACTGGTCGCGACGGCGATCTGCAGGGGGCGACTCTTCCAGCTCCACGTCCATGCCCAGGGCGTGCGCGCCTGACGCCGCTCGAGCTTGTCCCGCAGCTCGGCGCGGTAGGCGCCCCAGTGAATGGGCGGCGGCTCGGGCGCGGTGCGCCGGAGCTCCTGGACGAGATCACGGAACTCGTCTTCTGGCGGCCTGTTCATTTCCGGTGACGTGTTCATGCCTGCTCTCCGAATCGACGCTTGAGCGTCGTGTATGCGCGGTGCAGATGCACTCGCACCGTCGCTTCCGACAGGTGAAGCACCGCCGCGATCTCCTTGGTGGAGAGCTCCTCGCGGCACTGGAGGAGCACGGCCGTCCGCTGCTGCGGGGAGAGCTCCTCGACGGCCTCCCAGATCTGGCTCATGTGTCGCTCCGCCCCCACGGCCTCGGTGGGATCCACGAACGGCGCCGGCTGCCGCTCGATGGGATCGCCGCTCTCACCCTCCTCGCCGCCCCCGCCCCAGCCGAGGAGGCGCCGCCATCCCCGGCGCCGGCGCTGATGGTCCAGACAGCAGTTGACGAGGATGCGGTAGAACCAGGTCGAGAATTTCGCTTGCCCCGCGAAGGTCCCCGCCGACTCGTGCAGGCGGATGAACGCTTCCTGGGAGCAATCCTTGGCGTCTTCCCGGTCGCGCACGATGGACCAGGCGATGCGATACGCCCGCTCCTGGTAGCGCTCCACGAGGTCGTCGAAGGCTCGCCCATCCCGGTCCGCGACTCTCTTGCAGAGCGCTTCATCGGACGGCGCGAGAGTCTCCACTGGCGTCGATCTTCGCACATGGTTGTCGGGGAGCCCAAAACCCTGGCCGGGACTGGCTCCGGCATCCCCCGGTCGCCTTCGGTCCGACTCCCGGGGGTTAGACGACACCGCCTCGCCGTCCGTTTACAGGGGGTACTGGGCCAATTTGCGTGACCCAGTACCAGGCGGCGGGAGACCCGGGTTCGGGGTCCCCGCCGCCCTCGGGCCCGTCCTACCCCGCGCGCCGCGCGTGGACGTCCCGGCGCAGCTCCCGCCGATCGTGGCGAAGGTCCCGCACGTCGCCGTGCCGCTCATGTCGGTCCTGGCGAAGGTCCCGGACATCGTGGCGGCGCTCGGCGACATCGTGCCGCATCTCCCGCCGGTCCTGCCGCAGCTCGCGGCGGGCGTTCCGGACGGCCTGGGGATCGCCCGACTTGATGGCGTCGCGAAGGCTCTGCCGGTCGCCCCGCAGCTCGCGGCCATCCTGCCGGATCTCCCGGTTGTCCTGCCGGATCTCGCGCCTATCCTCCCGGATGTCACGCGTGTCGCGACGGATGTCCTGCCGGTCGCCGCGGATGTCCCGGAGATCGTCACGGACCTCCTGGGCGCCCGCCACCGTCGCCCACAAGGCGATGCCCGCGAAGATGCCTGTCACCACCGCCACTCCCGTCGTCCAGCCCGAGATTTCTCGATTCATGGTTGTCGTCCTCCCCGTATTGGCTCGTGTTGGGTAGTAGTCCCGACTGTGCCTTCACGGGATAGACGCCATCCTGGAGGGGTGCGTTTACGGGGAGAGGGGTCCGCGGGGTGCCCGGAAACCCGCCGGCGAGAGGTTAATCCAAGTAGTAGCCATGCCCTCGCGAGCGAGAGTGTTCCGCTTCGAGCGCCGGCTGTGCCGGCGCAATCGAACTGGGGGGAGGTCTCGGAAGGGGGGCGGAGCCCCCCTCCGAGTCTTACTCGCTGGCGGAGACGACCGGCCTCTGCGATGCGGCGGAGAGGCTCACGTGCTCCACGACGAGGAGGGCGAGGCCCCAGACCGTCACGGGCACGAACTGCGAGGCGTGGAGGAGCAGCGAGAAGCTGAGCGCGTCCGCGCGCGGCACGGCGAAGAAGGACAGCGCGAGCACGGTGGCGGCCTGGATGATGCCGATGAAGCCCGGGCTCGACGGGAGGCTGACCCCGAGGCCCACGAAGGCGATGACGGTGAGGGCGGCCAGGAGCGGGAGATCGAGGCTCGCCGCCCAGAAGGCCGTCCAGAACCCGAGCACGACACAGACCCAGACCATCACGGACCAGATCACGATGGGCACGAGCTGGCGAGGGCGCCTCATGCTCTGCAGACCGTCCGCCATGACGTCGAAGGCCTGAAGCAGCCGCCGCTCGATCACGGGCCAGCGATAGCTCAGGGAGCGGATGAAGATGCGGCAGGGGAGGGGCGCCACTGCGATCACCACGAGCGCGAGCAAGAGGAGAAAGACGAGGGCGCCGAACACCTCGGCGGCCCAGGCGATCTCGCGAGGCATGGGGACCAGCGCGAAGCTGATGGCCAGGATGAGCCCGATGGCCAGCCCGTCGAGGGCGCGTTCGACGACCAGGGTCGCCACCACCGTCGACACGCGGGGACCGTGGCGAGCCGCCACGTAGACGCGCAGCACCTCGCCGGCGCGGAGCGGCAGCACGTTGTTGCCCATGTAGCCGATCATGACCGCGTTGAAGAGACGCGCCGGATGCGACCCGCGAGGAAAGAGATAGCGCCAGCGGATGGAGCGGGCCCAGAGGGAGGAGAGGTTGAGGGCCATGCTGAGGGCGAGCCACCGCCACTGGGTGTCGGCGAGCCGGGCGAGCACGGCGCGGACGTCCACGTTCCAGAAGAGGTAGACGAGGAGGGCGACGCTGATCGCGATCCCGAGAAGGATCTTGACCAGCCGCGCCGCGCCGGGCACGTCCGGCTAGAGTCCGAGCTGCGCGAGGACGGCGTCGAGGCGGGCGGGCACCGTCACCGGGCGCGTGGCCGACTCGAGGGCGGTGTCCGGATCCTTGAGGCCATGGCCGGTGAGGGTCAGCACGAGCGTGGAGCCGGGCTCGAACTTCCCCGCCTTGACCATCTTGGCGAGTCCCGCCACCGTGGCGCAGGAAGCCGGCTCCATGAAGATCCCTTCCTCGCGGGCGAGCATCCGGTAGCCGCGCACGATCTCCTCGTCGGTCACGGCGTCGATCCAGCCGCTCGAATCCGCCAGCGCTTCCTTGGCGAGCCCCCAGGAGGCGGGATTGCCGATGCGGATGGCCGTGGCGAGGGTCTTGGGCTCGGCGATCACGCGGTCCTCGACGATGGGGGCGGCGCCGGCGGCCTGGAAGCCCACCATCTTCGGCAGCTCCTTGGCGATGCCCGCCCGGTGGTACTCGCGGTAGCCTCGCCAGTACGCGGAGATGTTGCCGGCGTTGCCCACGGGAATCAGATGGTAGTCGGGGGCGCGCCCGAGCTGGTCCACCACCTCGAAGGCGCCGGTCTTCTGCCCCTCGAGACGAAACGGATTCAGGCTGTTGACGAGGGTGACGGGGTGGCGCTCCGCGATCTGGGTGACGATGGAGAGGGCCTGGTCGAAATTGCCCTCCATCACCAGCACGGTGGCGCCGTGAATCGCCGCCTGCGAGAGCTTGCCGATGGCCACCGCGCCCTTGGGCACCATGACGAAGGCGCGGATGCCCGCGCGGGCCGCGTAGGCGGCGGCGGAGGCGGACGTGTTGCCCGTGGAGGCGCAGATGACGGCACGCGAGCCCACCTCCACGGCCTTGGAGATGGCCATGGTCATGCCGCGATCCTTGAACGAGCCCGTGGGGTTGAAGCCCTCGCACTTGAGGAAGATGCGCAGGCTCGGGTCCGTGGCCTCGGCCAGACGCGGGGCGGGGATGAGCGGCGTGTTGCCCTCGTGCAGCGTGACGATCGGCGTGGAGCTCGTGACGGGAAGGAACTGCCGGTAGCGCTCGATGACGCCCGGCCACAGGCTCATGCCGGCTCCACGCGGATCATGGTCGTGCGTGAGGCGACCACGGGGAGCTTGTCGATGGCCTGGAGGGCCGCGCGCATGTCCCGCTCGCGGGCCTCGTGCGTCATCATGACCACGGGCACCGCTTCGCCCTGGGCGCGTCCCTTCTGGAGGACGGAGACGAGCGAGATCTCGTGCTGCCCCAGGATGCCCGCCACCTGCGCGAGCACGCCGGGCCGGTCCAAGGCCATGACGCGGAGATAGTAGGAGGAGCGGATGTCCTCCATGCGCCGAAGGGGCAGGGGCCGCTCGCTGATCGAGGGCAGGTCTCCTTCCATGGCGGGAACGCCGTGGGCGACGCGCCGGGCGATCTCGAGCGTGTCCGACCACACCGCCGAGGCCGTGGGCAGCTGGCCCGCCCCGCGTCCGTAGAACATGAGGTTGCCGACATTGTCGCCCGTGATGAAGACGGCGTTGAAGACGCCGGAGACGGCGGCCATGGGCGAGGCGGCGGGGATCATGGTCGGGTGCACCCGCGCCTCGAGGGCGCCGTCGGAGGCCTTGGCGATGGCGAGCAGCTTGATCCGATAGCCGAGCTCGGCCGCGTTCTCCACGTCCTGCGGCGCGATACCCGTGATCCCCTCCGTGTGGATGTCCTTCAGGTCCACCGCGGTACGGAAGGCGATGGTGGCCAGGATCTGGAGCTTGTGGGCGGAGTCCATACCCTCGATGTCGAGGGTGGGATCGGCCTCCGCATAGCCCTGGGCCTGCGCCTCCTTGAGCACCATCGAGAAGTCCAGCCCCTCGTCGGTCATCTTCGAGAGGATGTAGTTGCACGTCCCGTTGACGATGCCGAAGGCGGAGAGCACCCGGTTGGCGGGCAGCCCGTCCTTGACGGCGCGGATGAGGGGAATGCCGCCGGCCACCGCGGCCTCGAAGCCCAGGAGGACGCGATTGCGCCGCGCCGCCTCGAAGATCTCCGGCCCGTGATGGGCGAGGAGCGCCTTGTTGGCGGTCACCACGTGCTTGCCCGACTCGAGGGCCTTCAGGATGAAGGTCCGCGCGGGCTCGAGTCCGCCCACCAGCTCGATGATGATCTGCACGGCGGGATCAGCGAGCACCTTGGCCGCATCGTTGACGAGGGGCAGGGTTTTCAGGTCGAGCCCCTCGCGGGGCCGCGTGAGGTCGGCGTCGGCGATGGCGTGAAGGCGGAGGCGGCAGCCCGCGCGCTCCTCCATGTCGGCGCCGTGGCTCTGGAGAACCTTGATGACCCCGCTGCCCACGGTGCCCAGGCCGAGGAGGCCGATCTTGATCTCGTTCATGGCAGGAGCGAAGGCCGCTCTGGGCGCCCGGTCAGCGGGCGCCCAGAGCCTTGAGACCGCGGAGAGCCTGTCGGATGCGCTGCTCGTTCTCGACGAGAGCGAACCGGACATAGCCCTCGCCGTACTCGCCGAAGCCGATGCCCGGGGAGACCGCGACCTTGCACTCCTGGATCAGCATCTTGGAGAACTCCAGCGATCCCATGGCGCGGAAGCCGTCGGGAATGGGCGCCCACACGAACATGGTGCCCTTGGGCTTGGGCACGGACCAGCCCATCTTGTTGAGCCCGTCCACGAGGACGTCGCGGCGCTTCTGGTGGAGCCCGACGATGTCGCGCACGACGGACTGCTCGCCCTCAAGCGCGACGATGGCCGCGATCTGGATGGGCTGGAAGGCGCCGTAGTCGAGGTAGGACTTGATCCGGCCGAGGGCGTGGATCATGCGGGGATTGCCGCACACGAAGCCCATCCGCCAGCCGGGCATGTTGTAGGACTTCGAGAGCGAGAAGATCTCGACCCCGACCTCCTTGGCCCCCGGCACCGCGAGGAAGGAGGGCGGCCGGTAGCCGTCGAAGGCGAAATCAGCGTAGGCGAAGTCGTGGACCACCATGAGCTTGTGCTCCCTGGCGAAGTCCACCACCTTGACGAAGAAGTCCTGCTCCACGCACATCGTGGTCGGATTGTGCGGGAAGGACAGGATGAGCATCTTGGCCTTGGGCCAGGAGAGGCGGGCCGCCTCCTGCAGGCGGGCGAAGAAGTCCTCGCCCGGCACCAGGGGCACCGAGCGCAGATCGCCGTCGGCGATGACCACCGAGTAGGAGTGGATGGGGTAGGTCGGGTTCGGCACCAGCACCCCGTCCCCCGGCTGGAGGACGGCCAGGGCCAGGTGGGCCATGCCCTCCTTGGCGCCGATGGTGGCGATGGCCTCGGTCTCGGGATCCAATTCGACCTTGTAGTGGTCCCGGTACCAGGTCGTGACGGCCTTGCGGAGCCTCGTGATCCCCCGTGAGGCGGAATAGCGGTGGTTGCGGGGATTGCGGGCGGCCTCGACCAGCTTGTCCACGATGTGCTTGGGGGTGGCCTGGTCGGGATTGCCCATGCCGAGGTCGATGATGTCCTGCCCCTGGCTCCGCGCCTTCGTCTTGAGATCGTTGACGATGGCGAAAACGTAGGGGGGCAGCCGCTTGATCCGGTAGAAGTCGTCCATGAGTATCCTCTGGGTTCGCCGATGATACTTCGGACCCTTTCCAGGTGTCAACAAACCCAAAGCGGCGCGGACATAGCGCGCATGGCGGCAGGCGGATTTCCGGGGTTGACACCCCGGAAGACCGCATGCTACAAGGGCCGGGATTCTTCATACATCCTTCCCATAAGCTTGATCGAGCACCGTCACCCCCTTCCACCCGTCTCGGGTCCCGGAAGGTGATGCTGAGCGCGCCGCACTCGCAGCACCGGTGAAGGAGGCTGCCGGTACCATGTGGATGCGCAAGCGGAAGTCGCCGGGCCGTAACGGGCTGACCGCCTTCATCGACGAGGGCTCCGAGATGGAGGGGCGGTACACGTTCAGCGGCACGGTCATGCTGAACGGGCGGTTCAAGGGCGAGATCTCGACGACGGACACCCTCATCATCGGCGACAAGGCGGCCATCAACGGGGACGTCCGCGCGGGGCGGGTGCTGGTGAGCGGCGAGGTGGTGGGTAACATCTCGGGCACCGAGCGCGTGGAGCTGAAGCGTACCGCGCGCGTGTTCGGCGACGTGGAGGCGCCCGTGGTCGTCCTGGAGGAAGGCGTGCTCTTCGAGGGCCACTGCCGCATGACGAAGGTCGATCCGAACGCGGAGGCGACGACGACGACTCGGGATTTCTCGGTCGTCCCGCTGAAGCGCTGAGGGAGCATGCCGACACTGAAAGAATTCAATCTCCTGGTCGTGCATGGCGACGGACGCCGCGTCGTCCGTGTCGCTCTTTCCCGATGGGTCATCGTGGTCGTTCTGGGCGTCCTCCTCGCCGCGCCCATTGCCCTGGCCGTCATCTACGGCGACTACCTCCAGCTCCGGCGCGAGCGCGCCTCGCTCGCCCGCCTCACCGCACGCCTGACCGAGCAGCAGACCTTCATCGAGAGCTCGCAGGCGCGCATGCGTGAGCTCCGTACGGAGATCGACAGCTGGCGCGATCTCCAGGCCAGGATCTGGGAGCCCTTCGGGCCCGAGGACGGGAAGGCCAAGCGAGGCAGCGCGATGGGCGGGCCGACGGGGCCCGGGCGGGCGGGGGAAGGGCCCGGCCGGGGCGCCATCGGCGACGAGCTGGAGCGGCTGACCTCTCTCGTCAAGGACGAGGGCGAGAACCTCCGCTCGCTCGAGCGCTTCCTCGTGCGCGCCACGCGCGTCCTCGCCGCGCTTCCCTCGCGCTGGCCGCTGCGCGGCCCCGTCAATTCCGGCTTCGGCGGCCGCATGTCTCCCTGGTCGGCCAAGTCCGAGTTCCACAGCGGCCTCGACATCGGCGCGCCCATCGGCACCCCCGTGAAGTCGCCCGCTCCCGGAACGGTGGTCTTCGCGGGAACCCATCCGGAATACGGCCAGACCCTCATCGTCGATCACGGCCACGAGACGAAGTCGCTCTACGGTCACCTCTCGAAGGTCCAGGCGACGGTGAACCAGAAGGTGCAGCGTGGAGAGGTGATCGCGCTGTCCGGCAACACCGGGCGGTCCTCGGGCCCGCACCTCCACTACGAGATCCAGGTGAAAGGCCAGTCGGTCAACCCGACCAGCTACCTCTGGGAATGATCCCCCGTCGCCTCGTGCCGGTGGTGGCGCTGGCGCTCCTCGCGAGCGCGGGGTCGACCGGTGCCCAGCCCCTCGACTCGAGATCGGAGGACGCCCTCGGTCAGACGCTCCAGATTCTGCTCGACCCCAATGCGCGTGCGGCCGAGCTGGCGAAGAACCCTCAGGGCGCGACGGTGGACCAGCAGGTGCGCGCCCTCACGGGCTCGGACGCGCTCACCCGGGAGTTCTACGCGGTGGCCGGCCAGGTCCTCAGCGAGCTCACGCAGAACAGCGGCGGGGACGCGCAGAAAATGCTCCAGGCCGTCGAGCGCGCCAAGGCCGATCCGGCGGGCTTCGCCGCCATGCTCAGCCCACAGACGCAGCAGCGCCTTCGCGACCTCGCGGTCAAACTCTCCGACAAGAAACATTAGCCCCGAACGCCAAAAGCCTCATGGATGTTTGCCCACGTAGTCGCGAAGCCCTCAGGAGAGGAATGTTCCGCTTCGGGCGCCGGCTTCGCCGGCGCAACCTGCTCTGGGAGGAGGCTTCGGAAGGGGGCGAAGCCCCCCTCCGAGCTAATTCAGGTGCTTGTGGAGAAAGCTCAGGATCGTCTCGTTGAAGGCGGGAGCCTGCTCGAGAAAGTGCATGTGGCCCGCCTCGGGAATGCGGACGAGCTCGGAGCCGACGATGCGCTCGTGGAGATCGTCCGAGGCGGAGGGCGGCACCAGGATGTCCTCGGTGCCCGTGGTGATGAGGGTGGGCATGCGGAGCTTGGCCAGCCGGTCACGGGTGTCGTGGCCGCGGATGGCCTGGGCCTGCCGGTTCATTCCGACGAGGGTCGTCTGGAAGGGATACTCGAGGGCTCGCTGGATCCACATCTCGACGAAGTCGCGCCGCTCCGCGAAGGTCTTCCGGCAGAGGAGCCAGGGCAGGACGAAGAGGGTGAACTCCTCCACGCTGCCGTGGGCCTTGGCGCGCAGAAAGTTGTCGATGACCGCGCGGCCCCATTCGTCGACATGGGCCGCCGTGCAGTGGAGCTGCAGGCTGAGCACGCGGTCGGGATGTCGGAGGGCAAGCTCCTGGGCGATCATGCCGCCCATGGACGCTCCTGCGATGTGCGCGCTCCGCACGCCGAGCTCGTCCATCAGCCCGGCCACGTCCTCGGCCATGTCCGCCATCGCATAGGTGACGTCGGGGGCATCGCTCTGTCCCGCGCCCCGATTGTCGAAGGCGATGACGTCGAGCTCGGCGGCGAGGGTGGCGACCTGGAGCGCCCAGGCCGTGTGATCGCCGCCCCAGCCCATGATGAGGACGAGTGAGGGCGGTCGGGCGGGACCGGTCCGCTGGTAGAACAGCTCGACCTGCCCGACGCGGATCCGGGGGATGGGTCAGGCCCCGACGCCTGCTACGCGCGGACCTGACAGGCGACCCAGTGCCCCGGAGAGATTTCCTTGAGGATCTGCTCGTTCTCCGAGCAGCTGGGCACCCGGATGGGGCAGCGCGTGTGGAAGCGGCAGCCGGAGGGCGGCTTGATGGGGCTGGGCACGTCGCCCTCGAGCAGGATGCGCTTGCGCTTTATCGCCGGGTCCGGAATGGGGACGGCGGAGAGGAGCGCTTCGGTGTAGGGGTGCTTGGGGTTGTTGTAGAGCTCCTTGGCGGGCGCGATCTCCACCACCTTGCCCAGGTACATGACGGCCACGCGGTTGGAGATGTGCTCGACCACGGAGAGATCGTGGGCGATGAAGAGATAGGTCAGGTTGAACTGCTTTTGTAGATCTTCCATCAGGTTGATGACCTGGGCCTGGATCGACACGTCGAGGGCGGAGACGGGCTCGTCGGCCACGATCAGCTTGGGGCTCACGGCGAGGGCCCGCGCGATGCCGATGCGCTGCCGCTGGCCGCCCGAGAACTCGTGCGGGTAGCGGCGCAGGTGATCGGAGCTGAGTCCGACCGTCTCCAGGAGGTGGATGACGCGCTCCTCACGCTCCTTGCGCGTCTTGGCGAGCTTGTGGATGACGAGGGCCTCGCCGATGATCGAGCCCACCGTCATGCGCGGGTTCAACGACGCGTAGGGGTCCTGGAAGATGATCTGCATGTCGCGCCGGAGGTGCCGGAGCGACCGCTTGTCGAGCGTCGTCACGTTCTTGTCCTCGAAGATCACTTCCCCCGCCGTCGGCTCGATCAGTCGGAGAATGCACCGGCCGGTCGTGGACTTGCCGCAGCCCGACTCGCCCACCAGGCCCAGCGTCTCGCCCTTCAGGATCGTGAAGCTGACATCGTCGACGGCGTGGACGCGCGCGACCTCTCGGGAGAAGAGTCCACCCCGGATCGGGAAGTACTTCTTGAGGTTCTTGACCTGGAGCAGCGGTGTCTCGGCCATATCGTGATGACCTAACCTTTCCGTCCGACGGTGACCGCCATGTAACCGGTTGATCCCACTTCACGCGTCTGCCCTTCCCACTTCGCCCGCGCCAGCCTCTTTGGGGGGGGCATTGGAGGGGGCCACCTGGGCCCCCCGCCAAAATCAATAAAGCCAGCAGGCGACCTTGTGCCCGGGCTTGACTTCCTTGATCACGGGATCCTTCTCGGTGCACACGGACTTCACGAACGGGCAGCGCGGCGCGAAGCGGCAGCCCGGCGCGATATCGCCCCGCAGCGTGGGGACCGTCCCGGGAATCGTCTCGAGCCGGCGCCGCTCCGTGGCGGCGAGGTCGATGCGCGGGATGGACCGCAGGAGCCCCTGGGTATACGGGTGCAGCGGCTCCTTGAAGAGATCCGCCACCGAGGCCTCCTCGGCCACCTTGGCGGCGTACATGACGACCACGCGCTGGGCCGTCTCCGCGATCACGCCCATGTCGTGGGTGATGAGCATGACGGCCATCTTGAGCTTGCTCTTGAGCTCGTTGAGCAGGTCGAGGATCTGGGCCTGGATGGTGACGTCGAGGGCGGTGGTGGGCTCGTCGGCGATGAGGAGGTTGGGATTGCAGGACAGGGCCATGGCGATCATGATGCGCTGGCGCATGCCGCCGGAGAGCTGGTGCGGGTATTCCTTCACCCGCCGCTCCGCGTTCGGGATGTGCACGAGCTTGAGCATGTCCACCGTCTTGTCCATGGCCGCCCGCCGGCCGAGCCCCTCGTGCAGCCGCAGGGCCTCGGCGATCTGCTCCCCGCAGGTGAAGACGGGGTTGAGCGAGGTCATGGGCTCCTGGAAGATCATCGAGATCTCTTTTCCGCGGATCTTGCGCATCTGGTTCGCGGGCAGGTCCACCAGGTTCCGGCCGTTGTAGAAGATCTCGCCCTCGACGATCTTGCCGGGCGGCTGGGGGATCAGCTTCATGATGCTCAGCGCGGTCACCGATTTGCCGCAGCCGGACTCACCGACGATGCCCAGGGTCTCGCCCTTCTCGATGTAGAGGTCCACGCCGTCCACGGCGCGGACCACACCCTCATCGGTGAAGAAGTAGGTCTTGAGGTTCTTGACGTCCAGCAGGCGCTCGGCCATCGTATGGGCTCCCCTTACCAGGGCTTGGTGATCTCGCGGAATGCGTCGAGGGCGCGGTCGATGTCCTCCCGGTCCACGTCCTTGTGGGTCACGCACCGGATGGCGCCCGGTCCGAACTGATGGATCTTGACCTTGCGGGCCAGGCAGCCGGCGGAGAGCTCCTGGGCTCCGCCCTCCCGGTCCACGCGGAAGATCACGATATTGGTCTCGACCTTTCCCGCATCGAGCTGAAGGCGCGGCAGTCCCGCGAGGCCGCGGGCGAGGCGCTTGGCATGGTCGTGGTCCTCGGCGAGCCGATCGACCATGGTGTCGAGGGCGACGAGCCCGGCCGCGGCCAGGATGCCCACCTGGCGCATGCCGCCGCCGAGCATCTTGCGCACCCGGCGGGCGCGCGCGATGAATTCGCCGGAGCCGCACACGAGCGAGCCCACGGGCGCGGCCAGGCCCTTGGAGAGGCAGAAGGTGACGGAGTCCACCGGCCGCGTGAAGTCGGCCACGGGGCGGCCGAGGGCCACGGCGGCATTGAAGACACGCGCGCCGTCCAGGTGCACGGGCACGCCTTGCGCGTGCGCGGCCGCGGCCACCTCCTCGATCTCCTCGGGCGAGCAGCAGGTGCCGCCGTGACGGTTGTGCGTGTTCTCGAGGCAGACGAGCCCCGTCACGGGGATGTGGATATTGCTCGGCCGGATCTGCTCCCGCACCTGGCGGGCCGTCAGGAATCCGCGCTCGGTGGCCACGGGCATGGTCTGCAGCCCGCCGAAGAGCGCCGCCCCGCCGCCCTCGTAGTTGAGGATGTGCGAGTCGCGGTCGAGGAGGATCTCCTGGCCATGTCGCGTCTGCGCCAGCACGGAGACGAGATTGCCCTGGGTGCCGGAAGTGACGAAGAGCGCCGCCTCCTTGCCCGTGCGGCGCGCGGCCTCCGCCTCGAGCCGCTGGACGGTCGGATCCTCCTCCCAGACGTCGTCTCCGACCTGCGCGCGGGCCATGGCCTCACGCATGGCGGGAGTCGGCTGGGTCAGGGTGTCGGAGCGGAGATCGACGATGTCGTGCATGCCTATCTCGTGGCCGCCGTCCGGAGTCGCTGCGCCGCCCGCTTGCCCCATTCCGTGTACGGGAAATCGTCGGCGAGCTTCCGGAACAGGTCTTGCGCGTCGGCGGCGCGCCCTTCGCGGGAGTTGAGATCGGCGAGGCGGTACATGGCCTCCGGGATGATCAGGGTGCGCGGGTAGTCCTTGAGCACACCCTCGAGGCGCTGCCGGGCCGCCGCGGGATTGTTCTCGGTCTCGAAGTAGTAGGCGGCGACCCACAGCTCCTTCTGCGCCAGGCGTCCGCGACAGATCTCGATCTTGGCGAGGGCGTCGCTGGCATACCGGCTCTCGGGGTACTCACGGACCAGCTTCTTGAGCTGATCCGTGGCCTTCACGGTGAGGGCCTGGTCCTGCTCGACGGGCTTGAGCTGATCGTAGTAGCTCATGGCGAGCCGGAACTGCACGAGGTCGGCGATCTCGTGGCGAGGGAAGAAGGCCAAGAAGCCCTCGAACTCCGGAATGGCCTTGTCGAAGGTGCCCTCGCGGTAGTACGTCTCACCCACGAGGAAGCGCGCGCGCGGCGCGTAGTTCGACTGTGGGTGGCGCTCGACGATCTTCTGGTAGTAGGCGCGCGCGGTCGGGTAAGCCTTCTTGACCATCTCCGCGTCGCCGAGCTTGTAGAGCTCCTGGGCGGGCAGGAGAGGCTGGGGCTTTTGACGCAACATGTCCTCGAGGTAGGCGCAACCATGCAGCGCCATGGCCAGGGCAAGCACGCATGGCATCGCAGCACGGCGGAACGTGCGGAATTGGCTTGGCGAAAGGGAAATGCGTACCAAAGGGCTATGTTCCAATTGGGCCACAGTTTTACGGGCATAGTCAGCCAAAGTCAAGGTCGTTGACAGGCCCCCGGGCCGGCCAGTACCATGCCCGCCATGCCCCTGCCCACGATGTACCGGGTGAGGCAGAGCTTCCCCCGCCAGCGTTTGGCGGACGTCCCCGCGGGTGTCCGCGCGACCATGGCCCAGGCGGATCTGCCCATCAAGCGCGGCGATGTCGTGGCCGTGGGCGCGGGCAGCCGCGGCATTGCCAATGTCGCGGTCATCGTCCGGGCCGTCGTGGACCACCTCAAGGAGCTCGGGGCCCGGCCTTTCGTCTTCCCCGCCATGGGCAGCCACGGGGGCGCCACTGCCGAGGGTCAGCTCGAGATCCTCGGGCACTACGGCATCACGGAAGCGACCATGGGCTGCCCCCTGCGCGCGAGCATGGAGGTGGTGCAGGTCGGCGAGGCCCTCGGGCTGCCCGTGTGGTGCGACAAGACCGCCTCCGAGGCCGACTGGATCGGCGTGGTCAACCGCGTCAAGCCCCACACCGACTTCAAGGGCGAGATCGAGTCGGGGCTCTTCAAGATGATGACCATCGGCCTCGGCAAGTACCGCGGCGCCACCCAGTACCACCGGGCCAATGTCAATCACGGGTACGAGACGGTGATCACCGCGGTGGGCCGCGAGATGCTCGCCAAGGCGCGCATCGGCTTCGGGCTCGGCGTGGTGGAGAACGGCTACGACGAGACGGCGTACGTCGAGGCGTTCAATGCCGCCGATCTGGAGGCGGGCGAGCGGCGGCTTCTCAAGGACGCCCGGGGGTGGATGGCGCGGCTGCCCTTCTCGCCCATCGACGTGCTCGTGGTGGAGGAGATCGGCAAGAACATCTCCGGCTCGGGCATGGACACCAACGTCATCGGCCGTCCCTCGAATCCGCACGAGCCCTTCCCCAACGACCCCAAGATCCTCTGGATCGTCGCTCTCGACCTGACGGAGGACAGCGGGGGGAATGCCACGGGTGTCGGGAACGCGGATTTCACGACGCGGCGGCTCGCCGACAAGATCGACTGGAAGAAGACGGCCATCAACTCGCTGACCGCCTGCGCCCCCAACGGAGCGAAGCTGCCCCTCGTCTTCGACTCCGACCGCGAGGCGGTGGAGAGCGCGCTGGGCTGCATCGGGCTGACCGAGCCCGAGCACGCCCGCGTCATTCGCATCAAGAACACGCTCATGATCGGGGAGCTCGAGTGCTCCGAGGCCTTTCTCCCCGAGATCAAGAAGCGCGCCGACCTCGAGGTCGTGGGGGAGGCCCGTCCGCTCGATTTCGACGCCGCGGGACAGGTGGTGCCGCTCCGCCACTGAGGCCGCGCCCCGGCGCCGCCGTGTGGTGGATAGATTCAAGGTCTCGGGGTCCAACGTCTACAGTCACGTGTCGGGCATTCGATTCCGGCCGCTCTCAACGTCGAGGAGGAGCAAGTTCATGCATCCAGTCAGCCGCCGCCAGTTCCTGACGACCGCCACCGGCCTCGCGGGCATCCTGGCCTCCGGGGTGCCCCCCGCGTGGGGGCAGTCGCGCGAGATCTCCTATCTGTGCTGGAACAACTTCGCCCCCGCCTCGGACAAGAAGCTGTCCGAGATCGGACAGCGCTTCACCAAGGACACGGGCATCAAGCTCAAGATCGACCACATCTCTCACATGGGCCCGCAGCAGGCCAAGTACGCCTCCGAGGTCCAGACCCAGGCCGGCCACGACCTCGTGGAGATGCGCATGCATTTCCCCTGGCTCTACGAGCCCCAGCTCGTGGACGTCTCGGACGTGGTGGGCGAGCTCGAGAAGAAGCACGGCAAAGCGATCGGCTCCGCCTACGAGGGCGCCCACGTCAACGGGGCCTGGCGCGCCGTGCCCCAGTATCACGGCATGTTCCTCGCCACCTACCGGGAAGATCTCTTCAAGAAGGCGAGCCTCAAGGTGCCCGACACCTGGGAGGATCTCTACACGGTGGGCAAGGAGCTCAAGAAGATGGGCAATCCCGTGGGGATCCCCATCAGCCAGAACTACGACTCGATCTCCACGGCGGGTCCCGTGCTGTGGTCGTTCGGCGGCCAGGAGGTCGACAAGGACGGCAAAACCGTCCGCATCAACTCGGCGGCCACCGTCCAGACCATCGAGTGGTACAAGAAGATGTTCCGCGACTGCATGGAGCCCGAGGTGCTGTCGTGGTCGGATGCCAGCAACAACGAGTCGATCCAGCAGGGCAAGGCGGGCTGGATCCACAATCCGGTCAGCGCGTACATCGTGGCCAAGCAGCGCAAGCTGGTGACGGCGGACGGCATCAACCACCACCGGAGCCTGGGGGGGCCCCACGGCCGCCACGAGACGGACACCCCGCGGCACATCGGCATCTGGAAGTTCTCCAAGAACATCGATGCGTCCAAGGAGTGGATCCGCTATCTCCTCGGCAAGAGAGAAACGTACGACGAGTACATCATGGCCGGGGACGCCTTCAACTTGCCGGTCTACGAGAAGCTCCAGGATCACCCGGTGCTCAGGACCGACCCCAAGTACGCCGCCCTCCGGGGCGAAGGGGTCCAGTACCACACCTACGGGTGGCCGGCGCCCGCCTCGGACAAGGTCCAGCTCATCACGAACTCGTATATCCTGCCCAACATGATCGCCAAGGCGGTGACGGGGACGTCGACGAAGGACTCGATCGCCTGGGCCGAGACCGAGATGAAGAAGATTCTCGCCGGATAATATGGCGGCCGTCAGGGCCGACGAGATCCCGGTTCCCCGCGGCCGCCCGCGGCCGGTGGCACGCCTGCGCACGTGGCTCGACCGGGAGTCCGTTCTTGGGCCGGTCCTGGTGACGCCGGCCATGCTTCTGCTCGTGCTCCTGGTCGCCTACCCGTTCGTCATGGCCCTGTACTTCTCCCTGTCGAACGCTTTCATCGGGCGGCCCAGCCACTTCATCGGCATCCGCAACTTCGTCCACCTCTGGGACAGTGACGCCTTCCGCCAGACCTTCCAGAACGCCTTCGTCTTCACGGGCATCGCGGTGGCCTTCAAGGTCGTGCTCGGCATCATCCTGGCTCTTCTCTTGAACGAGCAGCTCTGGTTCAAGCGGATGATCCGCGGCGCGGTGCTACTGCCCTGGGTTATTCCCACCGCGCTCTCCACCCTCGGCTGGTGGTGGATGTTCAACTCGCTCTACAGCGTGGTGAACTGGACGGGCCTGGCGCTCGGGCTCATGGATCCCCCCGGGCCGAACTGGCTCGGGCAGAGATACTACGCGATGGCGGCGGTGATCATCGTCAACGTGTGGCGAGGGCTGCCGTTCTTTGCCATCACCATCCTCGCCGGGCTGGTGGCGATCCCCAAGGAGATCTACGAGGCCGCCCACGCCGACGGGGCGGGAGCGAATGCGCGCTTCTGGCACATCACGCTGCCGATGCTCAAGCCGGTGCTCGCGGTGGTGGTGCTCTTCTCCACCATCTTCACGTTCAGCGACTTCAACATCGTGTACGTACTCACCCACGGCGGACCCATCAACTCCACCCACCTGTTCGCGACCCTCTCCCGCATGCTCGTCATCGACGTGGGGCGGCTCGGCGAGGGCGCCGCGGTCTCGCTCTACCTCTTCCCGCTGCTGGTCTTCGTGGTCTGGGCCCAGCTCCGCTTCGTGCGGAAGCATGCGAACTGACGCCACGTCGGTGAGCGCATGACGGTGGCCCGGCGGCCGCTGATGCGGCGCGTGGCCATCCATCTGGGCCTGCTGCCGTTCCTGATCTTCGCGCTGTTCCCCTTCTATCACATGACCCTGACGTCCCTGAAGCAGGACCGCGAGCTCTACGACCGCTTCGCGGTCCCGCTCATCATCACCCAGGGGCCGACCCTCGAGCACTACACCAAGCTCATCTGGGACACCGAGTTCCTGACCTGGACGAAGAACAGCCTGATGGTGACCATCCTCGCCACCGCGATCTCGGTCGTCATCGGGACCATCGCCGCCTACGCGCTGGCTCGGATGCGGTTCTTCGGGGTCGGGGCCTTCGGCACCGGGATTTTCGTGACGTACCTGGTGCCGACCTCGCTCCTCTTCCTGCCGCTGGCGCAGGTGGTGAACTGGATCGGCCTCGCCGATTCCAAGTGGGCCCTCGTGCTCACGTATCCCACCTTCCTGGTCCCGTTCTGCACCTGGCTCCTCATGGGCTACTTCCGCACCGTGCCCAAGGAGGTGGAGGAGTGCGCGATGGTGGACGGGGCCACGCGGGTGCAGGCGCTGCTCCGCATCGTCCTGCCGATCGCCATCCCCGGGCTGGTCTGCGCGATCCTGTTCGCCTTCACGCTGTCCTGGAACGAGTTCATCTACGCGCTGACCTTCACCTCCTCGTCGGATCAGATCACCGCGAGCGTGGGGGTGACCAGCGAGCTGATCCGCGGCGACATCTACTTCTGGGGCTCCCTGATGGCGGGGGCGGTGCTGGGGTCGGTGCCGATCGTGATCCTCTACGTCTTCTTCCTCGACTACTACGTCTCGGGGCTGACCGCCGGCGCCGTGAAGTAGGCGGGCCTCGCGGCGGTCAGCGCGCGGCGGCTCCCCGGCGCCGACGCTGGCGAGCCACCTCGATCAGGGCGGGCAGGATGGAGAGGACGATGATCGCGAAGATCACGAGCGAGAAGTTGCGCCGCACCATCGGGATGTTGCCGAAGAGATAGCCCCCCATCACCAGGATCACGATCCAGCCCACGCCCCCCGCCACGTTGTAGAAGAGGAAGCGCGCGTAGCGCATCTGCCCGATCCCGGCCACGAACGGCGCGAAGGTCCGCACGATGGGGACGAACCGGGCGATCACGATGGTCTTGGCCCCGTAGCGCTCGTAGAACTCGCGGGTGCGCTCGAGGTGACGGCGGTTCAGGAAGCGCGACTGCTCGTGGAAGACCCGCGGGCCCAGCCGGGCCCCGATCGCGTAGTTGACGCTGTCGCCCAGGATCGCGGCCACGGTCAGCAGCACGATCACCAGGGCCAGGTCGAGGGCCCCCAGCGCCGCGAAGGTGCCGATCGCGAAGAGCAGCGAGTCGCCGGGCAGGAACGGGGTGACCACCAGCCCCGTCTCGCAAAACACGATCAGGAAGAGGATCAGGTAGGTCCAGATCCCGTAGTGCTGGATGACGTCGCTCAGGTGCCGATCGAGGTGCAGCAGGACGTCGATCAGCATCCAGAGCAGGTCCATGGCCGGATCATTGTACCCGGCCTGACCGAATTCACGGCAGCGGTTGCCTCTCGAATAGGCGTCGCGCCCACTCGCGCGGGGCCGGGCCTTCGCGAAGCAACCGGTGTGCCAGTCCCTCCCGCCACGCGGGGCGCCCGGCCGGACCGGGCTACGCGGGCGACGGGTAGAGGTGACAGGAGACCCGCCGCCCCTCGGCCTCGCGGAGCGCCGGCTCCTCGGTCGAGCAGCGGGGCATCGCGTGCGGGCAGCGCGGGTGGAAGCGGCAACCCGACGGGGGATTCATCGGGCTCGGCACCTCGCCAGCCAGGATGATTTCGTCCCGCCGCTCGTCCGGGTGCGACGGCAGCGCCGCCGAGAAGAGCGCCTGGGTGTAGGGATGCTTGGGGGCCTTCGAGAGGGTCTCGGCGTCGCCAACCTCGACGACCTTGCCGAGGTACATCACGGCGATGGTGTGGCTCATATGGGCGACCGCGGCCAGGTCGTGGGCGATGA
>Ga0137409_10002368_pt1 | contig 20236 bp, 18 predicted proteins | sample CZODoug1_16funga_FD_122059 | JGI IMG/M metagenome (GOLD analysis project Ga0137409, IMG submission 122059) | Vadose zone soil fungal communities from Angelo Coast Range Reserve, California, USA - CZODoug1_16fungal (Hybrid Assembly) | ecosystem: Environmental > Terrestrial > Soil > Vadose zone... | reverse complement strand
GGCACGTCGATCGCGGTCGCCTCGCCCAGGATCACCTCGGCGTTCTCCTGGCGGCGCAGCACGCGCCGGATGGGCGTAGCGATGTCGCTCGGGTTCAGCGCCGCCGTGGCGACCTGGTAGAGCAGCGGCTGGAACAGGTGGTGGTTGCGCCGGTCGACCAGCGTCACCTGCACCGGGGCGCGCCGCAGCGCCTTGGCGGCGTTGAGGCCGCCGAATCCACCGCCCAGGATCGCCACGCGTGGCGCCGCCATGAGCAGACATATAACTCGACTCCCCGGAGCGGGTCCGCCACACTGCCCCCCATGCGGCTGGCCATCCTGCTGCTCCTCGCACCCCTCGGCGCGCGCGCTTGGGACCCGACCGATGCGGCCTCCATCGACGCGCGGATCCAGGCGCTGAAGGCGGACTGGGCGGGCAAGGACGGCGTCGCGATCGGAAATGACAAGCTCCAGCGCGCGCGGCAGGCACCGAAGCCGGCCTGGGTCTCGCGGACCGCGTTCCGCATGGACGAAGGACCCCGGCGCCTCTACCTGGGCGTGGGCTCGGCCAAGCTGCCGGCCGGTGCGCAGCTCGTCGCGCTGCAAGACGCCCTGCCCTCGCCACAGGGCGCAACCCCCCTGGACTGGTACCTGGACGAAGCCACCGGCACGCTTTACGCGCTCACGGTGGAGGAGCGACGCTGATCATTGCTTCACCAGCGTCCGGAGCGCGACCGCCCCGAGCACCACCGCGCCGCCGGCGATGGACCACGGGCCGGGACGCTCGCCGGTGCCGAGCAGCACCCAGAGCGGGTTGCAGACCGGCTCCAGCATCGAGATGAGGCTGGCCTCGGCGGCGGGCACCTGGCGGACGCCGCGGGCGAAGAGCCAGTACGACACGCCGAGCTGCATCACGCCCAGGTAGAGGAGCACCAGCACTCCGGCGCCCGACAGGTACGCGAGCGCTCCCGCGAACGGAGCGGTGCCCAGCGCCGCCAGCACGTTGCCCAGCGTCATGGAAGGCATCGCATCCCCGGAGCCGCTCTTCGCGTCCCGGCGGATGAGCAGGACCGTGAAGGCAAAGAACACGCCGCTCAGCGTGGCGAGCAGGTTCCCGGCGAGCTGTCCCGCCTCGAGCTTGTCGATGAAGAAGAGCGACATGCCGGCCAGCGAGAGCGCGACGCAGATCGCGTCGATGGGCCGGAACGGCTCGTCGAGGAGGAACGGCGAGAGCAGCAGGACGTACGCGGGGCCGGTGTACTGCAGGAAGATGGCGTTCGCCGCGGTGGTGAGCTTCGTCGCGGCCACGAACGTCACCACGCAGCCCGCGTACGCGAGCGCCGTGGTGAAGCGCGCCTTGCGGAGGTCGGGCCGCAGCACCGCCAGGTAGAAGAGCGTGGCGATGAGCGCACGTCCGCAGGCCACCGCCAGCGCGGGCATCGGCGCGATCTTGATGAACAGCCCGCCGCTCGACCAGAGAAGGGCCGCGGCGGCGACGAGCAGCACCGCGCGGCGCGACGGACCAGGGGCCATGGCGCCGCACCATATCCGACGCTCACCCGGCGCCGTATCCGGCGGCGCTGTGTTTTTCTAAGGCAGCGACCGCAGGACGGCGAGACCGCCCTCGGTGGGCACCAGCAGCTGGGGCGGATCGACCATCCGATCCAGCGAGATGCGGCCGATGGCCTCGCCGGGGAGCCCTTCCTTGATGCCCAGGCGCTTGCCGCGGGCCTCTCCCGGCTTCCAGACCAGGAGCCCCGTCGATGGGAAGCCCAGCACCAGCTTGTCCTCCCAGGCGACCATCTCCAGCACGTTGTAGTCGGCGGCACCGATCGAGGTGGAATCGACGTACTGGAAGTGCTTGCCGTCCCAGGAGGCGAGCCCGAAGGTGGGGCCGCGCCAGGACTCCTCCTCGCCCGAGGCGAACCACACCGTGCCGTCCGCCGTCACGGCGACGGCCCGGATGTTCACGTTGCCGCCTTGGCTGGGTGGATTGAACACCGGCGGATTGTCGAAGGCCGGCACGAAGGGATTGTCCGGCGCCCAGCTGTTGCGCCAGCGCTGCAGATCCGGGGTCCAGCGAATCGCCCCCGCCGAGGTGAGGCCGCCCATCCACAGCCGCCCGTCCTCGGCCAGCGTCAACCCGAAGAAGTCGCCGAACACGGGGTGCCCTTTATCGCCGAGATCGCCGCAGAACCCGTTGTCGCAGACCACCGGATGCACGTGGTCGGCGTAGTACTCGCGCTCGACCCCGAAAGGGTCACCGCGGTCGGCTGGCGTGGACGGCAGGCGGAACTTCGCCGGCTGCACGCGCGTGACGCCGTGGTTCGAGCCGACGTACAGCTCGCCCGGGTGCTGGAAGTGGTCGTAGACGAAGCTCGTCACCGTGCGCGTCTCGTAGAAGTGCCAGTCGTTCGAGTTGTGGAAGTCGTAGCGGTTCACTTGGAGCGTCAGGTCGGGGTTGAGCCGGACCTGGTCCATCTTCCCCAGGTGCGCGATGGGGTCGAGGTTCGTGTGCGCGTCCTTGTCCGGCGGATCGTGCGTGTCGTGGGCGTAGTAGCCGACGAAGCACTCTCCGGCGCGGCCGCCGGTGACGAGGGTGAAGTCCGGCGGCTCGGTCCAGCCGGGTCCGACGTGCAGCCCGTCGTGGGCGGTGTAGCGCCGGAACATCTTGTCGCCGGGCCGCAGCAGGTAGAGCGCGCGGCCGGTGACCACCCAGATGTTTTCCGCCTCGTCGGTGGAGGCGGAGATGGGCGCCTCGAGAAGGCCCTGCGCGCCGCCATAGACGGTGATCGGGGCGGCCGGCCAGGGCCCGATGCCTAGCCCTCCCACGCGGTGCGGGTCCGGCGGCGGCGGCCCCGCGTCGGGCGGCCCGGCATCGGGGGGACCTGCGTCAGGCGGCCCCGCGTCGGCGCCCGCGTCCACCTCTGGCCCCGGGTCGCGGCCGACCTGCGTGTTCGATTCCGTGGCGCCCGGCTGCGTGCGGCAGGCGAGCGCGACCGGGCAGAGGAGCAGGACAAATGCGGGTCTCATGCAGACGCACGGTTGGCATCGGCCCTCCGCCCGGCAAGCGCTCGAGCGTCCGGCACCGTCGGGATCGAGACACCGCCCGCCGCTTTGCGCCGCCCCTCGGTATCAGCCCTCGGCGACAAGCAGCGATCGCTGCAGCGCCAGACGGTGCTCGACCTCGTCGAACGCCGCCCGCTCGTCGTCACCCAGGCATTCGATGGGCGGGATCCGCACGCGCGCGTCCACCGGCACGTACGTGAGGAAGGCGCGCACGGTCTCCTCCTGCTCGCCGGCGAGCGGCTGCTCCGAATCGACGTTGACGAGGACTGTCAGCGAGTCGGCCGCCGTGTGCGCCACCGCCGAGCGGACGTGCACGAACACGTTCCGCCGCACCGGGCGGATGAAGGTCAGCCCGTGCAGGCCGCCGAGGCGAACAGGGACGCCGTCCAGATAGGCGCGCGCGGAGAGATTCGCGGTGGTCTCGATCCAGCGCATCAAGGTCCCGCCGTACAGCGTTCCGTGGAAGTTCAGCCTGCTCGCGCGCACCGGCTCGATCTTGTGCACGTACGAGACGTGCCGGCGGCGAGGCTCGAGCGCGTCGCCCCGGCCGATGGGCAGGAGCGAGCGCGGCAGCAGCTTGAGCAGCTCACGCACGAAGAGCGCCTGCTCGCGGCCGGTAGGCGGCGGCGGAGCGGGAAGCTGTCCAGAGCGCAGCTTGCTGCGGAACTCGCGGCGCAGGTTGCCCTCGCGGAAACGCGCCACCTCGGCGGGGGTCTGCGGCCGCAACTGCGGAACGGGACCCGGCTTGCCGCGCGGGTCCAGCGCCACGAAGGTCATGTACCCGGTCAGTGAGCGCTGCTCGGCGGCCGGCGTCCCGTGCCGCATCGAGACCGACACGCCCAGCGACCGCGCCGAGGTGTGCCCGACCGAGGCGGTCATCGTGACCCGCTCGCCCACGCGGATGGGGTGCAACAGCTCCAATCCGTCCACCGATGCGGTGGCGACGGGGCGGCGGCAGTGGCGGCTCGCCGCCAGCACGCCGACCACGTCCATCCACTCGAGAATCTTCCCGGCGCGGAGAAAACCACGCTCGTCCGCGATGTCGGGAGCGACCCACTCGTCGAGGTGCGCCTCAGAACCCGGGCGGCCCCCTTCGGGCACCCGCGTCGCCTCACCGTCACCGGAGGTGGTCGTGTTCTCCGCAGCCATGGGCGATGACGCTAAGCGCCATGACTGCGCGACGCAACGCACAAGTTCGTAACTCTCGTGGATCAGCCCAGCTGGGCCTTGACCGACAGCTTCACGTTGTTCTTCAGGGCCTGCGAGATGGGGCAGCCGTCCTTCGCCGCCTCTGCCGCCTTCTGGAACGCAGCGGCGTCCATGCCCTGCACCGAGCCGCGCACCTCGAGCGCGCTCTCCTGGACCGAGAACCCACCGCCCTGCTTGGGACCGAAGGTGACGGTCGCGGTCACGTCCAGCTTCTGTGGCGGCTTCCCTGCCTGCGCAAGACCGTGGGAGAGCGCCATCGCGAAGCAGCTTGCGTGCGCGGCGGCCAGCATCTCCTCGGGCGTCGTCTTCGTGCCACCCGCCGACTCCGTGCGCGCCTTCCAGGTCAGCTCCGCGTCGCGGAGCACGCCGCTCGTCCGCGAGCTGACCCGGCCCTGCCCCGTCATCAGATCGCCTTCCCAGACCGCTTGCGCCCGGCTCTGCATGGCTCGCCTCCTCGGCCACCGCCGAGAGGGCGGGGCCGCGCTTTGGAGCACGGACTTATCGGACGAGTCCGAGCGACATTGCAACGCCTGATGGGATTGACCTGAACGCATGTTCCGTGCAGTAGATCCCGGCGTGCTGAAGCCGATTTCCAACCCGCCCAACCCGTGGTCCACCACCGAGGTCGAGTACCTCGAGGAAGCCCCGCCGGCGCGCCTCGAAGTCTACCAGGACCACACGCGGGAGATCCTCTCCCACAACGACAGCCCCGACGTCGGCTTCAGCTGGAGCGTCAACCCGTACCGCGGATGTTTCCATGCATGTTCCTACTGCTATGCTCGCCCGTCGCACGAGTATCTCGGGTTCGGCGCCGGCACCGACTTCGATCGCAAGATCACCGTGAAGCCCGAGGCGCCCCGGCTCTTGCGCGAGGCCTTCGAGCGCCCGAGTTGGAAGGGCGAGCTGATCGTCTTCTCCGGGGTGACCGATTGCTACCAGCCGCTCGAGGCCAGCTACCGGCTCACCCGGGGTTGCCTGGAGGTCTGCGCCGAGTACCGCAACCCGGCGGGAATCATCACCAAGTCGCCTCTCATCGAGCGCGACCTCGACGTGCTCCAGGCCTTGGCGAAGGTCGCCGACGTCGGCGTGACCGTCAGCATTCCCCTCTGGGATCGCGAGCACGCGCACGCCGTCGAGCCGCACGTCGCCTCGCCGCAGCGGCGGATGCAAATCGTCGAGCGGCTCGCCGCGGCCGGTCTGGACGTCGGCGTGAACGTCGCGCCGATGATCCCCGGGCTCGGCGACGAGGACATCGCGCGCATCCTGGAAGCCGCCGCCGCCGCGGGCGCACGGCGCGCCGGATTCGTCTTCCTGCGGCTCCCAGGCAGCGTCGCGCCCGTGTTCGAGCAGCGCCTGCGGGAAAAGCTGCCGCTCCGCGCCGAGCGCGTGCTGGCCCGCGTGCGCGAGGCGCGCGGCGGCAAGCTGTACGACTCCCGCTGGGCAGTCCGCGGGCGCGGCGAGGGTCGCTACGCGGAAGCGGCGCGGGCGCTCTTCGAATCTACCGCCCGCCGCGCAGGGCTCGCGACCGGCTGCATGGGAGGAGACGACAGCACCACCTTCCGCCGGCCCGATCGGCCGGGTCGGCAGCTCCCGCTCCTCTGAGGTCGAGCGGCGCGGCTACGAGGCGACGCGGTTGCGGCCGCCTTGCTTGGCGTCGTAGAGGGCAGCGTCCGCAGTGCGCAGCAGCGCCGCGAGATCGGGACAGTCCGGCCCTGCGCTGGCGACCCCGAGGCTGATGGTGACGCGCACCGGTCCCGACTCGGTGTGCACCGGCTCGTCGCCGACGGCCCGGCGGATCCGCTCGGCCAGCACGCTGGAAGCGGACTCGCGCACGGTGCCGGGCAGGAGCACCGCGAACTCCTCACCGCCGGTGCGCCCGAGGATGTCCACCGCCCGCAGCGTGCGCCTCACCCGCTCCGCCACCGCGCCCAGCACCTGATCGCCGACCGCGTGGCCCAGCGTGTCGTTCACCTGCTTGAAGCGGTCCACGTCGATCATGATGGCGGTGAGCGGCTGCGCGAACCGGCGCGCGCTCTCGAACTGCAGCTGCGCCAGCTCCATGAAGTGCCGGCGGTTGTGCGTGCCCGTCAGACCGTCGAGGGTGGCGAGACGCTGCACCTCGTCGAACAGGCGCGCGTTCTCGACCGCGATCACGGCCGGCTGGGTGAAGCTCATCGCCAGCCGGGCCTTCTCGTCGTCGTACGCGCCGGTCTTGTTGCTCTCCAGCGCGACCAGCCCGACCACCTCGCCGCGGGAGACGAGCGGGACCACCAGCGCCGCCCCGCCCCATCCCAGCGCCGGCTGCTCCGCCTTGAGCGCGCGGTCGACCGGGCCGCCGGGCAGCACCTGCTCCAGCACGCCGGCGTGCTCCGCCTCCGGATAGCCTCGCTGGGCGGCGACCCGGTAGCGCTCGCCGCGCTTCATCAGCACCGCGGCGCGCTGGTAGGTCACCAGCCGGGAAAGACCGTCGAGGAGGCGCTCGAGCACCTCCTTGAGCTCCAGCGTGCTGGAGATCGCGAGCGTCGCCTCGAGGCGCACGCGCTCGCGCAGTCCGCGCACCATCTCGTTGAACGCCTGCGCCAGTTGCGCCAGCTCGTCGTGCCCGCGGACGTCGACCTCGGTGTCCAGCTGGCCGGCGGCGACGGCCGCCGCCGCGCCGCGGAGCCGCTCCACCGGCCGCGTCACCTGGCGCACGGTGGTCACCGCGAGAATCAGCGCCGCGATCAGGGCGATGCCGATCCAGAATGCGGCGCCCCGCGCGAGGCGGCGGATGGGACCGAGCGCCGCATTCGCGTCCTCCTGGACCACCACGCGCCACCCGGAGACGGGCACGTCGGCGCTCGCGCCGAGAACGTCCTCCTGGTCCGTGCCCGAGAGCAGCGGGTGCTGCGAGAGGTCGGTCCGCGAGAGCGCCACGTTGGGGTCGGGATGGATGACCGCGCGGAAGGCGCCGTCGACCAGGAAGGCGCTGCCCTCCGAAGGGCGGAGCTTCTCGAACCTTTCTTGAAGGGAGCGCAGCGACAGCTCGACGGCGAGCACCCAGCGCGCGCCGCGAGCGCCCTGCACCGGGAGCGCCAGCACCAGGCGCGCGACCGGCGTCCCACCGCGTCCGGGCAGCACGTACGGCGGACCGAGCGTCAGCCCTTTCGACTTGAGCGCCTCGCGCAGCGGCACCGCCGCGGCGTACGCCCTCAGCCCCTCGTGGTCGATCTCCTCGTGGTCGGCTTGCGCCTCGGGCACCACCTGGCTGAAGCGCACGGGCGTCACGACGGGGTCGCCCTTCTCGTCGAACAGGCCGACCACGTCGGCGCCCTTGGTCTGCTGGTAGATGAGGAGCAGCGCCTGCTGGCGCGCTTCCTGGTCCAGGTCCGAAAGGCGCAGCGAGCGGGTGGCGAGCGTCAGGGCGTCCAGCTTGTCCAGCAGCACGCGCTGCACCTGGTCGGCGAGCGCGGAGGCGGCCTGGGCATGGATGCGCGCCACCTGCGAGCGCAGCTCGCGGCTCCCCGAGGGCAGCGTCACCACGGTCGCCAGCGCGAGCGGCGCGGCGCTCGCGCAGGAGAGTAGCAAGGCGAGCTTCACCCCCAAGCGCATCGGGAGATGCTTGCCGGGCGTGGGTGGCGAATACAAGGAAGCGGATGTGCGCTGCGGGGTCGGTACGAGTGGGATGAGGTCGCCAATGTCGCCCTGACGTGCGGGGGAGTGGAATTTGCGGAGGGCCCGATGCGGCTCGTACTCTCGCTCCATGGAGCGGGGCCCGTCGTGCGCGGGGCGCGCGCTGATCTGCGCCGCCGTGCTGGTCGCCTGTGGCCGGGCGCCGGCCGGCCCCGTCATCCCCACCAGATTGGCGGGACCGCTTCCGCCCGGCGAGCCGCAGGTGCGCGCCACGGCGGTCGTCATCTCGCGCAAGGGCAAGGTGGAGCTGCAGCGCGGCCTCCAGGGGAACTGGTCCGACGCCCAGGTCGGCGACCGCCTGGCCCCGAGCGACGCGCTGCGCACGCACGAGGGCGAGGCGGAGGTCGGCGTCGACGGCGTGAAGATGCGCGTGCACGAAGCCTCCGCCCTGCGCCTGAAGGACGCGAACGCGCGCTGGCTGCGGGCGCAGGTGCGCGGCTCGGTGGAGTCCGACGTAGAGCCGGGCAAGGGCAGCATCGACGTCGAGGTGGAAGGCAGCGACGCGCGGGCGCACAGCCAGGGCGGACACTTCTTCGTCACCGCCGACGGCCGCGGCGTGGTGGCGGTCGCCGCCGTGACCGGCTCGGTGAACCTCACCTCGCACGGCAGGCAGGTCGAGGTGAAGCCCGGCACCGTCAGCCGCGTGGCGGGAGGCGCGCCCGAGGACGCCTCGCCGGCGCTGCGGCGGGTGCTGCTGGCGGTCCGCTGGCCGCAGGAACGGGCCACCAGCAAGGACACCGTGCCGGTGAGCGGCAAGGTGGAGGCGGGCAGCCGCGTGTTCATCCAGGGGCAGCCGGTGCCCGTCGAGCCGGGCGGGTCCTTCCGCGCGGACGTGCCGCTGCGCGACGGCAAGCAGACGGTGGCCGTCGTGGCCATCGATCCGATGGGCCGGCGCAAGCAGGTGGACACCACCATCGTCCGCGACCAGTCCACGCCCACGGTCCGGGTGAAGAGGAAGCTTTGGCAATCGCGCTGAGCACGCTGCTGGCGATCTCGGTGACGCTGTCGGCGGACCCCGGCACGCTCACGCTCGGCAAGGACGGCAGCGCGCGCATCGAGGTGCGCGTCCGGGGACCGTTCGGCCGCGCCCTCCCCAGCGCGAAAGTCTCGCTCAGCACCAACGTCGGCGCAGTGGGTGACCTGCAGCCGGCCGGCGACGGCGCGTTCACCGCCGCGTTCACCCCGCCCCGGTCGCGGGCGCCGGCGGTGGCGCTGATCGGGGCCGAGGCCGAGGTGGACGGCGACCACGCGCTCGGGTGGCTCGCGCTGCCGTTGTCGGGAAGCGACTCGATGACGCTCGAGACGAAGCCGTACGCTTCCGTGCACCTGCGCATCGCCGATCGCGAGTTCGGCCCCGCGGTCGCGAACGCCAAAGGCGAGGTGCAGATCCAGGTGGTGGTGCCCCCGGGCGTGGACAAGGCGACCATGCACGTGGAGGACCCGCTGGGGAACACCGCGGACCGGCAACTCGACCTCGATCCGCCGCCGTTCCCCCGCATGCGCGTGCTCCCGGTCGGGTCCCCGCAGGCACCGGCCGGCGAGTCCGTGGAGCTGCAAGCATTCCTCGTCCGCCGCGACGGCTCGCCCGACACGGATGCCCGGGTCACGGCAAACGCCGAGCGCGGAGGCGTGGACGTCTCGCGCAACCGGCGCGGGATCGTCGCCGTCTCCTGGCAGGCACCGCGGGGCGCCTCCGGCCAGACCGCCATCGAGGTGCAGGCGCTCGGCGAGCGCGCCGAGGTGCGCGCGTCGATCGCTCCCGGCGGCGCCCGCGCGCGCGGCGGGTGGCTCAACGGCGTCGGATCGCCCTACGCCGGGCTGCTCGCGTCGGCCGGGACGACCTTCGGCGGAGTGCCGGCCTTCGGGGCGACGGCGGAGCTGGCGGTCCCGCTGACGGGCACGCCGTTCGAGGCGCTGCTCGACGTGGGCGGCATCGGGTGGCTCGCCACCGACCAGCCGGCGCCCAGGCCATTCCTGGGCCGTCCCGAGCGCGCTACCGCTACCGGCCTCTCCACCCAACTCGGCGTCCGCGCGACGCGCTCATTCTCCAACGTGGACCTCCACGCCGCCCTGCTGCTCGGGGTGCAGCAGATCTGGGTTTCGGCGAGCTCACCAGGCGCCCCCGCGCTTTCCCGTTCCGCATCGGAGCTGGGAGTCCGCGCCGGTGCGGCCCTGGGCGCGTCGTGGCCACTCGGGCCCGGGCGCCTGCTGGCGCAGGCGCACGCGTCCCTCACACCCGCTCTGGGCGGGCTCGAGAACCCCCTGAGCGGCATCGCGTTCCAGGCCGGTTATCTCCTCAGGCTGCGCTAAAAAGGCGCGGCGCCGCCAGTCGCCGGCATATTCGGCGGCGCTGCGCATTTCGAATGCGTTAGGATCGGCGCATGGCGTCTCGCATCCTCCATGCCCCGGCTCCGAACGAAGCCGCCGCAGTCCTCCACTCCTTCACCAACCACCTGCTCTACTCGCTGGCGAAGGACCAGTACTCGGCCACCGCGCGCGACCGCTTCATGTCGCTCGCGCTGACCGTGCGCGATCGCCTGATCGAGCGGTGGATCGCCACCCAGCAGCGCTATTACCGGCGCGACGCCAAGCGCGTCTACTACCTCTCGGCCGAGTTCCTCATGGGCCGCGCGCTGGCCAACAACCTGCTCAACCTGGGGCTGTACGACACGGCGCGCGAGGCGATGCGCATGATGGGCCTGGAGGTCGCGGACATCCTCGAGCAGGAGGTGGACGCGGGCCTCGGCAACGGTGGCCTGGGGCGACTCGCCGCCTGCTTCCTCGACTCGATGGCCACGCTCGACATCCCCGGGTACGGCTACGGCATCCGTTACGAATTCGGAATGTTCGACCAGGAGATCAAGGCGGGTTGGCAGATCGAAAAACCCGACGAGTGGCTGCGCTTCGGGAACCCGTGGGAGATGCCTCGGCCCGAGTACTGGGTCCCGGTGGGGTTCGGCGGGCGCACCGAGGAGCACTCCGACCACGGTCGCCTGAAAGTGCACTGGGCCCCCGAGGAGCAGGTCATCGGCGTCGCTTACGACACGCCGATCGCGGGCTACGGAAACGCCACCGTCAACACGCTGCGGCTGTGGCGCGCGCGCGCCAGCGAGGAGTTCGACCTCACCCTCTTCAACGACGGCGACTACGAGCGCGCCGTGCTGGAGAAGAACCGGTCGGAGACGATCTCGAAGGTGCTCTATCCCAGCGACGTGAAGATGTTCGGGAGGGAGCTGCGCCTCAAGCAGCAGTACTTCTTCGTGGCGTGCTCGCTGCACGACATCGTCCGGCGCCACCTGGTGGCGCACAAGTCGCTGGACGACTTCGCCGACAAGGTCGCGATCCAGCTCAACGACACGCACCCGGCCGTCGCCATCCCGGAGCTGCTGCGCATCTTCGTCGACGAGCACCAGCTGCCCTGGGAGAAGGCCTGGGAGCTGACGGTCGCGACCTTCGGCTACACGAACCACACCCTGCTCTCGGAGGCGCTGGAGACCTGGCCGGTGGAGATCTTCGGCACGCTGCTGCCGCGCCATCTAGCGATCATCCTGGAGATCAACCGGCGCTTCCTGCGCCAGGTGATGAACCGCTTCCCCTACGACGAGCCGCGCATCTCGCGCATGTCGCTCATCGACGAGGGCGACGGGCAGCTCTCCTCGAAGCGGATCCGGATGGCCTACCTGGCGGTGGTGGGCTCGCACTCGGTGAACGGCGTGGCTGCCCTGCACACCCAGCTGCTCCAGCAGAACCTGCTCCACGACTTCAACGAGATGTGGCCGGACCGGTTCAACAACAAGACCAACGGCGTCACGCCGCGCCGTTGGCTGCTCGCCGCGAACCCGCTGCTCTCGGAGGCGATCACCGCCCGCATCGGCGACGGGTGGACGTTCGACCTGGGCGAGCTGCGCAAGCTGGAGCCGCTGGCCGACGACCAGACCTTCCGCGCCAGCTTCCGGGAGATCAAGCAGCGCAACAAGGAGCAGCTGGCGGCCTACATCGAGCGCGAGCACGGGATCTCCGTCGACCGCAACTCGATCTTCGACGTGCAAGTGAAGCGGCTGCACGAGTACAAGCGCCAGCTGCTCAACCTGCTGCACGTCGTCGCGCTCTACCTGCGCATGAAGAACCAGCCCGATCTGCCCATGGTCCCGCGCACGTTCATCTTCGGCGGCAAGGCAGCGCCGGCTTACGCTACCGCCAAGCTGATCATCAAGCTGATCAACTCGGTGGCCGCGGTGGTGAACGCGGACCCGCAGGTGAAGGACAAGCTCAAGGTGGTGTTCCTGGCCAACTACCGGGTCTCGCTCGCCGAGCGCATCTTCCCCGGCTCGGACCTCTCCGAGCAGATCTCCACCGCGGGCAAGGAGGCGTCCGGCACGGGGAACATGAAGTTCGCGCTCAACGGGGCCCTGACCATCGGCACGCTCGACGGCGCGAACATCGAGATCCGCGACGAGGTCGGGCACGAGAACTTCTTCCTCTTCGGCTTCACGGCACAGGAGGTGCAGGACCTGCTCCGGCGCGGCTACCGGCCCCGCGACTTCTACGAGCAGAACGCCGAGCTGCGCGCGGTGCTGGACCTCATCCACGGCGGGTTCTTCGAGCCCGAGCACCCGGAGCTGTTCCGCCCGCTGGTGCAGTCGCTGCTCGACCACGATCCTTATCTGTTGTTGGCCGACTTCGCCTCGTACGCGGAATGCCAGCAGCGCGTGGAGCAGGCCTTCGTGGACGAGGAGGGCTGGACGCGGATGGCGATCCTGAACGTGGCGCGCATGGGGAAGTTCTCCTCCGACCGGACCATCCGCGAGTACGCGGAGCAGATCTGGAAGGCGCAATCGGTGCCGGGGTGATCCGCCGGTTGCTGCGCCTGCTGCGACCCGCGCCGAAGCCGCCTCCGCGGCAGCCCGCGGATCCGCGCGTGGCGGCTGATCCGTGGCTCGCCACGCTCTTCGCGCAGCTCGGCGATCGGTATCGCCTCGGCAGCGACGGTTCCGACGGCGCGCAGGTGCTCCGCCGCACCGCCCGCGCCCGCTTCAACCCGATGCAGGTGTGGCTCCGCCCCGGCGAGCACGCCGTCCTGGGCGACTACCAGGTCCGCGCGCACGGCGACGGCGGCGCCGACCAGGCCCGGGCGCTGCTCGATGCGCGCGTCACCCCGGCGCTGCACCACTTCGGGCTCGACTCCGCCGGCGATACGGTCGAGGAGTGGGGCGGCCACGTGCTGACGCGGCGGTACCAAGGCCGCTGCGACGATCCGGCCCAGGGCGCGGCGGCAATCCGCTACATGTGCCAGGAATCGGAACAGCTCATCGACACTGCGGCGGAGTGAGGCCGATGATGTCCTCATCGTCGTTCGACGCGCCCCGGATCGCGTCTAGGGTTGGAAGCGGCCACGGCGACTCATCCGGGAACTCTCCGGTCGTCAGTTTGATGTGCAGCCACGCCTTTCCTCGCCAAACCGCGACGCGGCTCTCCGTGTTGCCCTTGGTCAGGCGGTAGAGGCGCTCGACTTCCTCGAAGGGCATGCTCTCCGGATGCTGGAGGAACTCAGGGATTCCGGAGGCCTCCCGCCTAGCGGCTTCCACACCCTGGCGGTGTTTCCGCAAGAACGCCAGGTCCTCCTGGCTGACCAAGGCGACCATCGGGTAGCCGTGGCGAGACACGACGACACGCTGCCCGCCCGCGGCCACTGTGTTCGCCAAGTCCTTGAGGTGCACGCGAAAATGGCTCACCGATACGGAAACTTCGTCCATCCCCCGACCCTGCCACACGGGTCTGACATCCCGCCCCAGAGAAAAAATAATTTTTTTTCGGGGCGGCGGGATCCCTCCTGACCGCCCGTGCGGGAGGGCGGTGCGTCAGCGTCAGCGCGACAGCTTGACGGCGTGACCAAGCCGTTCCGTGAGGATCGCTTGGAGCCGGTCCCACAGGTCCTCGCCGGTGCGCGAGTCGAACCAGCGGCCCGTCTTCGGGTCCGGGGAGAAGTGACCGGCGGCGAGGTTTGCCGCCACCCAGATCTGCCGCGCGGCCGAGTGGCTGTTCACGACGACCTTGGGACCCTCGTCGAGCTCCAGGGTGAGGATGCCGTCCGCGAGATCGACGTCGACGCCGTCGAGGGCAGAGAGCGCCTCCTCGATGCGCTCCAGCTCGTCCGAGGCGAGCCGCTCGAATTGCTTCTCGTCCATCACGGTGCCTTTCGGCCGGCGAGCGACCGCAGCGCTTCGCCTTCGAGGCGACACACCTCCCATTGCTCCATCAGGCGCGCGCCCAGCGAGCGGTAGAAGTCGATCGACGGCTGGTTCCAGTCCAAGACGCTCCACTCGAACCGGCCGCACCCCTCCCGGACCGCGATGCGCGCCAGCTCGACCATCATCGCCTTCCCGATGCCGCGCCCGCGCAGCTCGGGCCGGACGAACAGGTCTTCCAGGTACAGGCCCGGTTTCCCCAGCCAGGTGGAGAAGCTGAAGAACCAGAGGGCGAAGCCCGCCACCTGGCCGTCCTCCTCGGCGATGAGCACCGAGAAACGTGGATTGGGCCCGAACCCGTACCGCAGGAGGTCTTCCTCGGTCGCGACCACCGCCTCCGGAGCGCGCTCGTACTCGGCCAGGTCCCGCACCAGGCGGAGGATGACGGGCACGTCGGCGGGTGTGGCAGTCCGGAGTCGCGGCACGCACTCGTCTCTACCGCACGGCGGGCGACCTGTCAGGCGGCCAGGCGTGGCGCGCGCGCAGGCTGCGTTAAGATTCACCGGCGCCGATGGTCGAGCCACTCCGCATCCTCAGCTACAACGTCCGCTACTTCGGACACTCGCTGCGAGGCCTCGCCTCGACGCGCACGGGGAAGCGGTCCATCGCCCGCGGGATCGCGTCCCTGGCGCCCTTGCCGCACATCGTCTGTCTGCAGGAGGTGGAGACCTCCTCCCTGCGGTCGACGCTCGCTTTCCGCCCGGCCAACCCCGAGGAGACGCAGCTCGAGTCCTTCATGGCCGAGTTGGAGCGCGCCTTCCAGGAGCTGGACCGTCGCTTTCCCTACGAGGCGTTCTACTTCCGCGCCCACGCCAACCGCATCGGCACCCGTGCCCTCTCCACGATGGGCCTCGCCATGGTGGTGGACACGACCCGGCTGCGCGTCGAGCGCCACAACGCGCTCGAGCCGCACCTGATCACCCACCACCATGTGCGACGCTTCAAGGACCGCAAGCAGGCGCGCATCTGTGCCCACTTGCGCGTCACCGACCGCAACGGGCGGGCGCTGCACGTCTTCAACACGCACCTGAGCCTGCCCACGCCCTTCGCCAAGGAGTTCTGGACCGGCACCGAGCGCATGGGTTACGGCGTCAACCAACTGCACGAGGCGCGCACATTGGCCGCCTTCGTGCGCGGCCAGTCGAGCGGAGAGCCGCTGGTCGTGTGCGGGGACTTCAACTCGCCGCCCGGCTCGCCCGTCTACAAGTACCTGACGGAGGAGGCCGGACTGACCGGCGTGCAGAACGCCATCGGCCAGATCCGCGGGCGACCGCGCGAGTTCCCCACCGCCGGATTCCTCTCGCTGCGCATGCACCTCGACCACCTGTTCTGCAACGGAAAGGTCCGCTGGCTGGACCTCGACGGCACCTTGCCGTTCGGCGACCGGCGCAACCCGTTCCACGGGAAGAGCGATCACGTGCCGCTGATCGGCCGCTTCGAGATCGACGGCGCATGACCGCGCCGGACGTCGTTTGCTTCGGCGAGGCGCTGGTCGACCTGCTGCCGGATCGCCCTGGCCGGCTGCGCGACTGCGAGCGCTTCGAGGTCCACTCGGGCGGCGCTCCGGCGAACGTTTCGGTCGGCCTCGCCCGGCTCGGAGTGCCCACCGCGTTCTGCGGCGTGGTCGGCGACGACGAGTTCGGCCACTTGCTCGCCCGCAAGCTGCGCGACGAAGGCGTGGACGCGCGACTCCGCTTCGCCGCCGAGGCGCGCACCGGCCTGTGGTTCGTCGCGCTGGACGAGCGAGGCGACCGCACCTTCTTCAGCCCCGGCGGCCTGGACAGCGCCGACAAGCACATCAGCCGCCAGGACGTGCTCGCCGCGCCCATCGGCGAGGCGCGCTGGCTGCACTGCGGCTCGTCCTGCCACATCCGTCCCGAGGGACAGCGCGCGCTGAAGGCCGCCGTCGCGCGCGCGGCCGAGGCAGGGGCGCGCGTCTCGTTCGATCCGAACGTGCGCGCCCACCTGTGGCGGAACCTGCGCTCCCTTCGCTCGCTCTGCGAGTCCGTCTTCCCCGCCTGCGCGCTGGTCAAGCTCTCCGAGGACGAGTGCGAGGCGTGCGTCGGGGAGCGCAATCCGGAGCGGGCCGCCACGCTGCTACGCGACCTCGGCGTCCGCATCGCCTGCATCACGCTGGGCGAGCGCGGCGCGATCGCGCTGCGCGGCGAGCGCTGGTTCCGCGCCGAGGCGCCTCGGGTGCAGGTGGTGGATACCACCGGCGCGGGCGACGGCTTCGTGGCGGGCCTGCTCTCGCGACTGGCCCGCGACCCCGATCCGCCGGACGAGGCGCTGCAGAGCGCGCTCGAGCTTGGCTGCGCGGTGGGCAGCCGGGTGTGCACGCAGATGGGCGCGGTGGCGGGCTTGCCGCGAGCGTGACGCACAGCCGCACTGCGGCTAGAAGACACCGGACCATGTCCGTGCCGGAAAGCGCAGCGCCACCCTATGGGGGGCGGGTGGAGGCGCCGCGTCTCCTGGGCGAGCTGCGCGAGCTGCTGCGGCTGGCCGTGCCCATCGCGGTGGCCCAGGCGGGCATCGCGCTGATGGGCGTGGTGGACACCGCGGTGGTGGGCCGCCTGGGGGCCGCCGCGCTGGGCGCGGTAGGGCTCGCCAACGGCATCTTCTTCGCCGTCGCGGTGATCGGGATTGGCACCGTCATGGGACTCGACCCGCTCATCGCGCAGGCCTTCGGTGCGCGGGATCGGCCGCGGACGCGCGCGCTGGTCTGGCAGGGAGCGTGGCTGGCGCTGATCGTCTCCGCCGTCCTGGCAGTGCCGCTGGCGTTCGCGCCGGGACTCATCGACCTGGCCGGCATCGAGCCGGAAGTCGCTCGCGGGGCCAAGCAGTTCCTCTGGGCCCGCCTGCCCGGATTGTTGCCGATGCTGCTGTTCATCGGGCTCCGCGCATACCTGCAGGCCGCGGCGGTGCTGCGGCCGCTGCTCGTCGCAACCGTGCTGGCCAACCTCGCCAACTTCTTGCTCGACCTGCTGCTCGTCTTCGGCGGCGCGAACCTTCCGGCGTGGTCGGGCCCTCTGCGGCATGTCCCGGCGATGGGCCCCGCTGGCTCGGGGCTCGCCACCACGCTGTGCAGCTTCCTGCAAGCCGGCGTGCTGCTCGCCGCCGCTTCCCCCCTGCGCGAGCCCGTCGCGCCCCCGCGCGCGCCAGACCTGCGCGACCTGCGCGCCGCCGCCCGGGTCGGAGTCCCCGTCGGCCTGCAGATGGGCGCGGAGGTCGGCGTGTTCACCCTGGTCGGCGTGCTGGCGGGGCGGCTCGGGCAGATGAGCATCGCCGCGCACCAGGTCGCGATCTCGCTCGCCAGCTTCACCTTCTGCGCCGCCGTGGGCGTCGGCAATGCCGGCTCGGTTCGGGTGGGCTGGGCGATCGGCGCGCGCGACTCGCGGGCGGCGCGGCGCTCCGGCCTGATCGCCTTCGCCGCCGGCGCCTCGATCATGACGCTCTCCGCGCTCGCCTTCTGGCTCTTCCCGCGCCAGGTCGCCTCGCTGCTCAGCGACCGCGCCGACGTCATCGCCGCCTCGGCGCCGCTGCTCGCCGTGGCCGCGGTGTTCCAGATCTCGGACGGCGTGCAGGCGGTGGGGGCCGGAGTGCTCCGAGGCGCCGGCGACACCCGCTTCGCCTTCCTCGCCAACCTGGTAGGGCACTACGCGGTGGGTCTCCCGGTGGCGGTGGCGCTCGGCCTCTTCGCGGGACGCGGGGTCCTCGGGCTGTGGTGGGGACTTTGTGCCGGGCTCACCGCCGTGGCCGTGGCCCTGCTGTGGCGCTTCCTCCGGCTCTCGTCGCGGGACATCGCTCCCCTGGAGAAGCACCCGATTCCGCATATATAGGGAGAAGTGTGGAAGAGGCGCTTGGCTGCGCGCATGAGCTGAGCGATCCTGACACGGGGGTTCCCGCACATGATCCGGTTCCTGGCTGCCGCCGCGCTGGCGCTGCTCGCGTTCGACGCGCGCGGCGCGGAAAAGAAGAAGCCCGCTCCGTCGCCCGAGGTCCCGCTGCCGACGCTCGAGCAACTGCCCCTCCCGCCGGTGGCAAGACCCGTGCGCATCGGTGTCGGAGTGGCGGGCGATCTCGATCCGGCGGCCGCGGGCCGGCTCGCAGCGTCGCTGCGCTCGATCGCCGCGCTGGCGCCGCTCGCGCGGGAACCCGTCGCTCTCGCCGCGGATCGATGCGAGGCGGATGCCTGCCTGTCCACACTCGGCGCCGCGCAGCAGGTCGACCAGGTCCTCTTTGCCCGCGTCTCCGGCGGGGTGCTGGCGCTGCGTGCGCTGGACCTCTCCGGAGCCAAGCCGCCCGGCGAAGCGCGGCAATCCGCGCCGTCGGACCCCGCCGAGCTGCGCGCCGCGGCCGAGGCACTGGCGTGCAAGCTGCTGGTCCCCGCCGGATGCACGGGCGAGGCGCAGATCGACGCGGCTGGGTCTTCCATCGAGGTCGACGGAAAACCCGGCGCGCCCCGCCTCACGCTGCCGGTCGGAGTGCACGCGCTGGTCGTGCGGTCCGGCGACTCGCTCGCGCGCCGTTCGCTGCCCATCCTGCACGAGAAGCCGGTGGCGCTGTCGCTACGGCGCAACGAAGGGCAGCTCGCGTTGCTCACGCCAGAGGAGGTGGCCCAGCGCGTGGTCGCGTCCGCGGAGCTGACCGCCCCCCCGCCGCGCCGCTGGACGCGCACGGCCGGCTACGTGGCCGCGGGCGCCGGAATCGTAGCCGCCGGCATCGCGGTCGCGGAAGGCATCCGCAGCCGATCGATGCTCGACCAGGCGGAGAGCGGCTACCGCGCCAACGGGAACGTCTACCGCCCCGCCGATCTGTCCAACCTCCAGTCCGGGAACTCGGCGGCGCGCGCAGCGAACGTGCTGTTCGCCGCCGGCGGCGTGCTGATCGCGTCCGGGCTCGTGCTCGCCTTCGCCTTCTGACCATGCGCGCCCTCTTCCTCGCCATGGTCGTGCTCGCCGCCGGTTGCCGCACCGGCAGTCTGGGCCACTGCAATTCCGATTCCGACTGCGCTTCCGGCTCCACCTGCGACCGCGCGGAGAACGTCTGCACCGTGCGCGCGAACGACTGCTTCCCCAGCTGCGCCGCCGGCCTCAGCTGCCAGAGCGCGGCGTGCGTGGACGTGACGCCGCCGTCGATCACCGCCATCGCGGTCACCACCCCGCCCGACTTCGCCCCCGGCATCTACAAGGGAGACGACGCCGGAACGCTGTCGGTGTCGGCGCAGATCGCCGACGTGTCCGGAGTACAGCACGTCTGCCTGGAGGCCTCGGGCGAGACGGGTTGCCCCCACCCCGGCAGCAGCGCGGGCGGAGGGGTGTGGACCTTCACCATCCCGCGCGCACCCACGGTGGGCACCCTCGACGGCACGCCGGTCTCGTTCACCATCGAGGCAGACGACGCGCCCGCGGGGAGACCGCCCAACCACGCCGCCGTCATGGGGTTCGTCCGGTTCGACAACTCCGGCCCGACCATCCAGATCGCCGCCGACGCCCAGCCGTACACGCGCGTGCTCGCGGACGGCACGACGGCGGACCTCATCCCCGTGCAGGCCACCATCACCGACGCGACGGGCGTCTGCCAGGTGGCGCTTTGCAAACCGAAGCTGACGGTCGGAGGGGTCAGCTCATCCTCCACGGCGCAGGATGGCGGCTCGTTCTTCTTCAATCTCGACGCGACCAAGGCGGCGCTGGGCGCCGAAAGGCCGCTCGGCTTCACGGTCACTGCCCAGGATTCGCTAGGGCACCAGGCCAGCGCGACTGGCTCGCGGTTCGTCGACGACAGGAAGCCCGCGGTCACGGTCAAGGTGTTCCGCGACGGAGACGCGGAACCGACGAGCGGCTTGCAGCCCCCTGCCGCCGCGCCGAACACCGGACACGACGGGAACACCTTCCTGTATTCGGACGTGGTCCACCTGAAGGGGACGGTCGCCGACGACGGCGGCATCGGGGACGTGTCGTGGCGCATCGACGGAATTGCCATCGACGGCGGCGTCAGCGCCGGAACGCCCCACGCCATCTGCGACGGCGGGACGAGCTGCTCGTTCGACGTGCAGGTGGCCTT